>Ga0315901_10007962_pt1 | contig 12411 bp, 13 predicted proteins | sample LakEriMetagenome_10_FD_203761 | JGI IMG/M metagenome (GOLD analysis project Ga0315901, IMG submission 203761) | Freshwater fungal communities from buoy surface, Lake Erie, Ohio, United States - Buoy 2 MA116 | ecosystem: Environmental > Aquatic > Freshwater > Lake | place: USA: Lake Erie, Ohio...
GATTGCCAGTAAGTACCAGTACCAGTAACTCTATCAAATGCTCTCCAAGCATCTGTACTAACTGTATTTACGCTACTAGCAGCAGCCACATAAGGACTTGGAGAATTATTTGATGTCATTGCAGGTATAGCAATATCCCTTGCCCTTGCGCTATTATTTAAACTATTGACAGTAAATCCAGTATCAACAGTTACAGTAAATCCGTTGGTCCATACATCATCACCAACTGTTGGTATACCCAACGTTGCACCACCATTCCAAGTACTAGTACTTGACCACGTTCCACCTGTTACTGCCCATCTTATTGCCATTATACAAAATTATATTCTGATATTAGTTGTCCTGCCGAATTATCTGTTAACATTGTTCTCATTCTAACAGCTAATGGGTCTGAACTTGTGTTTATGAAATTTAAAATATCTGTTGCCGTTATATCAGCAGTTCCAACTGTGTTATCAGTTAAAACTCCTTTTCTTATATCTGATGGTGACGCCACCCACATTGTTCCTGTTAAACCACTTGCAGGACCATAAGACACTAAACGTCTAACATCTGATGTTGATGGTAAATTCGGAAATGAATCTGCACTATATAATGTTCTCGTTAATCCACCACCAATGTCCATTCTCCAAAGAGTTGTTGCACTATTTGAAATGAATATATTTGGACACCATATTGCCATTCTTCCAAGATTGTTATACATCTTTCCTGTAAGGTTTACAATAGAACTTGGAAATGCCGAACAGTTAACCGCTGGTTGTAGTCCTGCGTAGGTGTCACCAGTTATATTGATTGTAATAGTGTTGTTAGCATATACAGAGTTACCACCTCTTAATGTTCCATTTATGTCTACGATTCCAGAACTTACAATCCCAAGTCCATCACCACCATTAGTATTTCCATTTAATATTAATCTTGTTCCGCTGAAAGATACTGCACATTGTACAACATTTATTGCTGAAAGACCTACAGGGGTCACATTTCCATTTATTGTTAGTGTACCAGACGATTGAAATATTGCTTGAACTCCAGTAGTACTTCCACCAGCACCTGGTGCTCCGATAACATTACCGTTTACAATACAATCACCATTTGTAATTAGAAGAACTCTTACAACACCCCCTGCAATAGAAGTTAAAGGAGTTGCACAATTTCCATTTACTGTTAATAATCCAGACCCTGTTTTATTTAACACAACGTTACCAGAAGCATTACTTGTAATTAATAAATTAGGACACGTAATATTAAAATTACCATTACTTGAATGAGTTATTGTTGTTTGAGCAAGAACACCAGCTATATTATTACCAACAATAAGTTCAGTTGTTCCTGTTGTATTAGTAACCGTGAATAAATTAGAAGCACCCTGTGATGTGCTCGTAGCACTAACAGTAACACCTGCTGTATTCAAATTAAATCCACCACCTGTCCCTTGTCCTGTTTGGAGAAGAGTACTTTCGGTCATTTGTAAATCGGCTATATTTGGGGCATTACCAGTAGTTTGAACTGCACTTATATTTATACGATAAAAAGTAAATCCCGTTGAATTTGCAAAAGTAGTGTCTAAATACACATTATCAGTCATTGTAATATTTGTCTGTGTATTTAAAATCGTCCAATTCACGTCATCATTACTACCTTCAAATGTCCAAGTTCTAATATTACTACCAGTCCCTCCCCCTAATCCTGAACCAACACACACAACGGCATATCGTCTAATTATTTTAGGTGTCGGAAATTGATATTTCAACCAAGCGGTGTTAAGTGTTGATGATTGCCATCTAGTACCCGTTGTACCATCAAATGCAAACCAAGGTAAATTTAAGTTCGTGCTGCTGGCAGTAACAATACCACTTGGAGTATTATTGCTGGTCATTATTTCAGTTGCCAAATTTGGAACTCTTAAATGAGATGATGAATTAGCTAAAAGGTCAACATTAATGTTTTGGTCTACAGAAACAGTAAATCCATTAGAATATATATCATCACCATCAACAGGTATACCTAAGTTTACACCATCATTCCAAGTACTAGTACTTGACCACGTTCCACCTGTTACCGCAAATCTTACCGCCATTAGATATAACTATGAGTTAAATAATTCGTCCAATTAACCCCACCAACAGGTTGTGCAGTTGCCGTTGCACTAACACTACCATCACTTGATGTTGTTAATCTTGTTATCGTCCAAACCAAGTCGGATTCCGTTGTTGCAATTCCTGATGTTGTTACAGGTGCAACCCCACAATAAAGATTTGATCCTGAGATCGCAAATCTTCTTAATAAATTATATTCATTATAAGCATCCCAAGCATAACCGTTCCACTTCCAAGAGATACCTCCTGAAGTATATACCTGATTTAAAGTTGGTGATGTTGGAAAGTTTAATGCCATTATATTTCAATTTGATAAGCACTTATGAATATATTGTCTACCTCTGAATTTGTCAACCCTAAAACCATTTGTATCATTGATACTGTTGGGCTATCTCTTTCAATATAGTTGGAATAATCCCAAGCGTATTGTGCCTTTATTTTAAGTTCTTGTTCTTCTTGTGTTCCTGTTGGAAGATCATTAATTGCGTTTGTAACATCACTCTCCAATCCTTGAATTGCAAGTTGTGCTCTTAACTGCCATCTTGTTACCTTAACAGGAACACCATCAACAACATCTGTAACCAAAGGATGTGTTAATTGTCCTTTGAAATAATTATCAATCGAAAGTGATGTTAGAACAGATAATAGATGATTTTTTTCTGTTTCTGTTAAAACAACTTCTGATGTTGATTTTAATTCTGTTGAGATTCTATATTCCAATAGTGGTTTATCAGATGTGATTCTTCTTTCCAATTCCTGTGCAATATAGATTGCTGCAGTATCTGTGGTTCCATAAGGTGAACCATCCTTTTCAATGTTAAAATTAAAATTGTATGTCATATTATCTTATATTTTTAATTACCAAATTGAATAATATTTATTTATGTTTGATTGAATTCCAGATTGATACGTATTTGGGGTAGTATATACTATAAGTTCAGAATATTTTTGTGCGACTGTGTTAGATGCTCCCGCAACACTCTTTATCCAAAAGTCCGTACTGGCAACACCAACATTAAGTGGTGAGGTATTAGATGATTGATTAATAACCAAACTTTGATTAAATATTCTCGTTGTTGTTTCGTTATTTACATACCATCCCGTAAATGATGCATTCCCATCGCCACACGATGCACAATTTACGGTATTATGTAAAATTGTTGTATTAGCATTACGTGAATAGGTAGAACTTGCCAATCTACCTCCGTTTATACTCGCATTACTAAAAGATGTTGAAAATCTTTCACCGGTCAACAATAAGGTCCCGGCCCCCCAAGCCATTCCTCTTTCCGCTAAAGTAGATGAACCACCTCCACCCGCATATCCCCATAAAATTTCTGTTGTCACATCTGCAGCCGCCGCTAATTCAGGATTAATAACACAAAATGTTTGAATAAAAGTTGTGGTGTTTATGTCATCAAATATTACTCTAAAAAAATGAGAATTAAATTGAATTGTTGGTTTTGAGTTTGCGGTTGGTATTACACCATTATTTACTATGATTGGTTGATTTGCGGTATTTGTTTGAATTGCATTTTTTTTAATTGAACTATTACTTTGGTCATACCAAATAGAAACAAAACCACTATTTAGACCCACAAAAGAAAATAATTGATTCATATTTAAGTCACCATTTTTATCAAAACCAATGTCCATTTCTTCATTATCATTACTTCTTCTAACTTTTATAACCGGACCATTGTAACCGTATCTCAACCTACGTAAAGACAAAGCTAAAGAAGCCCCCGGATACAAATCTAAAATCCCAATTTGGGATTTACCTAATTCTCCATACATTCCACTAGCAACACCATATCCAACACCATTATCAATTCCTGATAATGATTGGTCAGTTATTCCACCATATAATCCATTTACATTTCCATTCATAACTTAAAATATTATGGGGCAACAAAATCTTGGGCAAATGATGTTATGTAACAAGATCTACCTGATGTCAAGTTAGCCAATGTTGATGCTCTTAAAACATCACCAGCAATTAATGGTATATACTGTCTACCCGTGTTATCTAAAGGAAGACCAGGAATATTCGTTCCATTTAAAAAATCTGTCACAAACCTAGCAGCATTCGTATTACCTGCCGATAATGGAACGTTAACCAAGCCAATTGGAACAACGGTTGAACCACCTCTTAAAATATAAAGAAAAACGTTAACCGTTACCGTATCATCCGTTGATGCAATAAGAGAAATTATTCTTGTTCCATACGAACCAGCAGTTTCAATTGTAACACCATTAACGTTACTACCTAAGGTTCCAATTGTGGTTCCGTTTAATACCGCAATACCACTGTTTAATTCATTTGCAACTCTTACAATTGCGTCGTTTCTTAATGCCATAGTTTAATAATTAAATAAAATTCTTTGATTTATCATTGTTGCATAATCTACTTCATCACTAAATGATTGTAAAGCCGTATTCACAACATTATTCGTTGGATATTTCGTATTTGAATTATCTAACGCAGATGTTTCTTTATTTGCCACGTTTTCAGGTGTATAACCTATTAATGTGGTTATTGTTGAGGCCGATACAATAACACCATTACCCACCAATATACCATTAAATGTTGTTGTTGTACCCGAGTCAATATTGTTTGTTCCATTGACACCTTGAGGACCTTGAGGACCAACAGGTAATGTTTGTTGAACCCATTGATAACTATTCCCATCATAGTTATATGTGTATTCAACACCCGTTTCTGAATGTTGCCATATTGAACCAACAACTATTGTTCCAGTTGGAGCTGTGTTTTGATAATAATATTGTATCTTATCATCTAAACTTACAAGTATGTCATTTATAACAGTACATCCAGTTATATCATCACAAGTAAATTGTGTGTTATTTGAAAATGGTGTTACACCATACGAATAGTGTATATTCCCTTCAGTTAAAAATGTTACAGTGTTACCACTATTATTATTATTTGTCGCTCTTACTTTGACCAATATTCTATCGTCAACACTTATTGTTCTTCCACTATAATAGCCATCCGTAATTTCCATTGTCGGTGTTGGTGAATTACTTGTAACAGGTGCTGGATCTGTTGATAATAAAAAGGTTTCAGTTCCACCAGTATCTCTTAAATAAATTTCACAAAAAATATCAATTTCAGCTGAGGAACTATCTTTATATGAATGTAAATAAAAAGACCAAACACCTGATGGAATTAAATTGGTATTTGGATATCCAAGTGGTGTTAAAAATGATGCAATTGTTTCTGTTGATAGAGCGTTAATTGTAACACCCGTGGATTGTTGTGGTTCAGTTGTCGCAATAGGACTAAACTCTTGATATCCATTTTGACTTTGAGATAAATTTAAATAATAAACTTGACCACCAGCTCCACCAATTGGTAATCCCGTAACACCGAAAGACCCACCAGCATTATTTCTAAATATTATATTACCATTTGTATATGTACCACCGGTGACATAAATGTCTAAAGGTAAACCATAATATGTTGTTGCAGATATTGTTGGAACATTTAACTGTCCCGTCATTGTGTCACCAGCTTTATTTACCTTTTCCGATAAAATATTCTTAGTTGTGGATGTATATGATTCAAATAAAGATAACGGTGTAATACCATTTAAAATAAAATTATCACCATTATTAAAAGTGAAAACAACAGATGTTCCTGATATCGTTCCACCTGTAATAAACGTATCTGTAAATCCACTGACTGTAACATTACTTGTATCAGAGTTGTATAAAGTTAAAATTTTTGTGGTTGAATCAAATGTACCACCAGTAACTGTTGTTCCACCCGTTCCACCTGAAATCGGTTTCCAAGTCGCATTTCCATTTGAATCTGATGTTAGAACATAACCATAAGATTCTGAACCATCTTGGTATTTTAATATACCTGTTATTGTAAGTCCTGATGAAAAAATAGGATTAACAGGAATTTCACCTCCAATTCTATATACAATACCGGTTGTTAAATCAGATTGTAAAACATAATTGTAGCTATCTTTAATTAATTGATTTCTAATATCGGACATACGGGAATTTTACACATATTTATCTATATAGTAAATACTATGGGATCGATTTGTTATTCATGGGATGATACCCCATATAGTTGGTTTGAGACACCTTTTACATGGGCCGAGGGTTGTGTAATCCAAAAAATAGTATCTAGTTTTATTGGACCTCCAAAAAAAGGTATCGTAAGAACAAAAGATAGAGAAAGAAGAGGAATAAAGGGGGAAATAAATAAATTAGAAAAAGAAGAGAAACTTACGTTAATAAATCTTTTTTTAAGACTTGAAACGGATGAAATCACAATCGAAACCAGAGTAAATAAAAATAAAAATACTAAAATAAAAATAAAATTAAGTGACGTTAAAATTGATATGATGGAACAAAAAAATATCAATGTTAATGTTAAAAATATAATTTAATCACATATTTATAGGTTATGGCATACAATTTATATACTGACAAATTAAATAAATTTAATTGTACAATTGATATTGAAGGAAGTTCATTATCCAAATCCAAAGTTAGATTGGTTATTGAAACTAATGAAATGTCTTATATGTTTAATGGTTATGTTAATGAAGATGGGGCGTGTGAAGTTATTGTTCCTAAAACAAAAAACTTTTTATCTGAAGGAACAAAAGGTAATATAAAATTAGAAGTTATTGCAGATGACGTATATTTTGAACCATGGACATCTGATTTTAATGTAAAAACAACTAAAAAAGTTAACGTTGTTGTTAACGAACAAGTTGAAGATAAACCAAAATTAAGGGTGAATGTTATTGAACAAAAAGAAGAACCCAAAAAAATAGTTGAAAGTATAGAACCCAAAAAAATAGTTGAGAGTCAAGAACCTAAAAAAGTATCAACATCAATTAAAAATACATACACACTATCAAAATCTGATATTATTAGAAAAATATTATCACAAAAATAATTTTATAAAATATTTTTATTTTCTATTTTTTTTATCTATATTGTATTTTACAAAAATATAGATAATTATGAAATGTATCAAATCAATTAAATCGACCAAAAACACCGAAATCGGGGTAATTAAAAGAATCGTTGATAGTGAAGCGGAATCAATGGTTAAAAGTGGTTATTGGAAATATATCCCTAAATCAGAATACAAGGGTAATAAAGTTGTTGAAGAAGAAAAGTTAAGAGAACAGTACCCCGCAAATGTCGAGGGTACAAAGGAATTTAATAAGGCAAATAAAAAAAGTAATAAAAAAGTTTCAAAATAATTTTTTTATTTGAAAAACATTATTTACTTTTGTGAAACAATCGGAAACGATAAAGTTCTTTAAATAATTTATAGTGGCGTAGAGCAGTGGTAGCTCACTAGGCTCATAACCTAGGGGTCGTTGGTTCGAATCCAACCGCCGCAACAAAAAAAAGTTTCAAAAAGATTTTGAACTTTAAAAAAAGTTCCTTATCTTTGTAAAACATTCGGAAATAAAACACCGAAAAAGTTCTTAAAAAAAAAGTTTGACAAAAATTTGGAAGTTTAAAAAAACGTTCTTATCTTTGTAAAACAATCGGAAACGATAAAAGTTCTTTGAAAATATTGGGCGGTCTATAGTCCATAAATAAACCATGAAAGTGGTATAAAGTGACTTACTTTGGTTGAAGTGGGTTGCGGCTTGGGAAACCGAGCTCGAGTAGACAAACGAGATATCGTCTGACCTTTAGTACTGAGGGTAACACTGTAGGGAAAGTGGTTGGATGACCAAGCGATGTGGGTCGTTTGGTTGAGGTGGGAACACTAATAAGAATAACTCGTAGAATTATTGCAAGAAGTGTTGTTATCCGACTTCATAATTGCGTTTTTCAATATTATGGTTGTCTTAAAACCGAAAGGTATGATATCGTACAGGTGGTGCTGTTGTTATCCTTAACCTTAGCCTACCAAGGCATGAGTTATGAAGATGAGCAAAAATATGGAAACAGGGATGTTTCAGAGGGTAGTTTAGTATTTAGCCGTTCAAAAGATGGCTGAGCTGGCGACGGGCCACTACCTTCACAATCCACAAACCAAATACTTTGCATTCCAAATTATGTGCAAACATTAATTAAAATCAAAGGAAAAGTGCTCGTCAGTTGTGGATGACAGGTCACTACATAGTCATGAGTTGTTCATGGCCATGAAGGGTCCCAAACCCGACATGATTTTTATGAAAGTTCTCTAATCTCGCAAGGATTAATTGGGGTGGCAACCTCGAAGAGTGATAAGTAGTAAGAGAGTGATTCGCAACTTAAGGATTGGTTAATCTAATTGACCGTGACTGATTATTACTACTCAAAAGGTAGTGGATGAGGGAAGAATCAATAATGTCCCGAAGATAATCACCAGAACGTGTAATCTCAGCGTTTTATTTTTCCTGATTTTAATAAATCATGGTGGTGGAGTAATAAAAAGATTCTCATGCCGCAAGGCCCCAAAGGTTAGATTTTTCTAACCTTTTTTTTATAACATATTTTTGATTATTTTTTTAATTTCGTTGATTTGGTTATCAACTCTGTATTTGTTTACAATTTCTATAGCTTCTTCTTTACTAATATTTGGATTTTCATACCACGCTTCTTGAACTGCGTTTAATATTTCTTTAAAAATTGGTGATGGTTTTAATCCCATTTTTATAAGATCATTACCTGTTATTGGTAATTTTAATTTTGAATTATCTATATTTGAATTTAAAATTTTAATTCTTTCTCTAATATGATTTATTTGATTTGGCATTGATGATGTTTCAGAATGTGAAATATTGTCCGCATGAATTACATCTAAAATATTTTCTAAATTATCACCAACCGATGCAATAAATTTTCTTATTGATTTATCTGACAATCCTGTCGCATCGTCACCTCCATGTTTTAATGCCATATGATTTCTAACACCTAAAGCAACGGCGTCTATTAAATCATTTGGATATCTTAATCTCGACATTATATTTTTAACCATCTCTTCACCCGCTTTTTCATGTCCATAAAAATGAACGGATCCTTCAGGAGAGACTGTTTTTGTTAATACTTTACCTATATCATGAAATAAGGCAATTAATCTTGTTTTTAAATCATCCGGAGTTTTAGATAACACATCCATGGAATGTTTAAACACATCATCTTTATGATGTATGTTTTGTTTCATACCAACAGCATCATTAAATTCTTCAATAATGTATGATAATAAATTGGTGATTTTCAACAAACGAATTCCCTTAGACGGGTTGGGTGATAATAAAATTTTATTTAACTCATCTGAAATTCTTTCTTTTGAAATAGTATCAATTAAAGATGAGTGTTTTCTAATTTCTTTTAAAACATCTGTGTTAATGTCAAAATCATATTTAACCGCAAATCTTATTGCTCTTAACATTCTTAAAGGATCATCTTTAAAAATAATTTCAGACTCTGATGTAGTTCTAATTACACCATTTTTTATATCATCAATACCTTTTCCTGTTAAATCTAATATTTCACTAGTTGAAACATTTTTCAATAAAGAGTTTATTGTTAAATCTCTTCTTAAAACATCATCAATTAATTCACCACCAGTTACATCAGGTTTTCTTGATCCCGAAGTATATTTTTCTTTTCTCGGTGCCACAAATTCCAATTCAATTGGTGGTAATCCTAATTTATTATTATTTAATGACAATTTAGAAGTACCGAATCTCGGATAAATTACAGGATTACTTTCTTCCTTAAAATTCCCTAACTTATTTGATAACCAAATAGAAAAATTAATACCAGCATCTAAATCTCCTATAACCACAAAATCTAAATCTTTTGCAGTTTTCCCCATAATTTCATCTCTAACAGCACCACCAGCCAAAAATACTTTATTTTCCCATTCAGTACCATTAATGGTATCTCTAAGAAATTTCATTACTGTTTCTTCGTTAGTAGATTCCATTATAATTTTTTTAAGATTCATAATTATAAATATAATAATAAATTTTTGTTTTTTACAAAAAAAATTATTAAATTGTGTTTATGAGATTAATTTGTATATCAGATATGTAAATTATTACCATTAGTGATATATTTATAATATATGAATTATCAAAAAATATACGAACAAATTATTGAACGAGCAAAAAACGAAAAAAGAAAAAAATATAATGGAATATATTATGAATCACATCATATTATTCCTAAATGTTTAGGTGGTGAAGGAAGTACAAAACAATGGAGAACACATTCAAATATAATATTATTGACTGCTAGAGAACATTTTTTATGTCATTGGTTATTACATAATATTTATCCTGATAATGAAAAATTGGCAATGTCTTTTTGGACAATGTGTAGTTTTAAAAACAATAAACAAAAAAGATATATACCAAGTTCAAAAATTATTGAATACACAAAAATTAAGATGAGTGAAACAAAAAAAAATAAAATTGGTTATTGGAAAGGTAAAAAACTATATGAGAAAACAAAAGAAAAAATAAGTAAATCAAAAAAAGGAATTAAAATTCATAGTGAAGAAAATAAACGAAAATTGGGTGAAAGAAGTAAAGGAAACACAGATAGATTAGGGAAAAAACATACCCAAAATTCAAAAAATAAAATGAGTGAATCAAATAAAAAACGTTATATATTAAATCCACAAATTAAAATTTCACAACGTGAAAAAATGAAAAATAAACAACAAAAAAAAGTAAAATGCCCATATTGTGACAAAGAAGGTGGAAATACAATGGGTAGATGGCATTTTGAAAATTGTAAATATAAAAATAATGTGTAGAATCATCTGTATATCCGACACCCATTCTTTACATAAGAATATGAGACATAAAGTTCAAGATTTTATTGATCCCAATCAAGGTAATATACTTGTCCATGGTGGCGACTGTACTAATATGGGTAGAGAAAATGAAATAATTGAATTTGTTAATTGGTATCAAAATCTTACTGGATTTGATACCAAAATATTCATTGCGGGTAACCATGATTTTGGTTTTGAACATTATAATGGTATTCGTCATAGTAACGAAGCACCTTGGTTACACCATATACTGAATGAGGAAAATCTTTCACAATCAGATGTTGTTTATTTACATGATTCTGAATTTGTAATTGAAAGTCCTGAATTTTCAAGACCAATTAAATTCTATGGTAGTCCTTGGCAACCCGAATTTTATAATTGGGCATTTAATTTACCAAGAAACGGTTGGGAGTTAGAATTAAAATGGAAAGAAATACCCGATGATACCGATATTTTAATAACACACGGTCCAGCACATGGATGTAGAGATTTCACACCACAAAACTTACAGGTTGGTTGTGAATTATTAAGATACAGAATGGATACATTGAAACCACTTGTTCACGTTTTTGGGCATATTCACCACGCCTATGGGGGTGCATATATTGATGATGTTCTATATGTAAACGCATCTACATGTACTGAAAGATATGTTCCAAGTAATAAACCAATCATAGTTGATCTTAAGGAATATGATGGTGAAATTGTTGCAACATATGTAGATTAAATTTTTTATTTTTATAAGATATTTATATATAAAGAATATCTATGAAAAACGTAATTAATTTATTAAAAAGTCTATTTAAAAAAGAAATTATTGAGTCAACTCAAAATGTTTTTTCTAATGTAGAAAAAATAGTAAATATAGTTAAAGAAGAGGAACCTGTTAAAGAAGAAGTTGTGGTAAAAGAAGAACCTATTAAGGAAGAAAAAGCAGAAGTTGAAACACCCAAAAAACGTGGTAGAAAAAAGAAAAATTGATTATAAAAAAAATAAATAAAATTGGGTTAAATTTGTTTTTAACCCTTTTTTTTATATATTTGTGTTAGTTCTTTAAAATATGGGGGTGTTCAGGTATTGATTGGCGTTTATATGGTAAATGGGCACGTAGTCAGATGTCATCTATGACTTAAATCAATGGTGGTAAAAATCAAACGGCAACGTTTACAACAACATGGAAATTGCAGGTATCCTTGCAACTTCTAAAGTAGCTGCTTAATAAGTACCTACTATCGGGTCGGTTAGGACATATAACCCAGGAACAGAAGTCCGTAATACGGGTCACAGGTCAGAGCTCGTTTAAAATAATTCTGAGACCAAGTTGTTTGTAGGTAGGTTTCTCACATATATCAAACCTAATATTTCGGAACATTGAGAAACAATGTTGTACTAAACGTGTAGTCCATCTATTGTATGGCGAACAAGACAGGGGTTCGATTCCCCTCACCTCCACACCAAAAATTAAACCCATCATTATTGATGGGTTTTTTATTTTAAGGAAGTCTATAAACGAACAAAGAG
>Ga0315901_10007963_pt1 | contig 12409 bp, 18 predicted proteins | sample LakEriMetagenome_10_FD_203761 | JGI IMG/M metagenome (GOLD analysis project Ga0315901, IMG submission 203761) | Freshwater fungal communities from buoy surface, Lake Erie, Ohio, United States - Buoy 2 MA116 | ecosystem: Environmental > Aquatic > Freshwater > Lake | place: USA: Lake Erie, Ohio...
CAACACTTACGATTATGGCTACTATTCCAACGGCACTACTGTGAGCATAAACCATCTGTCACCATCTCAGTGCGTGAGGATGAGTGGATGGATGTTGGAGCGTGGGTGTATCGTCACTTTGATGAAGTAACTGGAGTGTCTTTCCTACCGATGGATGGTGGCACTTACAAACAAGCACCTTATGAAGACTGTGACGAGGAGACTTATAACAAGTTAAAAGCCTTAGTTCCCAATGCCGTAGACTGGGAGAACTTCAAAGAGTATGACGATAATGTGGAAGGCGCTCAGACTTTGAGCTGTACTGCAGGAGGATGTGAGATTTAACCCTAAGTTGTGTCTTTATAGCCCCGCTTCGGCGGGGTTTTTTTATTACACAGTGTCAATAAATGTTGATAAATACCGACAAAATGTTACACTTTATGAACTAAACTGCCGAGTACCAGCTTTATCAATAATTAGGGCTTGTCTACGAGGCTTGTCAGAAGTAGTGTTAGGAACGCTTATATGAGTCCAAGAGCCGAATTCTTCAATAATTTGGTCATACCCTATATTGGCTGCAATGCACGCCTCTACGACCTGTTTAGGGGTCATTCCGGGGACTCTTATATCGGCTGCACAACCTATCCTATGTTGGCTAGTGTCCTTGCTACCGACGGAGTCATTGACTGGTTTAGACCTAAAGCCTGAGTTAATCAGGATAGGCTTGTTTAGGAGGGTTCTAACTTCTTCTAGCATGGCTGCCAATCTAGTTAGATTAGCGACCTCGGTAGCATTAGGAGTATTGTCTAGGTTCTTACGCTCTGCTACTTCAGAGTGGGTTAGTTCTTCAAGGGTAAAATTAGGGCTTAGGTTCATCTTTCTTATCCTTCTTCATATCCATGATTTTCTCAAGAGTACGCCCACCAAAATAGAACGACATAATCAGCATTCCCCACTGACCTAGTAATTCAACATAGTTGTTGTTTACTTCAATATCCCACGCTGACATGGTAGCAAATGCTGAGTAGACCAACAAGATAAACACTAGTGTCATCGGTCTTATATTCTTAGACAACCATGAGTCCGAAGCCATATCTGCTTGCTGTCTTTTAGTGAGTTCTTGTGCCTCTATGTTATCGGCATTGAGTTCAGCTAACTTACCCTCTTGTTGCATTTGTAATAGTTCTTTCTGAGCCTTAGCCTTTGCTTCAGGGTCAGGAATGAACTTATCTAGGACTTTCATTCCAACATCAAATAGTGCCATTAATGGTAACATTATTGTTTAACTCCCCAAGTTAGATACCAAGCAATGACCGCAGCCACCGCATAGCACATGAACATTGCTCTACGAACCTTTGCCAAATCTTGTTTAAACTCTCTAGTAAGTTCATTGTCTTGTTTCTCTATCTTTTGTTTAATGGATTCGATTTCACTCCAGCGTTTAGCGCCATGTTTCTTAATGAAATCAGCTTTGACTTTAGCTTCCTCGATACGGATGGTTTCTTGGCGTTGCCATTCCATCATTGCTCTCTTGAAGTACTGCTCTTTAAAGACCTGTGTTTCTTTTATCTGCCGTCGACGCTCTAGGTCTTTCTGCTGCGCTACTGCTGCTGCGTCTTTCTGTACATCGGTAATACTTTTAGTGATGGACTTACTAGCCTCACGACTAGCATCCATACTACTAGTTACGGATTTTGCTCCTTCGATAAAACCAAATTGGTCGGACATGATTCATAGTCTTATTATTGTGTTACTGCTTCATCCCAGTTAATTTTTGTAGTAGTCGGCACTGTTTCAGAAGCAGGCGCTGTCGCTTGAGGAGACCCAAATAATGAATTGATTTCATTAATGTATTCGCTGTCAATAATTCCCGACTCATTTAATTTGTCTACTACTTTAGCAGCCAACGCACCAGAATATCTCGGATTGTTTTGTGCTTTACTTAGGTCGGCTAAAGCTGACACCGCTTGTGGATTTGTAGCTGCCTTTGCAATTAATCTTGGAGTCATGATAAAAACACCCGCAGTTGCAATGCTTTGTGGTAGATTAATTTTATCTGTTATTTCAGCAGGAAGAACTGTGTATCCGACAAGCCCTGTAATAGCTGCTCCTCCAGTAATTGTTGCTTTATTTCTTAAAAATGCTTGAATTTGACTCGGTGCGTTTTCTAAACCAATATCAGCAGCATTCAAAATTTGTTTTAAATCATTTGCTTCTGATTTAAATAATTTGTAAAATGCTCGTTTTGTTTCTGGGTCTTCATTTAATTTTGTTGCAAACGATTTAATTTTATCGGGAGAAGCAAACGCCTGTTCCATAAAACCATACTTAAAATCGTTCATTATTTTAACTGCGTCTTTGCCTTGTGAAGTAGCGTATTTATCAGCAGTTACAATCGCTTTAAATAAATCAGTAGATTTTTCTGTTTCGGACAAATCAAAAATATACTTTCCTACTTTTGATGGTGCTTCTTTCATAGCTGTGCTGATTGTTTCACCAAACAAAGCCTCTGTGCCTTCACGATATGCGTTTTGAGTATTACGATAGTCGTTGATTAATTTATTAGTATACGGACTATTTGCTAAATCTTTTCTCTTATACGAAAAAGCAGAATCCATTGCATTATTAATGCCTTGTTCAGCTTTAGTGTAAGCAGCCGATAATGCCGTTGCTTTTCCTTCGGCAGAAACCTTGTCTCTAGCGGCAGCACCAAAATTACTTCTTAAATCATGAGCGACACCAAAATCAACCACATCTTCTTGTTTAAGAATGTCTTCTAAAACAGTACGGCGTTCTGCACCAGCACCAGCAAACTTGCTTTTAGCTAAAAAATCTAATTCTTTTTGAGCTTCACGCTTGAGTGGTTTTAAATCAACAAACGCATTTAAATCTTCAGTTAACTTCTGATAAAACGGACGATAGGTTTCTTTGAAAGACTCACGAGCAGTTGTTATTAGATTTTGAAAGTTTTCACCAGCAGCACGACTTAATGGTTCATCTGCTTTTAATGCTTGTTTAAAAGGTTCTGAAGTTTCTAAAGTTGATTTTAATTGATTAACACCTTGACCAAGTGCTTCTGCTACTTTTTCTTGCTGTTCTCGATATAGTCCAACACCAGTACCACCTTTAGATATTTCTTCTAAAAAACTATCTAAAGTTCCACCTGACAATTGCGCTCTTGTTAGTGTGGCTCCTCTGTCTGATAAAAACTTTTGAGCAGCAATACGAGAGTCTCCAAAAGAAGTTTCTTTTGAAATACCAAACTTTTCTAACGCATCCTTACCAATGCGATATGTTTTTGCTCCTAAAGCAAAGACTAAGTTTCCACCGACATCCCATGCAGCGTTTTCTGCCAATGCTCCTAATGCTCGTTGGTTTGTCATTTGACCAGTTAAAAGTGTTTCTACACCTAAACCAGTAGCAGTGCCTACTGTAGAGCCAGCTAAAGACGGAACAAACTGTCTACCAAGTTGAGAACCTAGTACTCTTCCTTCAACAGCTCCAGCAGGTGTTTTAGTCAATAATGCTCCGCCAATTCCGCCTAGCATTCCAAAAATCTCTGGATAAGGACTTGTTTCCATAGGAGCAACCCCTCCTTCTGGAGTAACTCTATATGTTGTTTCTGGTGGAGGACCGCCAGCTTCTAAGACAGACTTATCCCAATCTATTTTAGCCATTTATTCAATTCCTAGTTCTTGTTCAAACTTCTTAGCAAAATCCGCTTGTGTCTGATTTATCTTCTTACCGGTGGCAACATCTGTTTTTAAAGCATTGTATCTGCGTAAATCTTGATAAATAGCATCTTGTTGTAATGCAATATTAAAGCCCTGTAAACTGCCTAGTTTATCTGCCTTACGATATTCGTCTGCTCGTTTAACTAAGACACGATTAACACCGATGTCGTCTTTAATCATGTTAAGCAATCGTTTAATTGTCGCAGGTTCTTGTAACGATTCTGGTTTAGTTTGCTGTAAGAATGCAAGTTCTTTTGCAGCTAACGAACCGGGTAACTGTTTAACTGCCGGTAATACTAAGTTATTTGTTAGAGCCTGTATAACTTCAGTATTGCTGGCTTTATCAGAAACTTGAATACCAATAGCCGATAGTGTTTTACTTGCTGTTTTAGCAAAGTTAGCAAATTGTCCAGTAAACGAAGTAGGTAGAATCTTCTCAATCTCAGCAATATCTCTTGATACTTTAGAACCTGTTTGTAGCGCATCTTGAGCTTTACTGATTTGGTCAACAATGTCTTTAGCTCCTGCCTCTGCTTCTTTCTTAGCAAACACTGAAGCAAACCCAGCTAAATCATTAATAATCTTAGTACCCTTGCCTTCTCCTTCGGCAGCAATGACCTTGTCTACTTCTTTAACTCTTGGGTCGTTTTCACCAAACTGTGAAACTAGATTAGTACGATATGCTTGTAGTTTAGCAATATTTGGCAAAGGCTCACGAAGTTTAGCAGTAGTCTCTGCTCCTGTCTTTTCTAATGTAGCCATCCGTTGTGCTTGACCTTGAGCCACCATAATAGCTTGTCTTGCACCAGCAGCATCTCCTTGTTGGTTCAGGAATTGAGCCATCTGTACCAATCCTTCAGGAGTGCTAGTGTCAAACTGTTTAGCAGCTCGGTCACGCAAAGACACTAACTGCATTGTTGGGGATTGTACTCCAGCTAAACCACGCAGTTCTTGACCTGCTGCAGTGCCAAACATTCCAGACAAACCAGCAAGACCACCAAAAGGATTTTGTGTGCCAGCAGCACCACTAAACCGCTTATAAGCAGCTTCTTGCTGTCCTAGCTTTTCTGCTTCAGCAATGGCTAAGGTATTAGGAAATAATCCACCAACAATACTTAGTTCTTCTTTATCAAACATATCTGCCATGATTATTCCTTATGCTAACCAATTGTTTAGTACATAGTTACCGGCTTGTTGCAGGTAAGGACTTACTCCTGTGAGCAATCCTTGAGTCTGTCCTAACTGACCAGACGCACCAGCAACATTACCATATAGTTGTGTCTGAGCAGCGCCTTGAGTGCCTGTTAAGCCATATAGACCTGCTCTGGCTCCTGCAGTGGATGCTTGAGTGCCTAAACCAGCACCTAGGGTTAATGGTTGCTGTGCCATCGTCTCTAACGCACCAGCTTGAGTAAACAGATTTGTGCCAGTAGCGATGCGTTGATTCAATAGATTCTGAGCATAAGTAGGTGCATTAGCAGCTAGAGTGGCATCCTCTCTTGCAAGAGCATTATAGTATGCAGCCATCTCAGGGTTTGTCGCCATCAAGCCAGCAGCATTAGGAGCATAACCAGCAACAGTGCCACCTGTAGCAAGACCAGTAGTACCACGCTGATATTGACGATTACGCAATTGTGCTAATTGTTGCTCACGGCTTGGTGCCAATAATCCACGCTGTTGCTCAAGATATTGTTGTTGTAATGTTGCGGTATCAGTAGTTGTTGGTAATGCTTCAGAACCTAAAGTAAACAAACGCTGACGCTGTGTGGCTACTTCGGGAGTGGCTGTGTATCCAGCAGAAGTTAACTGTCCTGTTACTGGGTCAAACGCAAAGTTAGACTGACCAAATGCAGTCGTAACTCCAACTGGTCTAAACGATGCAGCGGCTTCAGCTCTGCGAGTTGCGTCTAGTTGTTGCTGTGCAGATTGCTGTGATGCAGACTGTATTGCTCGACGAGCTGCATCAGACAAGAAATAGTTAGCACCAGCACCTAGTAAACCGCCTTGTGTACCAGTACCGCCAGCTCCAGCGCCACCAGCACTACCACCTCTAGAACCTAACAACGCTCTTAATGCTTGTGTACCAAACTGTTTAGCATAGTTAGTCAGTGTAGTGCTATCAAAGCCAAGAGACTGTGCAGCTTGGATGTCTGCTCCTGAAGACAAGATAATGTTACCTTGAGCGTCTTGGAAAATATCGCCTAGTTCGCCGGGGATAATGTTAGGGTTGCCACCCATGTTGAAGTCTTCACCGGTGCCAACATTTGGATTAAATTCACCAGTAAACGGATTTAACATTCCGCCACCAGTTACAAAATCATTTATATTGCCAATCCCTAGTTCTTGATAAGTTGGTCCAAATAGTTCATCCATACCTGTACTTCCTGTATTTGTTTGATTAAATAATCCTGCTCCTGCATCTACGGCTGCATTGACACCTGAACTAATACCCGCACCAGTAACACCTGAGATTAAACCTGTTACTGGGTCTCTGCCTGATAATAATGCACTGGTTGCACCACTTGTCCCACCTTGTGCTAAATTACCAACTAACTGTGAGCCTGTCTCTCCTGCGACTGCTCCACCGACTTCACCACCAACCTGACCTGCTACATAAGACACTGCAGCATCTCTAGCAATGTCTTCTATGTCGTTTCCTTGTGCTGCAGAAATACCAGCACTAGCTACTGCACTTCCTAGTGGACCACCAACATAGTAAGCCCCTAATTTGATGGCTGTGTTAACAGGGTCATCGATAACTGGTTGAATGACTGCATCGTCAATGACTTTACCAGCATCACCGATAAAACCACCGACATCTTCTACAGCGCCTAATAGACCACCATCACCACCTGAAGTACCTAGTACATCAGAGATTGGGTCTGTTATTGCCGATACAAATCCGCCTCCGCCACCCATTATTTAAACTCCAGTGACCATGCAAAGGATTTACCTTTTTTCTTTACATCTACAGGTAAGTTCATCTTTTGCATCATTGTTATTAACTTATAGTTATCTGTTTCAGATACTAGCTTTTTAATACCAGCTTTCTTTACAGCATCAATACCGACCTTCATTGCGCCTAGCAGCATATTAGGAGTATCTAGTGTGTACATATGCACTTCTAATACGCCGGGTTCTTTACGAATACCGACAAACACAGTGTTGTTGTGTCTAACAACTACTGCTTTATTCTGCTGAATTAAGATAGCTAAACCTTGAAAGAACTTGTCTTCTTGTTTGGTGAAGCCACCACGCTCTAGGTCTTTACGGATAATCTCCGTAGCAGACATCTGTTTGTCGATAATCTGTGCCATATTAGAATGTACCGCCATCCACTGAAGCAGCCTCTAAAGCGCCTGTAACAGTTAAAGTACCTGCAATTGTCTGATTACCGCTAACAGCTACTGTTGCAGCCGTTAATGTACCCGTAAAGGTTGGAGACGCTAAATCAGCTTTACTGTTGACTGCAGTTTGAATCGCTGCAAACTCAGTATTGATTTCTGTTCCACGAACTAGTTTTAATGGATTACCAGACGCTAGGGCATCTTTGGATGCAAAGTCTGTTGCTTTTGTGTAATTACTCATAGTGTTTTCCCGCCTTTAACAAAGACATCTACCTTTTGGATAGAGACTGCATTATCATCAATATCTGTTTCAAATCCGAACTGTAATACTTTACCTGTGCCACCAGCATTTAAGTTTAAGTTAAATATAATAATGCTACCAGAGTAGTTACCAATATTATACTCTCCAATGCCATACTCTGCAATCGTTGTTGGGTCTACAGTAATGGTAGAAGATTGATATGACTTCTTAAAATCAAAATCCCACTTCATTGTAATATCTTGGTTCTGTGCGCCCAAGATAAGCATTTCTACTTTCTTTAGGATTTTGGAGACAGTTGGTTGCTGGAAGTCAAAGTAGCTGGAATAGTAAACCATGCGGTAAGGACTGCCATTATCGCTATATCCGTTATACAACCCAATATATCCCGCTTTCCCGATAAGAAATTCTCGGTTTGCAGTTGTGCAAAACGCTGTAGGTGTGATAGTAGTCCAAGTTGTTGCTCTAGCAGACCCATCTGGCAATGCTCCTCTCATATCAAAACAATAAACAATATCTTCTTCAGCAAACGATAATATGTATGCTGCCTCAATGCTAGAATAGCCTGACTTAATCGTCTTTAAATCCGATGTACTTGTCAGTGACTCTAATAACTCATCCCGAACATTCTTAGAAATATCCCGCATTGGCATGGATTTCTCTTGAATGGTTCTTGTAAAGCTACGCACTCCGGTAGCAGACAAGAAGACAACATCGGAGCCTGTGTTCTGTATTGAGTCTCGTGCAACGCAGCCAATACCATTTACAATATCTGCTAATGCTAAACTAGCTGGGTCTTGTGCTGCACTATAGACAACAATATGGTTCTCACAGAATATAATTAAGAAACCATTGTGTGATGCTAAACCAACAATTGGGTCTCCATCACCAACAACTTCATTAATATTTAATGCACCTGCTGTTCCAGTCTGAAAGTTCAGTGGGTCAGTTAAATCACTGAAGTAGACTGTTTGTCTATCACCAGCAATGTCTGCAACCCAAATACGACCATATGCTGCAAGACATATATTAGGAGTAAATGTACTGCTAGTGTGTGCAATTGGTGTTACTGGAATCGTAGCAACATCGGCTAGTATCTTAAACACATAAGAACTAGTTACTCCAGAATAGCTAAAGTATAATGCTTTGTGTCCCGCCTGAGTAATAATTGCTCTTGCTCTAGCGTTGGGAACATCTGGTAGCGATGCTACTTGCCAATGGCTATTGGTAATGGTGTAAGTTGCATTAGCCGTATCACCGCTATTACGCACTAATTTCTGTGCTAATGCAGAACCAGTAGACAAGAATAACTTATTGTTACCAGCAGCAAATAACTGATTATCATTTGTCGTTGGCGACAGCATCTGTGCAATTGTTTTAACCTCTGCAGTACTTAAATCAGCATTGGTAGGAAGGTATGTAGTCCATCCTTTTCTAGCGCCGATACGACCAAACTTGTCAATAATGCAATTGTTTGCCTCAAGAGCAAAGCCTGCCTCTAGCGAAGTAGGAGCATCCTGAAGATTTAGTCCTGCAAAGCCCGGTGCTGCAATTGACGATGTAACAATCTGTTTGCTCAACTTGGAACCCAATTAGTGTCTTCAACATAACGATTAGACTCTAGCGATATGTAATCAGCCATTAAGTTACGAGCTAAAGCATAGGCTTCAGAAGAAGCAAGACCGCCATCTTCGCCACGCTCAACTACTGCTCTTGCATAGGCATTTAGAATAACAATATCAGCAGGTACTTTAATAATCGTATTGTCAGATGTTAGTGTTGGTTGTGGCAATATAACATTGAATCGTAAGGTATATGCTGTGTCAGGAATCGGAAAGACATCAACTAAGGTGTCTCCGTTAGCATCTTGACCATTAAAGTTATAATACTGTGGTGCGCCCTTTTGTGGGCTTGTAGGCAAGAATTGCTGTGTCATGTAAGACACTGGTGCTAATCGTAAGAATGTGTCAGAGGTGTCGTTAATGACATTTAAGACACGAAACCGCACACCAGAGCCAGTTAAGACATAACTAAATATATCAGCAGTCGTTATTGCTGTCAAAGTCTCTGACAGAGCATTCCAGCCATAAGCAGCTTCAACAGACGATTTAGCATCATTAACTAACTCGCCAATCATCTTGCTGTAGGCTGTCTCATTAACAGTCGATACTTCATTCTCCCGTAGGCGACGAAGTACGCTATTAACTGCTTGTAAATATGTTGTAGTTGCCATTGTTTAACAATTCCATTTCTTCAAAGCCAATGCTTTGCGTGTTGGTCTACCCTTTTCATCCTTCATTGGACCTTTGACTCCACCCATCCGAGCGCAAAAGGATTTGCGTCTTCCAGCCGCTTTAGGGGACTTTGCAGCCTCTTTAGCCGAAACTGGTGGTTTGAGGTCAGCGCCTTCAGTTCGCTTGAAATAAGCCCTTCCTTTGGCGTTTAAACCACCTTTAGGGTTCTGGTAGACCTTCTTTACCATTATTTCTTCTTCTTAGCAGTCTTTGCTGACTCTATAAAGGCTTTAGCCGTTGGTGCGCCTTTACTACCTACCTTACGCATTTTCTCGCCTGAGCCTTCAGCGATACGCTTACGCTTTTGGGCAATATTATAATACAAGCCCTTCTTAGTAGCCACGCATCGCTCCCATCTTCTTCATTGGCTTAGCCTTTGGCGCAGTGCTTACTTTAGCACCAGTCTTCTTAGCATACTGCTTAGCTTCTTTCTTACCCTTCATTGTGTAAGGAAACTTCTTGTCTTTGACCATTGGCATATTACTTACCTTTCTTCTTGGGTTTGACTTTAGCGGTTGCTAAAGCAATTGCTACGGCTTGCTTCTGAGGACGACCTTCTTTGACCATCTTAGAGATGTTCTTGCTGATTGTCTTCTGTGATTTACCTTTAGCGAGTGGCATTATTAACCCCCATGTTGTTTAACAGATGTATACTCTTGCTCTATCGTAACTACAACCGATGCTGTAGAACCAGCTTCAGATTTAACTCTGATTTCATCTCGTTCTTCTAAGAGCGTATATGCGCCACCATCGAGCTTTAGGAATGACTTAGCGGTTAACGGATAATCCTGAACAATAATAATCTCAGTATTGGTGCTATAGTCGTACCACCATGCACTAAAATTCTTAGCAGAAGATGAACTATTAACAGCGTATAACAGATTCCATTTACCGATATTCTGAATTGGTACTGTATACAATGTAGTCTTGGTATCGGCTACTAAGTTTTTACCAACAGATATTGGTCTCATTTACGAAATACCAAATCAACCATCCAAGTAACAAAGCCACCAAAGACAGAGGCAGCACCCATAATTGCCCACAAAGACCCTTTAGAGCGTTCAGCCATAGCCACCAATTTCTTGATGTCAACTTCCATTGTATTCACTTTAGATTCTAAGTTCTCTACAGCATGAACTAACTTGCCGTACTCTATTGGGTCAATGTTTGCCATTGTTTTATTCCGTTACTGTCTCTGGTTTGTCTAAACTGTCAGTTAGCATCTTAATAAAAGCATCTTTACCGACTTTTAGCTGGTCTAAGTTAAACGCAGCAGATGCTATCTTTCGGTCTAAATCTACACAATGTTGGAATAATCCTTGTTGTTCTGGAGTTAAGTCCTCGAACTGATACTCTACATTGTTGATAGTGATTGGGGTTTTTGTGTTGTTGCCCATATCGTTCTCCTAGTGGTTAAAAATTACTTACTTGCATCCTCTAAAGGTTTAAGATTTTCCGTAGTCCAAAAGTCTTTAGCCAGCATAATCTTGAGATGCTCTTTATTTCGAGCAACAGTATCAGCCCACTCATCATCAGCCATATCTTCAGGCTTACCAGCGTTGATGAGGTTTACTGAATCCATTGCGGCTGAATAATGGCGAGCAATTTCTTCTGCGGTTGGTTGTTCAATAATATCAGTCATATTTACTCCTATTTGTTAAGTTGTGCTTTTAGTGAATCTACTTCTGCTTTTAATTGTTTAATTGCATTAACCATGTGCCAAAATATGTTGTCTGAATCTACCGATAGAACTCCAGTAGTTTCTTCTTTTACACAATCAGGGCAAACTTCTTGAAGTTCTTGGGCAATCACACCGAGTTGAACTCCAGCCCTATCAACAGCACAAGTGGGTTCTAGTTCTGTTACTTCATCGGGAAGTCTATATTCAAAATTACGAACCTTAATAGCAGTAATCTTATCTAAGCCTTCGTTATTATCAACAATGTTCTTTTTAAGTCTGCGGTCTGAGGTAGTAGACCAGCTTGATGAGTTATTACCTTGATATACACCACCGCTATTGGGATTAATAAACCCTGTAGAGTTTCCTTTTCCAGCAGATGCACTTGTGCAAACAACAATTTGGTCAGTAGCACCTGCCGCAGAACCAGTTGCAATAAAACCAAGCATTACATTGTTATTACCAGTTGTAATATTATGACCAGCATCAGTCCCATAAAAACAATTGTAGCTACCAGTAGTAAGGCTTTGACCAACATAATTTCCATAAGAACCACCTACTGCTGTGTTACAAATGCCTGTTGTTTGGTTATACAAAGCATTTGTTCCAATAGCCACAAATCCTGTTGCTGTTGTCGTTGAATAAGCCGCAGAATTGCCAATTGCTACATTTGAAAAGCCTGTAGTATTTGAATACATAGCCAAATAACCTAAAACAGAATTATTTGACCCTGTAGTAGTTGACCTTAATGCGCTAGAACCTATTACAGCATTTCCAGCACCAGTAGTATTGCTAAAATTAGCTTGATATCCTACTGCTGTGTTATTAGATGCGGTGGTGTTTGAGAATAGTGCTGACCTGCCAATGGCGGTGTTGTTAGAGCCTGTTGTATTAGAAAACAAAGACCCTCTACCTAAAGCAGCTAAATCAGCACCAGTAGTATTAGAGGTTGCTGAACCTTGACCAACTGCTGTGTTTGAAGATGCAGATGTATTGGCACTTAAACAGCTTTCTCCAACGGCTGTATTTCCTGAACCTGTGCTTAGTCTTAAAGCAGAGCCACCAATAGCAGTAATTTGGTCGCCTGTAGTGCTTGTGTAAGCTGCTTGATAACCTAC
>Ga0315901_10007966_pt1 | contig 12407 bp, 9 predicted proteins | sample LakEriMetagenome_10_FD_203761 | JGI IMG/M metagenome (GOLD analysis project Ga0315901, IMG submission 203761) | Freshwater fungal communities from buoy surface, Lake Erie, Ohio, United States - Buoy 2 MA116 | ecosystem: Environmental > Aquatic > Freshwater > Lake | place: USA: Lake Erie, Ohio...
ACAAGAAGCTCGAAAAGCAGTACGACCGCCGCAAGTGGTGGGACCTGCTGGCGAAGTTCCGGGACGGGACACTCGGCATCATCGGACTGGTCCTGTATCTCGGTGTGATCGTGGCGTTCATCGGCGCGATCTGGTGGTTCTGGCCCGAGATCATGGCCCTGGTGAAACCTTTTACAGGTGGCTGATCGCCGATCACAACTCTTTGCGGGGGCTGATTCACAGCCCCCGCAGTCATTCCTGAGATCAGTCATGTTCGAACTGAGCCGCATTCCCCGCCGCCCGTTCCTGCAGGCCGCCGGCGCCGGACTGTTCGGATTGACGGTTCCCAAGCTGTTGCAAGCGGAAGCGGTGTCAGGCCAGCCAGCCCGAGCTCGAGCTGTGATCTTCATCCTGCTCTTCGGCGGCCCGAGCCAGCTGGAAACATTCGACCTGAAGCCGAATGCTCCCGAGAAAATTCGCGGACCGTTTCGACCGATCGACTGCCGCACTCCTGGGCTGCTCATCAGCGAGCACCTGCCCCAACTGGCCGCCATCTCGGACAAATACACCGTCGTCCGCACGATGTCGCATTCGTTCAACGATCACAGCGGCGGCGGACACTACATCCAGACCGGCAAACGCTGGCACGTTCCTATCGGCCAAGGGTTCAATGCCACCCCACAGGATCAGCCCGCAATCGGTTCCGTGGCTGATCGCCAGCTGCGCAGTGGGGACGATCTGCCAGGGTACTTTGTGCTTCCGAATTCGCTGGGGCGACTCCAGGAGTTCGCGACCAGACTCAGGCGTCCAGGCGAGTACGGTGGCTGGCTCGGGCGGGGAGCCGACCCGCTGACGACGGCGGTCGACAAGAAGGACGCCAAAGACAACCCGTATTGGCGGGACTGCAGTGACTCGGAGCTGACGTATTCGATCGAGGGACTTCTGCCGCCTCGCGAGTTGACCGTGGGGCGTCTCGATGATCGCGGTTCGCTGCTGCAGCAGTTCGATCAGCTGCGTCGCGACCTGGATCGCCCCTCGGCGTTTGCAGCCTATGACCGATTTCAGCAGCGGGCACTGGCACTGGTGGCGAGCGAGAAGACTCGGCAGGCCCTCGACATCACGCGCGAGCATGCTCCGCTGCGCGATCGTTATGGTCGCAACATGTTCGGGCAGTCATGCCTGATGGCCCGGCGGCTGGTCGAAGCGGGGGCACGCTACGTGACCGTGCATTATGACTGCCCCGATGGGTATGGCTGGGATTCGCACATACACAGCGAGGATGTGAAGAACCAGTTGCTGCCGACGTTTGATCGTGGGCTGTCGTCGCTGCTGGTCGATCTCGACGAGCGCGGCATGCTGGACGACACGCTGGTCGTCGCCCTCGGCGAGATGGGACGCACGCCACAACCGACGGGCAACTGGGGCCGCAATCACTGGAGTACCCTCTTCCCCGCCGTACTGGCCGGAGGAGGCATCCGCCGCGGCGGGCTGTATGGCGAGAGCGACAAGAATGCCGAGTATGCTCTGACCCGTCCGACCGGTCCCGAAGACCTGGCCGCCACGATCTACGACTCGCTGGGGATCGACCCCGACCTGCGTCTGCCGGATGCTCAAGGTCGACCGGTGCCGATCAATGAGGGCGGGCAGGTGTTGCGAGAGTTGCTGACATAGCGACTTCCTGAATTAGCGGAATTCGTATGAATTCCGGCGTCTTGGTTCATCACGCCTCAAATCCCAAACTCACTCCGCAGCTGGCGATACTGTTCTGCTACGGGGGGCATCGCTCCAGCGTGGCCGACGACGAGGGCTCCGACGCGATTGGCGAAGCGGGCCTTCAGTTCCAGCGGCCGGCCTTCCAGCGTCAGCATCAGGAACGCGGCTGTGAAGGCATCGCCAGCACCGACTGCGTCGACCAATGTGACGCTCTCGCCCGGAAGGTCGACTTCCTCGCCGCGCGAGGTGACATAACAGCCGTGCTCCGCGCGCGTGATGATCAGAGTCTCGATCGGGTACTTGGCGAGCAGAGCCTGGGCAAATGATTGAGCTGTCGTCCCCGGCAATCCCAGCTTCTCCGCCACGGGCGGCACCTCGTCGAGATTGAGCTTCACAATCGACGCCCGCTGGAATGATCGGTCGAGTGAGTCTCGGTCATAGAACTGCTGCCGCAGGTTCACATCGAACACCACCAGTCCCTTCGTGCGGGCGATGAACTGCTGGATCGCCTCGCGCGACGCAGGCGACCGCTGGGCTAGCGTGCCAAAGCAGACAGCGGCTGCCTGATCGGCCAGCTGCAGAAACTCCGGCGTCGGGTCCAGATAGTCCCAGGCCACGTGCGGGTGGATCACGTAGGTCGGGTGCCCGGGATCAGTGGCATCGACAGTGACCTTCCCGGTTTCGTGCTCGCTGTCGGTCTGCAGCCAAGTGATGTCCAGCCCCTTCTGGACCAGATAGCGGGTCAGCTCCTGACCAAGTTCGTCGGTGCCGACACGACTGGCAACCACGCCGCGCGCCCCGAGCTGTGCCGCCTGATAAGCGACGTTCGCGGTCGCGCCTCCGGGTTTGCGATCTGTGTCAAAGATATCCCACACAGCTTCGCCCAGACCGACAACAAGGGGGGTCGACATGTACAAGCGCTCGAACGAGTGACGGAACCAGACTGAGGACAGTCTAAGTCAATGGATTGGGAAGTTGGAAATGATCCTCCTCTTGAGCCGGAGCCGGAGCCGGAGCCGGAGCCGGAGCCGGAGCCGGCGCAATGTCCGGCACACTTGCGATCCCGCGACCATCCGCGAAGATGGTTCTATCTCCGTCCGGATCTTGAGTTCGCGACCCATGTGTGCCAAGCAGCTGGCGATGGTGGATCACCGCGCCGCATTCATCGACGACATCCTGATGAGTCAGATCAGCGACGGCAGTCGGGTCATCGACCTGGGATGCGGGGATGGTCGTTTGATCTCGCGATTGCAGCAGGAGCGGCATTGCTCGGTTCTGGGAGTCGAACGCGACCGGGAGGCCTTTCTGGCGACCGTCCATCGGGGTGTGTCCGCGATCATGGCCGACTTGAACCATGGATTGGCAGACATCCCCAACGAAACTTTCGACTGTGCGGTCCTGAGCCAGACACTCCAACAAGTGACCCGTCCGATGCAGGTGCTGGACGAGATGCTGCGTGTGGCCCGCCGGGCTCTGATCGTGGTGCCGAACTTCGGGCACTGGCGAGTTCGCGCTCAGATTTTGCTGCAGGGCCGGGCCCCCGTGACCGATTCGCTCCCCTATGAGTGGTTCGAGTCGCCCAACGTCCACTTCCTCTCGATGCTGGACTTCCGCGACCTGGCCCGGCGAGGAAACTTCCGGATCGTCCGCGAGATGCCGATCATCGGCCAGATCGCCCTGGAGCAGGCCTGGATGTCGAACTGGAGAGCCCACAGCGCCCTGTATGTTCTCGAAAAGGCCGTACGCCCCTCTGTGTAAACCTGGGCGAGGAAGGCGACCGGCAGGATTTGCCGAAATTACAAACGGAGCCTCAGGCGGCTCCCGGACGCGCAGCTCCGATTGACCCACTTTGGGAACCTCTCGTAGAAGCTGCACCCCCGGACATGACGTCCCCGCGCGCCAACTGCCTGCTCGACTTCGCCCATGCTCAGCCCCACTCCCACAGCTGCGAAATCGCCTGCTCACAACGGCGTCTCCTCGCAGCATTGGCCGGGCTGGCCGAGCTACGACGACGAGCAGATTGCGGCTGTGACAGCCGTCCTGCAGTCGGGCAAAGTCAACTACTGGACAGGTGACATCTGTCGCCAGTTTGAAGCGGAATATGCAGCTGCGATCGGAGTTCCCCACGCCATCGCGGTCGCGAACGGTACCAACGCACTGGAATTGGCGCTGGAGGCCTTTGGCATCGGTCCGGGCGACGAAGTCATCGTCCCCTGTCGGACGTTCTTGGCGACCGCGAGCGCGGTGGTCACCCGCGGTGCCACACCACGATTCGCCGATGTCGATCCGCTCAGCCAGAATGTCTCATCGGCCACGATCGAGCCGCTGATCTCTGAAAAGACTCGAGCGATTATTGTGGTCCATCTGGCCGGCTGGCCATGTGACATGGACCCGATTCTGACTCTCGCCCGCCCGCGCGGCATTCGAGTGATCGAAGACTGCGCCCAGGCTCACGGAGCGCTGGACAAGGGCCGGCCCGTCGGTTCCATCGGCGATGCAGGGTGCTTCTCGTTCTGTCAGGACAAGATCATCACTACTGGCGGCGAAGGCGGTCTGGTCACCTTTCACAATGAGGCTCTGTGGAAGAAGGCCTGGAGCTACAAAGACCACGGCAAGGGCTGGGACACTGTCCATCACGGGCAGCATCCGGGGATCTTCCGCTGGCTGCATGATTCGATCGGCACGAACTGGCGCCTGACCGAGATGCAGGCGGCGCTGGGGCGAATTCAACTGGCGCGGCTCCCCGAGTGGGTCAACACCCGTCGACGCAATGCACAGATCCTGGCACAGAGTCTGCGGCCAACTGGTCTGGTTTCGATTCCCGAGCCGGGGCCCGACCAATTCCACAGCTACTACAAGTTTTACGCTTTCGTCCGACCCGAGCTGCTGGGCGCGGGCTGGTCGAGAAATCGAATCGTCCGGGAGTTGCAGGCGGCAGGTGTTCCCTGCGGGGTCGGCAGCTGTTCTGAGATCTATCTGGAGCAGGCATTTCAGCGGGCCGGCCTCGGCCCATCGCAGCCGTGCCTGGTCTCTCGAGAACTCGGTGAGCGCAGCCTGATGTTCCTGGTGCATCCGACCTTGAGCGAGTCGCAGATGCAGGAGATCGGAGCCCGAGTCGCAACAGTCCTGGAGCAAGCCTCCCGCGAGGAGGTCAGGCGGGCTGCCTGAACGGTGCATGGTGAAACCGACACACGTCCACATCAATGCCAACGCCCTCGTCGGTGCCACCTCCGACACGGTGACTCCACCCGCTGAGGATCTGCGTGGCTCGCTGAAGCACCGCCTGGCGGCGATCCTGCCGGTCTATCTGCTGATCTTTTGTGCCAGCTACGCCACAGCCACTGCGCTGCGGTTCGACTTCTCTGTCCCAGTGCGATTTCGCGAGATCTTCTGGATCACGCTGCCGCTGGTCTTGTCGATCAAGCTGGCCATCAGCTGGGTCGCGGGTGAATGGCGACGGACCTTCCGCCATGTCTCGGTTCTGGACCTGGTCTGCGCCTTGGCTGGAACGATGGGGGCCTCGCTGATCCTGCTGATCAGCAATCTTCTGCTTCCATCCGAAGTCGTGATTCCGCGATCGATCCTGCTGGTCGATGCGGTGTTGTCGCTCATGGCGATCACCATCTTGCGATTCGCCTATCGAACCTGGATGGAAGTGATCTCGCCCGCACTCAGTCAGAGCCAGCGCAGCGCCACGCTGATCTATGGAGTCGGTTCCGAGTCGATCGGGATTCTGCAGATGTTGAATGCCATGCATTCGTCGCGGCTACCGTTTCGAGTCGTCGGATTCGTGGCTGAAACGCCGAAGCATCAGAATTCGCTGATCGCGGGAGTTCCCGTTCATCGATCCTCGAAGAGCTGGGAGGAAATCTGTGAGACGACGCAGGCCCGTGACTTGCTGATCCCCGGCAGCACGCCGGGACGGGTTGTGCGGACGATCGTGCGTGACTGTGCAGCTACTGGGATCAAAGTTCACATTATACCGACCGTGGATGAAATGGTCGGCGGTCGATTCCGTCTGGCCGCCCGCGATGTCACGGTGTCCGACCTGCTTCGCCGCGAACCGAACCGTCTGGAAATGGAATCGATTCGCAAGTCGATCACCGGACAGCGAGTGATGGTCACCGGCGGTGCGGGCAGCATCGGCAGCGAGCTGTGCCGCCAGATTCTCGCTTTGGAACCGGAATGCCTGATCCTGTTTGATCAGTCGGAGTTCGGAGTCTTCACGATGGAGCAGGAGTTCCATCGCCAGCCTGAGTTTGCCAGCCGGACTCGGTACTACGTGGCTGACATCCTCGACGAAGCCACTTTGAACCGCGTCATGGAGGAGCATCGACCGCAGATCATCTTCCATGCGGCCGCGTACAAGCATGTCCCGCTGATGGAGGACAATCCACAGGCCGCCATCACGAACAACATTCTCGGAACGAAAGCCGTCGCCGACGCGGCCCGGCGTCACGGTGTCGAACGCTTCGTTCAGATTTCGACCGACAAGGCAGTCCGTCCCTCCAGCGTCATGGGAGCCACCAAACTCGTCGCCGAGAAGTACGTCCAGTCGCTGTCACAGCTACCGGGGACGGAATTCATTACGGTCCGTTTCGGAAACGTGCTGAACTCGATGGGCAGCGTCGTGCCGACCTTTCGCAAGCAGATCGAAATGGGTGGACCGATTACGGTCACTCATCAAGACATGACGCGGTTCTTCATGACGATTCCCGAGGCTGTGCAGCTGGTGATGCAGGCGGGCGCCATTGGATTCAGCGGGGACGTGCTGATCCTCGATATGGGCGACCCGGTCAAGATCGTGGATCTTGCCAAAGACATGATCATGCTGTCCGGTCTGCGATTTCCCGACGACATCGACATCGAAATCACGGGGCTCCGCCCGGGCGAGAAGCTGTATGAGGAGCTGTTCTACGAGACCGAAGTGGGCGCAGCTCGGATTCACGAGAAGATCTTCCGCGGAACCAGTGAGCTGGCTCCGGGCGTGATGGTGATCAACTCGCAGATCGCCCGCCTGGAAGGGGCGGCTACCTCGGGGCAACAGACCGCCTTGAAAGAGCTGAGAGCGATTGTCGAAGGTTACTCGGGGGCCACCTGGATTCCGTCCCGTTTGCAAAAAGCCGCTTAGAGTGGCATTCCGCTACCGCTTCGACCGATGGTTCCGCACTTTGGCGGCGATTCGCGACAGAATCATTTGGGCCCGCTGTTCCCCATCGCGTGAGGCCGATTGCAGGGCATTCTGCATCTGCGTTTGAATATTCACGACAGTTTTGCGGTGCGCTTCGATTTCGTTCTGGGCCTGAGCCAACTGCTGCGGAGAAAGCCGCCCGGCCTTGGCGTCTTCGACCAGTTGCTCCAGCCGCCGCTTGTTGCCAGCCATGCTGGTCACGCCAGTATCCGCTTCTTTGATGTAGCGACTGGCTAGTGCTGCTCCGTCACGCAACCACCTGCGCGCGTCCTGCCACTCGCGCTTGTCGAGATTATCCGCCGCGATGTTCTCGTCCGCGTTCAGGTCTCGATTCAGCGATTGGAGCTTGCCTTGAATCGTCGCCAGCTGCTTGCGGAGTGCTGAGAGATTCGTCTCGGCTTGAACCACAGCCGTCCAGTCGGCATCGATCGAGTGAGCTGCGCCGCCGGACAGTCCACCTCCCGCAGCGATCGGCGGTGGAACCACCATGGCTGTGGGAACTGCGTGCATTCGCACCGTCAGGTCGACTCCCGGACTGATCGCAGGCAGATACTGATCCAGCAGCGGATTGGCCCCACCCAATGCCTCGATGGAGCCCGAGGGGGTGGCGACTCCGTAGACCTGAGGCAGTTCTGCTCCGGCAGCCAGCAAGACCTGTCGCACGGTGAGCTGTCCACCGAACCCGGCGATGGTTTCTGTCGGAACCCGAATGATCAGGTCCTGGGGAGCATGCGCAGGCTTGCACCAGACCCAGATCCCCAGCATGGTGCCTGGGACCAGCGAGACTGGTTCCCACTGACTCGATGGGGGACGAAACGCAAAGTCCATAAGTTCCACCGAGCTTACTTGGCCTTGCCTTGGATGGCCCGCTGCAGCACGTTGGCCGTGATCTTCTGCACCCGTTCATCCGGACCGTGCGGACGGCTCCAATGGCTCCATGGCAACACGTGCCCTGGTGGATCAGAGAGACCCTGACTCCAGAAGATACTGCTGGCGTTGAACACGATGTTCCCCTTCGGACCGTCGTAGACAGTGGCGGTCCATTTCTGGGGAGTCTCGCCGCCCACCCAGGCAGTGCCGGTGCCGACCACTTCCAGGCTCGGGATCTCGGCAGGATCGCCGTGGTACTCCCAGCCGATGAGTCCGGGGATGCGGTCGCCCGACTTCATTCCGGTTCCGGCAAAGATCCAGTGGTCAGGCTTGGTGCAGATCCAGTCCCCTCCGCCGTTCACCGGCTCGACGTTCCGGGCTCCGATCAGGAATCCTTCATCGGGACCATGTTCAGGAAACGGGCCATGGGTCTTGGCCCGCTCCATCGCGATCGGTCGATCGCCCCCGTACGGCCCGCCGCGATACATGATCCGGTTCGGGCGACCGTCAAACCCGGCACGCAGCGGAGTCACCCAGCAGACACTGTTGCCGGAGAGGAACATCAGGCTCACCCCTTCATCGCGCATCTTCGAGACGCTGCGGAACTGGCGGATGTCCCAGTACTCGTCATGACCCACGCTGAAGAAGGTCTTGCACTTGAGGCCGCGATCCGGCGTCAGCATGTCGCTGTTGCAGCAGTAGGTGACGTCATAGCCGTGCTGTTCAAGCCAGTAGGCCAGCGGGAACTCCAGCGGCAGATACTCGCCCGCTCCGATCGTCAGCGGATCATCGACCACGCTCGTGAACTGGGCCTCGCGGCCATAGGGGCGATCAAAGCTGACGTCGGCCCACGGGCCTTGGTTTCCCTTGGGATCGGTATAGACCGAGTAGGTGCTGGGCCACTGGTTGTAGGCTTGCCATGTGTTCTCTGACACCTGAAACAGCACATCAGCAGGGCGATCATCGGTCACGACAAAGATCACATAGCTCTGCCAGTAAGGCTCATTCTCGTTGGCTGGGATCGTGGTCAGGCGTCCCAGATAGACTCCGCTCAGCCAGTCCTGCGGAACGGTCAGCGTGTGCGAGGTCTCCCAGCGGCACTCATGCAGATTCTTCGCTCCCGGCTTCGGGGTCTCCTGGGTCTTCCCCTCCAGCGGGCCAACCTTCGACATCAGCCGGGCTCCCTTCCCGCCGTAATATCCGGTGCGGAAGAACTCGATCGTGAAGGGCCGGTGCGGGTTCGTTGAGACTTTGATATCGATCGACTCACCCGCCTTCACGCTCTGCCGCGAGCAGTACCCCTCAATCCAGGTCGAGCGATACTTGCTGCCATCGACCCGCACCCGCGTCAGCTGCCAGTCGGTCGAACCAGGCTGGGCGTTCTCCGTCGTGATCAGGTTCGGCTTCTCGGCGGCTGGCAGGAAAGATGGCAGCAGCAGCACCACCCAGGCCAGGGACCAGCGAATCTGCGTCTTCATAGCGGTCTCTCTTGAGAAGGGATTCGCAGCGGGCGACAGCTGCGGAGTTCGGAAAACGCCATCACTCAGCTCTCGCTGATCAAGTTTTCGGGAGCGGGGCTGGCCTCAAGGTTGAGCGGGGGCAGCTTCTCGGGAAGCTCGCGCGGCTTCGGGCGCCGCATGTCGCGTGACAGCTGCCTGAGCAGGACCAGTGTGGCGAGGCCCGCGACTGTCAGACCGGCGATCCACTGCGGCCAGGTCTGGGCGGGGCGCAGCCTTTGTGACGCAGCGGCTGCAGTCTGGGGAGTCAACGTTCGAGCCACGAACAACGGAGCCACATGCGTCCCGCGTTCCGTGGCGTACCCGTAGCGCTTGATGAAGTACCCGGCGAACTCGACCTGCCGGTCCAACTGGTTGCCGGGCTGGATTCCCGTCGGCAACTCGGTCAGCAGGACTCGAGTCGGGTTGTTCGCGGCATCCACGGTATAGAGCCACGCTTCGTAGAGATCGTCCCTGAGTGGCACCAGCCGCCAGAGCGTGCCTCGAAAGGCCAGCAGCCGACCTCGATAGTCCGCCGGGCGATCGTTCAGCTCCACGAATCCCACATCACGACCAGCCGACTTCCGCATCGACTGTGCATCGAGTTGGCGAACATGTTCGACGATCTGATCCACTGCGTCCTGCTCAGCTCGAAGCATCCCGAGGCGACCATCGTCCATGGAGGCCAGCGACTCGGCGGTCAGCTGTGGTGCCACCGACGTTGGCTGCGGGCTGGTTGTCTTTGCCGGGGAGTCGGTGGTGATCAGAACTTCGCCCGGCGCCAGCGGAGCAGACCGCGGCTTCACCTTGAAGTCGAGCGGCTTCAGCTCCGCCTGAGCCGTATCCGGGGCCTTTTCGGGAACAAGCCAAGTCCAGTTGCGCTTCTGAGCTGCCCACTGCACCGCGATCAGAACGAATCCGAGCAACATCATCTGAACGAACAGCCGCATCTGCGACTTGCGGTCACGAAGAGGATCGGAGTTCTGCTGACCAAATCGCATCGATCATTCATCTCCGAGTGTCATCGAGGTCTGAAGAGGGCGGAATTCTGACGAATTCCGCTACGAGGGAGCTCCCCAGGTCCCTTCGAACACTTCAGTCGCCGGTCCCGTCATGAAGACCGGGGCATCGTCGCTGGCCCATTCGAGTTCCAGGTCGCCACCTGGCAGATGAGCCAGCAGCGTTCTGGCTGTGCGTCCCGTGAGTACCCCTGAGACTGCGACCGCACTCGCTCCGGTACCGCAGGCCAGTGTGATCCCGCTGCCGCGCTCCCAGGTCCGCATCGTCGCTTCACCGGGGCTGTGAACTTGTACGAAGTGGACGTTGATGCGGCGCGGAAAGATCGGAGCATTCTCGATGATTGGCCCGATGGTCGTCAGCGGGATCTTCGCCACATCTTGGCAGTAGATCGTGACGTGAGGATTCCCCATGCTGACACAGGTCATACGCGGGTCAACTCCACAGCTCGCAAACCAGTCCGGCGGATTCTTGTCCCACCCCGCAATCGTCAGCGGCGCATCGACCACCCGCGGACCATCCAGCGTAGTGGGAATCTCAGCTGCTCCCAGGATCGGCTGCCCCATATTGACGCGGACGCGCTCGACGCGATCTGCCGCGTTCGGGAAGACCTGCAGCGTCAACACTCCTCGACCGGTCTCAATCTTCAGCTCCGGCTTGCGAGCGATCCCGTGGTCGTAGACATACTTGGCGACACACCGAACCCCGTTGCCGCACATCTCAGATTCGCTGCCGTCGTTGTTGAACATCCGCATCCGCGCATCCGCGCGTTCAGACGGGCAGACGAGAATCATTCCATCGCCGCCGACCCCGAAGTTCCGGTCACTGATCCGCCGGGCCAGGTCTGGCAAGTCGGACGGCAGCTTCTCCACGAACGCGTTGATATACACGTAGTCGTTGCCCGCCCCCTGCATCTTCGTGAACCGCATCGATCGCTCCCGGTCATTGGTGTCTGGGAATCATATCCGGCGACTCGCAGCGATGCTCCTCCTCAGCCGTGACTCGCACCGCAAAAACGCCTAGATCACACCCTTGCGCAGCAGCTTCAGGAACCGTGGATACTGAGAGTCCCACGCGGCAATATCCTGCGCCGGGAAGGTTTTCATCTCGTTCGCATACGAGCTGCGCACCACATCGCGAATCTGCGTCAACGAGCCGACATCACCGCTCGCCCGAGCCTGGATCAGGACGTTGCCCAGCGCTGTTGCCTCGGTCGGTCCGGCAATGACCGGCTTGCCACTGGCACTGGCTGTGAACTGGTTCAGGATCTCATTCTTGCCGCCGCCGCCAACGACATGGATCACTTCGATCGGAACACCGGTCAGGTCTTCGATCCCCTTCAGTACCTGCCGGTACTTGAAGGCCAAGCTCTCCAGGCAGCAGCGGACGAACTGTCCATCCGTCTCGGGCACTGGCTCGCCGACCTTGCGGCACCACTCTTCGATCGAGGTCGCTATGTCGTCGGGACTCAAGAACGCATGATCGTTCGGATCGATCAGAGTCCGGAACGGTTCCGCAGCCTGAGCGAGCGTCACCAGTTCCGCGTATTCGTACTTGCGACCACGGCGCTCGAACGACCGGCGGCACTCTTGAATCAGCCACAGCCCCATCACGTTCTTGAGCAGGCGGTACGTGCCGTCGACGCCCCCTTCGTTGGTGACGTTCAGTTCCAGAGCCTTGGGACCGAGGATCGCGTCCTGCACCTCGACGCCAATCAAAGACCAAGTCCCGGAGCTGATATAGGCCCAGTTGGCCTTCCCGGTGTTTTCGGTCGGCACAGCTGCGACGGCAGCTCCCGTGTCGTGAGTGGCTGGGGCGACGACGGCGATCTTCTTGAGCCCCGTCCGCACGATGACATCGTCGCGGAGCGTGCCGAGCTTGGTGCCCGGCGGAACAACTTCCGGGAAGATCGAGGTCGGGATGTTGAACTTCCGGAGCAGGTCAAAAGACCAGTCACGATTGGTCGGGTGCAGGAACTGCGTCGTTGTGGCGTTGGTGAACTCCACAACGCGGCTGCCGCAAAGGAGCCAGTGGAAGAAGTCCGGCATCATCAGGAACCGGTCCGCGTGGGCCATCAGCTCGGGGTCTTTGAGCTGCATGGAGATCACCTGATACAGGGTGTTGATCTCCATGAACTGCAC
>Ga0315901_10007968_pt1 | contig 12405 bp, 15 predicted proteins | sample LakEriMetagenome_10_FD_203761 | JGI IMG/M metagenome (GOLD analysis project Ga0315901, IMG submission 203761) | Freshwater fungal communities from buoy surface, Lake Erie, Ohio, United States - Buoy 2 MA116 | ecosystem: Environmental > Aquatic > Freshwater > Lake | place: USA: Lake Erie, Ohio...
GGCTCACAAGCCCGCGGCGCACCACCTCATGATCGTCCGCAATCACCACCTTGATCGCCATTGTGCTGAGAACCTTCCGCAGAAAGCCACCGGTGTCACCCGCGCGAAGCCCACGACCGCCCGAGCGGCAAGGGCCGTTGAAAGGGGCCGCTTACCCGCGGTCGATTTTAAGTGCCTTGCCCCAGCTTCCCACCCTCCACCTGAGCGGTGTCGGCCGATTTGGAAGCAGCACGACGGTGCCGCGGATCACGCGATCCGCGTCCGCATGCGGACAAGCATGGCCTCGGCCCCGGCGGCGAGGAGCCGTTGCGCAACAGCCTCGCCGAGGGCCGCTGCCTGATGACCCATCGTTCCCGGCGGGGCTGATTCCTCCGCGACGATCCGGGACACCACCCCGGTCGCCGGATCGACGTCGAGGACGCAACCGCCGAGCGTGAGCCCGCCATGGTCGCCGCGTCGCGCCCAGCCGCCGATCGGCGCGAGACATCCCCCCGCGAGCGCCCCGAGCATGCTCCGCTCCGCGACCGCGGCGGCATGCGTCACCCCATGGTCGATCGCGGCGACGGCGTCGGTCGCCCTGGCATCGGCGGCCCTCACCTGCACCCCCAGCGCCCCTTGCGCAACTGCCGGCCAGAACGCCGGCGGCTCGAGAAGATGCGTGATGCGATCGCCGAGGCCCAGGCGTTCGAGCCCCGCGGCCGCAAGAATCAGTGCGTCGTAGTCACCGGCATCGAGTTTCCGCAGACGCGTGTCCACGTTCCCACGGAGCGGGATCGCCTCCACATCGGGACGCGCCGCCTTGAGTTGCACGATCCGCCGGATGCTCGACGTGCCGACGCGGGCGCCGGCGGGAAGGTCCTCGAGCCGGGAGGCCGTGCGACCGATCAACGCGTCGAACGGCGTCGCACGGACTGGTATGCCGGCCAGTTTCAGGCCGGCGGTCTCCGCTGTGGGCATGTCCTTGAGGCTGTGCACGGCGACGTCGATCCTGCCGTCGAGCAACGCCTGCTCGAGTTCTCTCACGAACACGCCGTCGCCGCCGATCGCGGCGATTGGCACGTCGCGACGTTCGTCGCCGCGGGTGCCGATGGTCGCGACCACGACCTCGACGCCGTGAGCTCGGAGCCGCTCGACGACCCAGCCGGTTTGGGTGCGGGCGAGCAGACTGGCCCTCGTGCCGATGCGGAGAGGAACGCCGGTGGTCATCGAAGCCGGGCCTGGCGGCCCCCTGGGGAACATCGTCCGTGGTGCATGCCGAGCGGTCAGATACGGCGCCGAGCCGTTCCCTGGCGACGGCCGATCACGGCTGTCGCCCCTCGACCCCGCCGCGATCGGCCCGGGCCACCACCGCAGCGTAGACGGCGGAGGCTCCCGCCTCCACCAGGGCACGCCGACACTCGGCCAACGTGGCCCCCGTGGTGGCGACATCGTCGACCAGGAGGACCCGGCGCCCCGCCGCGCGGCGGGAGGCCACGAACGCCCCGCGGACGTTGCCGCGACGATCGTCGAAGGGGAGTTCGTTCTGCATCGGAGTGGCCCGCCGGCGACGGAGCAGTCGGCGGTGGGGCATCCGGAGGCGACGGGCGACACCGGCCGCCAGCTGGTCAGCCGCGCTCGTGCCTCGGGCCAGCCGCCGACGCCAGTGCATCGGCACCGGCACGACCGTGTCGATCCGCCATGCGACGAACGTCTCTCGGTGCTTCTCCACGAGGAGGCCCGCCAGCGCAGCCGCCACGGGCTCTCCAGCCGGCCGCTTCGCCCGCAGCACCGGTTCACGGACACCGTCACCGTACGACGCCAGCACGGCGATGCCGTCCCAGTCGCCGCACCGCCCCCGGCACCTGCAGTCGACGGACGATCCGGGCTCGCCACAGGAGCCGCAGCGGGCCAGGTCGCTGGCGATCGCCGCCGCACATGACTCGCACGCCATGGTGCCGCCGACGGCCGGTTCCGGCAGGTCGGCCCCGCAGAAGCCGCACTTCGGCGGACAAACGATGTCGAACAGCGTCGCCAGTCCAGGCAGGTTCCAGCAGGCCATCCGCGAGGTTTCCCAGATTGACGGTGCCGCCCGCACTCCCTACCCTCCGCGACCCGCCCTCGGCCGGCCCCGGACGAACGTCCATCGTCCGCAGGCCGGCGGTCCAGTCAAGCATCCATGCTGATCGACCGCTACATCGCCCGCGCCCAGCTGCACGCGTTCGTCGTCGTGTTCGTGAGCCTCGCGGGCCTGTACTTCGTGTTCGACGCGTTCACGAACATGGAGGAGTTCCTGTCACACGCCGCAGAGACCGGCGGTCTCGCCAAGGTCCTCGCGTCGTACTACGGCTGCCGGCTCGTCTGGTTCTTCGATGCCACCAGCCCGGTGATTTCGCTCGCCAGCGCCATGTTCGCCCTCTCCTGGCTCGAGCGGCACAACGAACTGACGGCGCTCCTCGCGGCCGGCACCACCCGCTGGCGGATCGCCCGCTCCGTCCTCGTCTTCTCCGCCACGGTGGCCCTCATCGCAGCCACCAATCGTGAACTCGTGCTGCCCCGGATCAGGCAGGCATTCGCCCGCAACGCCCAGGACCTCAAGGGGGAGTTCACCGCCCCGTTCGAGCCGCGGTACGACAACCGCACCGAGATCCTCTTTCGGGGCCGCGGTGCGCAGTCCGCGGCGACGAGGATCGACCAGCCAAGCCTGCTGATGCCGCCGCAGCTCGGGGGATACGGACCGCAGATCACCGCCGCGGAGGCGTTGTGGAAACCCACCGACGGCGACAGGCCGGCCGGCTACCTGCTTCGGGGCGTCCGCGAGCCGGCCGACATCGACGGGCTGCCGGCGCTCGAGTGCGGCGGCACGCCGGTGGTGCTGTCGCGGGCGGCGGCATCCTGGCTCGGTTCCCGGGAGTGCTTCGTGGTCAGCGACGTCACCTTCGAGCAACTCATCGGATCGACCAACTGGAGCCAGTACTCCTCGACCCTCGACCTGCTGCGGGCGATCCGCAACCCTAGCCTGGGCGTGGCGGCGGAGATCCCGCTCCGCGTCCACGCGCGGTTCGTGGCGCCGGCGCTCGACATGGCCCTCGTGCTGCTGGGAATACCGCTCGTGCTCGGCCCCAGCCGCCGGGGCGTGTTCGTCGCGGTCGGGCTCTGCGTGGGGATGACCGTCATCTTCTTCCTGACGGTTCTGGGGTCGCACGCCCTCGTCACGGGCGATGCCTTCAGTCCGTCCATCGGCGCCTGGATGCCGCTGCTCGTGCTCGCGCCCCTCGCCGCCTGGCGGGCGCAGCCGATGTGGCAGTAGCGGCGACGATCACTTTGCCGGCGCGTCGGCGGGTTGCTCCACCGCGGCAGCCGCCACGGGCTGCACCGTACGGGCAGCCAGTTCGATCAGTTCGGTGACCGTCACCGGCAACTGGTCGGCCACGTCGTCGGGCGCCCGCAGGGCCAGCACGGTGCAGACCTCCTGCTTCGGGTCGGCCGACACCCAGATTTCGCAGCGTCCAGGCCACCGCTTGATCTCAGGTTCCCCGGTAGGTTTGCTATCGAACTCCTGCGGGCCGGAGAGCGACAGCACGTCCCACATGGCAGGCCCGCCCGCCATGGGCTCGACGCTCCTGCCCCGCTCCCAGTCCACCTTCGGAAACGACTCGTCGCGACGCACCTGCTCGAGGATTGCTGACTCCACCTCGCTGAAACGTTGCTCCGCAACTGGCACGGCACCGATGGTGAACACGACGGGAGCCTGCATATTGCCCGGCATAACGACCACCTTCTCATACGCCGCCACGAATCCCGGAAACTGGCGGACAAACGGCGGACGAGCGCGAGCTCCGGTGCGGTCGTCCACCTCGATGGGCTCCAGTGCGGACGGCAGCCGCAGCGCCACGCGACCGTTCGCGAGCTCTGTTGGATCTTTCGCGAGCGGAGCGAAGACTGCGGCGCCACGGAAGTCCGCAACCCGCTGCTGGTAGTCCTGCTCATACGGCCGGGTCGTACACCCGCTTCCGCACGACACCGCCGTCAGGATCGCGATGGAGAGCGCTGCGGTGCGATGCATGGTGTGCCTCGATGGATCGTCAAAGCCGACGCGAACGACCGTTACGATTGTGGTGAATTTGGCGGCTGGTCAAGCCGACGACAAAAAACCCGCGACCAGCCGGAAACCTACCATCGTCACCTCCTTCCGCACCGGCTTGTCTTCGCCAGACCTTTTTTCTTAACCCCAATCGCCCCACCTGCCGATCTCATGGTGGGCGAACGGGAGTTCGCCCGGCCCCGGCGGCAAGCCGTCGGGAACAGGCCAGTTCCGCGTTGGAGACCAGCCATCACGGGCGGGAATCCGGCGGGAAGCGATCGGGCAAGGAGTGCCGTCATGAAAATCACCACCACGCGATTCGGTCGCATCGACGTCGAGGCCAGCGACCTCATCCGGTTCCCGAGCGGGTTGCCGGGCCTCGAGGATTGCCGCGAGTGGGCCCTGCTCGCCGACGCGTCGAACGACGCCCTCGGCTGGCTGCAGAGCACGACGCGGGCCGATGTCGCGCTCGCCGTCGTGAGCCCGAGGCGGTTCGTCCCCGAGTACCAGGTGCGGATCCCCCGGAGCGAACTCACGCCGCTCGCTGTCGACGACATGCGGCAGGCACAGGTCGTGGTGGTCGTCGGACAAAACGGCACAGGCCTCACACTCAATCTCAAAGCGCCAATCGTCATCAACCTTGAAGCCCGCACCGGCCGTCAGGTCGTTGCCAGCGGCGACCTCCCACTGCAATACGAACTCTCTCTCGAACGACCTCCACTCAAAAAGAGTGCATAATCATGAGTGGCCGGCGGCAGCGGAGTGCCGCCTCCACGACGGATCAGGAAGGAACCAGCCATGCTCGTGCTCTCCAGACAACGTGACGAAAGCATCATGATCGGCGACAACATTGTCGTGACGATCGTGGACATCCGGGGAGACAAGGTCCGGCTGGGCATCAACGCCCCTTCCGAGATCCCGGTTCACCGCCAGGAGGTCTACGAGGCTATCCAGCGTGAGAACCTCCGGGCCTCGCGGCTCGAGCCGGGCGACACGCAGGAAATCGGCAAGTTCGCCAATCGCGGTCCGGCTCGCCCCGGCGGCGACAAGCCTCGGTGATGTCCGTCAACGCCCTGCGATTTCGGGGCAGACGAGTCGTACGCACTGCCGTCAGCCCCATGGCCGTCACGGGCTGAAGTAGGGCGGGTGGTTGCCTGGCTTCCACTTGATGTTGCAGCCGAGGCTGGGAATCTGCGCTGCGAGAGGCGACTTCCCGGCAAGGAGCGTGTCGAGGGCGGCACGCAGATCGTGACCGCTCACCGGCACATCGCTTCCCGGGCGGCTGGGATCGAGTTGGCCGCGATAGACCAACTTCCGCTCGGCGTCGAACACGTAGAAGTCGGGCGTGCAGGCGGCATGATAGGCCTTCGCCACCTCCTGCGTTTCGTCGTAGAGATACGGGAACACGTACCCCCGATCCTCGGCCTCGCGGACCATCTGCTCCGGCGAATCGGCCGGGTGGGCAGAGACGTCGTTGGAACTGATGGCGGCGAAGCCAACGCCCCGGGGCAGGTACTCGCGGCCAAGCGTGGCGAGGTGGTCCGCCACGTGCTTCACGAACGGGCAGTGGTTGCAGATGAACATCACCACCGTGCCCTTCGGACCGGCGGCGGCGGCGTAATCCACCATTCGGCCATCCACGTTGGGCAGGTCGAAGTCGGGGGCGGTCGTGCCGAGGGGTAGCATTGTGCTGGGGGTGCGGACCATGGGTCTCTCCTTGGGGGTGCGAATCGGCATCTTATCCGCTTGAGGCTCGCCGCCGGGAGGCTCGGGGCTGCCCGTGCCCAATCGCCGGACGTTCGCCTCGGCCATCGTGGCCTCGGCTCACTCGGATGTCGCCGCCGCTTCGCCATCCTGGCTTCGCGTGGCGTCATACGCCGGCTCTCGGGACACGGGCAGCCCCGAGCTGACGAAGGTGCCCAGTGAAGCCTGCGCGTTGTTTTGTACAAGCCCAACGCCGTGAGGCGTGGGGTGCATCGCCACGGACTCGCGCGTGAGGGTCATGGGTGAGCCGAACGGGTTCGTGCCCCGATGATCATCGCCAGGGCGTAGGCGATCAGGCCGAGGCAGATCAGATGAAAGAGGTTCAGGGGGCCGAGCAGCGGGGCGTAAGGCTTGAGAAACTCCCAGCAGAACCGCTGGGCCGCATACCAGAGCACCATCAGGTAGAAGCCGCTTCTCATGAAGAAGGCGTCGCGACGGGCAAGCATCACGATCGCGTAGGCGAGGAATGCGGCCATCGCGGCCGATTCGTAGAGCTGCACGGGGTGACGGGGGATCCCGTCGCCGAAATCGTGGGCCCATGGAATCCCCGCCGGCGTCCCGTGCGTATGGTCGGTGAGCCCGGAATGGAAACAACCCCAGCGACCGATGGCGACGGTCGTGCAGAACGCGGGCACGAAGATGATGCCCGTCGAGCCGGAGATGCCCCGGACCCGCTTGTACCACTCGATCGCAGCGATCGCCCCGGCAAGCGCCCCCAGGATGCTTCGCGCCACGCCCGGGTCGCCCGAAAGCCAGAGGTTGGCCGTACCGGCCGTGAAACCGCCTGCCGCCGCGCCAGCCACGAGCGCGACGGCGTACCCGACACCCGCGTGCTCGATCCGGACGGCCGCATCCCGCAGCCGCCAAAAAAAGCAGGCGATGGTCATGCAGGCTGCCGCCGTGGCCGCCGCGAGGTCGAACCAGGCGTGGACATTCACGGGGTGGGCGTATCCGAATCGCCACGCTTCGGATCCTCGCCGCGTTGACGCGCTTCCGGCCGGCGCAAGAGCCACATCGCGAAGGCGATGAGTCCGGCCGCGATCAAGAGGCACACCGTGGCCATGATGGCGATGTCGGCTCCGGGGCCCTCGATGCCAGCCATGACGGAATCAGCCAGAAACACGACCGCACATCCGCCGACGGCGAGACCGAACAGCAAGAGGATCAGCCCCAGAATGATGGCGATCGCTCTCATCATGCCTCCAGGGATCGTCGCATCCGGGCCTTCGCGGCCTCGTCGCGGTAGAAGAGGTTGTAGGTCTCGAATGGAATGATCTTCCCATCCGGGGTCACGAAGTGGATGCACGACCGCTTCACGCGGCCGAGGCAGAAGTTGTGGGCGTCCATGAACTCCACGATCACGATGCGGAAGGTGTCCTCGTAACCGAGCCCCGCCGGCAGTGGCACCTCCGGCAGGCAGCAGAGCAGTTCGGCGAGTTTCTTCTCGTTGTTGCACTCGGTGGTGGCGAGTGAGAAGAACTCGAGCACCTGCTTGTGGAGGTCGGGATACTTCTCGAACGTGATCGCATTGGGCAGGGCCTCGACGAGCATCTCCCGCGGGAAGAAGGACGTCACCGGGGCGATCCGTGGACCCTTCCGTAGGGCGTAGCCGATGGCGATGCTCTCCGGATTGCAGGGGAGCGGAATGATGTCGCCTTCCCCGAACGGCCCTTCCGCGTCGACGATCCGCCGTCGGATGGCTGACAGCGGAAACCGATCGGTCGCGGCGGCGAACCCCTCGTTGCGACCGGCATCTTGCACCGGCTGGAAGACGACGCCACGGACGCACCGCCATTGGAGTGCGTGGTCGATGATGGCGGGCAGTTCGTCGTCGTTCACTCCCTGCTTCACCACCACGACGAGCGTCGTCGAGATTCCGGCCCGCTCCAGGTTCTCGAGGGCAGCACGGCGAATCCGGCCGAGGTCGGCCCCGCGGAGGTTGAGCAGTGCCTCGGGGCGGAGCGAGTCGAACTGCAGGTAGACCTCGAAGCCCGGACGAAACTCCGCAAGCCGAGCCACGAACTCGGGATCCTCGGCGATCCGGATGCCGTTGGTGTTGAGCATCACGTGGCGGATCGGACGCCGCCTGGCCGCGGCCAGGACCTCGAGGATCTCGGGATGAATCGTCGGCTCGCCCCCGGAAATCTGCAGGAGGTCGGGCTCCCCTTCACTCGCGACGAGGGCATCCATCATCCGCTCGATTTCGGCGAGGGGCCGGTGGAGCGTGCGGTGCGGCGAGGAGTCGGAGAAACAGACGGGGCAGGCGAGATTGCAGGCCTCGTTGATGTCGATCAGCGCCAGGCAGGAGTGCTGCTCGTGATCGGGGCAGAGCCCGCAGTCGTAGGGGCACCCCAGTTCCGTGCGTGTCTGAAAGGCGAGCGGCCGGTCGCCCGGCTTGAGATAGTCGCGGCAGAGCCGCCAGTAGGCCGCGTCGGTGGAGACGAGAACCTTCTGAACCCCGTGCGTAAGGCACCGCTTCTGGTAGAAGACGCTTCCTTCCTCGATCAGGATCTTCGCCGGCACGAGTGCGAGACACACGCCGCAGAGCGACGTCGTCTGGCCATCGAACACGTAGGACGCCTGGCGACGGATCGACGTGGTCATGCGGTTTTCCCCGCTGCCAAGGGTATCACAAGCAGGAGCGACCTGGAGTCACGCCAAAGTTCGGCTCACGCGACTCCGAACACGCGCCGGGCGTTGGCGGTGGTGGCGGCGGCGAAGGCGTCCAGCGGCTCGCCGCGGGCCAGCGCCAGACAGCGGGCGGTGTGTGCCACGTTCGCCGGTTCGTTTCGCTTGCCGCGCAGCGGCTCAGGGGACAGGAATGGGCTGTCGGTCTCGACGAGTAACCGGTCGAGCGGCACCGTCTTGGCCACCTCGCGAAGCGCCGCCGACGAGCGAAACGTCACCATGCCGGCGAACCCGAGATAGCAGCCCATGTCGACCGCCTCGGCGGCCTCGGCGGCGGTGCCGGTGAACGAATGGAGGATCGGCTTCAGCGGACCGCGGCCGACCGCCTCGCGAAGCATGTCGAGCGTGTCGCGGATGCTCTCCCGGGTGTGGATGACGACGGGCAGCGACAGCCGCTGGGCGAGGCGAAGATGGCGGTCGAACCACTCCCGCTGCATCTCGTGCGGCGCCGTGGTCCGATACCAGTCGAGCCCCGTCTCGCCGACGGCCGCCACGCGGCCCGACTCGACGAGACGCACGATTCGGTCCCACTCCCCCGGCTCCGCCTCCGCGACGTCGTTGGGGTGGACGCCCGCCGCCGCCACGATGCCCGGCTCACGGCTGGCCAGGTCGGCGGCCGCCTCGCTGTCGAGCGCCCGGGTGCCGATCACCGTCAGCCTCGTCACGCCGGCCGCACGGGCCCGCTCCAGCACGTCGGGCAACTCGGCCCCAAACCTCATCGGATCGAGATGGCAGTGGCTGTCGTAGAGTTCCATCAGCCCGCGGTCGGCGACGCTCCAGCCAGCCCCGCCTTGAGCTTCGCGGCAAGCTGTTCGAGCGCATCGAGGTGCTGGCGGGTGGACTGTTTCGCATCGGTCACGAGATCGGCCGCGGCCGCATCGGCACCGGCCGGACCGGTCAGGGCATCGAGATCGGCCAGTTGACGCCGGAGACCCTCGATCACGCGGGGCAGAAGGTTCGAGAGGTCGATGTCGTGCAGGGCGGTGAAGGAGAGCGGATAGGCAGGCCTCTGCGGGACCGCGACCTCCCGCTCGTCGAGAATCGCGGTGGCTCGCTCGACCATGCTCTTGAGATCGTCCACCGCGTCGGCAAGCGCGAGTTTCACCGATTCGGCACCCGGGTAGGACCAGATTCCCGAGTCGGCGAGGTACATCAAGAGCGACGGCTGGATCGAAGCGACGATGTGGCAGAGCGGGTCGATGGCCATGGCAGTGTCTCGGGGTTCTACGACGCGAACGTGCCGGCCAGTTGGGCGACGGCGTAGAGGCCCGACCAGAAGATGCCGAGCAGCACCACCGGCACCACCACCGCGGTGACCAGCGCACCTGGCAGCCAGACCGGCGCCGCCGCGGCCACCCGCGCATCACCCGGCGGGTCGAACGTCATCACCTTCAGCACTCGGAGATAGTAGAACAGGCTGATCACGGTGTTCATGCCGCCGACGACCAGCAACACGAGCATCAGCGGCCGCTCGATGCCCTTCGTGATCGCATCGACGAGCGACGAGAACACGAGGAACTTCGAGACAAAGCCGGCCAGTGGCGGCAGGCCGATCAGGCTCACGAGCACGGCTGCTGCGGCCACGACCAGCCCCGGGTTCGTGCGGACGAGCCCCGCATAGGAGGCGATCTCCTCGCTGCGGAGCCGGTTGCGGAGCACCGCCACGATCGCGAAGGCTCCGAGGTTCATGAAAAGATACGTGGCCAGATAGAAGGCCAGCGCCGTCACCGCCCTGCGGCACCCCTCGGGATCGGCCCCAAGCAGGGCCACGGCTGCCGCCACGCCCATCAGCAGGTAGCCGGCGTGGGCGATCGTCGAATACGCAAGCAGCCGCTTCATGTTCGTCTGGCCGTAGGCGGCAAGGTTGCCGAGCGTACACGTGATGGCCGCCATCAGACCGATGACGTAGACCGAAAAGTGGCGAACATCGGCCAGGCCGGTCGCTGTGACCCCCGCGGCGTCGCCGAGCCAGCCGAACGAGAAGGCCACGCGGATCGCGAGGGCCACCGCGGCCGCCTTGCTCGCCACCGAGAGAAACGCCCCCACCTCGGCGGCCGCCCCCTCGAACACATCGGGGCACCAGAAGTGGAAGGGCACGGCCGAGAGCTTGAATGCCAGCCCTGCCGCGAGCATCAGACCGCCGAGCGCCAGCACCATGATCGAACCGGTGTCGGCCCCTTCACCGACGATCCTGCCAAGTTCGGCCGCCATGCTCGGCAGGTGACAGGTGCCGAGCACACCGGCCAGAAGACTGATGCCATAGAGCATGATGCCCGCGGCGCCAGCCCCGTAGACAGCGTACTTGATCGCCGCTTCGGAACTCGCCTTGCGGCCCTTGAGCAGGCCCGCAAGGGCGTAGGACGGCACGCTCGCCATCTCCACCGCCATGAAGAGCATCAGCAGATGGTTAGCCGATGCCATGAGGCACATCCCCAACGACGAGCCGAGCACGAGCGTGTAGAAATCGGCGCCGTCCTCGCGATCGGGAATCCCCGAGACCTTCGTGAACAGGATGTAGAGCACGAGGAATCCACAGAGCAGCAGGCGGATGTAGGCGGTCAGCGAATCGAATACGAGCAGGCCGCCGAAGAGTTCCAGGGAGCCGGGCTGAGTCGCAGCGATCGTCGCCCACGGCGATCCGGGCAGGCCGCGGAAATCGCACCAGGCATACCAGAGGGCGAACGCGACGCCGCCCATCGCCACGAACCCCGAATCGAGCCAGCGGAGCACGGGCAGCATGCGGCAGAGCAAGACGAGCACGATCGTGGCCGAGAGCGTGAGTTCCGTGCGGAAGTGGGGCAGAGACACGCCGAGCGTGTCGGTCAGGCTGCTCGTCAGGAGTGTTCCGAGATCCATGGGGCTTTGGGTCCGTTGCCTGGTGCGGTGAAATGGTGCGGTGAAATAGTGCCTTGTCGTGCTTACCGCACCGTCGTCACATCCGCCGCCGCCGGGCCGCCGGCCACCGGCTGCACGGCCTTCCCGCCGACGTCGCGGGTCCAGTCGGCGAGCGTCTCCACCTGCCGGTTCACCGACGGCGTGACGTAGTTGAAGATCAGCTGCGGCGCGACGCCGAACAGGATCGCGAAGAACACCAGCGGCGCGGCGATCGCCAGTTCACGACCGGTGATCGGCGTGAGGTGGTCGCCGTGCGGCCCTTGTACTCCGCCCCCAGGTAGACTCGCTGGATCGCCCAGAGGATGTACGCCGCGGTGAGGATCACGGTGAACGCGGAGATCGCCGCGAGCGTGCGACTGTAGTTCCAGCTCGACAGGGTCACCAGCACCTCGCCGATGAAGCCGCAGAGGCCCGGCAGGCCGAGGCCGGCGAAGAACACCGCAATCGCAAGGCCGCTGTAGACCGGCATGCGATTGAAGATGCCGCCGAACTCCTCGAGGTTCCGGTGGTGCACCCGGTCGTAGAGCACGCCGACCATGAAGAACATGCCGGCCGAGGAGATGCCGTGAGCCAGCATCTGGAACATTGCCCCGTTGACGCCCTGAGCCCAGGCGTCCCAGCGGAACTGATTGCCGGCGACGGCGCTCCACACGCCCAGCCCGAGCATCACGTAGCCCATGTGGCTCACCGAACTGTAGGCCACCATCCGCTTGAAGTCCTTCTGGGCGAGGGCCGCGAAGGCGCCGTAGACCATCGAGAGCACGCCGAGCCCGCACACCAGCCAGGCGAGCGACAGGCCGGCCCCCGGGCAGATCGGGTAGCAGATACGGAGGATGCCGTAGCCGCCGAGCTTCAGCAGCACGCCGGCCAGGATCATCGAGATTGGAGTCGGGGCCTCCACGTGGGCGTCCGGCAGCCACGTATGCACCGGCACCACCGGCACCTTGATGACGAATCCGATGAGGAGCAGCAAGAAGGCCCAGGTCTCGAGGCTCATG
>Ga0315901_10007973_pt1 | contig 12398 bp, 10 predicted proteins | sample LakEriMetagenome_10_FD_203761 | JGI IMG/M metagenome (GOLD analysis project Ga0315901, IMG submission 203761) | Freshwater fungal communities from buoy surface, Lake Erie, Ohio, United States - Buoy 2 MA116 | ecosystem: Environmental > Aquatic > Freshwater > Lake | place: USA: Lake Erie, Ohio...
AACATCCACAAAATTATATGCCAACCTTGCTTCCAGCCGGTCTTTTCTGTTGGCGGCAACCTCTAGCTGAAGACCATTGCTGACTGATTTCCCTGAAAAGTTATAGAGGAAAGCAAATGCTGGATGGCGGTCATAATCTGGGAAAAACTGATTAAGAAAGCGGGTATGATAGAAGTCGGCAGTAAAAGTCACCTGGTTTCTTCCGATACTGGTTCGGTGGGTAAGGTTTAAGCCGCTGTTCCAGGCTTCTTCTGGACGCAAGGCCTCCTCCCATCGGATATCGCGATTGCCCGTCAATAGTCCGATGTTTTCAGGGAAAAGCTGGACACTTCTCCAGCCATATCCGCTGCTAAATCTAAAATCCCATTCGGGTGCTGGATTGAATCGAAGCAAGGTTCTGGGAGTCGTGAACTGCCCGAAAAGGTTGTGTCGATCGGTTCGGACGCCAACAATCCACGTCCATCTGCCTTTATCCCAATTAAAGGTGTTTTCAGCGAAGATTCCCGGTGTATTTTCTGTTCGGAGATAGTGGCCTTGGTAGCTGCGTTGGAGGCTGTCTTTTACATCAAACTCGATGTGTTCCCCCACGTTCAGGTGACGGAAACTGAGGCCTGTTTTGAACTCGTGGGCCGTATTTTTTCCCCAAAACCGGGCGTATTGTACGTTGGAATAGAGTTGGTTTTGATCGGCTGTGTACCGAACCCAACCAAATTGAGAAGATTGTCGGTGGAGAACTGCGGATGAGAAAAAGGTCAAGATTTGATTGGAGTCTAGGCGGAAGTTCACCTTTCCATACCATTCCGGCTGTTTAAACCGGACTACCTGGCCATAGTCTTTTCCCTCCTTTTCATTGAACGTACTTTGCCCCCCGATACGTTCCTCTTGAACAAAGCGAAGTCCGATGAAGCCACTTAACCCTTTTTCCGATTCTGAGCGGTATTTCCATTTGTTGAATACAGCATACCGCGTTAGAAGTGGAAGGTCTAGAAAACCGTCTTGATCTCGATCCCACTTACTACCGGGCTGAAGACTGTGGACGGCCAGGTAATTATTCCATTTTTCTTTTTTTAGGGAAATTGAAGCGTTTAAATGTTTTTCTCCGAAACTGTTGATTAGGACGTCTGCTGTCCCTTTTTCTGCTGATTGTCCGTCCCTGGGGAAAACAGTAATCTGCCCAACCATTCCTTCAAATCCTTGCACCACGCTGTTAGCGCCTTTGACGACCCAGATATTTTCTACTTGATTGCCAGGAATGGTACTTAGTCCATAGGTATAGGTCAGGCCTTGGAGGGTAGGCATCCCATCTACCAGAACCTGGTTGTAGACCCCACTTAAACCCAGGATGCGCAATTCTTTTGCATTCGTTAAAATATTGGTAGTGGTAGGCTGAACGGTGCTTTGCGTTTCGAAACAGCCAGCTAGGTCGCAGCAGGCTGCTTTTCTGAGTTCTGCCCGGTTAATGATTTCCGTTTTTATGGGTTGAAGCACTGAAATGTATGCCCCTGTGGCAGCATCCTTGATTTCAACTTCTTGTAGGGTGACTTTAACTGGGAGGGAAAAGGACCAGAATACATCCATTGCGTCCACCGTAAAGGAGTCTTTGATTCCTGCATAGGTGACTACCACGGTAAAGGGCAGCAGGGTAGTGTCCGGGATGGGTAAGGCAAACTCACCTAGTTCATTCGTAGAGGCGCCTACTACGGTACCAGATCTGGCGAGGATGGCACCTTCCAAGGGCACCTCTGATTGATCAGTGATTTGACCAAATAAGTATTGGGCGCTCAGTTGGCTATAGCAACCTACCAACCAAGCAAATATTAAAGCGAGAATTTTGGGGAACAAGCCAGTTTTCATACAACTCTTATTTTCAGCGAAAGTACGGTATATTTTTAGGGAGAAAAAAGAAAGGAGCTCCCGTTCTTCAAAGGAGCTCCTTTACTGGACAGAATACTAGTGAAATAAGATGTTTGTCCTGTGGGTTGATCTGTTATTTTATCAACTTTCGAACACCCGTTTTACCTGCTGCAGTTAGTTCAACGTAATAAGTTCCGTTGGGCAAAGAAGCGATTGGAAGCTGTAGGACGGCTGAGGAAGAGCTTCCTTGGAGCATCACTTTTCCCAAAACATCTCGAATAACCCATTGTTTTAGATCGTCAGGTATCCCGGAGGTGAACAGTTGAACCTCGGAGGTGGCTGGGTTGGGCGCTAAATAAAAGTCCAAAGAAGTTGAGGGCAAAAGTTGGGTGTTTACGGGCGACTGATAGGCTACCAATTCGGTTTTGAACAGGTTTAGACCACCCCGTTGGTTACCGACCACCATTTCCAATTTACCATCATCGTCTAAGTCTGCAAAAGCGGGAGTACTTCTTCTACCTACATCTACCTTTCCCCACTGCAGACTAATTTCCGGGTAAGCGTTGGCAGTGGGGCCATTGAGTACATAGGCTTCCAAGTGGCCATCATAAGTTCCTGTGAGGAGTGTGGGGCCATCAGCGGTGGTGATTACCTGCGGAGAACTGAAGCCAATTCCGTTCGGGGCAGTTTGGGTATTGATCGCACCCAGAGTAGGGATATTGGGTGCAGCGTTTTCATTGGGGTCGAAATTTGGTTCGTTGTTGCTGCCTGTATTTTTGTAAAAATTAATATTGCCGTTGCGCTCTCCCATTAGAATATCTGCTTTGCCATCCTCGTCCAGGTCATAGATGCAGGGGGTAGAGATCAATCCCACATCCATGGTTTCCCAAAGCAAATCAAAACTTTGTACCAGGTTCATTGGATTTCCTGGACCTGCCTGGTTGTAAAAGCAGTACAGCGCGCCCAGGTTACTGCCCACCAAAAGGTCCAAGTCCCCGTCGTTATCCAGGTCGCCGAAAGCGGGAGCAAAATCGTAATCATTCGGCGCATAGGATGCCATTCCCAGCCAATTGCTGGAGGCCAGGGAGAACTGAGGTGCACTGAAGGTCCCTGTGTTTAAATAGAGGTACAAACTGGCATTGGTAAATTGCCCCGGCATATTCGGAGTTTCTGGAGTATAATAGCCGTAGTTGCCGATGACCAGGTCTTGAAGTCCATCTCCGTTTACATCGGCAAAAGCTGGGTGGGTAGCTGTCCCGACATCGATCATACCCGAGGTGAATAATTTTTTCGTCTGTAGTTCGAACGTAGCCGTTCCGTTTTCAGGAGTTACCTTGTACCACCAAACATTATTGCGGTCTTCGTGTAGGGTAGGAGAGTTGGGTGACACAAGTAGGTCTTTGCTACCATCCAAATCAATATCTAAGAAATAGGCAGCTGGGAAGCTTAATAAGTCAACTTTTACATCTTCCTTTGGGAAAAGGGAATCCTGTTCGGTCATCCAGGCAGCGGTTGGAGTGCCTCCGTTGGTGAGATAGTTCAAGCAATCAAAGGAGATGTTGCCAATCAGTAAGTCTTTGTCACCGTCGTTGTCTGGATCAAAAGGAAGAACGGTAGCACCCGGGTGCGCTCCATTGCGTTCTTCTAACTCGCCGGGTGCAAATCCGACAGCACATTCATTCGGATTATCGCTGAGCATAGAGACACATTCAGAAAGCCCATTTTCTTGCATTTTGCCCCAACAGCGGTCTTCCAGCACAAAATGCAGGCTATCTAGTCCATATCCTTCCTCAACGGAGGTGTTTTTTAGGTAAGTCAAATAAACGGAATTGCCCGAAGAAAACGCGATGATATCTAGGTCTCCATCGTTGTCCACATCTTCAACGCCCGGATAATCAGAACTGGAAATAGGAAAGTTGTTGTATAATCCAGGGATTTGATCTGGGTAATAAATGTATAAGGGGTTGCAACTACTACAGTTGGGATAGTGGAAGAAAAAGGGCTTGAAGCGGAGTACATTGTCCTGGTAGTACCCTTTGAAGACCCTCATTTCAAAAAAACCAGGTTCTGTTGGGGCGCAGAATAGGTCGGGCGCACCATCCTGGTCAAAGTCGCGCAATAAAACATAATCCTTTAGATCCGGAAAGGTACGGGCATATTCAGGTGCGTAGTAGTAAGCCGCGGTCCCACCTGTCAGGTTGTTTAAAAAAGTCAGAACAAAATCACCCGAACGATCAAAGAGGACCAAATCGGGGGCTCCGTCATTGTTTAGGTCGGCAGCACTAAACTGAGGTGAATTTAAGCCCCCAGCGAAGGGGTATTTTAATTGGGTGTTGTTCTGAAAGACAGGAACGGTAATGGAGGGAAAGGCCGGGGCCTGTGCTAGTCCGGAAAGTGGAGCCAGCCATCCAATGATCCAGCTCAACATTATGGTGTAATTTTTCATATCAAATTTTAAAGTCCAACAAAGTTAAGTGCATGCGGTTTAAACTAGGTACGGTTGCATACGGTTTGCCAGCGTTGGCACAAAAAAACAGCTCCCAAGCGTTCAGTCGCTTGGGAGCTATGGGATCAGTATGGGCAATATTTTTGTTGGAAGACGCCTACAAAGGGAGTCCCTTCTGGTCAGCATACTCACTGATGTAGTCATCGATGAGTTCGAGTAGAAGGTCTTTTAAATAGGCATTTTCCATACGGGCGATGGCCTTCAATTTTTCTAGTTTTTCCCGGTCTACCGCCACCGTGAGCCGTCGGATACCACGTTGTTCCTCCTTTTCAAGATCTTGAATATCAATTGTTTGTCGGATAAGCGCATCTAAGCCAGTCGGCATCCCAGAGAGCCCTCCTTGCCGGGATTTGCTTTTGGGGTTGGGTGCGGTGGATCGATCTGGACTAGCGCTAGCATCGTCTTGCAGATCGGTATTCATGACCGCCTCCAGGTCTGAGGTAAAACTTTTTAGGTTTCGGCCGCTTCTAGTGATTTCTGTTTTCAGGGTCACCTCCGAGACAGCGGGGTTTTCCGCCAGTTCGGCAAATAATTCATCTAGTCCGGATGAAAATTTTTTCTTACTCATAGAACGGCGAGGTTTTAAGATTTAGGTTCGATGCGACCGAGTATTTCATTACAAAGATCGAGGTAATCGGTTGCGCCAATTGATTTGGGTTGGTAATCAAAAATATCTTTTCGTTGAGCGGGTGCTTCTGCAAGAGCAATATTGTCCCGGATAAACGTCTTAAATACTTTTTCTCCGAAGTGTTTAACGATGGTTTCGATCACCTCCCGGTTCAACACCTTTCGACTATCGTACATGGTTGGAATTACCCCGCCAATCTCGAGCTGGGTATTCAAGCGTGCTTTAACTTTGTCAATCACTTGCTTGATTTTAGCCAATCCTTGAACGGCCAAGAATTCCGTTTGCAAAGGAATTAATACGTATTTGCTGCTGGTCAGTGCGTTTAAGGTAAGTAAGCCAAGGGAGGGAGGGCAGTCGATAATTACGAATTCGTAGTCGTCCGTCACTTGGTTAATCAGTTCTCTAAGGATATATTCCCGACCTGCTTCGTTAATCAGCTCCATTTCTGCCCCAGAAAGGTCGAGGGAGGAGATTACCACATCCATATTGGGCTTGACATTTACGGGGGACAATTCACCTTCCCCGCGCAGGGCTTCGTAAATAGTTTGTTTTTGACGAGGCACTCCAAGGGAGATGGTCAGGTTGGCTTGGGGATCGAGGTCAATAAGCAGCACCTTACGGCCTAGTTCAGCCAGTCCTGCTCCAATATTCACAGCGCTGGTGGTTTTTCCAACGCCGCCTTTGTGGTTTAAAAGTGAAAGTACAACTGCCATTTTGTCGGTTTAGTGTCGTAAATTATCCGATCGATTCGAATTATTTTTAAAATTTCTTTTGATTTTCAACTGATTAGACTATCAATAGACGAGTCCGAATGCAAAAGTAGGTATTTTTAGCGAGGTAAAATAGCATTTGCAAAAATGCGCTGTTGGAAGGAGGTTGGGTTCCTACATATTTTTTTTACTTAAGATTTACAGAATTCATTCTTAAATTGAATTATTATTGCATACTTTTGCAGACTTTTTAGAGAAAATCGCATCATAGACCGATTTCAATTTGAAAGATTACTTACTCATTTTAAGCGCACGATTTTGAATTTTTTTAAGTTTTTTAAGCAGGAGTTGGCTATTGATCTAGGCACGGCCAACACGTTGATCATGATGAATGGTCAGGTAGTAGTGGATGAACCTTCTATTGTGGCTATTGATCGTAAGACGGGCCAAACTATTGCGGTAGGGTCCCGGGCGATGCAGATGCACGAGAAAACGCACGAAAATATAAAAACAGTCCGCCCACTTAAAGATGGTGTGATTGCGGATTTTCAGGCGGCAGAAGCCATGATTGAAGGTATGATCGGGATGGTTGGTAAACGCAGTAGTTTGTTTAACCACCTCAAAATGGTGATTTGTATTCCAAGCGGTATTACAGAGGTAGAGAAGAGAGCCGTTTTTGATTCTGCCGACCACGTGGATTCCAAGGAAACCTACCTAATTCATGAGCCCATGGCTGCTGCTTTAGGGATTGGATTAAACGTAGAGGAGCCAATCGGTAATATGATAATCGATATTGGTGGTGGTACCACTGAGATCGCTGTAATTGCGCTTTCTGGTATCGTATGTGATCAATCCATCCGTATTGCTGGAGATGAGCTCACCAACGATATTATGGCTTACATGAAGCGGGAGCATAATATGCTTATCGGGGAGCGCACCGCAGAACAGGTGAAAATCCATGTGGGCTCAGCCATGCATGAACTTGAAAATCCGCCAGAGGATTATGCAGTGAACGGTCGTGACTTGATGACGGGCATTCCGAAACAAATCAAGATCAGCTATCAGGAAGTAGCGTACGCCATTGATAAGAGTGTTTCTAAAATTGAGGACGCTGTTTTAAGAGCATTAGAAGAAACCCCTCCTGAACTTTCTTCCGATATTTATAAAACCGGCCTTTACCTTACTGGTGGTGGTGCTTTATTGCGTGGATTGGATAAGCGTTTGGAGTCAAAAACGAAATTGTCTGTGCACTTGGCAGAAGATCCCCTTCGAGCGGTAGTGCGAGGAACAGGTTTGGTGTTGGCTAATCCAGGCCGCTACTCTTTCCTCATGGATAGAAAAAGTGTTTAGAGCGAAAGATGCAAGGATTACTGAAGTTACTTCTTCAAAACGGGGGCATTATCAGTTTTATTCTGATGGAGGCCCTTTGTTTTTTTATAACCGTTCATTTTAATACTAAACAAGCGGCAGTTTGGGACAATACCTTTGGAATCGTGGCAGGAAATGTCCTTGAACAGCGTAGAAAGATGACTCGCTTTACCCACCTGCCAGAGGTGGTAGACAGCCTTATGGCCGAAAATGCTGCCCTTAAATCCGAATTGATGAGTCGGCAAATGGTCCGAGTACACTTGCTCGATACCGCTTACCAAGTGCGGTACGACTCAGTGAAGGGGACCATCAGAACTGCCCAATACACCGTAATCCCTTGTGACGTGATCGGAAACTCGGTGCACCTGGAAAATAACTGGGTAATGCTTAATAAGGGAAAAGCTGATGGAGTTGAACCGCACTCTGGGGTGATCTCTAAGTCAGGCATCGTGGGGGTGGTTCGACATGTCGGAAATGACTTTTCCCTCGCTATGTCCGTGCTGCATCAGCAGGTGCGGGTATCGGCCATCCTAAGAGGACACTTGGGATCACTGCTCTGGACTGGTGGCGATCCAACGGTTATGCAATTGAATGACATCCCGAAGGACATTGAACCACAGTTGGGGGATACTGTTTTGACGAGTGGCTATTCATTAATGTTTCCCAAGAATCAGCTTATTGGAACCGTGGTGGGTATTGATCTGCCCAAAGGGAGCAATTTCTACGCGATAAAAGTCAAGTTGAGTCAGTTTCCTGGTACTTCTGACCAAGTATATGTGGTCAGAAGTCTGTTAAAATCCTCGGTGGATAGCCTACAACAAAAGATAAGCCATGAGTAATCTATTTGCCGCCAACCTTTGGCGTTTTCTAGGGATTTTGGCAGCTCAGGTGCTGGTTTTTAAACAGGCCTCCGAGGCGATTGGGCCCTATTTTAATGTTTTTTTATACCCATTGCTGCTTTTATTGCTGCCGATGGTGATACCCACGGCCCTAGCCGTCCTTATTGGGTTTGCGCTGGGCATTGTGGTGGATTTCTTTTACGCTACACCGGGTGTTCACGCTGGCGCCTCCGTTTTTTCTGCCTTTTGTCGTCCCCTTCTACTGGCCGCCTTCGAACCCAAGGGGGGGTACTCCGGGAAAGATCCAATTGCCTCTCCTCATCATGTGGGTTGGCAAAATTTCCTTCAAATTGCAGGGGTATTTTTCTTCCTCCACTTGTTTTGGTATTTTGCCATGACAGAATTCACCCTCGTTTATTTTGGAAGTATTTTACTGCGGACAGTTGCCTCCTTGTTGATTTCGGTACTGTTGCTCGTAATCTATATGGGTTTATTCCGCACTAAAACCTGATTGTTCCATGGTAGAATCCTTCAAACGTCAACGCAATATTCAGCTGGTCATCCTCCTGGCCACGGTTGGACTGGTGATTCGCGCAGCAAATTTACAAATCTTTGATTCCTCTTATCGGAGGGCTGCAGACGCCACCGCTATCCACCGAATGACCAACTACCCCTCACGTGGATTGGTTTTTGATCGGAACAACAAGCTGATCGTTAATAACAACGCGATGTATGATTTGATGGTCACCTACAGTCAAATCGATCCAGCCATGGATACCACGCGGTTTTGTAAACTGCTTGGAATTACCAAGGATGAATTCAAGGCTTCCCTTCGAAAAAACTGGAGTAGTGGTCGGTTTTCTAAAAATGTTCCATTTGTTTTCCTGAAAAAAATTCCAGTAGAAACCTATGCCCTACTGCAGGAGAGTCTGTATGAGTTTCCTGGCTTCTTCGTACAGGTCCGTAATATCCGCAGTTATCCTTATCAGGTGGGGGCGCATTTGCTTGGCTATATTAATGAGGTAGATAACCGAGATATTGCCCGAGATAAATCGTATGCTTCTGGTGACTACATCGGGGCTGCAGGAATTGAATCGGAGTATGAAACGTATTTGCGGGGTAATAAAGGGGTGAATTTCCTTCTAAAAGACAACCTTGGCCGAATTGTAGGGCCTTACAATCAGGGGAAAAGTGATACCCTCCCCGGCTCCGGTAGTGATTTGGTTGCTTCTATAGACATTGAACTTCAGGCTTATGGAGAGCAATTGATGCAATATAAAACAGGAAGTATCGTAGCCATCGAACCCAAAACGGGAGAGATTCTAGCTATGGTCAGCGCTCCTTCCTACGACCCTAACTTGTTGATGATGACCCAAACTCGGGGCGCGATCTTCAGTCAATTGCTCAACGACCCGTTGAAGCCTTTCTTTGACCGCACCGTCATGGCCAAATACCCTCCCGGTTCTATTTTTAAAACGGTTGTTTCCCTGATTGGAATGCAAGAAGGTACTCTAAATCCAAGAAGAGGCTATAGTTGCAACGGGGGATACTTCTACGCGGGTCGTTTGTACAAATGCCACGGACACGGTGGTGTGGGCGACTTGGTGGATGGTCTTGCTTATTCCTGTAATACGTATTACTTCAGCGAGTTCAGAAATTTGGTGGATAAGTTTGGCTTTTCTGAGGCAGGAAAAGGCTTGGATTTGTTTGATTCCTATGCCAGTAAAATGGGATTGGGCCAAAAATTAGGAGTTGACTATCCGAATGAAAGCCCAGGCAATCTTCCATCCTCCGCGTATTACGATCGCATCTATCCGAAAAAGCTGGGCGGCTGGCGCTCTCCCACCATTATGTCCATGGGGATTGGCCAGGGTGAATTGCAAATGACGACGGTCCAAATGGCAAATTTAGCCGCTATCATCGCTAATCGTGGAAAATGGTATGTCCCTCACCTTGCCAAATCATTTAAGGATGGAACTCCAATTCCTCAGCGGTTCCGTGAACTGCACGATTCAGGGATTGATTCCCGGCATTACGATGTGGTTATTGAGGGAATGGCCCAATGTGTCAATCGTGGAACTGCCCGTATTGCTCAACTCCCGGATATTCAAGTATGTGGCAAAACGGGTACCAGTCAAAATCCACATGGGGAAGACCACAGTGTCTTTTTCGCCTTTGCTCCCAAGGATGATCCAAAAATTGCAATCGCCGTCTATGTTGAAAATGCAGGATGGGGAGCCTCTTACGCCGCTCCAATCGCAAGTCTTATGATGGAGCGTTACCTACGTGGCTATATTCCACCAGATCGGATAGCACTTCAGGAAAAAATGAAATCTTCTAATTTAATCAATAAGACGCTGGCAGCTGCGCCTGTTAGAAGGGCAGCCAATACTACGCGTGACTCGCTGCCCTCCTCTAATGTCCCATTGGATGAAAATCCGGGGACTGTACCCTCTCCAGCAATTGATACTCGCCGGGGTGGTAGAAGATAAATGAATTTTTTCTACTTAAAAAGGCCTTTGTTGCAGTTCGCGACAAAGGCCTTTTTAAGTAGAAAGCTCCGGAAAATTAAGCAAATCTAGCTTGCCAGCTACTGTGCAATGGAACCAACCACTGTTCTTCCATTTCTTTTAATGTTTTTATCAAGGTATTTATCATTAGACTCTCTTGTTGAATAATACCTGCCTCGACGAGTGAAGGAAGTTCCTGGAGGGTATTAAATCGAACGTTGCCCTGCTCGTCTATCCAAGCAAAACGCATTCGGTCAAACAAGTCTATTTTCAGACTTGCTCCAAGTTGCTCTAAAAAGCGAACAGATTTGTCAATTGAACATCCGCTAGCGCCTGCTTGAGATTCATCAACAAGCAATAGAATCGCTTGCTGGTTCCAGATTTCAGCGGTCGCCTTCAGGGCTTCGTTGTGGGCAGTCCAATTGTTGGTAAACTGCTTAAGCTCCCCTTCAACCCACGCACATTCCTGTGCTGTGAGGGGGCGCTCTGCCAAGTAAATCCAGAGCCTGCTACTTGGGCTGTACTGACCAGCGTTGACTAAGTTTGGAAGGGCAGTGCTTTGCATAGTCTTAGGAGAGTCGGAAAGAGGAGGCACCTAACAAACCGCGGTCGCAATAAATCGCTACCACATAGTTGCCAGCTTTTAGTTTTTCTTCCAGTTTATAGCTAAAATTCAAGCGTTGGCTGAGCCCCAGGTTCACCGCTTTGGTTTGTACTGCGATGATTTCAACTTGGCCAGCAGGCGCATTGATTGTTTTTTTAGTTGGATTAGAGGCTGCTATAGGTTTGCCTTTCTCATCGGTGACAACGAGGTAAATCGACTGTTGGCCACGGAAGTCGGCAGGTACCTCAATTAAGTCGAAACTCACCTGGAGATCGCGGGCTTTCCGGGCTCTTCCAGTAGTTTTGTCTTTTCGCATCAATTCCAGTTTAAAGGAAGTAGCTTTAAACTGAGCAGACTGCGTTTTACGGATTTGATCCTCCAACTGTTTGGCAAGGGTGCTGACCTGTCCGCTAAGTTGTTCGTTATCGCCTTTTAATTGGTTATTTTCATCCTTAAGTTCCTGGTTTTCTCCCTTTAATTTGGCATTGTCCGCCTCCAACACACTAATGATCGTTTGAAGTTCGGTGACGGTTTTGCGCAATTCCTCCAGTTGTTTTTTTAGTTCATTAATTTCCTTGGTAGATTTGGAGGTAATTTTTTTGACAGCGGATTCCCGTTGTTGAACCAATTCTGCGGAGGTGGCGATTTGGCTGGTCAGGCTCTCATTTTCGATTCGAAGATCGGAGTAGGCATTAGAGAGGCTATCCAGCGACCGGATCAAGTCGGCTTTTTCTTTTTCTAGTTCGATTAACTCTAGTTCTTGTTTTTCTTTTTCAGCCAATAGACTTTTGCTGTGTTGCCAAAGGTAATAGCCAATTCCTCCAGAGAGCAGGAGCAAGAGGGCGATGATTATTCCATAAAGTCCGGATTTGTTGTTCTGATCGTTCATGATGTGTAAGTTAAAGATTTTATATGGATTAACCGGCGGACTTGGATTAAACTAAAGATAATAGAAGGGAGTATTATTCAGATTTAGACGTTTTTCGTTGTTTTTTTTGGTCGTTATTGCTTTCATAGAGTCGATATTGCTCGTATTTGACTCGATCTTTACTTGCCCAGATATCTTTTCCAATATCACAGAGTACTACAAGTTCAGAGTACACCTTGTTTCCTTGCTCCATTCGCCGTTCTACAGCGATGTCTCGGTCATGTACTCGGTCTTGTTGGATATTTAAAGCGGTTTCAAAGGTACTACAAGCCTCTGAAACGCGTTGCAACAATTGTTCATTAATTCCGACATCTGCTAGAAAGTCGATTTGAGCTCGAGCGACCCGGACTACTCTTCGTCCACAAAATAGTAGTTGGGGATCGGACATGTCTCCCAGTTTAGAGGTTCCGAACTTGCGATAGCGCCCGGTTTTATCGTGGTATTTCATGGC
>Ga0315901_10007976_pt1 | contig 12396 bp, 29 predicted proteins | sample LakEriMetagenome_10_FD_203761 | JGI IMG/M metagenome (GOLD analysis project Ga0315901, IMG submission 203761) | Freshwater fungal communities from buoy surface, Lake Erie, Ohio, United States - Buoy 2 MA116 | ecosystem: Environmental > Aquatic > Freshwater > Lake | place: USA: Lake Erie, Ohio...
CAATTATTGAATGAAGGTTTTATTGTTAATCAGTTTACATCTAACTTAGTTTATCCTGAAACCTTTAAGCAAGCAATTGAAGCTAAGAACAACGCAGTTCAGGCAGCACTAAGAGCTGAGAACGAGGTGAAAACGGCTGAAGCACAAGCTAAGATTAAAGTAGCAACTGCGGAAGGTAACGCTCAGGCATTACTTACATCCGCTAAAGCTGAAGCTGAAGCAAATAGATTGAAGCAAGCAACATTGACACCATTACTTATTCAATTGGAGTATGTAAACAAATGGGATGGTAAGTTACCTGTGTATGGTGAAGTACCACAATTGTTTAGAACTATACAAAAGTAATTATGAAAAACCTAATAGTAGTTGGGCATCCGAACAAAGATAGTTTTTGTACCAGTGGTATAGCAAGAACAATCAAAGAAACACTTGAACAAAATAATCAGGATGTTTATGTAATTGATTTGTATGCTGAAAACAAAACTTTTGAATTCCATAAAGATAAAGTTAAAGAATACAAAGAATTGGTTACATGGGCTGATAGTATTTATTTTGTATCACCGGTTTATTGGTTCAGATGTTCACCTGCTATGGAAACATTTTTTGACCAAATCTTTACTCCGGGTTTCGCATATAAGTTCAAACCAATTACAAAAAAGTATGGAGTGCCTATTCCTTTGTTAAAAGATAAAAAGGTCCGAACATACCTTACGCATGGTGCACCTGCTTTACCTGTTATGACATTGTATTTGAATTCGGTAAAGTTAAGATTGGTGATGGGTGTATATTCATTTGTATTCGGATGGTTTAGAACAAAGACTCGCCAATTTTGGAGTGTACCATTTGTTTCACAAAACGATAGAATGGTATATTTAGAAAAGGTGAAGATGGATGTGGTATCCGATTTAAGAAAGTAATGATTTATATTCTAAGTTACATATTAATAGTTGCAGCACTTTACACTATTGTAGGATGGAAACGAATTTGGAAACGAATCCTAATGTATAGAGAAAAAAAGTATTGGACAGATTATAACATAATTGAATTAGCTGCGTGGATGGCTAAAGCAGTAATCATTGTACCAGGTTTGATATTTGGTATCGAACTCTGGTACTTTCATTTTCTAACCTTATTGACATCATCCCTTTTAATTTGGGCATCAATGCGGAAAGAACTACCCACATTAATCGTATTCAATACGATATGGGTGTTAATATCCACAACAATAATAGTAAGAAATCTTATACAAATATTTGGATAATTCAGGAAATAGTTGTATATTTGTAAATAAAACCAAAATAAAATGACAGTAAAACAAGCTTTGAAAGCAAAAAACAAATTGGTTGTTTCCATTATGGAGTGTTATTCTTTAGCAAAAGAGTATAACTCAATTGAGGAAGGAAACCCACGCCGTTATTCAGTTATTGGATTGTTGAATGAGGCGAATGAATTGACCAGAGAATTGGTTGAATTGAAAGCAAAGATACATAGAGCAAATGCGCCTGTGTTTGATAAAATCTTCCTGATGGCCGAATTGAAAGGAAGGGTAAAGTTCCTTAAATCAATTCCGGTTGATGAAGGTAAAGTTAGTGATAGATATTCACTAAGTAGTGGTTCGGTAAAAGAGGTTGAACTTAACGTTGCTGAGAGAAACGCAATGATTAAAGGATTGGAAACTGAAATTGAAGAATTGCAAGAGCAGTTGGATTTGCATAACGCAACTACAACTATTTAATAAATTGGGAAGGTGTGAGTGATGATATTTGTTGTATCTTTATTGTTCTACATAGCCAATTTGTGCCTGGCGATAACTGATAATGATAATGAATTTCAAATCTTAAATCTTGATACCGTCAACAGTTAAAACTTAATGCACTCAAACATCTCTGAATTAAGCAATAACTTTATGACTTATTGATTCACCACACTAACCCACCTAAAAAACAAAACTATGAAGTGTATTAAAAACAACAAAACAGGTGAAATTGAAAGACTCACCGATAAAGAAGCTTACAATAAAGTAGGTAATGCATGGAGTTATGTAGCTAAATCCGAATGGAAAGCAGCAACTCGTAAAGTCAAAGCCGTTGAAGTAGTAGAAACAAAGAGTGAAGTAGAGAGTGAAACAATTGCGGAAAAGCAATTAAAAAGAAAAAAAGGAGTAAAGAATGAAAAAGCAAAATAACGAAAGACTTGCTGAATTGTATCCTGAAATGTTTACATTCCAAGTTAGAGATTATAAGCACAATCCATTTGAGAAAGCTTATAATAAAATATTGTGGGAACTACAAAAGAGAATTAAGTTCACACGCAGATTTGAATATTATGGACAAGTGAATCCATACAAATATCAATTTGATGTTGGTGATGGTTGGTTTAATATTCTAAAAGATTTAATCATTGCCATAAAGGAGAATGATAAAAAGAAAGGTGATTGGGTAACTAAGGTAACTCAAATCAAAGAAAAATTTGGTGGGTTACGTTTTTATGTTACGGGTACATCTGATAAGAATTGGAAGTTAATACACAAAGCAGAAGAGAAATCTTATGCAGTATGTGAAGAAACAGGTTCTGAAGTTGAAGTTGGAACTTGGAATGATGGATGGATTAGAACTATATGCCGTAATTACGCTTTACAAATGTATTATGATATGGTTGAAAAGGGTGAAGCTAAAAAAAGTTTTGCTGAATATTGGAAACCAAAAGAGAAAGTCCAAACAATTGTAGTAAATAAAAAGAAATGAGTTTAGCTCAAAGAGAATTGGGTGAAGTATTTCGTAAAGATATAAATAAAGAAATGAGTACAAAACATATCGAAATAATTAGATTTGATAATGCTAAAATATCAATCAAAGAATATGTAGGTGAACGTGTTTTATCACCTGTTACATATCAACCTGCAATTATCAAAATGATTGGAGCAAGATTATTAGTCATTAATCCTGATAATCAAGAAGAATACTACGATTGCCGTTATGAAGATTGTACTATAAAAAGAATGAATGGGTAACAAAATTTTAATATTAGTATTTTTACTATCAGTATCAGTATTGGGATATTCTCAAACTAAAAAACCATTAGCAGCCGTAGACTCAATCCCATTCTTAACGGTGGATACTACATTGAATCAATTTATGTTTCATTGGTTGGGTAAACCTTATAAGTTAGGTGGAAAAACTGAAAGGGGTATTGATTGTTCTCAATTCAACAAACGATTATATGCAGATGTATATAAGTTGAATTTGGAAAATGTATGTTATAGGCAGTGGGACCAAACACAAAGAGTAAAGCAAGATAGTTTACAAATTGGTGATTTGGTATTTTTCAGAAGCAGACAATCACCTTCGGGTTGGCATTGTGGCACATACATTGGTGAAACAATGTTTATACATGCAGCAAACCGATATGAAGGTGTAAAGATAAGTTCACTATTGGAGCCGAATTATAAGAGGGCTTACAAAGGAGCAGGACGATTAAACAATAAACAATAACAATTATGAAAAATGTAAATTGGGGAAAGGTGTTTGAAACGATAGCTTTCCTTGCGGCTATGGGAATTGGATTTTCAATTCTATATTTTGGGTTCGATTTTATTTGGACAGCAATAAAAAGTATATTTTAACAATTAATAAAAAACAATTATGGGAACATTTATTTTAGGATGCTTCATATTATTTGTATTATCTTTGACAGCTAAGTTAATATATGAAGTACAACAAAACAAAAAATCAATCAAGATTCAACAAAATGAAATCACAGCCGATGAAGTGAATGCATTTCAAAAGTTAGCAGGTATTAAGGGTGAACAAACACATTCTATTTCAGTTGATGAATTAAAAAAGGAATTTGAGAATACCAAATTTCCAGCACCGGACCCATCAATACCGGTAACTACGGCAAAGCTAACTACAATTGGCGGAAGTTATGGGGATAGTGACCCATTGGCATCAGTTCCAATGAGTAGAGTATCAAAGAAAGCAAAACAAAAGATGGCTGAAATTGCTAAGCAGGATATATCCGAAACTTTGGAAGAAACTGCATCTAAGTTAATGAATAATGCAATTAATGAAGCAATTGTTGAAAGTATTCAAAAAGAATTGGTAAAACCAAAAACTAAAAAGAAAAATCCAAAGCAAGATATTAAAGGAATAGTTGACGAGAGTAAACCATTCAAAAAGACTAGAAAGAAAACTTCAAAAAAATCATAATGATAAACGATATTATCATAATAGATGACGTTATACCCAAAGTAGCTCAGCAACAAATTGAGGATACGTTTTTATCTAAAAGTTTGAATTGGATTTTTTTCAAAGATATCGCTTTATCTGAAGATGAAATTAAAAGAAAAAATATAACCGAATTAACACCGGGTATTGGTACATATATTAAGCAGGATTATCCTGAATATGTAAACGATTCGTTATTAAAATTTGTAAAACCAATTCCTGAGAGAGCATGTAAAACTATTGGTAAAGAATGTTTAGATATTTTCAATGTAAGAAGTTTCATGCACTTTCCGTTGGATGAAAAATTAAGAAAGCAATATGATAATCCACACATTGATATTTTGTATCCACATTTGGTTTGTTTATATTATGTAAATGATTCGGACGGTGATACTTTTATTTTTGATAAAACAAAAGATGATTACAATGAGTTACCTAAAGATGTACAATTAAATGTAATTAAGCAAGTTAGACCAAAGAAAGGCAGAGTAGTTTTATTTGATGGTAAAAGATACCACTCAAGTTCAGGACCTACAAAAAATGTAAGATGTATTATAAACTTTAACGTAAAAATTTAATAAAAAGAAAATGAGTAAAGAAACATTTCAATTGGCAAAACCATTAGCGGACAGAGTACTTATTGAAAAAGAGGAAGTACAAACAAAAACAGCCGGCGGTATTATTATTCCTGAAACCGCTAAGGCAGATGATACAAAGATAGGAACTGTTGTATCGGTTGGACCTGGCATTTATACAAACGATGGTATCTTAATTCCAATGAGTGTAAAAGTAGGCGATAAAGTAATGATGCCACAAATCGGTACGGCACAAACTGTGAAGTTGGAAAACAAAGAATATTATTTATTCAGAGAGCAAGAATTATTAATGATTATAAAATAAAACTATGGCAACAAAGGTATTAATTAAAACAGCAAAAGGTGACATGATAGCAGAGTTGTACGATGAAAGTACGCCAATCACCGTAAACAATTTTCTAAAGTTAATCAATGAGGGATTTTATAATGGATTAAACTTTCACAGAGTTATACCTAACTTTATGATTCAGGGTGGATGTCCAAATGGTAGAGGTGATGGTGGTCCTGGTTATACAATTCAATGTGAAGTGAACGCACCTAAACAATTTCACGATAGAGGTGTCCTAAGTATGGCACATAGAGGTAGAAATACAGGCGGTTCACAATTCTTTATTTGCCATAATAGGCAGAGTACTCAGCACTTAGACAGAAACCACACTTGTTTTGGTAAAGTGATTGATGGGGTTGAAGTTATTGATTTTATCAGAGGTGGTGATGCTATATATTCAATTGAAGTTATCAAAGAAACAAACATTTAATGAAAAAACAAATATCAATAGTAGGTGGTGGCGCAGCTGGATGGCTTTCTGCTTTGTATGTAAATAAATTATACGGAAGTGATGCGGATGTTACATTAATTGAAAGTGAGGATATTGGTATATTGGGAGCAGGTGAAGGTTCAACTGCTATATTTGTTATTTTTTTAAGTGAATTGGGTATTGATTTAAGAGAATTTATTTATGAAGTAAATGCTACTCACAAAATTGGTGTTTCTTTTGAGAATTGGAATAACGATGGAAAAAGATATTTACATGATTTTTTTTCAACCGATGAAAAAGTAAACCCAACGGCAAGATTAGATTTTATCGGATATACTCTTAAAAATAATTTACCATTCAACGAAACTCTTATTTCAAAAAAGATGGCATATGATTTTACATCACCTGTAAATTTGTATGGTAAAGAAATAATACATCATTCGTTTCATTTTGATGCCAATTTATTAGCAAAGTATTTAAGAAAAATTGCTGAACAACGTGGAGTTAAACGTATTGAAGGCATTGTTAATGGATTTGAACAAAATGATTATGGAGACGTTATAAAAATAAATTTAGAAAATAGTAACTCAATTAAAACTGATTTCGTATTCGATTGTAGTGGATTTGCTAGATTGGTAATTGGAAAGCTTTATAATTCAAAATGGATTTCATATAAAGATAAGTTAACGGTTAATTCCGCTATACCATTTATGATGCCACCAACTAAAGACCACATTAAACCTTATACAACAGCTACGGCAATGAAATATGGTTGGTGTTGGCAGATACCATTACAAAATAGAATAGGATGTGGATATGTTTTTGATAATAATTTTATAGATGAATCTCAAGCGTTAAATGAAATCAAAGAAAAGTTTGGTATTGGTATTGACTCACATAGAGTTATTAATTTTGAAGCAGGTAGGTTTAATGAAATTTGGATAAATAATTGTTTAGCAGTTGGGTTAAGTGCAGCTTTTGTAGAACCATTGGAAGCAACTTCAATTGGTATGACAATTTCAACATTAAAAGCACTTAGAAGGTTTGATATAGATTATAAAGATGCTGTTGCTAGAAGTCAATTTAATTTTGTATTTAATGAATCTATGGATGACATCTTAGATTTTCTACAATATCACTATATAACAAAAAGAAACGATACTGAATTTTGGAAGTATTATCAAAATAGTGAAAATTGGACTGATAGATTATCGGCGCATATAAAAAACATAAAAGAAAATTTGGATGTCAAACTAAAAATTAGTATCTTTGCAAAAACAAGTTATACTACAATTGGGTTTGGGTTAGAACAAATACCAGCTGAACAATTTATTGAAAAGTATGAGCAAGAAAGATTAAAAAATCCAAAATTAGACCTTTTATTTTCTGAATTGGTAAGGGCAAAGGATAGAATTAATAGAGAAGCTAAAATGGTATCTGAGTTGGAGTATATTGAAAAACTAAAAGCAAGTTTCAAAAAATAGATATGAAGGATTGTACTATTTTATTACAAGGTAAAATTAATAAAGAGTGTTTTGATTTATGGATTAAAAACTATTCTAATAATTTGGTAATTGTTTCTGTTTGGGAAACAGAAGATATTAGCGAATTAAAAATACCAAAAAATTGGAAATTGGTAATCAATGATTGGCCAAAGAAACGTTATAAAAAAGATGGTAACATTGATTTGCAAATTATAAGTACAATTAATGGATTGAGAAATGTAAAAACGGATTGGGTCATAAAAGCAAGATTGGATGAATATTGGTCTAACTTAGATTTAGTTTATAAAAAAATGACATCAAATTCCAACAAAATAATTTCATCATCAATGTATTTTAGAAAGTGGGGATTGTATGATTTTCATATTGGAGATAAAATAATAGCAGGTAAGGTATCTGAATTATCTTTGATGTTTAATGTAGCTTTTAACATAATTGAAAAAAATGTACTTACAACAAACATACCAGAAACTTATTTGGGATTAGGTTATATTGTTGCTAAAGGTGATATTGATTTCAATGAAAAGTTTATTTATTCATTAAATTATAAAGAAACTAAGTTTGATAAAAAAAGTTCTTTAGATGCTGTTAAATCTGCAAACGATGCGATAAAAACAAATTTTAGTACCATAATTAAAAAAGGTAATTCAATGGAAATATCTAAAATAAATGAAGCATTAGAACATTGTAAAAAAATAATTGAATATTGTATCAACTATAATGAATTGGTTGAAAAATTGAAATCAAGAGTTGACGTTAGTGATAAAAAATTAATGAAAAAATATTTTGAAATAATAGATATTAATGAATTAAAACCATACATAGCAACAAGAAAGTTTACTGATGAAGCTAGCAGGGTATGGTTTAGAAATGATTTTGATAATAAAAAAGAAAATTGCTTAACAAATATAAATGAAAAGAATTAATAACGATACAATTTGGACTTGGATAATTGTTTCAGCAATTATTGGATATTTTATTGTAATGTCATTTTTAGTAGGATGAAATACTTTGTAAACATACTGAAACAATTTACACAAACGCAAAGATTGATTGTATTGATATTGTTATTATCATTTACAACGGGCTCTTATTTGATTTCACAATATCTTAAAACAGATAATTGTAGACCTTTGATTGAGGAAAATCTAAAAATGCATGAAGATTTCGCCAAAATATCTGCGATGTTAAGAGCACAAATGTTGAAAGGTAATCAGATTCAATCGGACACAATGAGTATTATCGAACCAAATACAGAACGTGCTATGGTTATTCGTGAAGATACATCAACGGATTCGGTAATTGTAATCAAAGATAGGAAAAAACAAAAAGAGATAATTAAACAATTTATAAAGGTTCAGCCTGATAGTTTGTTTAATGAAATAATCAAAATAGCCGAAAGGAATAAGCAATGATTGAGTTAAAAGAATGGATTAAGGACGGGATTACAATAAGTAAAACCAATGAAGGGTATAGAGTGTTTACAATACCTACTCAGCACTTTGATATTAAAGAGCTTGATGAATTGACACCACAAAGATTTGAAGCTGAAGTTGAAAAGCAAAAACAAAACGAAGAGTGGGAAACGGATTTATTCAGAGATTTATTTAATTAACTATGAATTGGGAAATATTTGGATACATAGGTACAATAATAGTTTTATATTCATTCATAATCGAAAACATTTATAAGCTCCGATTAGTAAATTCAATTGGTTCAATGTTTTGGATAGTGTATGGATTAGGTATTATGGCCGGTCCCACAATTATAGTGAATAGCTGTGTATTAATGATTCACATTTATTGGTTTATAAAACATCGTAAAGAATGGCTAAGATAATTTATTTAGAGGATACCATAACCTTAATAGCAAATAAAGGTGGGATTGAATTGGTAAAGTTAATATCAAAGCAAGGTGAGTTCAAACAAACTGAAAGTGGGTATCGTTATATATTAATTGAAAATAAAACTGAAAACAATGGATAATGTAATTGGAAGCTATAAAGAATTTATTATTTTAGAAAGGGAAGCCCTTAATGAATTTGAATCAAAGGTAACCGCTCTGATGACAGAAGGTCAACATGACCATAACGTTGAGCAAATTCGGAAAGCAAAGATAATGAGGGAATGTATTGATTGGATAAAAGAGAATAACATTTATACGCAAGATTTTAAGTTTAAGAGTTAATGAAATACGAAATACACATTCCAATTACAATACCCGAAGATTATTTTAATTTGGGTATTGATTTTGCACCAATGACAATAACGGGTGTAAAGAAAGGAATGAATATAGATGAAACACTTATTGATTTGAAAGCATTGTGTATAAGGTTGGACAATAGGTATATAAAAGATTATAAGATATTAAGAAACGAAACGATGACGGTAATTGAAATAGATGTATAAGAAACTAAAAATAGAGAATTACGATAAATTATATGCGGCTGATTTGGGATTGGGTATGTTTGTTGAAGCTGTTATTATGACACCACAAACATATAACTTTGTAATTAAGGATATGGATACGGGTAGTATAACCGATGTAAAACTATATAGAGAATCAAAGAATAAAGAAAAGCCGTACAATTGGGAAATGAAAAGGGGTAATCAATCAGTACGTTTATATAGGGATGACGTAGCAGATATTGAATTATTTAAGCGTAAATTATTTTCATTGGTTGACCCACTACCTTTTTAATTTATAAAAACAAAATGTTATGAGTATAGAATTTCAATTTATTTGGGGCTTCTTAATAGGAGCAGGAGTTGGTGCACTAATCGCATTAATTGTAGCACAAAGAATAGTAAAAAGAGTAATTAAGAAAGTATTAAATAGTTTCGGATGAATGTTACGGTAGACGATATAAGGGGAATAGAGCAAGAATTGAATGTAGTATTAACTAAGGAGCAGAGGGATAATGTATTGAAGGGGTTTCAAAGAGTAGTAATGGATAGGGCAGACGATTGGGCTGATATTGTAAAAGACCTAATAAAAGAAACGAATGTTGACAATACAAAACATAGATAAATTAAATGATTATCGGTTAGGTGAATGGTTTGTAAGGGAAATGTGGACAGAGCGGAATCACTACATAATACAAATAGAAAAGAAAACGGGGTATTGGCCGATTAAGGGAATGGAAATAGGTTCACTTACAATTAATCTAAATAGGCAGAATACGTTTGAATGGCGAGGACACAATGCATATACAATGAGTACGGGTTTTATAGTTAAGGGATTGTATTTTCAAACTATGGTTACATTAGAGGACATAATGACGTTGGACCACTTTGTGTATTATGGTATTAACAAACACATCTATAAAATGACCTTATAATGAGGACAGAACGTTGGACAGAAGATAAAATAATACAAAAAGATATTTGCTTTGAATGTGGCTCTGATAATGGAATAGAATATCACCATGTAGTTCCCTATATTAAAGGTGGGACTAAAACAATTCCTTTGTGTATTGAGTGTCATGGTAAGGTACATAGTATAGATTTTGTGAAAGCAAGAGAGCTAAAGAAAATAGGAATACAAAGGGCTAAAGAACGTGGAGTTGTATTTGGTAGACGGGTAGGAGTAAAAGAACCAATAGAAAAATGGTTGGCAAAAGAAAGTACACAAAAGATAATACCTTTATTGAAACAAAGAATAAGTTATGTAAAAATATCAAAGATAGTAGGATGTTCAATTAGTAAAGTGCAAAAGGTTTCGGACTATCTTAAAAACAATAATATTAATACTATTCAGAATAACAATATCTTTTTTTAATATCAATATCGTTGTATTGGTGAATCGGAAATCGGGTCGGATGGGAAATTTTTTTGATAGTATATATTTAATAGAAACAGGCCAGCCTATCAAGCTATAAGGTTTCAGCCTATAAAGGGATAACGGATTAGCCTAAATAAAGAGTAGGATGTATAAAATAAAAAGGAATTATAAATACACAAAGGGACAGGAAGCCCTAATACGTTTACAAAAGGAATACGAATCCCTTAACGGAATCGTACCCAAAAACGGAATAGAAAGGTTTGGGTTATGGTTACAAAGAAAGGGTTTGGAGTGGCAGATAAAAGGATGGCTAATAAAATTAAAAAATGAAAAGAATAGTAAAGATATTTAGACAAATGTTTCGTAAACTCACATTTTGCTTGAAAGAAATTCTTTTAGGTTTCGAATGGGCAGAAACGAACCGTCACAAATCACAATGGGGTAAGTTCTAAACCCGATTGATGAGGAACGTTCACAAAGCCGGACAGATATGAATAAAGAGTTATACAGAGTAATACAATGGCTAGGTCCATTTCTAATAATAGGGTTAATAGTGTGGATAGTAAAGCCGAAACCGAATCCGTTACAAAGAGTAAAAATAGAAAGGGTAATAAAATGATAGTAGTAGTAATAGTAAGTGGAATAGTAATAGGATGGGTAGTAGGGAATTACTTATTGGATAGGTACATAAACAACACCAATGAGGAAATAAACGATATCCAAAAACCCACTAAATAAAAAACACTTCAATAATGAATGAGCTGAATAATATAGGACAAGGGATAGGAATGATAGGATTAATGGCATTCTATATTTGGTTTAAGGTATGGATGTATAAAAGAGAATACAAAGAGAATGAGAATAAAGAGAACCATAAAGAGGGTGAGTAGGGAGTGGGAAAGGTCCGAGCTCCTAATCATTACACTACTAATCGTAATCGTATGGATAACCGTAACACACACAATTTAGGGAATAAGGAAAGGTCCGAGCTCCTTACAAAGATACAACGGTTAGAATGGCTATTAAAGGAATGTATCGGATTAGAGGAATACGAGCTATGCTCCCAAATCAAAACGATAATTCAAAAAAAGTACGAGCTCTTAGCCACAAATAATACACACAATGAAATCGAATAAAAACCCAAAGCCACTATTCGATTTAGCCCTTTGGATACTCCTTACTATGGGGATTTTGGGGTTATGGATTTTGATAGGAGCTCTCACTAAATAGGCTTGTTTGCACTTGCGCACCGTTTCATAAAAACACTATTTTGATACTATAAAAATTTAATTACGTTTGATACCAATTTACAGGTCCCTTTAGGTCCATTTGTAATTTGATAGTACATAGTAATTGAAAACCACGTCAATGTCAATTTAACACTTAGTCCCACAAATAAACACTTTTTACCACTTAACAGACAAATTGGTTTCAAAAGTACATAGTGTCAATCAAAATGTAGACCATATACGGATTCTTAGCCATTCGGCAAAATTTTTTATGGGGAATTTTCACAGAGGTTCGAAAAAAA
>Ga0315901_10007977_pt1 | contig 12395 bp, 21 predicted proteins | sample LakEriMetagenome_10_FD_203761 | JGI IMG/M metagenome (GOLD analysis project Ga0315901, IMG submission 203761) | Freshwater fungal communities from buoy surface, Lake Erie, Ohio, United States - Buoy 2 MA116 | ecosystem: Environmental > Aquatic > Freshwater > Lake | place: USA: Lake Erie, Ohio...
GTTAATCTTGAAGCATGTTGTCCTACACAGGAAACCTACGAGAATGTCGAGATGAATTTCTCATGTGATATAGATCTAACAATTGCTCCGTATAAAAATATGGTCATTGTTTGGACGGGCAATTCAACAACACCAGAAGTAAGAAGAGGCTTCAAATCTTGTTATACAATTCTCGGTGTAACATCAACATCATACAATTCCAATGCATGGTCTGTTGACAATAATTTTATGTTCTCAGGTATTAATAAATGTACGTCCTGTGCGACAGTTTATCCCTGCTCAAATGTTGATGATTTGACGTGTAAACCATGTGTAGGTATTACACCTTATCCATATAATCAAAATGTATTAACAAATGTGTGTCAACCTTCATCTTGTTGGAATTGGGATAATCCTATTACCCTTCTACAAAATGAATATAACATAAACGTATCAAGTATCGCTTTAAATATCGGTGCAAATACAGGAGATATAGATTTCACATTCAATGCTGGTTGGAGACCAAATAGATTTCAAATCTGGTGGGACTACGATGGTTCTTTAGGCGGTCAAGCTGGTATGACTAAAGTTTGTGACTCACTTTTTGTTGGTAACGGATTGAGATTTTTCAGAAACGACGTAAAAAACTTTTGGAGTAATTTTACTAACAGAAACCCTATAGGTGAAAATGTTCATTTCAATTGTTTATACACTTGTGGTGGAATTAATACTTGGGTTTCACCATCGATAAAAATTCATCCATTAAACAATAGAAGATTTTGTTACTATAGTGGTTTCACAAATTCTGAAATTAATAATGAACCATTTCTAGCACTTACAACTGTAGATCGAGATAATGACTGGGGTGTACAATATAACCCTGGAAATTTTCCTTGGGGTATTCCCGTTCCAGCTTACGGTAGTCCAGGTCAAATAGGTGTTGTGAACAACTACCCTGATTCTGGAGATCCATCAAGTTCTGGTTTAATTAAACTTAGATTTAATAAACCACGTCCAACACCAAGTGTTGTTTATATTGTTTCTTACAGAGGTTTTATACCCAGTCAGACTGTATTTACAGACGAAGCAGAGCTCTTACAAGTCGATGGTGCCTGTAACTAAGAAGTTGACTTAATTATTTGGATTTTTTAAGGTTTTCAATCTTTCTTTCCAAATACCATTTTGCCTTCAGAAGATCTTCTAATTCTTTTTCAACGTGTTTTTTACCAGCTCGAGAAATATATTTGACTGTATTTCCGAGGTGAAAATCCAATTCCCAAGCTTCAATTACTTTGATTGCTTCGTATACATTGTCATCCCCCCCATAATGGGAGGGATGATTTACCATTTCCTTGTTTTCCATAATCGAATCATTTGAATGTACCGCAGGATCCATCACAACCTTGTCCACCACCTTCAACATAACCTACTCGGGTGTCGATGTGAGCTGACTTGAGTTGTCTGGTTTTAATTCCACAAATTACACAAGTGTCATACTCATTTGTATCTTCATTTTTATAATCAGATAAAAGTTCTTCATTTGATAGTGTTGAATATTTTGTCTCTATAGATTCATAATTTCCTTCGTAGTACATATGTTTATGCACAACGTTAAGTTCATCAGCAACTTTTAGTGTATCCAAAACAACTTTTGTAATTTTGTATGGATCTGCATTTGATGCTGGTCTTCTGTCTTCAAGATATCCCTTCCATTCTTTTGCGGTTTGAATCGGAACTCTTATAGATGCTCCTCGGTCTGAAATACCCCAGCTAAACTTATCGATCGATTGTGTTTCGTGTTTACCAGTGAGTCTCAATTCGTTTGATGAACCATAATTTTCTATGTGAATATTATGTCTGGTTTCAAATGCTCTAAAAATTGATTTGAAGTATTCTTCACCACCTTCTTCTCTCATTTTTTTGTTGGAAAAATTACAATGCAATCCACTTCCATTCCAATCACCTACCACAGGTTTTGGGTGAAACTCAATATTGTATCCCCAATTTTCAGATAGTTTTTGTAAAATATATCTTGCTAACCACAAATCGTCCGCCGCTCTTTTGGAACTATTACCAAAAATTTGAAATTCCCACTGTCCCAATAATACTTCCGCATTAATACCTGTTATATCCAATCCAGCCCATAGACATAATTTCATATGCTCTTCAACGAATGTTCTACCATGTACTTGATTACTACCAACACCACAATAGTATTTTCCTTGAGGCTGTGGATAACCATTCATTGGAAAACCAAGTGGTCGACCATCCTTGATGATGGTATACTCTTGTTCGAAACCATACCATGTTTGATCAGCATCAGGTAACAAATTTCGTAAATTACTTTTATGTGGTGTTCCATCAGGATTCATCACCTCACATAAAACTAAATAACTTTTAGGTGTATTAATGAGTGTACCGTAACTATACAAAGTTTTATCAAATGGATTAGGTATTACTCGAACAGGTTTTAAAATTCTATCTGAAAAGTGACCTTCAGCTTGTTGAGTTGATGAACCATCAAAAGACCACTCAGGAAAAAAACCAACATCATTTGGATTTCCTTTCCATTCACGCATTATTTTGATCTTACTTCTGAGATTTGGTTCTGGACTGAAACCATCCAACCAAATATATTCTGCGGTTATACTCATTTTTTATAATTTTTTGTTGTGGAATAATAACCAGGATATGATGGACTTTCAACTATAAATTCATTTTCCACCAAATAATTAATAACCATTAAAGTTTGATTATTATCAACTTTAAGGAGTGAAGATATAAAATCAATGTGACAAGGTTGTCTAAGTTTGGCAAGTACCTTATCTAGATTTTTTTTCTCCAAAAGTTTTGGATTTATTTGCTCCATAATTGTTTTTTTGTCAAAATATTTTTTTCGGATATACCCTCCCAAATCAGAATCATTTGGATTTTTTAGAATTTCTTGCTCTGTTAGATTTATCTGTATCATTTTTTTCGTTTTTAGGTTCAGTTTTTTTAACGTCACGTACCTTTTCTTTCCATTCTTTTTTTGGTACATATTGCCAAGGAGAGCTCGTTCCTTTTACCAAAGTTTCCGCTTTGCGGTCATCCAACCTTTTGATCTCTTGAGTTGAGGTGTTTAAAATAGTCTTCATAGTTTTTTTCTTCAAATATAGTGGAAGTCTATTTAAATGTCAAAAAACTTTTTGATAATTTGATTCTCTGTGGCTCCACTTTCGAAATCTTTGAATATTTGAAAAGACTCCATATCATCAAATTGTAAACACAAATTATTGAATATACTTTTGAGAGGATATCCAGCTGACAAATAGTTTTTGATTTTTTCTTTGTCTAAAATTTTTTTTGGACTACTCATTTTTTGGTGCTAAACTCTTTTGGAAAATTATCTGTATTTTTCTTTTAAACAAAGGTAATAAAGTATTTTCGATTGGTAGGTTTTGTGTTGAAAAACCTTCAATAATTGATAAATTTTTATATTGATCACTCTCTGATAAGTTGTCCATTTCATCAAAGTGATTCAATTTTTCTGTCAATATTTTATTGATAATTAATTTTCTGTTGTTTTTGACTTTTCTATACTCAAATTCCCAGAGTGTAAATTCTTTATTGTATATGTCTTTGTATAAGAATAAAAATTTGTCTTGGAATTCTTGTCCTATCTTTCTTAATTTTACTGAAGTTGATTCGAATGAAAATTGCCAGATTGCTTTACATACTGCAAAGTATTGCGTAAGTTTTTCTTGAGCGTATTTTACTATTTTTTCTGTTTCCTCAATATCACGTTCACTCATCTTTATTCTTGGTTTATACTCCTTAAGATCCTCTATAGAAATTTCAGTATCAAAATCTATGATTTTCTTTTTCAATTTCAGTATTTTACCTGTTTTTGAAAAATGTCCCAAACAACACAAATGTAAGGAGACTAATGAAAAAAAAGGGTATATTTCACCACTCGATAAACTTTCTTCAACTCTTTTCAAAAAATAATTTAGAACATATTCCTTGTGTTCTAAATCTATGGGTTTTTTTAAAAACCAGTCGGTTTCTAAATCTTTATAATCTTCCATAGACCAAAAATATAATTTTTTATTTTTTTATAAATATCAAATTGAGTTATACAAAACTCATCGACCGATATTTATAATAAAAAAAACTATGTGTGGTTGTAAAAAAAATACGAACTTATCTCAAAGTCCAGTTAATCAAGGACAATCTAAACCTGTCCAAGAGGCAATTAAAAAAACAATTCAGAAATATTACAACAAAAAAGGTTAACTTTCAATTAACTTTTTTGACATATGAAACGCTTCTTCAATTGTAAAGAAGTCTTGTTCAGCCGCATAACATTCTAATGTTCTAGTTTCTTCATCAATTATCATAAACCCAGGTAAATAATCTGAGTTCGTGATTTTTTTGAACATATCATATTCACTCGTGAAATTATCTATATCAATTTCGGTATAAGGCACTGACCCTTCATCTAAAAGATCTTTAAGTTGTTCACAATATGGACAACCATTCATTGATAGTACTAACAAATTTTTCATAATGTTGCGAAATTACTAAACTCAGATTCTTGGAGGATACCTGTATGTGTCTTCACAACCGAACCTTCATTGAATAATTTCAATGTTGGTACACTTCTGATACCGTAATCCATCACTAATTCTCTATCAACATCAATATCGAATTTATAAACAGGGATTCCGAATTTATCTCCGTGTTCCTCCAAAATTTTGGACAGATATTTACATGGTCCACACCAGGTAGCATAAAAATCTATCACAAATTTCTCTCCAGAATTTATTTTGTTTGTTAGTTGTTGTGCATTTAATTCAATCATAATTTATTTTTTTTCTGCCAGATTAATGAATAATAACAATTCGTGTTTTCTTGGTTCTTCAAAATAAATAGTAGATTTATAATTATCAATACCATTTTTTTTGATAAAAAAGTAAAATGGATGTTTTGTTCTTAAAAGAGCTTCGCTCACATAATCACCAACATAATCACAGTAAATAACTTTCGAATTATCGAATAGTTTATTTACAAATTCAAAATTGAACATTTTATCACGAAAAGTGGAAAAGAAAAAATGTTCTTTTGATTCAATTTTTTCCATTACCTTGTCTACTCTGGAAACTTCCATCATCCTTGTCCTCTTGATACTTTTACGTAATGTTTAGATGTTTTGTGTGTTGAATGTTTGGTCTTTGCATGAACACCTTTTCTTTTTTTCTTGAAAGAGGTCTTATGTGAATTGCTTGAAGTTTGTTTCATATGGTTAAGTTAAAAATTTTTTGAATATGGTTTCTTTTGCGATACCCAAAATTAGATGTCCACAAAAAAAAGTTATTGTTGGTAAAACTCCAAATGTAGAAAATCCCAAACATACTGATAGAATTTTCATCATTTGAAAAAAGTGTTCAGCATCTGAAAATCCGACAAACAGAGTAGAACCAAATGGGTATCTTTCTTCGAATGGCATTCTCACTCCAAAATGATACCACTTGGGAATATAGGGCATCAAATTTTCTTGAGAATCTAATTTCCATTTATTTTTCCATGAGTTTTTTGAGTTCCATTTTGAAAATTTACCTTTCCATGTATTACGGATACATTCGTCTTCTAGTTCGTTAAATAACATAAATAAAAATCCAGAAATCAAAATTACTATGAGTATCATTTCAAAAAAATACTAAAAAAAAATAGGATGTCAATTCAAAGAAAAATAACCAAAATTAGTTTCTACAAATTTTGCGTCGATCTGAACCTTTTTTTTGGGTTTGGGTTTAGTTTCTTGAAATAATTCAAACACTAAACCAGCTAATTCTTTTTTACTAAGTTCAAATTCAGAACTTTTCATACAATTTTCTTGGATTCTGTTTTTTATTTTTAAATAAAAAAGATCTTTATTCATCTCACCAATCAATGAATATAAATGTTTTGGATTATTTTCAAAATAATCTACAACTTTTTTGAAGTATATTTGACCATCAATATTATCCATATTAAATTACTTCTCTCGAAAGATAAAAGAAATCGTTGGAAAATCTGTGTTCTCTAGTTTCTAATTTATCTTGAATTTTAGGATCTATGTATGTTTCAGGTGAAATAGTCAAAAAATTTAAATTAAGATCGCCGACCCAATCAGGTACTTTTTTAATTCTAGGGTCATACACTTCCAATATTTCTAAATTCAATTCTTTAATAAAAGTTGGAAATTCAGTCACACAATTTTTCAATTTTAAATGTTCTAAATTTTTGTATTTGGCAAATTCTTCACCAAACTTTAGATTATAAGATGAGACTTTAGATGTCACTACACCGAGAGTCACCAAATTCTCGGGTAATTCGGTCAGTAGTAGCTCTATACCATATAATTTAACAAAGTTAAAAACACCACCACTATCTGACCTATCAAGATCAACAGTAAATTCTAGATCCTTACTAATTTGGCCACGAGTGATTTCATTCAAAAATTTATCTCTCAATTCTGTCTTAAGTTTTTTGAACAATGGATGATTAATTAAAGCTACGTCCTCTTTTGTCAAGTCTCTGATAGATTTTGATGTTATATTTTCTAATTGTTTTTTCGAATAATATGTCATTACACTGTTTTCAGACGAATTGATTTGATCAGGTGTTAATTGGAAACCTAATGCAATATATTTTTTCTTTTGGTCAACGTTCAGTGAAGCATATTGTTTATCACCCAACTTGGAACTATTAATTTCCATCCAAAGTTCAATTAAATCATCGGGTGAATAATTTGTTTCAGTTTGAGCTAGGTCACCAAACCATTCTTGTAAACTCACATCTGGAATACCCATTCGTCTCAATTTTCTAAATATCCTATTCTCCTCCTCCGTTAGTGGTTTTGGTTCGAACAAATCTTTCAATCCATCAAGTTTTGGGATTTTACTAACTATTTCATCCCAAGGTAAAATAACTGTCCCTCCATATCTTCCTGAGTTTGCTCCGTCAGCTAATCTCATTTCACCATTTTTATCAACTAAAATAACAGAAGCAAAGTTTAGATGATTGAATGGTAAATCCTCATCAATAATGTAATATAATGTTAAATTTTGATCAAACCTATAGTTGTAGTATAAATTTAAAGTACCTTCTCTAGAAGTACACCAGGGTCTACCATTTTTCAATCGAATACAATCTGGCTTTCCAGTTGGTGCGTATATTGTTAAATTTTTTTTCGGATGAGAAACTTGAGGAATGTCTGATACATCAATTTTTGATTTCTGATTTTTTTGGGTTTTTGGTAATCCATCGATAATATGTTCAATTTCAGACATTGAAAGTAGGTAGATTGGTGGTGTGTTTTCAGGTAATTGATCATAGTTTTCAACAATCTCGGTCAAATAAAATGCAATTTGTTCTGGAGTCCAATTTGGGTTTTCTTCCAAAATTTTATTTTGTATTAGACTAAAAAAATGTCTCTCGAAAAACTCATTGGTTTTGGATAAAAACTTTAACCAATCATATTCCTCAAATTTTGCTCTTTGTCCGTCTTTTATAAATGGGTAAATATCGTTATATTTTTTTAAAGTTCTTTTAAGGTCAAGATTTGATGGTTTTGGTGCGCCTTCAGGATAATCCATTTTCTTGAACTTAGTTGTAAATTTCTTAATTCTATTTTTAGCTCTACGAGCATCAACAATTTTTGAAACTGTAGAGAAATCAAGTTTCGTTATGTCACGAAATTCTACTGGTAATGATGATGAGATATCAGAAAATTCATCAATATAATCTTTAACAGTACTTGGATCTATATTTTTTCCTTGAGTCCATTTTTGGATTAGTCTATCAACGATTTTAGAAGATATTTCCCTTATAAGAATTTTCTTAACGGCTTCTCTTAAATTCATAGTTTTTTTTTAATATAAATAGTATTTAATCAAAAATAGTTTAATACTAATATTTTGTTTCAAATCAAAATAGTTATCTTTTGAATAAAAAAATTTATGAGTTGTAATGAATGTAAAGAAAGATCGGAAATCAAATTTTCTTGGATGTTCGTTTTATCCATCGAGATTTTAATAACATCCATTTTGGGTCACATATATCTAATTGATAAATTTATTCCCCTTTTGAAAAGTTTCTTTTGAATTTAACAACATTTCTGATATACAAATCACCTGCAGGGGTTTCTTTGTGGTAACCTTTACCTTTGACTCTTAATGGAGTTGACGTATCAAAAAATTCTGGAAACTTTAATTTAATTTCACCATTCGGATGAAGTACATTGAATTCCTCTTTTTGAAGATCTTTGTAATTCAAAACATTTATGTAAATTAAATCATTACCCATTTTTTCCCATAGTTCGTCCGAAAGCATATTTATTTTTAATAACAAATTACCGAAACCAATTTGATTGTGATAGTCACCCAAATTGTCCATTCTAAAAAAATCACCTGAGTCACTACCATGTGGTATTTTAAATTTAATTGTTTTCATCTCTGGTTTCACACCAGATCCTCCACAACCATAACAAGCTTTAACAATTTTCTGACCAGTACCTTGACAATTTGGACATACAGATGTTTGTACTTGTCTGAAGAAAGTATTTCCAAATACTTGTTGAATTTGTCCAGCACCATTACAGTTTGTACAAGTTTGTTTTTCTCCACCAGAACCACTACATCCATCGCAAGAAATATTTCTACGATAATTTATTGTTTTTTCTGCAGATTTAAATGATTCCAAAGGTGTTATATCGACTTGAACAACCTTATCAGGAACGTGTGTTTTTCTACGATTTCCGAAATGAGAGCCAAAAGGATTACTATGACTCATATTCCTGAAAAATTCTTCAAAATCAGAAAAACCCATACCTGATATGCCACCATTGTCATATTTATTTCTTTTATTCTCATCCCCCAAAACATCATAAGCTTCTGCAATTTCTTTGAATTTTTCTTCTCCTTCAGGATTTACATCTGGGTGATATTGCTTACTTAATTTACGGTAGGATTTCTTAATTTCATCCTGGGAAGCTTTTTTGTCAACACCTAATATTTGATAGTAATCTTTCATATATGATAAATTTTCAGATTGTTTTATTTAAAAATAAGAAAAAAAGACGAATAATCAAGAAATATGCTAGTAAAGAGCGTGCTGAAGAATTTTATCAGAAAATGCTTGATAAAAGTGAAAAAGTTTTGTTCGAAAAAAGAGTTGTTGAAGGTAAACCAATTAATTTGGAGTTATGTCTGTTACAAAAGAAATCAAATAAAACTACACCATTTTTTATTCGGGACGAGTTTGGTAGAAATCAAAAGGTTGATTTGGATGATGTCAATTATCAGATTGTAAAGATACAAAACTTTAGAGAACCTGAACTCATTTTCGACCATCAGACAAAAAAAAAGATACCTGTAGAAAAATTTATAAAACAATATCTTTCTAAAGATGGTTTAAAAATGATTTCAAAACTTAACAACAAAATGATTGTTCAAAATGAAGAACAACTAAACCTTTTTGTTCTTAAAAATGACGAAGAAGTTCACAGATTGTTTGATGAACTATTTGATCACTTTAAAACTATAAAAAAATATGATTGTATGTTTGTACGAGATTTAGATGTTGCACAAAGAAAATATCTTTACGAATATCTAACACAAAAGGGTATGAATATTGATTATCTTTATCGTAAGGAAACCACTTATCCCAAAACTTGAGATTTTAGTATGTATATGAACTCAACATTTGAAATCTGGAGTCTAAACTTATCTTGTGCGCTTTCTACTTGAGGTAAATTTTTCTTTGTAAATTCAAAATCTTCGTTATCCATCTCTAGAATCACTGTTGTTTTAGCGAATGGATGTGTGGTTTCGATACCATCTGCGATTTTTGCTAACTCGGTCAGAAACCCAGCATCTTTTTCAGTTTTTTCCATAGTGATAATTTTTTGATAACTATAATTTCTTCTTTTTTAGTTTTTTTAATTTGAGTTATGAGATCTTGTTTATATTTTTGAACCGCAATCTCATCTTTCAGTTGTTCTTGTTTATACCATTCTTTTTCTTCTTCCGTAAAATTATTGTTCTTGTTCATTTTTTCTTGGTTTTTTTGGAACTACAATAGGAGTTAATTTGTCCTCAATGTTGATCACCAAGTTTTGAAGATCGTCCAAAGAGTTGTTTTCAAAAATTTGTTTTAAATGTTCAGTTTTTTCTTTAAGTAGTCTAGTTTTTTCTTCTAGTTCTAAGTTATAAGATATAAGTTCAAAAATCTTTTCTAGTTGTGATTCCTCTTGTTCTGTAGTCAAATCCAATAGAAAAGACATGGCAATACCTGTCCCAATGTATTTTTCATCTTGAACGGCGTTTAACTTTTCTAGAATTTCATTAGGAAATTTCCATGTTTGTGGGAATAATAAATCAATTGAAAAAAATTGTTTAATTTTTCTCACTGACCTGAAATATGGTTGCAAGTAATTTAATAATTCTATAAAATTCATTTTACTACGTAAGTTATTATGTAAGATAACGCTAATCCGTAGAAAATCAATTCATTTCTTTTCATAATAATCTTACTAGGATTTGGATCATTCACTAAAGTAAAATAGGTGAGAATCACGACTCTTGCGATTGACACACAACAAAAAATAAAAATAAACAATCCCATATTACTTTTCAGATTTCTTTTCTTTAGTCTGAGTGGTTATCTCAATTCTCAACGATTGTAATAGTGCTTTCATTTCTTGTGCGGATTTTCTTGCTCTTCGTCCAGCACTCGCATTACCTTTGAAAAATTTGTTGGTATCAATTGAAAGTTTTTCCATCAAATTTTTTATATTTTCAAGTGTTTCCATATTCTTTTTGTCACAAAAATAATAATAATTTGTGACAAGTCAATTGAGACGAATAATGTTTTTATTCAACAATTTGTATATTTCAGTGATCATTTCTAAGTCAGATTGTGAATATCCAGCCTTATCGTCGAAAAGATTTATAAAAAATGGTTCTAAATTATCTGATATTATTTTATTCTCAGTATTATAAAACAAATCCATCATAAGATTAGAAAAATAATCTTTATGGTCACCATTTAATTCAAAATTGATATTTTCTTTGGAAAAAGAATCTATTGTTTTTGTCCAACACCAATCAAAATGTTTTTGTTTATCCTCTTGTTGGAGTTGAATTGTAGTTTCCGTTTTTTGTGAATCCACACCATCACCTAGATACGTAGTTTTAATCAAATCAATTAAACTACGTACGAAATCAGAAAATAGTTCTTTCTTCTCTAGGATGATGTTGTTCACACTGAACCAAGTTTCAACATCGTCTTTAGGAAGTGGTTTCATAACCCAAGAAAAAAAATTGTCCATAAATTTACATCTATGGACAATTATAACAAAATATTATGTTTTTTTGTATATTACTGAGTTTTTTTGTTGTAAGACATCATATGAAATATTTTGTTCATATCTTCTTTAATCAGTTTTGATTTTTTATCTTCACTTTCACCCAACTTAGAGAACATATCATCTAATTTGTCAGCACCCTTTTGTTCACCTGCATTATCTACAGGTTGTGTGACTCTATTGTAAGATCTTTGTTTTTCCTTACCATATAGATTTGCTTTTCTTTTAGCATTGATTTTTTTACCCAAACCAGTGTCTATCGCATTTGCACCTGGACCATTACCTGTCTTAGCGGATCCCTCAATATTCATCTCCATCCAATCATCATTAGGTTTGATTTCGTCATAAGATAAGTTTTCCATTCCTGGTGAATAAGCAAAGTTTTCAATGTATTCCTCAACAGCCTTCGAGGGTGTATAGGCTTTCTTATCCATTTTAGCTAATTCACCATTACCTTTTGGAAAAATAGTAGGATTGGTTTCAAAGTTTCCTTTTGATCCTTTTTTCACATAGTCAGACATCTTTTTCTTTACCGCTTTGTAATAGTCTGTATTTTCAGTTTTATCCGCTTTCAATGCTTTATTTGTATCACCAACTTGAGTTTGTTCCTCTACAACCTTCTCAATTAAATCGATTAATTCATTTTCAGTGAGTGTCAAACTTTTTTTCAAATTTTCATTTTTCAATTTCGGAGAAACAGTACTTTTCATATCTCGATATGGTTTTACATCCTCAATGTCATCCCCATCTGTAGACTCGTCTACGTCCTCACAGGCAAACTTTGTTCCCCTGTATAATGGTTCTTCTTCATTCATCTCATCGATGTCTGAGGTGTCAGTATATGTCTTATTTCCAAGTTTAAATTTCTCACCCTTTTTGGTCTGAGCCAATTTAGCGGTAAAAGCATTTCCCTCTTCCATTTCGTCTTCTTTTGTTTCTTTTTTCTTCTTTCTCAACTGCGCAAAATCAGCACCAGTAATTTTATTTTTGGGTTCAGCTTGTTTTGCGATAAAGTGTTGTCCAC
>Ga0315901_10007978_pt1 | contig 12395 bp, 20 predicted proteins | sample LakEriMetagenome_10_FD_203761 | JGI IMG/M metagenome (GOLD analysis project Ga0315901, IMG submission 203761) | Freshwater fungal communities from buoy surface, Lake Erie, Ohio, United States - Buoy 2 MA116 | ecosystem: Environmental > Aquatic > Freshwater > Lake | place: USA: Lake Erie, Ohio...
CTAGTCCTATGATGCATGTGCTGGATAAACTCGACACGCTCTATATGATCTATGGCTCTTGTCTTGGCTTGGAGAGAAGAGGTGACATCCATCGGGTGGGCGGGCCTCCTTTGGATTGAGATCGAAAAAGACCCCATCCGATTTTTTTGTATCGAAATTTTTTTGTAGATTTGAGGATATATAAATGAAAAATTAAAATTAATAAAAATGAAACACGTAAAACTATTTGAATCTTGGAAATCCAACTCCCCGTTAAGCGCGGTTGGGGTTTTTTCTGAAACTCAAATGGCTGTGGGAGTTTTTCCAACAACTCAAGCCATGTCGATATTCGAAAGATTAAGAAAATCCATCCAACAAGATGCCGATCATTTTGATGTTGAGATGGTGGAAATTCCGGAAGGTCACGATTTAGTTATTGTTCCTTTGGGAGGGAAAGGGATATCCACTTCAAGTGAGGAGGAAATGGAAAATTATGGAGATCCCGTTCATGATGTTGTGGAATTAGGAAGGCCTTATGATTATGGTCAAGATCCATCAAGCATGGCTTTTAGAGTAGATCCTGATGTTAATGGATTTGTTGTTCTTGATTCTGCGGGTGGTACAAGATTAATCTCACCAGCAGAGATAGATAACTTTATCTACTAGAAGCTGTTTATTGGATATAAAAAATTCACATAAACCCAATCCCCCACAGGATTGGGTTTTTTGTTTGGATTGAGATCGAAAAAGACCCCATCCGATTTTTTTGTATCGAAATTTTTTTGTATATTTAGGATATATAAAAAAATAATTAAAAGAATGAAACACATTAAACTATTTGAAAATTTTGAAAGTGAACAACCTCTATATGTGATAGACCTTATTAAGGAATTTCCAGATTTATATGAAAAGCCCGAAGAGATAGATCCAAATGATCCAGACAAAGATTACCACGGTGAACCTAAAACAACTCTTTTTGTTTATGATGCCTCAAAATTTGATGGTGTTGTAAGAGGTGGCGATATTTCGACTAATATAGATCCTTCATTTTATGATGGAAGATTCAAATTAAAACTTGTTGTTGATGCTCAAGATCAATTGCATTATGGTTCAACTAATATAATTTATATGGGATTAGATGACACCTCAATTGAAAGTGTTTTAGCTTGGTTTAGATCATTAATAAATGATCCAGCTAGAGATTATCTTTCTTGGTGATAATTTTTTTAATTCAAACCCAATCTTCGGATTGAGTTTTTTGTTGCGGATATATAAAACATAAAAAAAAACAATAACATGGAAAACATCAAAGACTTTACCAACTTCATGTCATCGGATAAAGTAAACGAATCAACAACCGCTCTATCCGGTGGAGTTGATTATGATCACTTTGGAAAGATAACTAAACCTCTTCTTGATGACTCAGGTTTTAAATGGGTTGGCGAGAAAGCACGATATGGACAGGCTTCTAGTTATGCAGATGGATACTACTGCTACCCTAACCACAACACTGGTGTTAATCTATTTTTAGATAAACCATTCACCGGTGCTTGGAAATACGTTGTGTACTTGGCTCCTAATAAAATGATAAAAGAATTCGGTTGGAAAACTGGAACTGACGCCGAAGTTAAGAAGGCAGCTACCGATGCAGCTAACTACGCAATCGAGTTAAAAACTAAGCACTTTAAATAACGGTTATAAACATCAATCGAAGCAGACACTTGTCTGCTTTTTTTTGATACTAAACACCGCCCAATTTTTTTATACCGCGATTTATCTGTATATTTGAGGATATATAAATGAAAAATTAAAATTAATAAAAATGAAACACGTAAAACTATTTGAAGACTTCGGAAGAGGCAACATGATGTCTTCAGGCGGAAGATTTCTTCCATCCGACATGGTCATCGGAATTATAAGTGAAGGCACAGATGTTGCTGTTTTCTCGGAGAGAGATGGCATTGAAGTTATGGATCATTTAAACTCCATTGCCAGCGATTATTACATCCCATTTGCATTCAAATATATTCCCGGTGCTAAATATTGTTTGATAGACTACAGCATGGACATAAAAAAAGCAAGACCTGAGGATGTTCTTTTGACTGAGGAGAAACTTAGGGAGATCATGGAAACAAAGAAAATTACCGTCTACGTGAAGGACGGCAACCACTTTGGAGCCGAAGAGGATGATGATAATGAGGGTTATGCTTTAGAACTTGTTGGTGACGACAGATACATGTCAGCCCAAAGCTGGGGTGTTAGTGTTGAGGATGGCGCCAAAGAACATTTCTTGAGCCACGAATCTGACGATTAGTAATACCCATTATAAAATAGAGACAACCCAATCCCCCACAGGATTGGGTTTTTTGTTTGGATTGAGATAGAAAAAGACCCCGACCGATTTTTTTGTTTCGAAATTTTTTTGTAGATTTGAGGATATATAAAACAAAAAACAAAAAAGAATGAAAAACATAAAACTTTTTGAAGCCTTCTCAGGATTTGGAGGAGCAAGCAAGTATTTAATCGGATATTTCGGAACCGGAGGTTACGGAGCACATCCAGGAGTAGTAACATCGGATGAACTAGAAAGTAATGGCTGGTCAGAGTCAAGACCAGGATCAGGAGCATGGGGGCTTCCAAATGGATTTTATTTCGATGCGACTTTTAAATCAACAGAAATTCCACAAGCTCTTTTATGTATACTTTATGAAGGTGGTGAATACAAAATAGATCCAATATCAAAAGAAAAAGCGGATGCTATATATAATGTTGGAGGAACACCAGACTATTTTTTCGACGATTTTGATCTGAGTGCTCCAGTTCACGGGGAAATAGCTCAGATTAAAAAAATATTAGGTATTGATAACCAACAAGAAATTACAGCTATCAGTGTTATTCAAGACATCGAGCCAAATACGATATACTGGTCAGATAACCCAGAGCAAACTCATGGATACTGGGAAGCTAGTGATGCAAGTCCTATGTCAATACAAGAGTTTAGCTCAATGTATTAATAGCAGGTAAAAAAGTAAAAATAGAGACAACCCAATCCCCAGGATTGGGTTTCTTTTTGGAGATATATAAACAAAAATAAAGGAGACAAAAAAATGGGAAAATATATAGACACATTCGGAAGTTTCACACTGAAGGAAAATTCAACACCAGAATATGATAAAATACTTGATCTATACAATAAAGTTGGTTTAGATGGAATGTCAAAAGATCAGATAGATTTTCTAAAGAGTGGAGGAAAAACCAAATGTCCGGATGGGTTATGTGGATCATCGCATCCGGGACAAAAAGAGTATGACGATTTCGTTCAAAATAAACATATAGACAAACCACCAACCACAGAGGGGTGGCAAGATATAAATGATCTAAATAAAATTATTGATAGATGCGGTGGTGATGTTGAAGTTACCTATGATTATGAGAATGTTGGTTATTTTTTAGGCATGCTATGCTGTCTAAACTTTATTGATAAAAAAGAAACTCTTGATTCATTGAAAACTTTGAATTCTTATGGTGAACTCTGGTTGAAACAGGAGGGAGGCAAAATTAAATACGCAATCCCGAAAAGTTGGTTGAAACATCTAAATTTGGATTAAACCAAAAATGGTAAAAATATATCACATAAGCCCAATTCTTAAGATTGGTTTTTTTGTTATGGATATATAGGGTATATAAAAAAATTAAAAGAGATGGTTATAAAAAATTTTAACGATTTTGTAAATGAATCCGAACAAGACGAGGAAATTAGAAAGGCGCTGGATTTGCTTAAAAATTCTGGTTATGATATTAAAAAAATAGCTGGAAAGAAACTTAAATTTCCCGCTCCAGAATTGGAAGATCTTTTGAAAATACCAGAGTTTAAGAGAATCCACGATAAATTCAAATTCAGGGTACATGAAATAACTGACAAAATTCCAGAATACCATAAATCTAATATAAAAATAAGGAGCCTTATTTTATATTCAGAAATTATAGAGGATGAGGATGGTCCGTTGTGTTTAGGGTTTAGACCAAGCGACAGGGATCGGGATCATATAACGGTGTGTGTTAACAAGGGGATCAATCCTGATTATTTTTCTCTTGATGTTAATGGAGGAAATATGATAATGAGGGAAGTACAATTTGGCACACCCAAGGAGAAAAAATCAGTAATGGAAGATATTGAGAAATACCTATATTGCGCAGCAATAAACATGGGGATTGATAGATCAAAATCAATAATTAACGGGGTTGTGGACAGCATAGGATTAATAGCAAATCCATATTCTAAATCGATAAACAATAAACTTACTCATGAAGCTCTTACCAAAGTGGTTGGAATGATAAATGAAATAAATCCAAGAAGATTTGCATTAACATTAGAGAAAATACCGGATAACAAAGCAATGGATCTAATAACAGCTGTCCTAGATAATCCAAAAATTTCAACGGAGATGATGAAGTATCTGGAGGCAAATCCAGAAGCATTCGACAATCCTGCTAAAATAATAAGAAGGTATAAATCTAAATAAAATTGAAATTTCAAAATTAAAAGAATTCAAGACAACCCAATCCCGCAGGATTGGGTTTTTTTTGGGGATATATAACGGATGAGACACATAAAGAGATATGGAGAGCTATTCGAGGGGGAAGTGAATAATGATCTAAGCCAAGACCAAATAGATTTTCTTAACCGATTTGTAAAAGGCACGTGGAGGGTGAACCCCTCGACTGGTCTTGTTGACATTCAGGGTGACTTTAAACTTGAAAAATATAAATCTGATTCCTTTATGGGAATTCGATTTGGTGTGGTTGATGGAGACTTTGATTTTTCTAGAAACAATGTCACCTCCCTAAAGGGATCTCCGCTCCATGTTAAGGGTGATTTCATTTTTGAACTTAGTGGAATTGAATCCCTGGAGGGATCCCCAAAAAAAGTTGATGGCACCTTTGAATGCTCATATAATCCATTGAAGTCTTTGGAGGGAGCCCCTGATGAACTCTATGATTTTTATTGTTCCCATACCCTTATCAAAACACTAGAGGGTGCTCCTAAAAAAGTGGGTGGCACCTTTTATTGTGCCTATAACGATCAACTGGAATCACTCAAGGGTGCTCCTGAATTGGTTGTCAATGATTTTTATTGTAATGAAACTGCGATCACATCCCTGGAGGGTGGACCAAAGATGGTTGGCGGTGCTTTTAATTGTTCGAATAATAAACTAAGAGACCTAAAAGGGGCACCAATCTCTGTTGGTGATGATTTTCGTTGTACTGGAAAATGGTTGGTTTCATTAGAGGGAATGCCGGAAAATATATATGGCCATGTTTTTTTACCCGATTGTCCTCCATTTCTGGGAACACCGGAGGGAAGGATTGAAGCCATGTTTAGCGATCGAATAATGTACAATAGAATTTCGCCTATAGTAAAATTTGATGAGATTGTTGAGGAAGTGGCAAAAACCCCCACTTTGCTTGTTGGAATTGAACGTTTGGATAAGGAGCTTTATGATAGGGTGCTTAAAACCCTTGGTTGGGACAAGATGGGTCCTGATCTTCTAAGACAACTAAAAGATGGTATTTTATAAAAGATGAAACACATAAAACTATTTGAAAATTTCAAAATAAATTAAACAATATTTTTCATCCAATGGATCTTAGGTTAGAATCCTATACAAATCACTAAAATATGAATTAATGGAATTTATATTGGATATATAGTTAAATAATAATTAAAAATGAAACATTTAAAAGATTTTAATAAATTCACCCAAGGTGAAGAAACAAACGAGGGATTAGCAAGCTTCGGTAAAAAAGCAATTGCTGGTGCTGCTATGGGTGCATGTCTACTTGGAAATCCTTTTCAATCGTGCACACCCGATGATAATATAGAAATGGTAGTCAACCAAAAACACATAAATCCTGAAAGGGGGTTCCAGATAAATGCTGATTTAGTACTTAAATATTATAACCCCGGAAATGAAAATTATATTATCAATCACCAGCAATTTATAAATACTAATGTTCAGGGAGCTATAAATCTAAAATATCAACCAAATAATAATTTCATAACGATAGATGGACAGGACTTCGAAGTTTTAGAAGTTGATCAAGAGTCCATTTCTTACAAGGATGGGGATACAACCTATATTTTGGAATTTAACAAGGGATATATTTATAACGGGGAAACTACGAGAGTAAAATTTGATAAATATAAAGAGGGAGAAAGATATAAAGCATTTGATCAATATGCATTTTAATTAATTAGAATACTCATTGAATTAAAGGGTGATTAATATTTTTTTAATCACCCTTTAATTTGTTGGGATTTTTAATCCCAATAACCATAATCCCTTCTATAAAAATTGTCATCATTCCTGTTTATCCAACATCGAATCATCATTGATAGCATGTAAAATAAGCCCTTATTTTTAAATCTTCTGCTGGTGGTAACAACTTGGCTGTTTAAAATGCTAAATTTTTTAGGATCAACTTTGGAGCTCAAATGGTAATCCTCCGCAAACTTGTCTTCCGGATCAAAGCCGCCAAGTTTATTGAATTTCCTCATATCAAAAAGCATAAATCCACCAACGGCAAATGGTGTGGATATGGATGTTATTCTCTGAATGAGATCAAAGACAAGATAGACGAATTTATAAATGAGACTGTCATTAACGGTAAATCTAACCGTGACAAGATCTAATTTTTTTTCCATTGCCGCTTTCAAACAATCGGAGAGAATATTTTTATCCTCCATCATAACATCTGCATCCAAAAAAAGAACATATGGAGTTTTAACCAGTTTAGCTCCCTTGTTTCTTCCAATTGCGGGTAATCCTCCTTTTACAATTTTAATTTTTCTATTTGTAAATTTATCTCTCAGAAGATCAATGGTGTTGTCTGTTGAAACATCAGCAACTATTATTTTTATCCGATCATCTATTAAAGAAACCGTTTTTATGAGTTGATCCCCTTCATTTTTACAGGGAATAACTATCGTGATAAGAGATTTTAAATCCATTTTTTATTTTGAATTTTTATAGCTTATGATTTCCCATTTTCCACACTTTGATTCAACTAATGCGGTAAGGGATTCAACCCAATCCCCAGAATTCATATAGTGTATTTTTTCAATCTTTTTTATCTCTGCCTGATGAATATGTCCGCAAATAACACCGTCGTAATCTTTTGATTTTGCATATTGACAAAGATGTCGTTCAAAATCACCAATAAAACTTGTAGCCAATTTAACAGAATCTTTGATCCGCTTTGAGAGTGAAAAATAATCAAGACCCCTAAATTCTCTCCATTTGTTGTACCATTTATTAACCCAAAGTGCAAGATCATATCCAATTGATCCCAATAAAGCCAACCATTTCATCTTGCTAACAAAGACATCAAACACATCTCCGTGTGTTACAAGATATTTTTTTCCATTCCAACCATAATGAGTCAACTCCTTAACCAACTCTATCTTGCCTATTTTAAAGGGAACAAAGTCTAAAAGAAATTCGTCATGATTTCCTTTAACCCAGAATATATTTGTTTTTTTGGATTTTTTAAGGAGTAATCTGATACAATTTATATGATCGTAGCTTAATTTACCTCCCCTTTGTAGTGACCACCCGTCTATAATATCCCCGTTCAGGATGAGTGTATCACACTCTATAGATTTAATGAATTTGCAAAGTTCCTTAGCCTTTGAATATCTGCTTCCGAGATGGGTATCTGATATCACAACAGTTCGGTATTTCTTTTTGATCATTGTTTTGGATGGTTATTTTTAATTTGTAATATCCCACTATTTGGCTCTTTTCTTTATGCCTGCTTAATCAAAATTAATTTAATATGGTTTATCCTATTTGAACCTAAATCACCGTAAACTGGGTCTAAATTCGGATTGGTTATTGTCTGCGAAGACTCGAAATTTGCTTTAGTTAAAATCTTTTGTTGATGAGACTGATTTGTTAGGGTTACATTAGATCCCTTGATCGTTTTTGGGTTCCCGATTGAACTTGAACCCAATGAGGCTGCAGCTAGAGATTTACTTATGACCTCATTATTTTTTTTATTATCAGCACTATTTTTATTAAGTCCTATTTTGGAGCCTTTAGATAATGCTATATTCCTCATGATTATGTTTTTTGTTTGTACTTGCTAAGAATTTTTTCGGTATTACGGAGGCACCTCTCTCTTTTTAACTGATTTCCTCTATTTGCTTTTTGCTTGCCTACCTTTTTTGCTTTTGACATGCTACTATTTATTTTTATGTATATATCATTCAATAAAAACAAAGCTGGAGTGATTTGTGGTTGATTACCACATAAAAAAAGTTCGTACTATTGACGAACTTTATGCTTATATTTTTAATTATTTTTACCTACTGGAAATAATCATCAATGTAGTCATTAACCACATAGTCATTGGAAGAGGGATCGTTGAGTCCTATGATTCCTTCTGAGCTCATGTGACGTAATTTTTCAGCCAACATGAGAGCTTCCATAGCTTCAGCTAAAGCTTTTTCCTCCTCGTATAATCTCCATTTTCTTTCCATCTCAGATTCATGGATTCCAAAATTTGAATATTTGTTATAAAACTGATTTTTATGCATAGCCTTGGATTACGTTTAGCTGCTCGGGTGTTAGTAGATCAAGATTCTCCGGATTGCTTAAAAACAGGGAAAGATATGCTGGGTCATTAATGAGGGATGTGAATTCGACATCATTAAGTCCATCTATTTTATCTCCGCCCTCCATGAATTCACCGGGTGTTCCATATAAAAATTGTTCCATAATTATTTATTCTATTTTAATGTAAAATCTATTCTCATAATTCTCAAGAGCAGAAGTAAAACTATAAGGACCTGCTACCAAATTATGGAAAACATTTAATAATCTGTCTTCTAATATAAACCCTAACCCAGTATAAACCCCTTTTCTATTATCTAACTGAATACTCAATGTTCCTACTGTACCTGCCACTCTTAAATTAATTTCATCTGGATTTTCATAGGAGCTTAAAAGATTGGACGTAGCTACACCATCATTTAGTTGAAGCCTAAATTGTGTAGAACTAAGTGTTTGTAGAGGATTTTCAAAATCAACAGGGTGTTTATAATAACTATATGAACAAAACCCTAATGGTACAGTAAATCCTGATTGTCTTAAAGATAGATGATAAGAACTAAACAAATCAAAAGGTTCTTCTGTAACCATCATATCAGGTGTAAATATTATTTCATTTTCGGTTTTCTCCGTGGGTATTCCCACAAAGAATCCTTCAAATGGTTTTATTTTTGGAAAATATGAAATATAAGCAGAAGTGTTATATTTATTTGAAGTATAATAAGCTGTTCCAGCAGCAAAATTAGATTTTAACCAATAACTTAAATTATTATTAACAAAAGGATTAGCTTTTAAAAATTTATTTATATCAATGGAAGCACTATATGGATTAGATACCAATGCAAATGATGTAGTACCAACAGAAACTTTCTCAAAGGGAACTTTTACTACACCTGCATTTAATTTGCCTGCATTAGCTAAATTATTACTAGAAACAGTCCAAATAGCTCCAGTAGTTGAAAAAGTATTTGGTACTCTTATTGCATAACCTACTCCAGGTTTATAAATACTCGTTGAAACATCTGCTCCTATTGAAATGGCATTAAAAAAGTAAGTGGTGGATAAAAAATCAGTAACAGTATTATATACATAAAATCTACTTGCTAGTGTGCCGGGAGAAAGTGTTGCAACAGTTTTATTAGAAATAGGATCACCTAAACTTCTATAGTCATTCCTCTGCATTGTATATTCCAGAGCTCTGCTTATTGTTAGTTTAACTGATGTTGTATCAGCATCTTTATTAAATAAAGCTAGTTCTCCATTAACAATATTAAAAACAACACCCGAAGCGGCTTGGGTGATATTTCTATTCACTCTGATATAAGTGTTTGCAGAAACCGTGATGGTGCCACTATCTAGAAATAGATCCAAGCAACTGATGCTACCGCTAGTTGCCGTCGTGTAATTGCCAGCAATTCTTGCCACTGTGTTGACGTTAGGTGCTCCGTTGTTCCACGTGGTGCCATTCCAGGTTGTTGTTACTCCAAACCCGAGAGTTGATGGCGTGTTACTTCTCATGGGCTATGCAAATTTCAATTTGCCTGTTACCACTGCTTCCGGTGAGCTTGCCGAGTAGATCACAACATCACACATGGCATTGGGACCATAGGTTGTGGCAACCACATCGGATGTCGTGCTGACGATCACCCCGCTACCAACAACCGTGACTTGTCCGCTCCCCTTCTGAAGAACTGTTATTCTGCTGCCCTCTACCAGAGTTAAAGCTGTGGTGAGCTGGAGATTGATATTGGATGATCCTGTGTAAACTAGTGTGGTGTAGAAATCTGAATCAAGTACCGTGCAGGCTCCTCCTGAAACTCTGGAATCTATATTGTTCAGTGGGTATAGACTCAGTTCTTCCAAATAAAGGAGATTACCGTCCATTTGGGATATTGACAGTTTACTTCCGTTGGCTTCCCTTGTTATTAATGGCATATGTTATATTTATTTTAATATATATCCCCTTGAATTCGGTTAGTAATAGGATTTCTTAAAAATCTGGGAGATTTTATGGTTTACTTGCTTTATAATTTTTTGATAGTATTGCTTTTCAAACAAAATAGCATGTCATCCCCTATATACTCATATAGATCTCCAGAAATTTCCAATTTTTTCCCATGTTTCTTAGACTCCCTAATTTTTTTTATGGTTGGTGATAAATCCTCGCAGTAAATTTTCGATTTTTTCACAGTTTAGTCAATTAATGAATTTAGTATTGTTGATATTTCAATATACTGCTTTTCATATGAATTAAATTCTTCTTTTGTAATCTGAGTCATAGATATTAGATCTTTTTCTGAAAATGTATCGTCTACTCTTTCTTGATCAAATCTTCTATATCTGATGTCGGTTTTAGTAAAAGACATCTCAGTTCCTGCAACATGGTAAAAAAGGCTCCAGTCTTCACATCTACCCGAATTTACAATTTCTATTATATGATAAATGTTTAATGTTTTACCAAATATTGTACAATCTTTAGTTTCCTTTAGATAGATGTTATGGAATGTTTTTTTAACCCTAGCTACCTCTTCCCTTTCCCTTTCCTTCTCCTCCATCATGGCTACACCTATTGCTTCCTTTAATTGGGCAATTGTTATATTGTCATTATATTTTTCTAAGTAATCTAATATTCCTCTCATAACTTTTATTTTATTTTTATCCTTTCTCCAATCTCCTAATTACGTCTTTGATATTAAGGAATGATATTATAAGATTTGGCAATCCTAATAAAGCATTACAGAAATCAAACATATACCTATAGGTAGAAAATACACTACCTACAGTTACTTTGTTGTACATCACATAATATGTTAATAGGGAGGTAACACTACCATAAACAATAAATTGAATCCAAAAGCCAAACTTAACATCTATTTTTGAGTTTTTTATTTGTAGTAATCTACTTCTTCTAAGTAAATTATTGATTCTGTTTACTTTTCTACTACTAACGATTTCAGTTTGCTCTTCGGAAACATCATTAGTTAACTTAGCTACACCTGCTAATTTAGGAGAGAAATAAAAGCAGACGAAAACTATTAAGATTCCGGTAATAATCATAAATCCTACAATTGGCCAACTAACTAGGGATAAAAAGTAAATCGAACCTATAACCCCTAAAATTGTTTGAATAAACACAACCATATCAAATTCAAAGAACCTAACGACGTTATTCATTAAAGTTAATCTACCATTGATTTTAGTTGTTTCTACACCAGCCTCAAGTTGCTTGTGTGTTTCTGTAGATGCAAATTTTCGATAAATTCCTGAAAATACTTTTACATCGTATAGTTTACCAAAATAACCTAATGCCATCATTGAACCAAATAATAAGATTAAATACCAAGCATAGTAATAATCTTTAGCCATTAAGTGGTCAATTGTATTTCCTAATATCTTAGGCTGAAGTATGTTTAAAGTTGCATGAATAGCAAATAAGCAGTAGGATAAAATTATAGTCTTCCAATTATTCTTAAATATTACTTTTAGTTTATCCATATTTTTTGTGCCTTATTTTCTAATTAGATATAAGGAAAAAAGCTCGCCGAAGCAAGCTTTTTGCTAATTATTTTTCTATAATAATTACATATCCTGTATCTGTTCTTTCGAATTTTTTTACAATCATTCCTTTGAATTCATCACCAACTCTTCCCATGTTATCTCCAGATGCAATATAAGGACCTCCACTTGGATCTACCATATCAATAACATCTTTATTTGACGTAACTAAGTTTAGGTGCTTAGCGTGAGTATATTCTTTTTTATCCTTATCATACTCATGCACAGCATCTTTGAAATCATTAA
>Ga0315901_10007980_pt1 | contig 12394 bp, 6 predicted proteins | sample LakEriMetagenome_10_FD_203761 | JGI IMG/M metagenome (GOLD analysis project Ga0315901, IMG submission 203761) | Freshwater fungal communities from buoy surface, Lake Erie, Ohio, United States - Buoy 2 MA116 | ecosystem: Environmental > Aquatic > Freshwater > Lake | place: USA: Lake Erie, Ohio...
CCGTAAAAGTTATCAATTACTAAACCTGGTAACTTATTTCACTGCCGGGGAAAAGGAAGTACGTGCCTGGACTATTACCAAAGGAACGAAAGCTCCCGGGGCTGCTGGTGTAATTCACTCCGATTTCGAAAAGGGCTTCATTAGAGCAGAAGTTATTCATTATCCAGATTTCATACATTACAAGTCTGAAGCACAAGTAAAAGAAGCTGGAAAAATGTCGGTAGAGGGCAAAGAATATACCGTACTTGATGGTGATATCATGCATTTCAGATTTAATGTTTAATACATTCTACCAGAATTATTAATCATTACCTTTGATTAGGTCTGAGGCTTTCTCGGCCAAAGCAATAACGGGTGCATTGGTATTTCCTGAAGTAACTTCAGGTATTACCGATGCATCCACAACTCTTAGTCCTTTCACACCGTTAACCCTGAGTGAAAAAGGAGATACAACCGCATCTTCATCCGTGCCCATTTTACAGGTTCCACAAGGATGATAAACTGTTTCACAGGTATTTAATATATGTTCAATCCTTTCCTCGTCATTATTAAATATTCCGGGATTGTTCAAGGAATTTCCTTTCCTAAAGGGTTCAAAAGCATTAGATAGCAACATAGCTTCAGCCCATTTGACACCTCTAAGTAAAGTTTTAAGATCTTCCCCCCCAGCGTCGCTTAGATATTGAGGATCAATCAAGGGTGCATCATTAGGATTTGCAGATTGTAAACCAACAAATCCGCGACTTTTAGGTTTGAGCAAAGTAGGCAAGATAGTAAAACCTTCATCTTTTGGAAGAGAGGGGTAATCGTGAATATCAAAACCAGCTACTGGAGCAAAATGAAATTGTAAATCGGGTCTGTCCAATTCGGGAAGCGTTCTGAGAAAAGAACAAGCAGCGAGTGGACTGGCTGAAAGTGGTCCAGAATTAGAGACCAGATATTTAATAATATTTGGGATAACCCAAGGAATCCTCTCTACATTATTGTATGTGATACGCTGGTTACACAAAACATTAAGATTTACAAATAAGTGATCTGACAAATTTTTCCCTACTCCCTTCAGGTCTAATCGGCAACTTATACCTTTATCCTTCAAATAATCTTTTTCTCCTATACCTGATAACATCAATATCTGAGGAGATTGGAATGCTCCGGCACTAAGAATGACTTCTTTTGCCTTAATTACTTCCTTTATTTGATTATTACTACCACTTAAAATATCTATACCAACCACTGCATCCTTTTCCCAACATAAGCCTGATACGAGTACATTAGATAATATGCGTAAATTTGGCCTATTTAAAATAGGTTTTACAAAAGACTCATACGTTGAGTGTCTTACACCGTCTTTGATAGTAAATTGAAATTTACCGGCTCCATCTTGAACTTTCCCATTAAAATCAAGATTATGAGCAATACCCATTTCTTCATTAGCCTCAATAAAAGCTTTAGTTAAAGGAGTTTCATAACGGTTATAAGAAATGGAAAGTGGACCGTTAACACCATGGTATTCATTTTCAAAATTCCTATTTTGCTCTGATTTTTTAAAATATGGCAAAAGATCTTTATAACCCCAGCCAACGTTGCCCCATTTTTGCCAATCGTTATAATCTTCCGCATTCCCTCTGATATAGGCCATGCAATTGATGGCACTTGAACCACCCATTAATTTACCCCTTGGCTGATACATCTTCCTATTATTCACCATTTTCTGAGGAACGGTATGAAAATTCCAATTATGACTTGAAAAATGTAATTTGGAATAGGCCGCAGGAATTTTAACATTCATTGGTTGTATCGACGAGCCAGCCTCTACTAACAGCACGTTACAAGTTGGATTTTCTGAGAGTCTATTGGCAAGCACACAACCGGCTGAACCGGCTCCTACGATAATAAAATCGAGCATATTTGAATTAGCCATAACCAATATTTAAAGATTAAGGCATTAAATTAGTCATTTTTCTTTAAACTGCTTAAAAAATCTGCAAATGATTCAAATTCCTTTCTATAACTTATACCCGCGCCAAAACGTAATCTTCTACCAGAAAAATCAGGTTGTAGTTTTTGATATACCCTAAATTTTAAACTTTTATCTTTACTCAGATCATATTCAACGACAACATCATTACCTAGAAAGGTAGTAGATTCTGAGGAGCCGCCAAAAAAGTTATTATCTAAGTTACCTCCAACCATGACGGTAAGTCTATCATTAAATAAACTTTGTTTTAAACTTACCTGAAGTTCATTTCCTGCCCTAAAATCGGTAATTACAAAATTTGGATTTCGGTTATAGGCGATATCAAAATTTGTACCTGAGGCAACATCACCTTTGCCTATAAGATTAGCTATTAATTGATTAACTATGAGTGAAAGTTGATTAGACACAAATTCACTTACTGTATTATAGATAATAGACGATCCAGACATTGAAAATACAGCGGGAAGAAACTGGCCTACCGTAATTAACCCAAACACCTGTTTATTAAGTTCATTTATATCCTGTCTCAGGATAATCATTTTACTATCTACATAATTTTTAAGTGCCCCCTGCAGCGCTGGAAACGCGATATCAAAAGTGATTTTGGGTTTAAACAAGTCTCCCTGTAATTTTAGAATTAGTGTAACCGGTGTATTTTGAGAGGCTTCACTTTTTATATTCTGATTGGCTGTGGTAAGATATTCCTGAATCAACAGACTAGTTGAGGCATTAATGTCATCATAAGTAGCTTCGATATTAATAGAAGCTTTATAAGGATCACCATTCCACGAAATGGTTCCTCTAGGTCTCAGTTTAAAGTTTTTATTAATGCCTGGATACGTAAATAAATAAGATCCACCGTCTATTGAAATATCTCCAAACATTTTAAATGGTTCATTTCTCATAACGCTTAAACGAACACCTCCTCTACCTGTAACTTTTAGTATATCGCCTGTTTGTTCATTAAAAACCATTTCAAGGATTGCCCCTGATTTCGCCTCTAAATCCATATCAAAGCTTAAACCTTTTAATATGGGCTTAGACTTTATAGTTGCCGATTCGAGTCCCTCTTTTTGTTTATTAACAAATCTTACATTTTTTATACTCTGTGTTGCTATTTCACTACTTATGGGAATAATCACTCTAGTACTATCTGATACGCTTGCTTTAACATAAATATCAGGTAATTTAAACGACCCACTGAATACGATATCACCTGTTCCAATAGCCTGACCATAAAAAGTAGGATTATCTCCCTTTTGGGTGTCCAGGCAGAGAAACCTTTTGGAACTAAGCTTAGCTTTGAAGCCAAATTTTTTTAGATAATCATGACTTACGCCCCCCGTAATTTGAGCTGTATGATTGTATTTATCATATAAAACACCTCCAGTCAAATCAAATAATTGATTATTAACCGGAACAGTAGTTGCCTTATAGGTATATCTTGTTTTTAAATAATCAACATTAACGCCACCCTCCGAGAGAAAAATAGTTCCCGCTGTGTTAAGTTTTGGAAATTTACCATCAAAATGTATATCCGCATCAAATTTACCCTGAATATTACTGAGAACGCCTTCTAAAAAATAAGCGGCGATATTATTTGGAAAATTATAGGCATTTAATTGAAGGTCAAAATATCCTTTCTGTTTTTCTTTGGTAAAATCAAATTCCTTAAGATTATAAAAAGCACTTAAATAAATGGCAGCATTCCCTTTTGTTAAAGAAAATTGGCTGGTAATAGGGTGATTTTCTGATTTTCGTTGTGCGTTAATCATTAGATTACCCCAGTCTTTTTTGTTAATAAATAAAGCATCTGAGGTTGCTTTTAATGTCATATTTTTGAATCCCTTCCAATCTTCAAATGAAAAATCAGCGTTGAGTTTGCCAGAAAATTTAAGCGTAAATTTTATTAATGAGTCAATTCTTGACATGGGCAGGTTTTTCAATGAAACCTTTAATCCATTATTTTTAAATCTATCCATTCTCAATTCCTGCTCTCCTGAAGAAAAATTCATATTTTGAATTTCATAGGTATCTGAGGATATTAAAAATAAATTTTGTGGATTTACTTTCCATTTACCAGCCAAAAATCTAAAAGATTTTGATCCAAATTTCAGGGCTATTTTTTCGTTTTTAACCGAGAATATTTTGCCATTTAATTCTAATAAAGCTGATGACAATTTTGAGTCCGAACCAAGTCTGGTTTGAAAATTAATCTCATCCTTATTCAAACTACTTAAAAAAACAAATGGAGGTAATTCTGCCTGATCACCTAGTTTTATCCCATCGAAAGACACATCAAATCGTCCTACATTATTATTCAGGTTAAACTGAGCATAAGAACCTTTTACCACTAAATTGTTAAAAGTTATGTTTGGAATTTTGACTGAAGCATTGGATAGATTTTTTTTATAATTTATTTCACCTTTTATTTCTGTACCATTTAAATTAGACAGACCTGGCAGGAGCAAAGATTGCCAGCCATCGCTTTTTTTAATTTTTGCATTAAAAACAATATCAAAATCGTTAGGTATATTTTTTGGCCTTTTCCATGACAAAGATTGGACAAAATTTGGAAATGCGTCAAAAAACAAATTTTTAACTGCATTAGGAATTTTCTCCATGTCAAAATTTCCCTGGAAATCAGCTTCCACTATTTCTGATTGAATCTCAACCCGCTTCCTTCCTAATCCGTCAGACTTTGATATTAAGGAAAGGTTATCTAAGAGATAAAAATTAGTGTCTCTCTGAAGCTCTATTCCTGATAGAACAGCTAATCCTTCCAGTTCACTCCATTTTTTATTTTTAACGTCAACAATGGCTAAACCTCTTATTTTCCAAGGTTTAGTTGTGAGGTTTAAAGCCTTAAAATCTAAATATTTTACATTCGCAAGGAAATTAAACTGAGGTACTTCCTGATTTCTGAAATCAAAAAAACCGTCAAATAAAAAGTCAATATTTTCATCCGTTATACTAAATTCACCTTTAAACCTCTTTGCATTTAAAGTGCCTAACAATTTTGCATTTTTATATGCATACTGTTTAAATTCAAAATTTTTAACCACTGCTGAAAAATCCGCTGTAGCTGTTTTCGCAGAAAAACCTCTGCCGTTCGTAATAGAAGCATTCAAAGATACATTACCAAACAGGGGCTGATTTAAAAATTTACCTAATTTAAAATCATTTACACCAATATTGCCGGTATAGGTTGCATACTCCTTACCACCAATTATATTTAATTGCAAATCAAGTTTAGCATTTCCCAGGCTTGAATTAACATTACCAAAGGCTACGAAATTATTAAAAAATCCATCAAATGAGCCATTAAACCTTATGTACTGAAACTTAGTTAAACTACTATCTAATTTCACTAAACGAATCGTCTTATTTAAAGTTTTTTCGGAAATATATAGGTTTTTAACTTTTAAATTAATTAATTCCTCTTTTGGGGATAAAATATTTCTAGCATTAACTTTCCCCTCAAAAGCACTTCCCTCAGATAAGGCAATCTTTATATTTGAACCGACCAATCTATTAAAATTACCATTGATTTTTCCTGAGAAGGATATATTTTCATCCTTTAAAAATTGAATAAACGGAAGTTTAACAGATGATGGAAATAATTTAATTACATCATTTATAAATAAATTATTTTCATTTAAATAAATATCAAATTGGAGATCTTCCTTTAATTTTTTAACATCAAAAGTAGCCTTTGATTGCAAGTTGAAATCTCCTGAAAAAATGGAATTACCCGCTAAAACAGCTAAATTTTTAAATATTAATTTATTTTCCAGCAAAGAAAATTGTTGAACTTTTAAATTTACCAATTCAAAAACATCATCTTTAACAAAAGAAAAACGTTTAATCTCGCCTTCTGCCAATCCATTAGAATAACAAGCATTATTTATTTGGGCATTAATTTTAGAAAACACAATGGAGTTGTCGTTCTTAATAACGGAAATTTTTCCATTAGTTAAAACAAAAAATTTCCATGATACATCTAATTTGGGCAGAACAAATGGTAAAGAATCACTGACAACTCCAGCCATTTTTTGTTGTTTCAAATAAATGGTAGGTTCAAAAATTTCTATGGACTTTATTTTGTATTGTTGGTTATTCGCATAATTTTTATCCAGACTAATAAAAGCACGAACCAGATTAAATTTATTATATATGCCCTTTGAAGGTTCATTTTGGACAAAAGAAACGGCGTTAAGGTTAAAAATTTCAGGATAAATCCTAATTTTTTCTGACGTTTTACCACTTTTCTTCTTTTCAAACTTTTTAATCAACCAAGACAAAGAATTATCTCCAAAATTTTCAAGTTCATTCACATTTATTTTCGAATTAAAAATACTTAACTCATAAATAACAAGTCCTTCCGTGAAAATTTTAAATAAATTAGGATTAAGCCTGGCGTAAATTTTTTCTGCAAAAATTAATGTATCCTTATCTGGGTCTTCTATATAAATATTATTTATTCTAAACTCCGTCAAGCCTGATAAAGAAATGCTTCCTATGCTGTTATTAGTCCCTAAATAGGATGAAATAGTTAAGGAAAGTGCTGAAACGGCAGATTTTTGAAAATAAGGGATTCGAAAGGCTATGTTTAAAATTAAAAAAAGAAGCAGTAGTATGCCAATGGGCAATCCAATTATTTTCCCTAATTTTCTAAGGAAAACATACTTTTTAACCTGATTACCAACCTTTTCAGGGGTACTAGGTTGTTTTGTCATTATTTAAGATTTGGTTATCAACTATTGTAACGCCACAATCTACTTTTTGGTGTATTGAATCAATAAAATGAAGTGCTAATTCTTCACTCCAAAGAAAACCATTTTTATTTACTGGCATAAAACCAACATGACCGCCCCATTTTGGTTTTAAAAAATAAAAATTGTTAAGTTTGGTAGCGAGATAGTCTGGGAAACAAAAAGAACTTAAAAAAGAGTCATTTTCAGCGTTGACTAATAGGCAGGGCAAAGAAATATTTGGTAAGTGCGTTAACACTGCAGCTTTTTCCCAATAATCTTCTGCGTTTAGGAAACCATGAAAAGGCCCTGTATAAAAATCATCAAAAAAAGTGAAATTGTACTTCCATTTTGCTGGAAGGAAAGACTTGTCAGGAAATTGCTCCTGCTTTTGCTTCATTTTTCTTTTCAAACTTCGTAGGAACCTGAGCCTGTACATTATATTTTCAAATTTGCCAATCGCTTTATTCGCTTCAGCAAGATGAAGAGGCACTGAAAAAGCTACGCCACCTTTTACTTTATAATAAGCTGGATTATTTCCTTGGTTTGCTAAAAACCTTAATGCGACACTACCTCCCAGACTAAATCCTATAAGGTAAATGCTTTTATACGTATCTGTTTTGTGAAGAGATAAAACAACCTCTTCCAGATCTTCTGTTGCTGCCATGTGGTAACCTTTCATAGAAAGATTCGGTTCACCACTGCAACCTCTGAAATTAAAAGAGAGAACATCAAATGTATTTTGTGAAAATATTTTTGCCATCCCTCTAATATAAGCTCTGTCAGCACTTCCCTCCAAACCATGCAATAAAATGACTAATTTATCTTCTCCTTTCTGAACAAAATCTAAATCTACAAAATCTCCGTCATTCAGGAAAAAACGCTGTCTTTTATAGTCAAGAGGCAGTTTTTTTCTAAAAAGAGCAGCTAAAATTGTGTTAGCGTGGGTATTTTTGAATAAAAAGGGAGGATTATACTCTCTGTAAAAAAACGACATTTTAATAGGTTTTAGCATTCTCCAAGGCCTTCCAAACCCGAATGGTATCTATAGCTGGCTTTACATCATGAACTCTCAGAATGAGAGCACCTTGCTGTAACGCAAAAAAATGCAAAGCTGTTGACCCGTGTAAAGCATCTTCAGGCGTTCCATCGATAACTTTATACACCATTGACTTTCTGGAAAGACCAACCATCATTGGACATTCAAGTATTTTAAAAGCGGAAAGATTTTGAAGTAATGTATAATTCTGATGTAAAGTCTTGCCGAAGCCAAATCCCGGATCAAGTATAATATCTTTTACACCTAATTCCTTAAGCTTTTGATATTTTAAAATAAGAAAATCTAATACATCCAGTGTTACATCATCATATCCTGTGTTTTCTTGCATATTACTGGGGACACCTTTTAGATGCATTAATACATAAGGAATATTTGTTTTTGCTAAGAAAGGAAACATCCCAGGATCAATGGTACCCGCAGAAATATCATTTACAAGAACGGCACCCTCTTGATAAGCGGCATTGGCAACGGCACTATGTATGGTATCAATCGAAATAAAGGCATCAGGAAATTCCTTTTTAAGGGACTTTATAACAGGCAATATTTTCCTTTCTTCATCTTTGGCATCTGATAATGGAGCCCCTGGACGGCTGGACATTCCACCAATATCAAGAAAAGTAGCACCCTCCAAAAGATGAGTTTCCGCCTGTTTCAATATACTCCCCATTTCAGTAAATCGACTTTTTTCATAAAATGAATCTGAAGTTATATTAATAACAGCCATTACTACCGGGTTTTCCAAAACCAGTAGAGAGCCGCATAAATTAAGCGTTATTTTAGAGTGAATCATAAAAGGTTTTAATTTTATTAGCAAAATTATTGTTTTTGTGGGTATCTTTTCGACTGCGGCTTTATTTTTATCTAAACTTAATCTAAATTAGAGGTTAAATATCTATTATGCAAAAAGAAACCTATAAGGTTCTACTGGCCGACGCGCAATTTCTCATCAGATTTGCATTAAAGGAATTATTGAAAGAAACGAATACCTTTCCTCTTATTGGTGAAGCGGGTAATGAAACAGAGTTAAACAAAATAATAGCTGAGACGCCCCCTGACATTGTCGTTATAGATTATAATCAACCTGGATTTTTTTCTATTGAGAGTGTAAAAAATATACTACAGAATCATCCTAATATTGACCTTCTTGTTATATCTTCAGATGAAAACAAAGAAAATATTTACGAGGTAATTCACGCGGGAGTATTACGATTTCTTACCAAAAAATGCGATGCCCATGAAATAAAAGAGGCATTCAGAGCTATTGTACATGGTGAAAAGTTTTTCTGTACAAGTATATTCAATTTTATTTTTGAGATGTCTTTTTCACAAAATAGTTATTCATCCAATCCTTTACCATTGTCAGCCAGAGAGTTAGAAATAGTTCAACTTATAGCACAGGGATTAGTTGCCAAGGAAATAAGTAAAAAATTAAATCTAAGTACGCATACTGTTTACACGCACAGAAAAAATATCATGGAAAAGCTTAAATTGAGAAGAAGCTCTGAATTAGTATTATATGCCGTAAACAAGGGTCTTTTATTATAAAAAATATTTATGCGATTTTTCATTTTATTCTTATTTCCCTGTTGGTTACTTGGACAAAATGGTTTTGGAACCATCCGGGGGAAAGTCATTGATAAAGAAACACAACTTCCATTGGAGGGTGTAAGTGTACAGATGGTTGAAGAAAATAAGGGAATATTTACGGATGATCAGGGGAATTTTACTTTTAGACAACTTCAACCTGGGAGATATTCTCTACTTTTTTCTTACATGGGATATCAACAGGGAAGTATGCCGTCCGTTGAGGTAAGTAATGGAAAAGAAGCACTTTTGACCCTTCAACTCATAGAATCACCCATTCAAATACAAGAAATAACTATTACGGCCGACACAGATAAATCGAGAGCTTCCAACGAATTGTCTTTCGTTAGTGGTCGTCAATTCAGCGTTCAGGAGAGCAATAAATTTGCAGGTGGGTATAGTGACCCATCTCGCATGGCTATGTCATTTGCAGGCGTTACCTCCTCAGGAAATGATGATAACAACGAAATTATCATTAGAGGAAATTCACCAAAAGGCCTTTTATGGCGACTTGAGGGCATTGAAATACCAAATCCAAATCATTTTGGCGATGGACAGGGTTCCACAAGTGGCATCATTAGTATGATAAATAGCAGTAGCCTTGCTAATTCAGATTTCTTCACCGGTGCCTTCCCATCTGAATATGGGAATGCGCTATCTGGAGTATTTGACCTTAAATTCAGGAGAGGGAATGATCAAAAACACGAGTTTAAAGCCTTGATTGGTGTGGTAGGATTAGAAATGGCTGCCGAGGGGCCAATGTCTACATCAGGAGCTTCATACAGAGTAAATGCAAGATATTCTACTCTCGAACTTTTATTTAAAACGGGATTAGTGAAAATTGAAACCGATGGATTTAAACCGGCCTTTAGAGATTATAATTTTACTTTTCATTTTCCAACAAAAAAATCAGGAAAGTTTACCTTTTGGGGTATTGGCGGTGAAAATTTTTCTGATAGTGACTACGATACCTTTAAAGACAGGGATGAAAACAACGTAACCTCAACAGGACTAAGCCATCAGTTACCTATCAAAAATATAGGTTATATAAACACGGTAATAGCTTATTCAACCCAATCTCATCAATATTTCAGAGAAAATTTAATGGATAAAGTATGGATTAACACCTACGATGAAACACATAAAGAACAAGCACTAAGGTACTCAACCTATTTTAATCACAGATTAAGTAATCAATGGAAAATGAGAACAGGCTTTATATTTTCCCGACTAGGTTTTGAACTAAATGAGGACATCTGGAATTCAAGTCAAAAAAAGACGATTAACTGGCTTGATGAAAATGGACATACTTTCAGTGTTCAAGGTTACAGCCAGATAAAATATACCCCAAATAACAAATGGCAATTTTCTGCAGGTGTACATTCCTTACATTTTGGGCTAAATAAAAAAACTACGGTAGAACCGAGATTAGGTTTTGAACTAAAAACAGGGGAGAAAACGTCAATTACCGGGGGCTTTGGCATACATAGTCGGTTAGAGCCCACTTCTCTATATCTTTATAAAAGGCAAACCAAACCTGGCCAATTTGTGCAACCTTATAAAAATTTATCCCCTTCCATGGCCAGACATAGCGTTATTGGCTTAAACAAAAATACATCGGGGCATTCCCGTTGGGTAATAGAGGCTTACCATCAAAAATTATATGAAATACCCATAGATACTAACCGAAAGAGTTTCTATTCCATATTAAATGCCAGTGCCGGCATTCCGGGAGCCATACTTACAAATAAAGGAATTGGTAAAAATCTAGGTATAGAATTTACTCTTGAACAATTTTTGCACAAAAATTTCTATTACCTATTTACCTTATCCGTTTTTCAATCTACGTATCAAAATTTAGATTTTAAGTGGAGAAACACCGTTTTCAACAATACATTTGCCGGAAGTGCCGTTTTGGGAAAGGAATTTCCAATAGGTAAGGAAAAAAAGCACTTTTTGTCTTACAATTTAAGGTATATGCTTCGAGGAGGAAATAGATTTATTCCCATTAATTTACAAGAATCTATTAAACGGAAAACGACCGTTTTAGATAATAATAAGGCTTATGAACCTAGGCTTCCTACCTATTGGAGGTTTGATTTCGGTATGGCTTACAAAATTAATAAAGAGAGAACTACCTGGACGTTTAGAATAGATTTACAAAATGCTACCGTAAGAAAAAATAAAATTAGAGAGCGATTTAACAATCAAACGTTACAGATTTACTACAATTATGCGTTACCACTTATACCCATTTTGGCTTTTCAAGTTGATTTTTATTAAATATGGAAACTATTTTATAAATTTACCATTATGTGCCCTGATTATTGTTACCATTTGAATATTTTTTACGCATGAAAAACATCACAATTAAAATGTTGAAATATACTTCTTTAGCCTTTGCACTATTTATTTGCCTTCAACTTGAAGGACAAAATCTAAGCTCGTCATTAAATCTTATTGTAGGTCCTGAAACCACTCAAAAAATGGAATTTGCTTATTCCAATACTAAAGCTGGAAAGGAATATGTGAAATACTTATTTAAAGTCTCCAATGATGAAACCATTATCTTTGATATTGGTGTTGAATCAGACGCTGAAATTCAGTTGGAAAAGCCCAAAAATGCCATCATTTGTCACCCTTCTACATGGAATAATTTAGATGCTCCTATAAAGGAAAGTATTATTTCAGGTAATCAATCTGTGCATCTTGTTTTGCCTATCGGCTTAAATCAATACAGAATTACCCCTGTTTATGCTGTGGAATGGATTAAAACTTTGGGAAATAAGTGTGAATTCAGAAGTACAGACATGGAGTTCATTCTGGATATAAATAGAGAAGTCATTCTTTCTTCGTCAAATAATTTGATTCAAAAGTTATCTGAGGAAAAAATTGGGCAATGCAAAATTTTTACTCTTAGGAAAAATTCAAAAATACAAACAACGCTCTATAAAGACGTTACCTGGTCCCCAAAACTTGGTGTGATTAAGGAAACTTTCTCTGAAAATCAAGGTGAAT
>Ga0315901_10007981_pt1 | contig 12392 bp, 7 predicted proteins | sample LakEriMetagenome_10_FD_203761 | JGI IMG/M metagenome (GOLD analysis project Ga0315901, IMG submission 203761) | Freshwater fungal communities from buoy surface, Lake Erie, Ohio, United States - Buoy 2 MA116 | ecosystem: Environmental > Aquatic > Freshwater > Lake | place: USA: Lake Erie, Ohio...
CATGTTTCTCGTCGAGCTCGACTATCCGTCGGAGGCCGAGGAGGTGCTCATCGCCCGCACCACCACGGGCGACGCGGTGCCGGCGCTCGAGCAGGTGATCACCGCGCGGGAGATCATCGAATATCAGCAGCTCGTCCGCCGGGTGCCGGTGCCCGACCATATCTACGAGTTCGCCGCGAAGCTCGTGCGGAAGACGCGGCCGCGGGGCGAGACGGCCCCGGGTTGGCTCAAACCGCTCGTCGCCTGGGGCGCCGGGCCGCGGGCCGTGCAGAACCTCGTGCTCGGGGCGAAATCGCGGGCCGCCCTCGCGGGCAGCTACATGGTGCGGCTCGAGGACGTGGAGGCCGTCGCGGCTCCGGTGCTCACCCATCGCCTGATCACCACGTTCGCCGCGCAGGCCGAAGGGATCGACGCCAAGGCGATCGTCGCCCGGCTCGTCCGCGAGACCCTCGCTGAACAGACCGGCTAATACAGCTACGAGTTCGATGAACCACCGGCTCGGGGGCGGCAAAAGTCTCGTCGCGGTGGGCCGCGGCGGCCCAATGCTCCTCGAGCGTTTGCCGACCCCCTCGCCTACCCTTTTCGATTTCTGAACACATGCTCGCTGATCGCCAGCCTCGCAGCTTCCTCGATCCGCAGTCGCTCGCGCGACTGGCGGCCGTGCCGCTCGTCGCCCGCAAGCCGATGGTGGGCGGCGTGTCGGGGCGGCACGCCAGCCCGCACCGCGGATCGAGCGTCGAGTTCGCCGAGTACCGCAAGTACGTGCCGGGCGACGACCTCCGCCGGCTCGACTGGCGGGCCTTCGGCCGATCCGACCGCTATTACGTCAAGGAGTACGAGGCCGACACCAACCTGCGGCTGTGCCTCGTCGTCGACACGTCGGGCTCGATGGGCTACGGCTCGACGGGCACGACGAAGATCGACCTTGCCCGGCGGATCGCCGGCTCGCTCGGCTACCTCGCCGCCCAGCAAGGCGACGCCGTCGGCATCTCCTGCATCGCCGACGGGATCGTCCGATCGTTGCCGCCGCGGCGGAGCCCGGCCCACCTGCGGCTCGTCTTCGACGTGCTGGAAGAGGCCCGGCCGGCCGGGGGCACGCGGCTTCCCGAGGTCCTCCATGAGCTCGCCGAAACGATCCGGCAGCGGGCGCTCGTCGTGATCGTGTCGGATCTGTTCGTGCCGCCGGCGGAACTGGAGAGCGCCTTCAATCACCTGCGGTTCCGCAGGCACGACGTGGCCGTGTTCCACCTGCTCGATCCGCAGGAGATCGGCTTCGAGTTCCAGCGGCCGACGAGGTTCCTCGACCTCGAGGGGGGCGCGTCGATCTTCGCCGATCCGGTCGAGATCGCCGACCGTTACCATCGCGCCGTGGAGGCCTACCTCGGCGACCTCAGGCGGATCGTGCTCGAGTCGGGCATCGACTATCACCGGCTGCTCACCAGCGACTCCGTCGAGCAGTCGCTCGCGCGGTTTCTCGTGGGCCGGGCCTCGAGCCGGGGGGCGCGGCGATGACATTCCTGCAGCCGTGGGCGCTCCTCGCCCTGCCGCTGGTGAGCCTGCCGCTCATCATCCACCTCATCAACCAGCGCCGGTTCCAGACCGTGAACTGGGGCGCGATGATGTTTCTGCTTTCCGCGCGTGCGCTCTCCCGGGGCTACTCGCGGCTGCGGCACTGGCTCATCATGCTCCTGCGGATGCTGGCGGTGGCCGCCGTGATCATGGCCGTGGGGCGGCCCTTGTCGCGGGGCTGGCTCGCCCTGGCCGGGGGCGGAAGGCCCGACACGGCGGTGGTGATCCTCGACCGCAGCCCGAGCATGCAGGCCCGCGACCGCGAGGCTGCCGATACCAAGCTCGACACCGGCCGCCGGCAGCTGGCCGAGGCGCTCGCCACGCTCGGCGCCTCCCGGACGCTGGTGTTCACCGATCCGGGGCGGCCCCCCTTGGAACTCGACGACCCGGTGGCGCTCGCCGATCTGCCGGCCGCTGGGCCGGTCGCCGCCCCCGCCGACATTCCCCGGCTCCTGCAGGCGGCCTACGACCACATACGCGAGTCGGCCGCCGGCACCACCGAGGTCTGGATCTGCTCCGACCAGATGGCCAACGACTGGGCGATCGACACCGGGGCGTGGACGAGCCTGCGGGAGGCCTTCGCCGCGCTGCCGCAGCCGGTTCGCTTTCAGCTGCTCGCGTTTCCCCAGGCCGCGGCCGAAAATCTGTCGGTCAGGGTCACGGCCGCACGGCTGGAGCGCCGCGGCACGCAGCGCGAGTTGCTGCTCTCGGTCGCCGTGGCCCGTGCCGAGGAGGGCGAGCCGGCGACCTTGCCCGTCACCATCGAGATCGGCGGCGCCACTTCGACGGTCGACCTCGAGGTGAAGGGCCGCGAGGGGGTGCTCGCCGAGCATGGGATCCCGCTGGGCGGCGCAGCCGAACCGTGGGGCTTCGGCCGCGTCTCGATTCCGGCCGACGCCAATGTGGCCGACAACGAGTTCTCGTTCGTGTTCGCGGAGCCGCCGCCGCGGAGGACGCTCGTCGTGGCCGAGAATCCGGCCGCCGCGCAGCCACTCGCGCTCGTCGCCGGGATCGCCCCCAACAAGGCGGTCGAGGCGACCGCCGACGTGGTGCCCGTGGAAGGCCTCGCCGCCGCGGCCTGGGAGGAGGCGGCCGCGCTCCTCTGGCAGGCGCCGCTGCCGACGGGGGACGACGCGAAGCTCGTCCAATCATTCCTCGAGCGCGGTGGGCAGGTCGTGTTCTTTCCGCCAGGTGAACCCGACGACCGTGAGTTCGCCGGCTGCTCGTGGAAGGAGTGGACGGCCCACGTCGAGCCGCTCGCGCCGGAGACCTGGCGGACCGACGAGGACCTGCTCGCCAACACCCTCTCCGGCGCGGCGCTCCCAGTCGGCGAGCTTGCGGTCACCCGGTCGTGCGGCCTCTCCGGCGAGGTCGTGCCCCTGGCCTCGCTGCCCGGCGGCCAGCCGCTGGTGGCGCGGCTGCCGGCGGAACGCGGGGGCATCGTGTTCTGCACGACGACGCCGTCCGGACGCGACTCGTCGCTGGCCGTCGAGGGCGTGGTGCTCTACAGCCTGGTGCAGCGGGCCATCGACCGCGGCCTCGAGTCGCTTCTGCCCGTCAGGCAGCTCGACGCCGGCTCGGCGGCGGCCGCCGCGCTCGGCGAGACGACCGCCGGATGGGATCGTCTCGCCGGCACCGCCGGGGCGGCGACGGATCAGCCCGGCATGCACGCGGGCGTCTATCGTCGGGCCGAAGGCTCGGCCGCGGCCGGTCGTGCCGTGCTCGTGGCCGTCAACCGACCGGCCGTCGAGGACACGGCGCGGATCGTGGCCGGCGACCGGATCGACGGCCTCTTCAAGGGGCTCTCGTTCGCCAGGCGCGAAGGGCGGGCAGGCGGCCTCGACAGCCTCGTGCAGGAGATCTGGCGGGCGTTTTTGATCTCGATGCTCGTGGCGCTCATCGCCGAGGGCCTGCTCTGTCTGCCCGATCGCCGCCGGTCATCGGCTGCGGCGGCCCCGCTCGGAGCCGCCGCATGACCGCCGACTCGAGCCTCCGCTTCTTCACGACGCCGTGGACGGTCGGCCTCTCGGCCCTGCTCGTCGCGGTGACGGCGGCGGTCTGTTTCGTGGCATGGCGGAGGAGCGGCTTCGCCCGCGGGCAGGGGCTGCTCGAGCTGGTGCGGCTCGCGATCGCCTGCCTGGTGGCGGTGCTGCTCAATCAGCCCGAATGGGTCGAGGAGCATCGTCCCGACACGAAGCCCGTCATCGCGGTGCTGCACGACGCATCGCCGAGCATGGACACCCGCGACGTCGTCGCCGGAAACGGCCCGCGATCCCGCCGCGATGCCGTGGCACCGCTCGCGAATCCGGAGTCGTGGAAGTCGCTCGAGGAGCGGTTCGCGGTGCGGATCGAACCCGTCTCGCCCGCGCCGCCCGCGACGGGCACCGATCTCGCGGGGCCGCTGGCCTCCGCCGCGGATCGCTTCGCGCCGCTGCGGGCGATCGTGCTCGCCTCGGATGGCGATTGGACGGCCGGTGGGTCGCCGCTGGCGGCGGCGCAGTCACTGCGGCTCGCGCAGGTGCCGGTGTTCGCCGTCGCGGCCGGCAGCAAGACTCGGCTGCCCGACGCGGAGCTCGTGAGCCTCGACTGCCCGACCGTCGGCGTGGCGACGAAGCCCGTCCGCATCCCGTTCACGGTGTCGTCGTCGCTGCCGACCGAACGGGTGGTCACGGTGACGGCACGGATCTCGTCGGGCGAGACGCTCACCAAGGAGCTGCGGCTGCCGCCGATGGGCACGGTCACCGACTGGTTCTACTGGACGCCGGCCGACGTCGGCGACGTGACCGTGACCCTCGTCGTCGCGCCCGTGGAAGGCGAGCTCTTGGCCGACAACAACGAGCGGACCGCGCCGCTCTCGATCCGGAAGGAGACGCTGCGGGTGCTCGTGGTGGAGAGCATCCCGCGGTGGGAATACCGCTATCTCCGCAATGCCCTCTCGCGCGACCCCGGCGTCGATGTGTCGTGCCTGCTCTTTCAGCCGGGCCTGTCGAAGCGTGGCGGGGGCAACAAGGACTCCATCGACCGGTTTCCACAGGGCCTCGACGAGCTTTCGAAGTACGACGTCGTGTTTCTCGGCGACGTGGGCGTCGGGCCCGACCAGCTCACCGAGGAGGACTGCCGGCTGCTCGCGGGGCTCGTCGAGTATCAGGCCAGCGGGCTGGTCTTCATGCCGGGCTGGCGGGGGGAGCAGGCGTCGCTCGTGGGCACGCCGCTCGAAGCTCTCTGTCCCGTCGTGATCGATCCGTCTCGGGCCGAGGGCTTCGCCAGCGACCAGCCGCGGCGGCTGGTGCTCACGGAGGCGGGCCGCACGAGCCTCCTGACGAAGCTCGCCGACTCGCCCCAGGAGAATCTCGCGATCTGGGAGAGCCTGCCGGGCGTGCAGTGGTATGGGCCCGTGATCCGCGCGAAGGCGGGGAGCGAGGTGCTCGCCGTGCACGAGGATGCCGCCAACGAGTACGGCCGCATCCCGCTGCTGGTCACCCGCACCTACGGCGCCGGCAAGGTGCTCTACATGGCCACCGACGGCGCCTGGCGGTGGCGGAAGGGCGTGGAGGACACCTACCACTATCGGTTCTGGGGACAGGTGGTCCGGTGGATGGCCTATCGACGCAACATGGCCAAGGGGGAGCGGATGAGCCTCTCGTTCGCGCCCGAGCAGCCGCAGCTGGGCCAGACGCTCGCCCTCGACGCCCGGATCGCCGACGTCAACGGCGAGCCGCTCGGCCGGGGCGACGTCACCGCCCGGATCACGGCCCCGTCGGGCAGCGTCGAGACGGTGCGGTTCACGCCCCCCGCCGGCGATGGCGAATGGGGCGTGTTCGCCGCCACGGCTACGGCCCGTGAGCCGGGACGGCACGAGGTGGTGCTCGGCTGCCGCGAGACGGGCGACACGCTGCAGGCTTCCTTTTTCGTCCAGGGTTCGGCGGGCGAAGGCATCGGCCGGCCGGCCCGCCCCGAGGTGCTCGCCGAGATCGCCCAGGTGACCCGGGGCCGGCTCGTGCCGGCCGACGAGCTGGAGCCCCTCATCGAATCACTCGCGGCACTGCCCGAATCGCCCCCCGAGATTCGGCGGCTGCAGCTGTGGTGCCATCCGGTCGTGGCGGCGGCCCTCGTGGGGCTGCTCGGAGTATTCTGGATAGGTCGCAAATGGCAGGGACTTGTGTAGAGATCCGCGGAGAGTGTGGCGACGTGCACGGGCCAAAGCCGGCTCGCGGGCGGCATGAGTTGCCTCGCTGGCGGCCGCACGCCACGCTCGGCATCCTCATGCCGACCCGCTCGCCTCCGTTTCAGGTGGTATGGGAGACACCGTCATGAGCATCGCTGAACGACAGCGGGCCGGCCTGGTTGCCGGTGAGCCGCCGCTTTCGCTGCCCGTCGAGCTCGACCGCAGGCTGCGGGAGTTTCGCGGTCTGGTCTGGCGGATCAAGCTCGTCGAGGCGGTCGCCGGCGCCCTGTGCGGCGTGCTCGTCGCCTATCTGCTGCTCTTCTGTCTCGACCGACTCGTGGAGACGCCCCGCTGGGTGCGGCTTGTGATCTCGGCGGGGGCGGTGGCGGCCGCCGCGGCGATTCCGCTGGCGGTGCATCGCTGGATCTGGAACCACCGCGGCTTGGAGCAGGTGGCCCGGCTGATCGCGCGGCGGTTTCCGAGCCTCGGCGACCAGCTGCTCGGCATCATCGAGATCGTGCGGGGCGAGTCGACCGGGGAGATCGCCCGGTCCCGCACGCTCTGCGAGGCCGCGATCGACCAGGTGGCCGCGCGGGCGGCGAGCCACGACTTCCGCTCCGCCCTGCCCCGCTCGCGGCATCGTCTCTGGAGTGCACTTGCGGCGCTGCCCGTCGTGGCGGTGGCGGCGCTGGCGGCCGGCGTTCCTGGCGCTGCGGCCAATGCCTGGGCGCGGTTCCTGGCGCCCTGGTCCTCCACGCCGCGCTACACGTTCACTCGGCTCGCGCCCGTGCCCGACCGGCTGGTCGTGCCGCATGGCGAGCCCGCAAAATTCACCGTCGAGCTCGCCGACGATACGCAGTGGCGGCCGGACGTGGCCGTGGCCCGGATCGGCCGGCGTCCGCTGCTGCGGGCGGAACGCACCGCCGGCTCCTACGCCTTCGAACTTCCGGCGCAACTCGAGCCGGCGGAAGTCGCCCTGGCGGTGGGCGACGTGCGGGCCCGCCTCGTCGTCGAGCCGATGCTCCGGCCCGAGATCACGACGGTGGAGGCCGAGATTCGGCTGCCCGACTATCTCGGGCGAAAGGCCGAGCTTCGGCAGGATGTCCGCGGCGGCATGCTCGAGGCCGTAAAGGGGAGCCGCGTGTCGCTCGTGGCGACGGCGAACCGGGAGCTCGCGGCGGCGACCATCGACGGCGGCGCGGTGGTGCCGTCGGGAGCCGTCATTCGCACTCCCGCGGTGGAGTTGGCCGACGAGCGGATGGTGTCGATCGGCTGGCGGGATCGCCACGGTCTGGAGGGCGGCCGGCCGCTGTCGATCACCCTCGCCCCCCGCGACGACGCGGCGCCCATGGTGTCGCTGGTCGATCCGCCGCCGTCCCGCGAGATGCTGCTCGACACCGACACGCTGCGGTTCACGGTGGCGGCCCGCGACGATTTCGGCATCAAGGAGGTGGGGCTCGTTTGGGCCGGCGACCCCGGATCGCATGGTTCCGACGGTGCCAAGGGAGAACTGTTGCTGCAGGCCGGCGGCAGCGATCGAGACTCGCTCGACGCGGCGGCGGCGTTCTCCCCGCGGGCGCTGGGCATCCCTCCGCAGCCGCTCGTGCTCCGGGCCTATGCGGAGGACTATCTCCCTGGCCGCGGCCGCGTCTATTCCACGCCCCTCCTGATCTTCATCGTCGATCAGGCCGAGCATGCCCTCGTGATCAACGAGCGGCTCAACCGCTGGCGGCAGCAGGCGGGCGAGGTGCGCGACCGGGAAATGAACCTGATGGCGACCAACCGCGAGCTGCGGTCGCTGCCTGCCGAGCAGCTGCTCGAGGCCGACGCACGGCGGAAGCTGGAGGCCCAGGCGGCGGCCGAGGCTGCCAATGGCCGCCGGCTCGATCGGCTCGTCGATGCGGGGGCCGGACTCGTCCGCGAGGCGATGAAGAATCCAGAGTTCGAGGCGGAGATGCTCGAGCAGCTCGCCTCCGACATCCAGACGCTCGGCGAGATCGCCGATGCCCGCATGCCGGGCGTGGCCGAGCTGCTTGAACAGGCGGCCCAGGCCCAGCTGGCCTCGGCCCCCGCAGGCAAGCCCGAGAGCGGGAGTCAGTCCGGCAAGCCCGGTGAACCGGGCGAGTCCGGGCAGCCCTCGAAGGGCGGCAAACCCGAGAGCGGAGACCAGGCAGCGAGCGGCAAACAGCCGCCGAAGTTGGGAGAAGACCGCGGCTCACAGGAAGGCGGACAGCCCGCGGGCGAGGGCAAGCCGCAGCCGCCGCTGCCGCAGGTGGTGGATCGGGAGAGTTCCCAGCAGCCGCCGGGCGAAGAGGCCGCGGAAGAAGCAGGTCGGCAGGCGGGGGGTGGGAAGCCGGCGTTCGGGCTGCCGACCACCCAGGCCGGCGTCGCGCCTCCCAAGCCACCGGGCGCGTCGGAGCCCGAGGGCCGCCCCGCGGACGAGGCGCTCGACGAGGCGCTCGCCGCGCAGGAGGCGCTGCTTGCGGAGTTCGCCAGGATCGCCGACGACCTCGCGGCCGTGATGGCGCGGCTGGAGGGGAGCACGTTCGTGAAACGGTTCAAGCTCGCCTCGCGGGAGCAGGCCGGAATCGGCGGCCGCATCGCGACGCTCTCCGCGTCGGCCTTCGGCGGCGGCGACAAGCCTCGTGAGGTCAGTGAGCGGCTCGATCAGGTGGTCGATACGAACACCCGCGAGGCCGAGCGGGTGTCGAACCTGATGGACGACCTCCAGGCTTATTTCGACCGGCGGCGCATCCCGGCGTTCCAGACGGTGCTCGAGGAGATGAAGGATCTCGATGCGCTCGGCAGCCTGCGGCAGCTCTCGAACGACATCCGCAACGAGGCCGGGATGTCGATCGCCCAGGCGGAGTTCTGGTCCGACACGTTCGACCGGCTCGCCGACGACCTCGTGCCGCCCCCCTGCGACGGTGAGGCCTGCAAGGGCAAGGGCCAGGGTGGAGAGCGTGAAAACCTGCCTCCGGACGTCGTGCTCGAGACGATGCGCATCCTGGATGCCGAGGTGAATCTGCGGGAGGAGACGCGGGTGGCGCAGCAGGCGCGGCCGGGGCTTCCCCCCGCGGCCTTCGCCGGCCGTGCGTCGGGTCTGTCGGCCACGCAGACCGACCTCGCCGAACGCGTGGGCAAGGTCGTCGCTCGGCTCCGAGAGATGCCCGTGGGGCCGCTGCCCTTCGGCAAGCAGGCGCCGCTGTTCGGGCCGCTTCCATTCCGGTCGGGCAACGAGGCGTTCTCGAAGGAGATCGCGCTGTTCAATCGGGTCGAGGAAGTGATGCTCGAGGCGGCCGACATCCTCGACGCTCCCGAAACGGGCTCGAAGGCCATCGCGGCGGAGACCGAGGCCATCGAACTGCTGCTGGCCTCGCAGGCCGGTGGTGGCGGCGGTGGAGGTGGGGGAGGAGGCGGCGGCATGTCGGCGGGGGGTGGCAGCACCGGCTCGAATGCGCTGGCGGCCCTGGCCCTCGCAGGCCGCGGCAACACGGCCCGCGGCGGCGGCGAGGAGCGGGAGAAGGATCAGGCCACGGGCGCGTCGGGACGGGTGCTGCCCGAGGAATACCGCGCGGGACTCGACGCCTACTTCAACCGCTTCGAGAAGGAGCGGCCATGACGGGCACGCTGCGGACGATCACGGCATGGCTGGTTGTTCTCGTGCCGGCGGTCGCGCCATCCATGGTGCTCGCCGAGGGGCCGCTCGTGAAGTATGGCGACCCCGTGCCGCGGGACGTTCGCGACATGTACGACGCGGGCCTGCGGTATCTGCTCAAGACACAGCAGCCCTCGGGCGTTTGGAACGACAACCAGTCGGGGCCGGGCGTCACGGGCATGGCGATGATGGTGCTGCTCGCCTCGGGGGAGGATCCCAATCACGGCCCCTATCGGGAGCCGATCCGGAAAGCGCTCAAGAGCATGATCGACGCCCAGGACGCCAAGACGGGATTTCTGGGGGGGGGTGGCGGCCACGACAGCATGTACCAGCACGGCTTCGGGATGCTGGCGCTGGCCGAGGCCTACGGCGTGGTCGACGACCGTGGGCTCGATGCCGCCCGCCCCATCGGCGCGGCCCTCGAACTGGCCGTGCGGACGGCCGTGACGTCCGCGAAGTCCAATCCCTACGGCGCCTGGCGGTATGGTCCCGACGCGAAGGATGCCGACACCTCGGTGAGCGGCGCCGTGATGATGGGGCTGCTCGCCGCGCGGAACGCCGGCATCGAGGTGCCCGACGAGACGATCTCCCGGGCGATCCGATACTTCGTCTCGATGACCGGCGCGAATGGCCAGGTGGGGTATTCGGGCAGCCCGGGCGGCGGCAGCGATGCCGTGACGAGCATCGCCGTGCTCGTCGAGGCGATCGCGCGACGCAAGGACCTTGCCGAGTACAAGCGGTCGCTCGCCTACCTGAAGGAGCGGAGCCTGTCGGCCGCCGCCGCGGGCGATGGGTATCCTGCCTACACCCGCTATTATCGAGCTCAGGCGCTCTTTCAGGGCGACGTGGAGGCCTGGGAGAAGTGGAACGCCGGCCTCGTGCGGGAGCTGAAGGGCCTGCAGGCGAAGGACGGCAGCTTCTCCGGCTTCGCCGGCCGCGGCGGCTCAGGGGGCACGGTCGATACGTCGCTGGCCCTGTTGGCGCTCGCCGTGAACTACAAGTTCCTGCCGGTGTACGAACGATGAACGCTCCACGACCGATGCGACTGGATTTCCGCCACGCGGCGGCCTGCATCGTGTTGCAGGCGCTGGTGTCGCCCGCGATCGCCGCGGAACCGCCGAATCCCCCCGCCCCCGTGCCGCAGCCGGCGGTCATCGAGCGGGTGTTCCGGCAGGCCGTCGAAGGGGTCGTGAGGCCGCTGCAGGAGGTGCAGGAGAATGCCGCGGCCGTGGCCCAGATGAATCAGCAGCGGCGTCAGCAGGCCGTGCAGATGCAGCAGATGCTGCAGCCGGCGATGTACGGCGAGCTCGAGTTCATCCGGGCCACGTGCGGCGAGCTTTCTCGGGAAGCCAAGCGGGCGATCAAGGAAGCGGCGGCCGCGGCCGTGCGCGAGGCCGCGGAGCAGTTTGCCGCCCAGCAGCACCGCCCGGGGCGGCGGTCGGTCGATCTGCAGCGCATCTTCGGAAAGACACTCGATCCGATCGTCGATCGTCATGCGTCAGCCGATGCAGTCGCGAAATACCGTGGCGAGAAGCGAGCCAGGGAGCAGCGGCGTGCCGAGACGGCGAGGCTGCTCGTCGTGTCGAAACTCGACGAGGAGCTCGACCTCACGGCCGCCCAACGGGAGGCGATCCTCGCCGACCTGGAGTCGCTCTGGGATGCGGCGTGGCTGTGCGAGCTGTTGGATCCAGGCAGCTTCGTCGTCAACGGCCACCGCCCTGCCCCGGACTTCGCGGCCGAGTGCATCGAGCCCCATCTCGACGAGCGGCAGCGAAAAGTCTGGGAATCCTGGGTGCGGGTGGCGAGCTGGCGGCAGGCCGGCGTGCATTTGGGCTGGCGGTTTCCCGACGGGCCGGGTCTCAACGGGGCGGATGCATGGTGGGACCGATGATTCGCCGGCGAGTGTTTCGGCCTTCGGGTGCAGCGATCGCGGGAGCTCTCCTCTGGGGCGTGGTCGCCGCCAGCACGGGCCTGGCCGATGACGATCGGATCGAGGAAGACCCGCTGCCGGGAGCCGCGCAGCGGCAAGAAGGCAACATCATCGACCTGGAGGCGAACTTCGACGCGAATCTCTTCGAGCAGACCGGAGGCGGATTGGTGATCCGCGGCAACGGACTCCGGGTGCGGCGGCCTTCCCCCACCGGGGAAGCCGAGGCAGAGTCGGAGTCGCAGACGCTGGCTCGGTTGAGACAGCTCGGGCTCGAGAAGCTCGACCGCGTTGATCGGACGTGCGGCTTGTCGGATGCCCAACAGGCGAAGCTGACGCTGGCCGTGGAGTCGGACGCGAGGGAAATCGCCGAGGAGATCGAAGCCACGCGCAGTCGCTATGCGGGCACGGCGGCGAATTTCGCCCAGCCCGAAGGGCAGAAGAAATGGCAGGCGTTTCAGCAGGACGTGCAGCGATGCCGCGCACGGCTGCAGGCCGCCTTCGAAGCAGACTCGCTCTTCGCCGCAGTGCTCGCGGAGACGCTCGATGAGCAACAGCGTGCGGGCCTCGACAGGGAGTCGCGGGCGCGGCGGTCGTTTCGCTGGCGGGCGATGCTGGCCCCCGTGCTCCTGAAGATGGACGAGACGCTCGGTCTCACGCGGGCCCAGCATGCGGCGCTCGAGCGGGCGCTGGTCGCCGCCGAACCGCCGCTCAGGCCGGAAGCTCCGCCGGGCCGTCGCAACACCCACGCGGAGCAGATGCTCGTCTATCTTCAGCTTTCGAAGGCCGACGCCAACGTGCTCCGCGGCGAGTTCAGCGACCGCCAGTGGCGGGCCCTCTCCATGCTCATGAACCAGGGCAAGGCGATGAAGTCGTGGCTCGACCAGCAGGGGCTCGTCGAGTTCGAGCGTTAGAGCGTTCGACTCGAAGCGCTCTACCCCGCCGTCGGCGTGGGCAGCAGTTCCGGGGCCGACGTCGGCGCCGACGGCGTCGTCGGGAGGCCGGCCGGAATCGGTTCGTCGCGGGTGGCAGGATCGCGGGGCGGCAGCTGCATCGGCCGGGCGTCGGCGCCG
>Ga0315901_10007982_pt1 | contig 12391 bp, 14 predicted proteins | sample LakEriMetagenome_10_FD_203761 | JGI IMG/M metagenome (GOLD analysis project Ga0315901, IMG submission 203761) | Freshwater fungal communities from buoy surface, Lake Erie, Ohio, United States - Buoy 2 MA116 | ecosystem: Environmental > Aquatic > Freshwater > Lake | place: USA: Lake Erie, Ohio...
AATATCGCGATGTCGACACTCGAAGGGTTCACTCTCCCCGGTGACGTGTCGGCGAGCAAACGCTATTGGCATGAGGATGTTATCGAGCCTGCGGTCGAGGTGACTGCCGGGGGAACCATAATCGCACCATCGAAACCAGGCATAGGTTTTGATGTGAAAACCGATTTCATCGACAAGGTCGCGAAGAGAAGAATCAAAATCGGAGCCTGAAGATAATTTCGGAAAGTTTTCAATATGAGCAACGTCGAACCAAACAAGATCATCTTTTCGATGGTCAAGGTCAGCAAGTTTTACGACAAGAAACCTGTACTCAAGGACATCTATCTCTCGTTCTTCTATGGAGCCAAAATCGGTGTACTCGGACTCAACGGTTCCGGTAAATCCTCGTTGCTACGCATAATCGCGGGCACCGACAAGGAATTCAATGGAGAGGTCGTCTTCTCGAAGGGATATTCAGTCGGATATCTCGAGCAGGAACCGAAGCTCGACGAATCGAAGACGGTGAAGGAGATAGTCCAGGAGGCGGTTCAGGAAACCGTCGATCTTTTGAAGGAATTCGAGGAGATCAACAACAAGTTCGCCGAGCCGATGGATGATGATGCGATGAACGCTCTCATCGAGAGGCAGGGTGCGGTGCAGGAGAAACTCGATCATCTCGACGCATGGGATCTCGATTCGCGACTCGAGATGGCGATGGACGCACTTCGATGTCCGCCGAGCGAAACCCCGATCAAGAATCTTTCCGGTGGTGAAAAGAGGCGTGTCGCACTTTGCAGGCTGCTTCTGCAAAAGCCCGACATCCTTCTGCTCGACGAGCCGACGAACCATTTGGATGCCGAGACGGTGGGTTGGCTGGAACAGCATCTCCAGAAATATGAGGGAACCATCATCGCGGTCACTCACGACAGATACTTCCTCGACAACGTCGCTGGTTGGATACTCGAACTCGACCGCGGCGAGGGAATCCCGTGGAAGGGAAATTACTCATCTTGGCTCGAGCAGAAACAGACCCGTCTCGCTCAGGAACAGAAGGCGGAGGACAAGAGACAGAAGACCCTCGAACGCGAGCTCGAGTGGATTCGCATGTCACCGAAGGGTCGTCATGCGAAGTCGAAGGCAAGGATCAACGATTACGAGAAACTAGTTTCCGAGAATGTGGAGAAGAGACAGGAGGAGCTCGAGATATTCATCCCGCCCGGCGAACGTCTCGGCGATGTGGTGATTGAGGCCAAAGGAGTCTCAAAAGCCTATGGGGACAAACTTCTATTTGAAAACCTCGAATTTTCGCTGCCACGCGGTGGAATCGTCGGAGTCATCGGGCCGAACGGCGCCGGTAAGACGACGTTGTTCAGGTTGATCACGGGCCAAGACAAACCGGATTCCGGGGATTTCAAGGTGGGTGAAACCGTTCAGCTCGCCTATGTCGATCAGTCGAGGGACACGCTAGATCCGAACAAGAGCATCTATGATGAAATCTCCGGTGGAAGCGAGGTCATTCAATTGGGGAAACGTGAGATGAATGCGCGCGCGTATGTCTCGCGGTTCAACTTCAACGGAAGCGATCAGCAGAAAAAAGTGGGAGTGCTTTCAGGTGGAGAGAGGAACCGCGTCCATCTCGCCAAGGTTTTGAAGTCAGGAGCCAACGTCATTCTTCTCGACGAACCGACGAACGACCTCGATGTGAATACGATGAGGGCCCTTGAAGAGGCTCTGGAGAATTTCGGCGGATGTGCGGTCGTCATCAGTCACGATCGTTGGTTCCTGGATAGAATCGCAACTCACATCCTCGCGTTCGAAGGTGACTCACACGTCGAGTATTTCGATGGCAACTATTCAGAGTATGAGGAAGATCGCCGCCGCAGACTCGGTGATGTGGCCGCGCAGCCTCATCGGATCAAGTACCGAAGTCTCACGCGGGCTTGAACTGGAAGACAGATTGGAACAGGCAAGAGAGCCCTTTGGGGCTCTTTTCCATTGGTTTTCAGCTGAATTACTTTGCAATACAAAGTACTTGACACACCCTCGCGCCTAGCGTATGGTGCAAGGCTATGGTCGAGAGAGCCACAGCATCGAGCCGGCCGGAGCGTCCGGTCAGCGTCGCGGAGAGGGCGGATGACAATCTCCGGTTCATCAGGGAGACGATGGAGCGGAGCCATCTGTTTACAAGCGTTCCCGGTTACGGCGGTGCATTGATGGGTTTGACCGCAGTCGGCGCTGCGGTGATTGCCTCTCAATACAGTTTCGGTGGTGAATGGATGACGATCTGGTTGGTCGAGGCCGTTCTCGCACTTCTCGTCGGAATCTTTGCAATCTGGCAGAAAACAAAATCTTCAGACTCACCCCTCGTTTCAGTGGCAGCAAAGAAGTTCGCTTTGAGCTTCGTGCCTCCTGCGGTTTGTGGTGCGGCGATAACATACGGTCTTTGGCAGTCGGGTGATCAGGCATTGATGGTACCGGTATGGATCTCCTGCTATGGAGCCGCGGTCGCCTGCTCCGGAATCTTCTCGGTACGAACAGTTCCGGTCATGGGTTGGTCATTCATCGTCGCCGGTCTGCTGGCGTTTCTGATTCCTTCAACGAATGCGGATCTCATGATGGGACTGACATTCGGAGCTCTACACATTGTGTTTGGAATATTCATCGGTCGCCGTCACGGCGGATAAGAGGAGCTTCATGTCGAGTGTCAAGAATTCATCACTAAAGAAAGAAGATTCGGCAATCGAAGTGAATGCCGCCGCCGGTGCGCTTTCATCCGAACTGGACAAACTGATCCATGAGCGACTGCGTCTGGGAATCATCTCGGCGCTCGCCGCGAATCCGTCGCTTTCATTCACCGAGCTGAGAGCACTCATGAACACGACAGACGGAAACGTGAGTGTGCACACGCGTAAGCTCGAAGAGGCGGGATACATCGTCTGTAAGAAATCCTTCAAGGGAAGGGTGCCTCTAACCGAGTATCGAATAACCAAGGAGGGACGAGCCGCACTGGGTCGTTATCTGGATCACATGGAGGCGTTGATCTCCGCGATGAGAAGCAGGGGCTGAAATCTTTCGTTCCGCGAGGTCTTTGCGGAGCATGACCAAAATCATATGAACAGAGTCTCGCGTAATGCACTTTCAGTCCTTGGGGGTGGCGCGCTCCTCGGAATCCTGGCAGACGTGATGCTGAAGGAGACATGGGGGCTGAACATCTTCGTCTTCATGTCGGTCTTCGCGTCTCTGATGTTCGTTTTTCGACGACGAGATGGTGCCCTCGATGGTCATTCCATCCTGATGTTGATCGCTCTTGTCGGAGTCTCCTCGACATTTCTATGGCGCGATGCCGATGAACTGAAGATTCTCGGCGTGCTAGCGATGTTGGTGATTGCAGCGACGCTTATGTTTCGGAAATTCGGGGTCGTCGGACATCTCGCAGGCGTCTTGCATTACTTCCTTGGATTCATCGGCATCGGGGTGACATCCGTGTTCGGACCGATGGTCTTCATGAATCGGGATTTCAGGTCGGATGATTCGAACGCATCGAGAAAGATCGGCATCCTCTTTTCATCGTTGAAAGGCCTCGCCATCGCGATTCCATTGCTATTCGTATTCATCGGACTGTTCTCCTCCGCGGACCCGAGGTTCGAGGCGCTCGTCGATTGGTTTCTGGAACTGCCCGGAATCGAGTTCGCGGCCGAACATCTTCTTACGATCGGAGTCTTGTCGTGGTTGTTCTTCGGGTACCTGAGGGGCTCTTCGGTGTTCGTGAGAAATGAAACCGGCTCGGCCACAGATGTGAAGATTGACGAAACGCCGAGTGGAAAGGTGGTGCGCCTGCTCCGCGATGCGATTCAGGACATCAGAGCGAAATTCGATCCTATGAATTTCCAGAATGACATGCTGCCGAGAGTTTTCACGCTTGGTTTCATAGAGATAGCGGTCGTCTTCGGTCTTTTGAATCTTCTCTTTCTGATTTTCGTCGGATTCCAACTCGAATATCTCTTTGGGGGATTCCAATTCGTTCGCGAGACATCAGATATGACTCTTGCTGATTACGCCCGCCGTGGTTTTGGTGAATTGGTGGCGACGTCCTTCCTCGTGCTTCCGATTCTTTTGATTTCCAATTGGCTCGTCAGAAGGGAAGAGGTGCGTTGTGAGTATCTCTTCAGGATTCTGTCATCGTCGCTCATCGCCCTGCTCTTCGTGATCATGGCATCCGCGGTGCAGAGGTTCGCGATTCTCACGGGCGAACTGGGCTACGGCTTCACTACAAACAGATTCTACGCGCTCGCCTTCATCCTTTGGCTCTCAGTCGTTTTCCTATGGTTCATCGCCACCGTACTGACCGGAAGACGACGATACTTCGCAATCGGCATGTTTTTCTCCGCTTTGATGTTTCTCTTCGGACTCAATCTAGTCAACCCCGACAAATTCATCGTCCAGCAGAATCTTTTGTTGATGGAGAAGGGTCGTGAATTCGATGGCAACTATCCAGGGGGGCTCGGTCATGATGCAGTCCCGATTCTCGTCGATGCCTATCCGCAACTCACCCCCATGCAGCGATGTGAAGTCGGTCGAATGTTGAATCGACGTACAGAGCAAATCGAACGCAATGGCAGCTTGCTGAGTTGGAATCATGCTCGAAGCGAATCGGAGAAGGCCCTAAGAGGCCGAGTGTTCGATGCGGACGCGGATTGTGATGCCTCCGCCTCAAACGGCAATGAAGATTGATATCGCGTGTCGATAGGGTGATAGAATCACGCAGACGAGACCCGCGGATCCGACGGCAACATGATGAAACGAGATCTTGTGAAGGAATATCTTCTCTTCCTCCAGGTCGAGAAGGGTTTGGCGAAAAACTCATTGGAGAGTTATCGCCGGGATCTCATTGGATTCCAGTCCTGGTGTGAGAAGAAAAAAATAGATTTGCTGTCGCTGGACCGAAGATCATTGCGCGAATGGCTTACGGATCTCAGTGTTCAGGGACTCGCCGAGACGAGCAAGAAAAGGAGGATCAGCAGCCTCCGAGGATTTTTCCGATTCCTCTTGGCCGATGGCCACATCGACCGAAATCCTGCTGAGGACCTCGATTCGCCCCAAAAAGGTTTCTATCTTCCGAAGTTCCTGAATCAGACCGAGGTGGAACTTCTTTTTAATCAGATAGATGCAAGCAATGAGGCAGGTCTGCGTGACCGAGCCCTGCTCGAGTTGATCTATGCCTGTGGTCTCAGGGTATCCGAAGCGGCGACGGTCCGAAGGAGCGACCTTGAAATGGAGACCGGAATCCTTACTTGTACAGGTAAAGGCAGTAAAATGAGAAAGATACCAGTTGGAAAGAGCGCCATTGACTGGGTCGGCCTCTATCTATCCAAACGTAGCGCCAATGACAATCTCAAGGCGCCCGAGCTGTTTGTGACGGGTTCCGGAAAGCCGCTCACCCGACAGGCTATCTTTATTATTGTGAAGACTTACGCCGAAAAGGCGGGTCTTCGGGACGTTTCCCCTCACACCCTCAGACATAGTTTTGCCACCCACTTGATCCAGAATCGGGCAGATATCCGATCGGTCCAACAGATGCTCGGGCATGCGGACATCTCGACGACTCAGATTTACACCCACATAACCGATTCACACCTTCGCGGAGTCTACGAACGCTTCCATCCGAGAGCCTCAAAATCTCTCAAAAAGCCGAAAAACAAGGCCTAAACAGCTTTTCCGCAGTCCTTCTGCGCCCCGACTTGCAACTTCGTGACCTGTTCGCTAGTATGTCAATTTTGCTAAACGACCCTAAAAATCGTTTGGACAGCTCTTTTAAGCATGGGCAAGGGTGGTCGAGTGGCTAATGGCACCGGGCTGTAAACCCGGCGGATTAACATCCTACGTAGGTTCGAATCCTACCCCTTGCACCATATAAGGATTTTTTGGTCGCAACAGTCTCCGTCAGGGAGGCGGGGCGACTGAAGCGGGAGTAGCTCAGTTGGTAGAGCATCAGCCTTCCAAGCTGAGGGTCGCGAGTTCGAGCCTCGTCTCCCGCTCCACTTTTTATTTGGGTATCCGCCCGAGTAGCTCAGGGGTAGAGCGTTTCCTTGGTAAGGAAAAGGTCACGGGTTCAAATCCCGTCTTGGGCTCCAGGCATCAGCCTAATTTTCGAGTCCTACTGGAGAAGACAGACAGATCATGAGCAAAGAGAAATTCGACAGATCGAAGCCGCACGTGAACATCGGGACGATCGGACACGTTGACCACGGCAAGACGACATTGACAGCGGCGATCACGAAGGTGCTCGCGAAGCACAATCCGAAGGTGCAGGTGAGGGCGTTCGATTCGATCGACAACGCGCCTGAGGAGAAGGCGAGGGGTATCACGATCGCGACTGCGCACGTGGAGTACGAGACGGCGAACAGGCACTACGCGCACGTGGACTGCCCGGGCCACGCGGACTATGTGAAGAACATGATCACGGGAGCGGCGCAGATGGACGGTGCGATTCTCGTGGTGGCGGCGACGGACGGACCGATGCCGCAGACGAGGGAGCACATCCTTCTGGCGAGACAGGTTGGAGTGCCGGCGATGGTCGTGTTCATGAACAAGGTGGACATGGTTGACGACGCGGAGCTGCTGGAGCTGGTCGAGATGGAAGTGAGGGAGTTGCTCTCGAGCTACGACTTCCCCGGGGACGACATCCCGGTCGTGAAGGGATCGGCGCTGAAGGCGCTGGAAGGCGATGCGAAGTGGGAGGCGACGATCGACGAGCTGATGGCGCGTGTGGACGAGTACATCCCGACGCCGCAGCGCGACACGGAGAAGCCGTTCCTGATGCCTGTCGAGGACATCTTCACGATCCAGGGACGCGGAACGGTCGCGACGGGAAGGATCGAGCGCGGAATCGTCAAGGTGAACGAGGAAGTTGAGATCGTGGGTATCCGCGATACGCAGAAGACGGTGGTGACGGGAGTCGAGATGTTCAAGAAGCTGCTCGACGAGGGAGTCGCCGGAGACAACGTCGGACTGTTGCTGAGAGGCGTGGACAGGAAGGCCATCGAGCGCGGACAGGTCATCGCGAAGCCGGGGACCATCAAGCCGCACACGAAGTTCAAGGCGGAGGCGTACGTGCTGAAGAAGGAAGAAGGCGGAAGACACACGGCGTTCGTGACCGGATACCGCCCGCAGTTCTACTTCAGGACCACTGACGTGACGGGAGTCGCGAACCTTCCGGCGGGAGTCGAGATGGTGATGCCCGGTGACAACGTGCAGATGGAGATCGAGCTCATCGCTCCGATCGCCATGGAGAAGGGACTCCGCTTCGCCATCCGCGAGGGCGGCAGGACCGTCGGCGCAGGAACCGTGTCCGACATCATTGAATAGGCGAATTTATGCTGAACGAGAAAATCAGAATCAAGCTCAAAGCATACGATCACAGAGTCCTCGACCAGTCGACTCAGGAGATCGTCGAGACAGCCAAGAGGACGGGAGCGAGGATCGCAGGGCCGATCCCCCTTCCGACCGTCAAGAACAAGTGGACGGTTCTCCGCTCGCCCCACGTCGACAAGAAGTCGCGTGAGCAGTTCGAGATCAGGACCCACAAGCGACTGATGGACATCCTCGACCCGACATCGGAGACGGTGGACGCGCTCATGAAGCTCGACCTCCCTGCCGGAGTCGACGTGGAGATCAAGGCTTTCGGAAAAAGCTAGGCTGATTTAGGAGCCTGTACACGCTCGGCACGAAGGCCGAGCCGGACTCGAGAGAGCGCAGGCAATCTGTTTTAGATACTGAGGTTAAAAAGATGATAAACGGCATCATCGGAAGAAAAATCGGAATGACGCAGCTGTTCGCAGAGGACGGCACCGTCACTCCAGTGACGGTCATCAAGGCAGGGCCTTGCGTGATCGTTCAGAAGAAGACCGCTTCGGGTCGTGACGGCTACAACGCCGTCCAACTCGGATTGGTCGAGGACAAACCGGTCAAGACGAAGAACGTGTCGAAACCCCTCAGGGGCCATTTCGAGAAGACCGGTGGCGGAGTTCCTCCGACCAAGATCCTCAAGGAGATCCGTCTCGCGGAGGAGCCCGAGGCCAACATCGGTGACCAGGTCAAGGTCGACGTCTTCACCGACGGAGACAAGATTGAGGTCATCGGAAAGTCGAAGGGTCGCGGATTCGCGGGAACCATCAAGAGACACAAATTCCACCGCGGTCCTGAATCGCACGGTTCGATGAGTGTCAGGGCCCCGGGTTCGATCGGTCAGTCGGCGTATCCCTCGAGAGTCATCAAGGGAACCAGGTCGTCGGGTCACATGGGCGATGCGCAGGTGACGGTCAAGGGACTGACTGTCGCGCGTGTTGATGTCGAGAACAATCTGATCATGGTCAGAGGCGCCGTTCCGGGTGCCAAGGGCAGCGTGGTCGTAGTGAAGAAGTCGAATCGTTAGTTGCAGTATTCCCGCGTTGCGGGAGAGACATTGGAGTGAATTATGCCTACCGTGAAGGTTCGCAATTTGAGTAACAAGGAAGTCGGTGAGATATCGCTTTCAGAAACGGTCTTCGGTGCCGAACTGAACGAATCCCTCATCCACGCCGCAGTGCGCAACTACCTTGCAAACAAGCGTCAGGGAACATCTGCCACGAAGACCCGCGGGAACGTGGCCGGCTCCGGCAAGAAGCTTTGGAAGCAGAAGGGCACCGGCCGCGCGAGAATCGCGTCGCTGCGTTCGCCCCTTTGGAAGGGTGGCGGTAACGTTCACGGTCCTCAGCCGAGGGATTGGTCTTATGACCTCCCGAAGAAGATGAGGCGCGGCGCTCTCCGCTCGGCTCTCTCAGAGAGGCTTCGTGAAGGGAACCTGATCGTGCTCGACGAGATCGTCTTCTCGCAGCCGAAGACCAAGGACTTCATCGCTGCGCTGGGAACACTCGGACTCGCCGACAGCAAGAAGAGAGCCAAGACGCTCATCGTCGATTCGCTCGACAACGAGAATCTGGTGCTCTCGTCGAAGAACGTGCAGAAGACCAAGGTCACCAACAGCTTCGGTCTCAATGTCTACGACATCATCTATCACGAGAAATTGGTTCTTTCGAAGGCTGCTGCTCAGGAACTCGTCGAGCTCCTGGATCCAGCGAGGGAGTCGAAGGAGGTCGGAAATGACTAATCGGACTGTTTGGGAAATCTTGAAGTCGCCCGTGATCACGGAGAAGACCGTTCTTCAGAAAGAGGCGTCCACCGAAAGTGGCGAGGGCCAGGTGCTGACCTTCAAGGTCGCGGTCAAGGCCGACAAGGAAGAAATCAGGAAGGCCGTCGAGGAGATCTTCAATGTGAAGGTCGACAAGGTCAGGACGGTTCAGTATCAGGGGAAAATGAAACGCCGCGGACGCCTTGAAGGCCGTCGCGCAGATTGGAAGAAGGCCTACGTCACGCTCAAGAAGGGTGAACCGATGGTCGATTACTCGGAAGCAATCTAGGTCAGGGATTTTTCCCCGAAAGTATTTACGGACGGAATTTGAATTATGGGAATCAAGAGATTAAAGCCGACATCACCTGCGAGAAGGTATCAGACCTATCTCACTCGCGATGAGCTTACCCGCGGCGCCGAACCGGAGAAATCCCTGCTCGAGCCGAAGAAGAGAATCTCGGGTAGAAACAGCGATGGTCGCATCACGGTCCGCAGAAGGGGCGGTGGTCACAAGCGTTTCTACAGAGTCATCGACTTCAAGCGCGACAAGGTGGACATTCCCGGAAAGGTCGCCCAGATCGAGTACGATCCTAACCGTTCCGCGCACATCGCCCTGGTCAACTATGTGGACGGTGAGAAGCGCTACATCATCGCGCCGGTCGGGCTGAAGGTGGGCGCCACGATTCTTAGCGGAGTCGGTGCGGACATCCTTCCCGGAAACACGCTCCCGATCAAGAACATTCCCCTCGGAACCGAGATCCACAACATCGAGCTCCGTCCGGGCAAAGGCGGGCAGCTTGTCCGCTCTGCGGGAGGATTCGCCCAGCTCGTCGCCAAGGAAGGCGACCATGCGCAGCTCAGGATGCCGTCGGGAGAGGTCAGAAAGGTTCCTGTCACATGCAGGGCCACCGTCGGCCAGGTGGGAAACACCGAACACGAGAACGTCAGTCTCGGTAAGGCGGGTCGGTCGCGTTGGCTCGGTCGTCGTCCGAAGGTCCGCGGAGTCGCGATGAACCCGGTCGATCACCCGCACGGCGGTGGTGAAGGTAAGACATCGGGCGGACGTCACCCTGTGACTCCCTGGGGTCAGCCGACACGAGGCTACAAGACGCGCAAGAACAAGCGCACCCAGAACATGATCGTTCGAGACAGGAGGAGAAAGTAATCCTCCGTGATTACGGTCCGAAAGGACGGGAAATAAGTTATGCCACGTTCAGTTAAAAAAGGTCCCTTTATCGATTTGAGCGTCCAGCGTGTCCTGAAGCGCATCGCTGACGGTGCCTCAAAGCCGCAGGCGATCAAAACCTGGTCGCGACGTTCGACGATCACCCCGGACATGGTGGGACTCACCTTCGGAGTGCACAACGGAAAACGTCACATCCCGGTTTACATCACCGAGAATATGGTGGGTCACAAATTCGGAGAATTCTCCCCGACAAGAACCTACAAGGGTCACCCGGGAACGAAGGCCGAGAAGGCCGCGAAGAGGAAGTAGGCTTGATCGTCCGAGGCACCCATCGATGGTGTCGAGGGACGGGACGGAAACGAAGTTATGGAAGCGATAGCAAAGACCAAATATCTGAAAGGTTCGCCGCGCAAGACGAGGCTCGTGATCGACATGATCAGAGGTCGCAATGTGGCTCAGGCCAAGGCGATTCTCAAGTTCACCGACAAGCGCGCCGCCCACCCGATTGCGAAATGCCTCGATTCGGCGATCGCGAATGCGGTTCATCTCGCGGAGCAGAAGAACATAGCCGTCGATCCGGATGAGTTCTGGGTCAAGAGCTGCTTCGTCGACATGGGACCGACGAAGGGAAGGAAGAGGCTCAGACCGGCACCGCAGGGTCGCGCCTACCGTGAGCATCGCCATTATTGTCACATCACCGTCGAAGTCTCGAGTGACGAGCCGGTGAAGAAGACGAAGAAGGCCAAGGCTGGCACGGAAGCGACGGAGGCGAAGCCCAAGAAGGCGGCGCCGAAGAGCAAGAAGGTCGAGGCCGTCAAGGAAGAAACGGCTCCCGCGGCAGAGGTCGCAAAGGCTGAAGAAACGACGGGAGGCGAGGAGTAGTCGATCAGGAGTTGATTCTCCATCGCACTCAGCGAGTCAAAATTATGGGACAAAAAGTTCATCCATACGGATTCAGGGTCGGATACAACAAGGACTGGCATTCGCATTGGTATGCGAAGAAGGAATTCGCCGATTACCTGGCCGAGGACCTGAAGCTCAAGAGAGAGCTCAAGAAGAAGTTCGCGGGAGGCGGAGTTTCGCACATCGACGTGGAGCGCGCGGCGAACAAGCTCAAAATCATCATCTACACCGCCCGTCCGGGGATCATCATCGGCAAAAAGGGTGGTGACATCGAGAAGCTTCGCGAAGATCTCGCGAGGACGACGGGAAAGGAAGTGATCGTTTCGATCCAAGAGATCCAGAAACCCGAACTCAGCGCGCAGCTTCAGGCCGAGAAGATCGCCCAGCAGCTCGAGAAGAGAATCGCTTTCAGGCGCGCCATGAGAAAGATCATGGAAGAGTCGCAGAGGTTCGGCGCACAAGGTGTGAAGGTCATGATCTCGGGACGTCTCAACGGAGCCGAAATCGCGAGAACCGAATGGAGTCTCGAAGGACGTCTTCCGCTCCACACCTTGAGAGCGGACATCGATTACGGATTCGCAGAGGCGCACACCACATTCGGTGTCATCGGCATCAAGGTCTGGATCTACAGAGGAGAGATCCTCGATGCGAAGGCGGCGATGGCGAGGGGAACAACTTCGGATCCGATCAACGAACCGAAGGGCGAGCGCGGAAGAGGCGATAGAAGACCGCCGCGCAGAAGGGAAAGGGATTGATCCGGTCGACCGGGAAGTACGCGCAAGAGCAGCAGAGGTAAGTCATTATGTTAATGCCCAAGAAGGTCAAGCACCGAAGAGTGATGAAGGGTCGCAACCGTGGAAAGGCGACCCGCGGGGACAAGCTCAGTTTCGGTGAGTTCGGGTTGAAGGCGCTTGAGGCGGGATGGATCACCGATCGCCAGATCGAAGCGGCCCGTATCGCGATGACGCGTCACATCAAACGTGGCGGTAAGGTTTGGATCAGGATGTTCCCGGACAAGCCGATCACCCGCAAACCGGCCGAGACCCGTATGGGTAGCGGAAAGGGAGCCCCTGATCACTGGGTGGCGGTAATCAGACCCGGAAAGGTGCTTTATGAAATCCAGGGAGTCAGCGAGGAACTCGCGCGCGAGGCGATGA
>Ga0315901_10007986_pt1 | contig 12385 bp, 9 predicted proteins | sample LakEriMetagenome_10_FD_203761 | JGI IMG/M metagenome (GOLD analysis project Ga0315901, IMG submission 203761) | Freshwater fungal communities from buoy surface, Lake Erie, Ohio, United States - Buoy 2 MA116 | ecosystem: Environmental > Aquatic > Freshwater > Lake | place: USA: Lake Erie, Ohio...
GCTTCGCTCGAAGCGGCCAAGAAAGAAGCTGAAGAAGCGATCGCTGAGATCACCTACACACGCACCAAGGCGGCCAAGCCTCGCAAGGTTGCTCCAGATACATTCCCAGCTCACTTGCCCCGTGAGATCGTCGAAGTAGCGATTCCAGAAGAGATCAAGAAGAGAATCCAGTCGGGCGAAATGATCCTTATTCGCCAATCGATTCGAGAGTCGCTCAAGTTCGTTCCATCGAAACTCGTGGTCGTCGAATACAAAGAACCGGTCTTGGCCTTTGCACACTCTCCCGAGAAGGAAATCCTTGTCGAGGGAGAAGTGAACCTTGGTGATAAAGGCCGCTACCATCCATCGGTAGCCGCCCAAGTCGTCCATGGCAAGTTCGGGTTGCATCTGCCTTACTATCGCCTCCAAGACATGTTCGCAGCGTCTGGATGGACTCCAAGTCGCTCGACACTTGATTACTTGGCCGAGTTGGTCCATGAGACCACCGATGAGCTAACCAAGCTGATGCTCAGCCAGATCAAGAAAGGGCAATGCCTGGGACTCGATGATACGCAGGTCAAACTGATCATGCCCAAAGATCTGCCCGATAAGGCCGAAGGGATCGATGATCCCCAAATCAAACGCCTGATCGAAAAGATGATTGAAGCCAAGAAGGAAAAGAAAGACGGTTTAGATGCCAAGATGTGGGGGTACTCGAGTTTCGACTCGAGCGCGCCGTATGACATCTTTGACTTCCGGGTGTCGCGCCATCGCGATGGACCCGATGAGATCCTCGGTGGATACGAAGGTCATGTGATGGCGGACTGTTATTCGGGCAATATGAGCGTGGTTCTTGCGCCTGGGTCGAAGATGACTCGGATGGCTTGCTGGGCCCATGCGCGCAGAAAGGTCTATGAGCATCATGAGACGGATCCCAAGGTAAGCGCATTGCCACTAGCGCTGATGAATCAGCTTTATGATATCGAGCGCCGGGCGATGAAGATGAGCGACCAGGACCGAGGAGAACTGCGCGCCAAGGAATCGCGCAAGATACTCGATCGATTGGGCGAGTATCTCGAAGGCCCTCTGGCCAAGAGCATCCTCCCGGCAAGCAAGCTCGGCGGAGCCTTCAATTACCTGCGCAACCATTGGGAAGCATTGAATGTGTTTGTCAGTGATGGATCGCTACCGATAGATAACAATCAGGTCGAGCGCTTGATGAAGCGCGTAGCGATAGGTCGTAAGAACTGGTTGTTCATAGGGAGCCTGCGCGCAGGAGTTCGCAATGCGAGCCTGATGTCGCTGATATCAAGTGCCTTGCGGATGGAGCTTGACGTAGGGATGTACTTAGAGAGTGTCATCACACACATGACGCGGGGCACGGCCAAGCTCGAAGAGTTGCTTCCAGATCGTTGGAAGGCGGCGCATCCTCATGCGGTGCGCCAGTACCGAGAGCAAGAGCGGCGCGATAAGGCCGATACGGCGATCGTTCAAGCGGCGCGTCGTCGGGTTAGAGCGCAGCTTCGCAAAGGCAAATAGGTCTTCGAATCGATGCCGTGCGCAGAAGGTAGATGCTGCGCCTGATCCTGTGCTTGCCAAAGATCGCCCTCTGGGCCCGGTGCTCTGTGGCGGGGCGTTGCATGCTACCGACATGCTGGTTCGCTGGGCCACAAACCGCTCAAGCTTCTTATCGGCCTAACAAACGCCGTCAACAACCGCAAGCCTGAGCTCCAATGAAACCTGGTCAGGCCTCTGTACGCTTACTCTCGGCAGCGGCCGGCCCAAATCCGAAAACCTGAGCCCGGGAAAAATTATCCACGACCTTAGGTGATCAGAATCCAGAAGGTACATTCTCGGCTACTCGCATTCTGGTGTTTCTGCATCGCGCATTTACTTGCCAAGCCTTACGATCTCGTCGAAATCTTTGTCGTCTTCGAACGTGCCGATGATTTCAGAAAGCCAGTTTGACTTATCGCGAGTAGATTTCGCTCGTAAGATTGCCAACTCCCTTTCAACTCTCGCAAGACGTACTTCGATGGTATCGGACATTGCTCACACCTCATGGAACTTTTTGGCTTGATTTCGATCCATCGAACTGTGTTAATAGTATGCTTGAAAGTATCAAGAAGCCAATCCCTTTCGAGGCAAGCTCCGGACCGCGAACCGGAGCAGGAATACGGTGGGTTGTCTTGCAACATATCCCCACTCATGGAGCAATCAACGCTCAGGGTTGGCTTCGCATGATCGAGTCCAAACATGGGCATCGATGATCGTGTCAGGGGAGATGTCTCGGATGGTTTTCCAAGAGAGTGGGTTTCCCGCAACTGAATATGGGAAATTGCGATAGCCCAGGACCCGCGGACACCGGCGGTGCAGCCGTCAGTTGCCGAGAGGTGGGTGCGTCGCGAGCCCTGACAATGAAATGCTAAACGACAGGCTGCGACAAGTTGCAGCTCGCAGGCGACGCGTAACGACCTGCAGATAACCGAGTTGATTTTTCAAAAAAAAATCTTGCGCAAGTCCGACAAAAAGATCGCTCCTTACTGCAGAGGGGAGTCGTTCGGCTTTCGCGTTCGCTTCCATGGAGTCGTTTGTCGCAATTACTTGTTAGGAGAGGAGTTTCGTGAGATTTTCGTCTGTCGCTGAGCGTCCGTCAGTTTGGTCGTGTGTTTTGGGTGTTGCAGCTGTTTTGATGGTTTTTGCCTGGGAATTTCCCAAGTAGTTCATTTCAAACCCCTTTTTTATTGGAGTTTTTATCATGGGTCTTCGCTTGCTTTCGTTTTTTCTTTTGAGTTGCCTTCTGATGGTTTCCTCTGCTGACGCGGGGGTTGCTACTTACACCCTTAGTGGTGGCACGATCAGCGGCACCTTGGGTGGAGTTTCTTTCACGGGTGCCAACTATACGATTACGGCCAATGCCGACCCATCGGAATTCGTTCCTGGAACGTTGATGGGTGCCCCTTTACTGTCCCAACCCGCAGTCAGTTTTATGACGATTCAGGGTTTTGATACGTTCGAGATAAACGAGGCGAACTTTGGGCCTTTTTTACTTGACGCGTCTAGTGTGTTCGGTCCAGGGAATGCTTATGCGGGATTTGCTTACCCGATCGATGGTAGCCTCGATGGATTTGCTGTTCCGGGTTTAATGTCGAGAGTATCGAGCGACGTGACCGTTACAGGTTTTCTGGCAATCACGGGGCGACCTCTTGCGACATCGGCTGGAAGTCTCCAAATTCTTAGTGCCACAGGAATCGCTACGTTCAACGGAGAGTTTCCCTCTAGCGCGGTCCCCGAACCGACCTCGATGGCGATCTTCGGTCTTGGTGCATTGGGAATGGCTTATCGCGCTCGACGCAAGCTCAAGGCTTAGTGGTATCGATTATCTTCTAAGAATCGACCCAAAACGAAACGGGCAGCCATTGGGTTGCCCGTTTTTTGTTGGATCGATCGGTCTGTCAGGGGATCCCCTGCGGATTGTCACCCGAAATTTCGGATTTCAGCGTTTCAACTTGTCGCAGTTTGTCCTTTAGCATTTGGTTGTCGGGGCGCGCGACGAGCTGTTGCCTTAGCGTGGCTTCGATTCGCTCCAACCAAACGACCGCCGCTTTCGGTTCTTTCAGGGCGATGTGCATTTGCGCACAAGAGCCTTGTAGGTCGGTCAAATGACGCGGCTGGGTCATGCCGGCGGTTTGCCTGGGGAGAAGTTCGACCAGCGCTGCCGCCGCTTCATAATCCTGGAGCGCCTTGCGGTGCTCGTGTTTCGTCGACCAAAGATCGGCTCGCATCGCCAGAGCCGTGGCTAGGCCGTCGCGCGATTCGACCGAGTCAGGAAATTTTGAAACGGCCTGTTCGAACGACCGGATCGCTTCGCCCTGCATTTCGATCGCCAAATCGGTCTGCCCCTGCTGGCTTTGAATTCCGGCGAGGATCGTATGCGAACGAGCGGCAACGATCGCAAAGTCGACCCGATCGGGAAACGACTCGGCCAACCGTCGGCTGATTTCCATTCCTCGGCGAGCCGACGCTTCGGCTTTGTCGAAACGCTTCGCCCGCGAAGCCATCACTGCTAGATTCATTTCGACCTCCGCTTCGCTCTTGCCATACTCCGAGAGCAAAGGGAATTGTTGCCTGAGCGTGCTCCAGATGGACGCTGAATACTCACAGTCGGCGACCCCTTGATCGACATCGCCAGCCAAAAATGCGTTGGTCCCCAACGAGTTGACCGTCGATGCGAGGCGCTCGCGGTGTTGATGGTTCGAGGGATAATCCTCAACCAATGCTTCGAAGATCCTTCTAGCCCGTGTCAGCTCGTCCGAAGTTTCTGAATGCCGTCGAATGGCGTAGTACGCCAAGCCGAGTATCAAGCTTTGGGTACCTCGCAGACTTTCCACCAGTTCGTAATCGGCCGAGGTCTTCGAGAGGATTGCGATCCGTTCCTTTCCTGATTCCATGTCAGCGATCGCGGCCTGGATTTGCCCGAGCGACCTGAGGATGAAGCCCCTGCCGTTGAGCATCGATATGAGCAATTGCTGGGTCCGATCATCATTGGGATCGAGCTCTTCGAGCTTTCCCGCGTATTCCATCCCCTGAGCGACCGAAGCCAGGGCTTGCTGGCCCTTTCCCGCTCGGAGCAAGACCTTCCCTTGATCGGTGTGCAATTCTGCCAGCGCGTACAGACGTTCCTTTTTTGATCCCTCTTCCACTGGCATCGCTTGCCCCAATTCGATCGCTTGGGCGAACGAGGTCAGCGCATCGGTAGCGCTCCCTTTCTCGAAGCGTTGGCGCCCCAATTCGGTCAGGTTTTGTACGCGGTAAACGGCTTGCGTCGGCGAAGCGAGCAGCGAGTCGTTGAGCTTCTGATAAAGAGTCTCGGCGGTAAGGAACCTACCGATCGCCTCGTCCGAATTGCCTAGCGACCCGTGGATTTGGCCCAGGCGAAAATTGCTTTCGGCCAGGACCGCCGTGCGGCGCTGGTCGGTCCCGACGCTTTCGGCCAGCGATGCCCAGCGAGTGGCCAGGTCACGCAATGTCTGCCGCTCAACCTCTTGCTTGGTCCTATCGGCACGTGACAATCGCTGGATTGTGTCGCGAACGGCCAGGCGGAGATCGTCAACGAAAGCTTGTTCCAAGCGGTCAGCGCGGTTGATCGCCGATGCGACCGCGGCGTCATTCTCCGCGGAGTCACGGAAACTTTCCTCACCGCTTCGGCGCAACGACCCGTTCCGGAAATTCGTGGCAAGCAGCAAGAAGGCGGCGAGCGATAGGGCTGCGGTACTGGCCGGGACGCGGTTTCGTCGCCACCAACTTGTGGATGCCCGGACGAGGCTCGGAGCCTTGGCCTTGACTGGCCTTCCATCTAAAAAGGACTGCAGATCGGCATGCAAGGCGGCGACGTCTTGATAGCGACGGATCGGGTCCCGCTCGATCGCCTTCATCACGATCCAATCGAGCTCGCTTGGCAGTTCGTCCGCTGACATCTCGGCGCTTCGACGGATAGCGTGACTGGGGGGATCCGGATCTGTTTCATCGACCCGTTTGACATAGTCTAATAAACCTGCTCGATCAGGTCGCATCGTGCCATAGGGGGGAGTACCCACCAGCAGTTCGTAAAGCATCGCACCCAAACTGTAGATGTCCGAAAGCTTGGTTGCATCTGCAGGTTGGCCGATGATCAACTCCGGAGCCATGTATTCGGGGGTGCCTGTTAATCCCCAGGGGGCCGAATGCTCAGTCCCCTTGGGAAGCTCTTGCCCGACCGATTTCGCGATTCCGAAATCGATCACTTTGGGGACCGCCAACCCGTTGTACTCGGCCACCAGCACATTCGACGGCTTGATGTCGCGGTGCAGGATGTCGAGTTGGTGAACATAGTCAATCGCGAGACAGATCGGAAGGAAAAGCTCCAAACGATCACGGACGCCAAGTCGCGCCGACGAGGCGTAATCCGCGATGGTCGGTCCGCCGCAATACTCCATCACGAAAAAAGGTCTTCCATCCTCCGCCGTGCCCGCATCAAAAATCGTCGCGATATTCGGATGCTGGAGTTGCGCGAGGGTGTTGCGTTCAGCCTCGAAAAGGGCGAGGATTTTGTGAGAGTCGAACCCGGGCCTTAGGAGTTTGATAGCAACCTGTCGCTCGATCGGGTGCGTTTGGCGTGCAAGCCATACCGACCCCATCCCACCTTCGCCCAGGCCGGAAAGGAGCCGAAAACGCGATCCGAGTTGTGTTTGAACTTCGGCTTGACTGGGGACCAATGCTGCCTGGGCCGAAGGAGTCGAAAAGACCGAATTCTCAAGATAATTATCGATCAATGGTGCCTTCTGGAGCATCGCCTCGATTTCGGCCCGCAATTCCGGACGCCCAATACATGCCTTGTCAAGAAATCGTCGTTGCTCTTGAGGATTTGTAAACTCTAGAGCTTCGATAAAGATGTCATGGATTTCCATTCCTAGTCACCCTGATCGGAGGAGATCATTCCAAGTCCATTAAATAGACGATCCGCGCCTTGGCATAAGTCCATTGCCGTCGAACCCAATGAGGTGAATGGTGCAACATTTCAGCAACCTGTTCATTGGTCCGATCCGCCAAATACTTCAAAGACAGTATTTCTGCATGGATCGGCGATTCGACTTCAAGCCGATCGAGCGCCTTACAGAAGGAAATGAAATCGCAGGTGCAAGTCGGCGAGACCGTCTGATCTTCGAACAATTCGTGGCGTACCAAACCACCCCCATAACGAGAGCGTCTTTTCTTCCGTGCCCGATCGACCAAAATCCTACGCATAGCCTCGGATAAGATTGCATAGTACTCGCGATCACTGAACCTACGGCTCGATTCCTCTCCTAGGGTCCGCCGGATTTTGAGCCAAGCTTCATGAACCAAACCCGTTGCTCCTAAGGTACCCCCTGCTTTATCGCCACGGACGTATCGGCGGGCTATCTTCCGCAGATCGTCGTAGACCAGTAGCATTACCTCGTCGGCAGAGTGTGTGAATTGACCGTATTGGGGTTGCACCTGTTCCATAACAGCATGCTAATCAATCACTTTCCGTCGATCGAGCCACAAAAGTTGATTTTTGAGGAACTTTGTTTCGTTTGCTCTCCTTAGCTCGTGGTCGCCAAACAGCATGGTGGATCCGATCAACTCTTCTGGATCAGATTCGCCTGCGGCGGACGCGAGTGAGTTTGGACGGTATTGACCCTATTGACGGCATTGACGGCATTGACAGCATTGACAGCGGACATTGTTGACGAGGTTGACCTCGTTGGGGCTTGGCCTCATTGGGGCTGGGCCGTCAACAATGTCAACGTGGTCAATTCGGTCCGCAGTCAATACAGTCAATCTTGTCAACACCGTCAATGCCGTCAGTAAAAACGCCGCCCTCAGGCGGCGTTGCTGTTTTCTCTTGGCAGAACATCGCCCGAGATGATCTCAATGCCTCTTTGCATGCAATTCCCGAGAGATTTTCTGGGTAATAATTCTTCGTGATTCCGCCCCGCAGGATGTCGGCCAACCTCGATGGCAATTATCGTACACCGGTGCATTGGGAATGGCTTATCGCGCTCGACGCAAGCTCAAGGCTTAGTCCCTATCGATCGGTCTGTCGGGGGCCCACCAAAGACACGATCAAAATCTAACTCCCTTCAGGGATCTCGATCGTGGTTCCCGTCTCAGCGGTGGATTACACCACCGACCTTTAACGTCTTCTTCGGATAGAAACGAATGAAGCGCCGCGTGAGAATGCGTTCGAAGGAGGGCAGTGTACTATGTCTTTTTCAACGCTACTGTTGCGTTGGGGCGTAGCAAATTGCCCAATCGAATTTGAAAGGGTACAGAGATGAAGACAAGCACCAAACAAGATGCTGCGACCACCATGGATGGAAAATTTATCAAGGTCGTGGGAGACCATCTTACTTTCACAAACGCGAAAGGCCAAGAGCACAGCTTCGCAGTGTCTAAGGATGTAAAAGTCACATCCGAGGGCAAAGAAATTAAAGCATCAGAACTCAAGGCGGGTTCCACGATCCGAATGACCATGTGCGAGGACGACGACAAGAAAATCCTCGCAATCGATTCCGGAAAACACATTGAAGCGATTTCTAAAGAGTAAACGCTCGCTGTGAACGAAAACGATTTGATTGGATCGTTCAATCAAATCGAGTAAAAAGGACTATTGCTAGACAAAGGGTATCTAAAATGAAATTCCAAATCACCGTCGCAACTCTTGCAACGATTCTATCAACTGGTGCATTAATTGGCCAAGAAGCTCTCGGACGGACATGTAACGAAGACAGCAAAAGCTTCGAAATAGAAGCCAAACGTTGGAATTCGTGAGCATTTACCTCGATTTGAAGGCAAAGCACGAGCCTCGACGAAGCAATTTTTCGTTGAGGCTCGTGCTTATTTTTCTAGCTTTTCCCTTATCGATTGCATCCAAGGATTTTCCTATCCTTGGTTCGGGACAAACTAGCAAATTCCTGGAGGCGATGTTCTAAGTCTTTTTGGGGATGGTCGTTGGCAGTTGTCTCTCGCGAAAAACTTCGCGGTTGCTTCAGTGGCGGAATCCACGATACGAGCTTCAGGGGCCGCCGGATTTTCCCTAGGCTTCTTTTAGCAACAATGACTCTCGTTGTCCCTTTTGGTCGACCTCCAGACGCAGGGGCGTTGAAATTTTAAGGTTACTCCTGATTCAATGATCGACAGTTGCCAGCCAGACCATGCTACATCCATTTCCACAACGCGAGTCCCGAGCAGCCACCTTTCAAACCTTGAGGGTGGTCATTATCAAGCCAAGCAAGTACTTGTTGAGCGGGATCGTTGAACGCTTTCGTCGCGGTTTTATGCCCAACAGCACGGTTCCTTTCATACGGAGCATGGTTCCAGAGCAAGTGCAAGGGATGCCTGTCGAAATGCATAGCATCGATGAGTACGTCCGAACCGACACGAGCTATCTGAATCTACTTGATTGCTCTCCCGGACATCGCACTTTGGTGGCCCTGGTAGGTGTACAGAGTCACCAATTTCATCGAGCCTTGGACCTTGCAGCGTATGCTCGACGCCACGGATGCATGGTGGTCATCGGAGGTCCACACGTGATGACTTGCGATACCTCCATGCTGCATGGATTGGGGGTCAGTTTCGCGGAGTCGGAAGCCGAACTGGTTTGGCCTCAGATTTTAAACGATGCAGCGAACGGAGAACTTGAGCCGGTCTATGGAAGTGGCAAGCGATGGCAAGAGAACCTCGAGTCACCGGTTCTCACTCCACCCTCGCGGAAGGACCTTGAACGTTACGTGGTCCCAATGCTCGGCGTCTACCCGGCACGCGGTTGTCCCTTCCTGTGCAATTTTTGCTCGGTAACAAAAATCGCGGGTCGGCGGATTCGGAGTCAAAACATCGCGACAACTCTTGCTAGTTTGCGGAATGCGAAAGCTGTCGGAGTTAAGATGATCATGTTCACCTCCGACAACTTCAATAAATACCCGCAGGCAGTTGAACTTCTCGATGCGATGATCGAGGAGAAGCTCAACCTGAGGTTCTTCGTGCAATGCGATACGCAGATTGCCAGGCAGGAGCGGATGGTGGAGCGGTTGGCCAAGGCTGGATGTTATCAGATGTTCGTCGGGGTCGAATCGTTCGATCGTCAGACGCTGCAGGAGGCGCACAAGAAGCAGAACCTCCCAGAGACCTATCATGAGATCGTGCGATTGTGCCGCGAATATGGTATCGCGTCTCACTTTTCCAATATCATCGGGTTTCCAAACGATACCGAAAAATCGATTCACGAGCACATAGCGGCCCTTCAGGAGATGGGCCCCGCTTGGGCATCCTTTTATATCCTTTGCCCAATACCGGGCACCGAGCAATACGATGACTTTTTGGCCCGAGGTTTGATCACCGAACGGAACCTTGATCGCTTTGATACCACGAGCTTGACGTGGCGGCATCCGAATTTGCCGCCTGCCCGTCTCTCGGAACTACTTTTTGAGTGCTATCGCAAGTTCTTTTCTGGGTCGCATGCATTGCACAACTGCAGGAATCACCTTTACTCCAAAGGGACAACGGGGCTTTCCGATTCCCTAGCCAGCTTGGCCATGAACTTGTTCGTGCGGTATTGCGCTTGGCAACGGACCCATCCAATGTCCGGCGGGATCGGTCGGACCCGACTGGATCAGGTTGAAGACTACCTGCCGTTGCGCAAAGAACTCTACGGCTTCGAACTCGCTCCGTTGCCACGCAGTCTGCAGCTGGTGCCAACTCAATCAACAACTTCGTAAAGCTGGTTTTTGTGTCTAAGCTTCATTGTTTTTTACCTTTTGGAAAGCGCAACCAATGTCCCTCGAAACAATACTGATTGTGATTCTTGTTCTCTTTCTATTAGGTGCTCTCGGCACCTTACCGAATTGGCCACACAGCCGTAGTTGGGGGTATGGCCCCAGCAGTGGTTTAGGATTACTAGTTTTGATCATAGTCGTAATCCTCATCTTGCGGCTTGTCAAAATGTTTTAATTCACCAAGCATATGCTCGCTGGATGAAACTATCGTGAATAAGAACTTTTTTGGTTCTTCAGGTAATTTTGTAGGTGGGAAATCTGGATTTCTCGTACTCAGCAACGCGGTACTCGTACTCCTGCTCGTACTCGAAGCACCTAAATCCCAACGGTTCTTTTCGAGTACGAGTAGCAGTTGGTTATGGATATTTGCAGGTCGCGGGATTCACCGTGGCTAATGAGTAAATGACTCGTCACAAAAGGTTGCTTCCGCTACTTATTGTTTGGGTTCTATAAGAACCCAGTGGTTTTTAAAATGGATTTGTATTTGAATTGATATTAAATAGGGAAAGGTATAACTCTCATGCTTGGTACGATTCTTTTGGTTGTTTTGATATTGATACTACTAGGTGCATTGCCGACATGGCCTTACAGCAGAGGCTGGGGATTTGCTCCTAGCGGCGGTTTAGCCTTAATCGTAATCATCATTATTATCCTTCTGCTTTTGGGTCGGATTTAATTTGTAAGTATCTGCATATATCCGAAGTGAGACAAGGTTCAAGGACCACGCGAAATCTGACTGGGATCACATGATTATCGATCTCGAGAGCAAACGTGATGGATTGGATAAAAAGGTGACAGATGACAATCAGCGCTCCAGTTAATTTGCATGCTGGAATGGGACCGATCCCGCACGTATCCGGTGTTGCGTTTCGCGTTTGGGCACCTAATGCAGATGCTGTATACGTGACAGGTACGTTTAATGATTGGGCTCATGAATCGAATCCCATGACCAAAGAAGTCGGAGGCTATTGGTATGCGGATATACCCAACGCATCTATAGGACATGAATACCGCTATCGCATTGTAAATGGCGATAGGGAAATCATGCGTATGGATCCGTACGCCCGACAGGTAACGAGCTCGGTTGGTAATGCGCTAGTTCACGATCCGCATTTCGATTGGGGGAAAGACGATTTCAAGCTTCCTCCCATTAATGAGCTAGTCATCTATGAGATGCATTTGGGAACGTTTCATGACACCAAGGAAGTCAAAACAAATTGCTTCGAGGAATCACTGCAAAAGATCGAGTACCTGAAGCAATTAGGGGTGAATCTAATTGAGATTATGCCACTAGCTGAATTTGGAGGCTACACTTCGTGGGGATATAATCCATCGTGCGTATACGCGGTAGAGACAAGCTACGGTGGACCGGTCGGTTTTAAAAGGTTCGTTAAAGCGCTACATCAAGCGGGGATCGGTGTCATACTCGACGTCGTATACAATCATTTTGGTCCAACCGATTTGGATCTCTGGCAATTCGATGGCTGGAGCGAGAATGGCATGGGAGGTATCTATTTTTACAACGATTGGCATGCAGAAACTCCCTGGGGAGCCACTCGTCCAGACTATGGGCGACAAGAGGTAAGATCATTCATCCATGACAACGCGATGATGTGGCTTGAGGAGCATCACGTCGACGGACTACGTTTAGACATGACGCTTTTCATACACAATGTTCGTGGGAATCGCGATCCCGGTTGCTATTTGCCAGACGGTTGGAGTCTTACTCAGTGGATTAATCGAGATGTCCATTCGAAATATCCTGGCCGTATTACAATCGCTGAGGACATGCAAACCGATGACCGCATCACAAAACCTGTTGAGCAGGGTGGAGCTGGTTTCAATGCACAGTGGGGGTCTCGCTTCGTGCACCCAATTCGAGCGGCCGTGATCGCAGGAAGCGATGAGGATCGTTCGTTGGATAATGTCCGTAAGGCTCTCGAAGTGTCAGCGGGCGCCTAAAAGGGGCCAGGTGAGGGCGCTTTCAAAAGGGGCCAATTGGACAAGGATGGATCGGTTGATTTCTATAAGAGGTATTTCGCTACCTTCTTCGAGGAATCGCCGATGCCAAA
>Ga0315901_10007987_pt1 | contig 12383 bp, 14 predicted proteins | sample LakEriMetagenome_10_FD_203761 | JGI IMG/M metagenome (GOLD analysis project Ga0315901, IMG submission 203761) | Freshwater fungal communities from buoy surface, Lake Erie, Ohio, United States - Buoy 2 MA116 | ecosystem: Environmental > Aquatic > Freshwater > Lake | place: USA: Lake Erie, Ohio...
GACTTCGCCCGCGCTGGTCGAGGAGCAGACGAACGAAGACGGGACGACGACCAAGATTGTCAAGTCGAGCATCCTGCTGATGAAGGCGGCGGTGGCGTTGCAGGAAGCGATGGCGCGGATTGAGTCGCTGGAAGCGCGGGTTGCGGCGCTGGAGACGGCGTAATGGGGGTAGGGGATTACCCTATCGCCCCGTTTACGTCCCCGGTCGGGATGGACCGGGCGGCGTACGAGACGCGGGGGAATGATAACGTCCTGCGGGACAAGTTCGTTGACCATCAGGCGGACAAGGTCGCGCACCCGACGTATGGGTTGGACGCAAACAAGCCGTCGCCCGCGCAGACGGGGATGCTGTACGTCGCCACGGACACGGGGACGGTCTACTTCTACACCGGAACGGGGTGGTCATCTGCGCTGGTGTTCCGGCAGTTTGGTGCGTGGCAGGACACGACGGACCAAACGGCGGCCGCCATTAATACTGGGTACGCGATGACATTCAACACCACGGATGTCACGGATGGCGTGACGTTGGTGAGCAGTTCGCGTATCACCGTGCCGATGGCTGGCGTGTACAACCTCCAGTGGAGCGGGCAGTTCGTGAATACGGACTCGTCCATTCAGGACGTAGACATCTGGTTAAAAAAGAACGGGACGGACATTGCAGGCACCAACGGGCGGGTGTCGGTGCCCAATCGGCACGGCTCCATTGACGGTCACATACTCCCGGCGTGGAATTACTTCCTGAACTTGAACGCCAACGATTATGTGCAGCTGTACTGGTCTACCACCAACACCGCTGTCTCATTGCAGTATCAACCGGCTGCCGCGCATTGCCCGGCGACGGCGTCCGTCATTGCTACCATTCATCGAGTCTAGCTGATGCCGAAACGCAAGGTCGCGCTGAAGCGCCCGACGCCAAGCAATCCAGACAAGTGGGCGTCTGCGGTGGCGGAGGCCAAGGCCAAATTCAAGGTGTATCCCTCGGCCTACGCCAACGCCTATGCCGCTAAGCGCTACAAGGCGATGGGTGGGGGCTGGCGGGGGCCGAACAACAAGGTGGCGTCCAATGGTTAAGGGCGGTCTGGGCAAGTGGTTTGGCGAGGAGTGGGTCGATATCTCCCGCAAGGGCGCTGATGGGAAGCACCCGCCCTGCGGACGCTCGGAGGCCGATACATCATCGGCGGGCTACCCGAAGTGTCGTCCGAAGGCGCAGGCGGCGGGGATGAGCCGGGAGAAGAAGCGGCTGGCCGTTCGTCGGAAGCGTAGTCAACCCCAAGGAGTCGGTGGCAAGCCGACCATCGTGAAGTAGGAGCCGATATGCCGATTAAGAGCAAGGCCCAGCAGCGGGCGATGTACGCTGCCGCCTCCGGTGGCGGCAAGACCGGTATCCCCAAGTCCGTGGCCAAGGAATACATCGAAGCCACCCCCAAGAAGGCGTACGCGGACATGCCCGAGCGGGCGAAGCGCCGTGTTGCCCTAACCCGTAAAAGGAGCAAGTGACGATGTCGTGGACGCGTAAGATTGCTGGCTGGACCGCCGGTCGCCTCAAGGGGGAAAAGGCCCGCAAGAAGACGATGGACTGGATGGAGAAGACCGGGCTAGGGAAGGCGCTCAGCATCGGTGGTGATATCGGCATCGGCCTCGCGGGGGGCAAGCTGGCCAAGGCGGGCGGCGCGGCGCTCAAGGGGATGTTTGCTGGCGGTGGTGGCGCTGGCTCGGCGGTCGCTGGGGCTTCCAAGCTCCCGGCTGGCGTGACGGAGCTGGGCCGCTTGGCCTCTGCCAGTCCAGCGGAGTCTGGCGGTATGGTGGCGAATATGATGGCGGGCGCTCCCGGTACCACCTTGCCCGCGTTTACGCCGAGCGCTGCTGGGCAGGCGGCCAGCTCGGCGGTTCAGCGCATTGGGCAGGGGCTGGTGCAACAGGCTGGGCAGGGGGCGGCTCCGGCCACGCTGCGAAACCTGCTTACGAACCCACAGGTCATCGCGGGGATGGCGGGCGGCGTGGCCGATGTGATGGGCCAGCGCTCCCAGCAGCGGATTGCGGAGCAGCAGCTGGCGCAGCAGGGCGAGCAGTTCCAGCAGCGCTTTGATGTCGAGGAGGAGGAGCGGAAGCGCCAGCAGGCGCAGGCCAACCGCCTCGCCGGATTCTTCATGCCTCGGGCACAGGGGTAATCGATGGCTACCAGTAGCTACGCCAATCTCTTCGGGACGACCGGCGCGGGCCAGCAGGGGTCGAAGGCGGGCATCAGCACGATGTTCGGCCAGCAGGCGACGGTGCGGCAGGACGACGAAGAGCAGCGCCGCCGCCAGCAACAGCAGCAGGCGGGACAGGCACCCACGCAGACCTTCGCGCAGATGCAGGCGTCGGGGCAGGCGCGTCCGGCTCCTCAGCCGCAGGCCATCCAGCAGCCGCAGGCCCAGCCGCCGATGCTCCGGCAGTTGCAGCAGCAGCTCCAGCCTATGGGCGCGGCTCCGGCCCGTCCGGGTGAGATGGCGGTGCGCGGACAGGCCGCCCCTGCGCCCGCCCCGACTCTGGACCCGATAATGGCCGCGCAGCGGGCGCAGCGTATAGGTCAGCGTCCGCCGCAGCCGCAACCCGCGCCGGGTCGGCCGGAGGCGGCGGCCGGGATGGTCATGATTCCTCCCGACCAGCAGCAGATGATGTACTCGCGGGCCGTCGGCGCGGGCGCGCCACCGGCCCCGCAGACGGCCGAGCAGCAGCAGCAGATGCTGGCGCAGGCGAAGCAGACGGCGACGCCGGAGACGCAGGCGCTGATGGCGCAGGCGTCGCAGATGGGGATGGACCCCAACGCCGTGCTGATGAATCCGGCGGGGTTCCGGCAACAGCTGGCGCAGCAGGGCGTGACGCCCGCGACCGCCCCGACGGCACCGACCGCCCCGGCGGCTCCGACCCCGACAGCGCAGGGATACGAGGGGATGCTGGCGCAGCTCCAGCAGCGGCTTGGGCAGGCATTTGAGCAGCCGTCTGGCTATACCACGCCGGAGTTTCAACAGCTCCGGCAGGCGCAGATGGGCGAGTTACAGGCCGAGTTCGGGGCGCAGCGGCAGGCGCTGGAGGAAGACCTCGCCCGCCGTGGGCTAGCCGCGTCCTCCATTGGCGCTGGCCGGATGGGCGACCTCGCTGGTCAGCAGGCGCGGGCGATGGCGGGCTTGCAGGCGCAGCTCCTCCAGCAGCAGGCCGAGATGGGCCAGCGCGGGCGGGAGTCGGCGCTCGGGACACTGGCGCAGGTCACGGGCCAGCTCGGTCAGCGCGGCCTTGGCGAGCAGGATGTCGAGCTGCGGGCGCGGGAGCTGGAGCAGCGACAGGGGCAGTTCGGCGAGCAGATGCGGCTCAGCCGGGATGAGCTTGCCCTGCGTGGCGACCTCGGTCGTGGCGAGCAGCAGCTGGCGGAGCGTCGGCTCCAGCAGGAGGGGCGGCTGGAGGAGGCGCGGCAAGGTATCCAGCTCAAGGAGCTGGGGCAGCGCCAGTCGCAGTTCGAGGCGTCGCTGGGCGCGGAGGAGCAGCGGTTCGTCCGGACGCTGGAGGAGCAGCGGGCGGGCCGCCTCCAGCAGCTGGGCATCTCGACGCGCCAGCTGGACCAAGACGCGCAGCGCCTGCTCCAGCAGGACCGGACGCTCACCCTGCAGGAGGCGCGGGACAAGGCCGAGGTGGAGTACCGGGCGCAGTCGCTGGCGCAGCAGCTGGCGATGCAGGGGATTCAGATTGGCGCGGACGAGGCCCGCCAGCGGGCGCAGATTGACTTCCAGCGCGAGCAGATGGCCTCTGATGAGGCGCTCCGCCGGGAAGGCTTCACGGTGGACCGGGAGCGCATCACGCAGGCCCAGCGGCAGTTTGATGCGAGCTTCGGCTTCCAGCAGGGGCAGGCCCAGCAGTCGCTGGCGATGGAGCTGGCCCGTATCTTCTCGGCCTCGGACAACCCGCAGGCCGCCGCGACCATCATGCCCATTCTACAGGAGATGCTGAAGGGGCTGCCGGGGTATCAGGCGTCGATGACGCCGCCCCCGGCGGGGACGCCAGCGCCGACCCCGACGCCGACTCCGGCTCCGGCCCCGACTCCTGCACCCGCCCCTGCGCCGACGGCGAACCCGTACAACAACCCGCTCGGCCCTATCAGCGGGACGAATCAGGCCGTCACCGCCATCCCGGATTTCAGCGAGATTCTCCGGATGGGGGCGCAGGGCTATAATCCCTATGACCAGTACGCCGGATACGGAGGAACACTCTAATGGCCCGTGGATTGATGACTGCCCTTCAGGCCGCCCTCGCGGGCGTGTCTGGCGGAGCCACCGGATACGCGCAGTACCAGCGCCAGCAGAAGGAGGAGCAGGCGCGTCAGCAGGAGCTGGAGCGTCAGCGCCTGCGTGATGTTCTCGCGCAGCGGCAGTTCGACGCACAGTACAGCCCCGAGGCGTTGGCCCGGCAGGAGCGGCTGACCAAGGAGGAGCGTGAGGCGCGCGCCGCAGAGGCGAGGGCGCAACGCGAGTTTGAGGCTAAGCAAGGCGAGTTACAGCGAGATGCGTCGCTTCGCGCGGCTGGCATTTCGGCTGGCGCCGCAGCAGCCCGCGACCGAGCGGAGCGCGAGGCGGAGAAGGCGCAGACCGAGCAGTTGGCTGAGGCATGGTGGAACCAGACGGTGGTCCGCCGTGGCGAGGAAGGCGCGGTATCTCCTGCGCGGATGGCGGCGGCACAGCGCGCCGCTGAGACTTTCAACCGACTTCGCGCGGCCCCCGGCGGTCGCTCCAAGACTCCGCAGGAGTTGATGGCGGCGGCCTATGCCGCAGAGATGGCTCGACAAAACACAGCTATCCGGCGCGGGCAGGCCAATCTTGACGAGGAAGAGGCTCCGCCAATCCCCACCGGATTTCTCGGTGGTCAGGCGGGCGGCGCGGGCGAGGTGCCGAAGCTTCCGGCGAACAGGCTCCCACCGGGCGTGAGCATTGAACAGTACAACACGGACGCCGGGTACCGGCGGTTTATCAACCAGCGGATTGCGGGTGGCCGATGACATCGCCGGGGCTGTCGTACGAGGACTACCTGCGCTCAAAGAAGGACGAAGAGCAGGACGATTTTTCGTATGAAGCATACCTGCGACAGAAGCCCCGTGGCGTTATCAGCGAGTTTACGCGCGGATTAGCCACGGGTGGGTTGCAGGCGGCTACGACGACGGGCGAGGTCTTCGGCGTCGGGCGCGGTTCTACCGAGGCGGTCGAGGAATACTTCGACCCTCGGGGCACCGCTGGCCGAGCTGGGCAGGTGATTGGCCGCATCGGCGGGGAGATTGGCACGTCGTTCCTCGGCGGTGGCCTGCTACTTAAGGGGGCCGCGAAAATCCCGAAGGCGGCCAAGGCGCTGGAGGGGATGTCGGCGGCTCGTCGGGCGCTGGCGGTGGGGGCGATTCAGGCCCCCGTGGATGTCGTGCAGGGCGCGAAGGAGGAGGAGGGCATCTTCCTGCCCGGACGCGCAGGGTCCATCGTCGAGAGCGTGGCGCTGGGACAGGTTGCCCCCGCCCTGCAGGCTCGTCGGGCGGCACGGACGGCACGGGAGGCGGCTGCCGCCCGAGCGGCAGCGGCGAATGCGCCTATTGAAATCTTGCCCGCCGCGCAGGTCGAACTCTTGCCGGAGGCTGAGGAGACGTTCCGGCAGGCGCGGGCGGCCCGCGAGGAGGCCCGGCGTGCCGCGCAGAGGGCCGAGCGGGCGGCGGCGGCCGAAGTGCCGGGAAGCCCGCTCGCTGAGACGGAGCAGCTGCGCCGCGCGAAGGCTGGCCCGGAGGATGTCGAACTCCTGCCGTGGGCGACGGAGGCGGCGGAGCGTGGCGGGCGAGTCCCGTCTACATTCTCGGCGCTCGGCGAAGCGACGCAGGGGCCGCGCTCGCTTGGGCAGGCGCTGGATGAGGCGCTGCGCCTCGACGACCCGACGGTGGCGTTTAACGCGATGGAGGGGGCCACCGCGCGACTCGCCGAGGCGGCGGCACAGGCGGGTGTCGATGCGCCCAAGCCGCTGATTGAGGTGGTGGAATCCAGCGCACGCGGCAGCCAGCCCTTCCGGTATGACGCGCGGAACAAGACGTACCGCCTGTACGGCACCAATCGCACGCAGGCGCGGTATCTCAAGTCTATCGAGGACACGGCCACGCGGCTGGAGAAGGAAGCCGCGCGCCTCCGCGCGTTCCCCGAGCCAGACATGGACGCCGTGCGTCGGCTGGAGGCGGCCGCCGAGGAAGGGCGGCAGATGCGCGAAGCGCTCTCACCGGGTGGACTCATCCTGCGTCCCGGCGCACTATCCAGCGAGCTGCTGGCGCAGGGCGGTGGGGCGCTGACCGGGGCGCTAGCGGGTGCGGCCACCGCAGATACCGAGGACCGCGCCGATGTGATTGGCCGGGCCGCATTGGGTGCAGCCGCTGGCTTCGGGCTTGGCCGGTCGGCCGCGCGTGGGTTCCCGAGCGCCAGCAAGCTGGCCGAAGCGCTGCGGCGTGGCGAAGTGGACCGGCAGACCGTTATCGAAGGGCGCATGCGGAAGGCGGGGTCGGTGGGTGAGGCGAAGCTGTTCGAGCCGACCATCTCCCCGGCCGTGGCTAAGATGGTTGATGAGCAGGCCACGCAGGTCGAGAAGGAGCTGGCGGCGTCCGGTGTGTTCCGGGAGTCCAAGTCGCTGAAGGATATGACAAAGGAAGGCGAGCGGTTCCTGAACTCGCTGGCCCCCGGCGCGCGCACTATTATGACGGACGAGGAGTTTGCGGCGCGGGCGGCGCGAATTGGGCGGCGCGAGGACGCGCTGTCGCAGGTGACCGCCAAGATGAGCGAGGACGGCCTGTCGCCTGACACCGTGGCGTTCTTGCAGGACGCGCACAAGCGCATCTTCAACGCCATCGTCGCCGACGCCGAGGTGGTCCAGCCTGCGCTCAGCAGTGCGGGTCGGCGCATGAACATCGCTCGGCAGATGGGGGCGCGCGATGTCCGCTCGGCGCTCAACACGGCCAAGTCGCTCCTCGACATTCCGGCTGGCGCTGACCTGAGCGACGCCGTGAAGGAGCAGATTCGCGCGGTCTTCGCGCGCCCGCAGGCGGAGCAGGCCGAGGCGCTCCAGCGCGTGTATCAGTCGATTGCCAAGCGGACCATCTGGGAGCAGGTGACCAATAGCCGCGTGGTTGGCCTCCTCAGTACGCCAGCCACTTGGCTTGTGAACATCCTCGGTTCGACGGCAGAGTCGGCGCAGAACGCCATCGCACATCCGGTGGCGCTCGCGTTGGATGCGGCATATAGCAAGGTGGCTGGCAAGCGGCGGACGATTGCTGGCCTGTCGCGCGGCAAGGACTGGCTGGACACGTTCGTCGCCAGCGGCAAGCGGGTGGCAAACCCCAAGGCGCTCCGCAATATGCTGGACGGCATCCCGGCGGATAGTGTGTACGGGAATCTGGAGCGCATCAAGGGCAGCTATGTCACGGATTGGGGGCTGCAGAACCCCGGCGCGACCGCTGAGCAGGCGGAGAGCGCGTTCCGCAAGGCGGCTCGGATGGGGGCGCGAACGCTTGACGTTATCAGTAACGGCATCTATGGCGTGATGGAAACGGCGGACATCCCGTTCTACCGCGCGGCGCTGGCGACCGGACTGAAGGAGCGGGCGGCGGTTCGTGCGCTCAACGAAGGGCTGGGCAATAACCCCGAGGCATTTGCCAAGCGGGTGCAGGAGCTACTGACGCCGGATGGTGCGAACGTGGTGGACCAGATGCTGGCCACGGCGGACGCGCTGGACGCGACGTACAAGAGTACGACCGGAGCCGGGCAGGCGATTCGGGCGCTGGAGCAGGGCGTCCCGGCGCTTGGCGGGGCGCTGCGGTTCATGGTGCCGTTCGCCAATACGCCGACGAACATCATCCGCAAGGCGCTTGAGGGCGTTCCGGGCGTTGGTACGGTTATGACGGCCGCACAGAACAAGCGCGTCGCGTCGAAGATGCGGAGGCTTGGCGCGACCGCCGAGCAGGTGAGCGACGAGATGCGGCGTCGATATATCAACAACATCGCACGGCAGGCAACCACAGGGGCTGGCGGTATCGCGGCCGGGTTCGCGCTGCATCAGGCCGGGGTGCTGACCCCAGCGTATGTGGCCCCGCGTGGTGCCACGGACGCCGAGAAGGAAGAAATGCAGCGCCGAGCGCTGACGGGTGAGGCGCCGCTCTCAATCCGCATCGGCGACACCTCGATGTCACTTGGATATCTTGGCACGCTGGCTCCGGCGCTGGCGATTGGGGCGGCGATGTCGCAGGCGGTCAAGGACGATGCCGAGCGTGGGGTGGGGACCGTTGCGGTGCCTGCGGCGATGGCGACGGCCCGTACGTTCCTTGATATGCCGCTCCTCAAGGGCGTGTCTGGGCTGGCGGACATCGCTTCACAGGGGCCTGACCGCCTCCCGGTCGAGCTGGGCAAGCAGGTGGGGTCGTTCGTGCCGTCAGCCGTTGCGGCGGTCGCGCGCGGGGCCGACCCGCTCCAGCGTGCGCGGCCGGAGACGTTCGGCGAAGCGATTGCCGAGCGCATCCCCGTCCTGCGTGAGCGGCTGGCCCCGAGAGTTGGGGCGTTCGGCGAAACGCAGGAAGGCGTCGGCCTGCTGCGGAGTCTGATTGACCCTACCCGCCCTCAGAAGATTCGGACAGGTGGCATCTACGAGCAGCTGGAGCAGCTGGAGGTGTACCCCGGCCAGCGCGCGCGCCGTGAAGGCGAGTCCGCCGAGCAGTACGCCGCCCGCCGGGCGTACGAGGGCGAGCGGGAGAAGCGGGTGCTTGAAGGGATTCTCTCCGGCAGTTCGCCATCGCTTCGCAACGTTTCAGCCAGCGCTCGACGCAACTTCCGCCGCACGGTGGAAGAGCGGGGGGAGGAGGCGGCGGTGCGGGAGCTGTTGGCGATTGCGCTCCGGCAGCAGCGCGCCGAGATGACGGCCGCCGACAAGAAGACCGCCGAGCGACAGGCCCGGCGCGAAGGGTATCGCAGGAACACCACCGAGTTTACGTCCCGCGTCAATGCGTTGATGGCGGGCCAGCCCTAACCTGACAACATATTATGTCCAACGAAAAGTCCTCTGTCATGCTCGTGGTCGCCGGTTTCTTTGGCTCGCTCATCGCCGTGGGCAAGGCCAGCCACGGCAATATGCGGGATAACCTCCTCGCCATCAGCGCGGGCACGAGCAGCGCCTACTTCCTGACGCCCGTGGTCTTTTCGCTCACGGGCATCGAGGCCAGCCAGCAGACGATGAGCGCGATGGCGTTCCTGCTCGGCGTGCTAGGCCAGCGTGGGGTCGAGATTGTCATTGGCAAAATCTTTCCGGAGACGAAGGATGCTTGACCGCCTGAACCTCCTCGCCAACGCGGTGATGACGCTCGCCTCCGCCGCGTTCTACATCATGATTTTCACGAAGGCTGCGCCGGGATTCGATGCGACCCAGCACCTCCGGCCCCGGTCGTACTGGACCGTCCGAGTGGGCCTCAGCTTCTTCGTGGCCGGGAGCCTGCTGGCGGTACTGACGATGTATCCGGTCAGTGTGCCGCAGTTGATTCGCAACCTCGGCACGGCCATCCTGTTCGGGTGGGCGGCGGCGTACCACGCCAAGAAGTGGGGCGTGATTGCCGCACCGCGTCGCAAGACGGGTAGCATCCCGGTGGTCAGATGAGCTGCACCCACCCGTCCCCGAACCACAACACGCGGGGCGCACAGGCGGTCAAGGTCATCGTGCTTCACGCCGACGCCAGCCCGAACGAGAAGGGGTGCCTCTCGTGGCTCCAGTCGAGCAAGTCGAAGGTCAGCTATCACGCGCTGGTCGGGCGCGACGGCAAGGTCTACACGGTGGTCCCGTATGACCGCCGGGCGTGGCACGCGGGCAAGAGCGAGTGGAACGGCCACAAGGACGTGAACGGCGTCTCGGTGGGCCTGTGCTTCTCGAATAAGAACGACGGCAAGGAGCCGCTGACCGAGGCGCAGCAGAAGGCGATGAAGGCGCTCATCGCGGACGTGCGCCGGAAGTACGGGCACATCCCCGTGACCACGCACGCCAAGGTCAGCCCCGGTCGCAAGAACGACCCCGACCACGTTCCCGGCTTCGTCCTCAAGGACTATGAGTAAGGTCGATAAACTCTACGTTCTGTGCTTCACTGTCCTTTCTGCGCTCGGCATCGGCTATCTCCTTACCCACCCCACCCCCCGCCCGGATATCTTGGCGATGACTCGACAGGTGGACTCGCTCCGGCAGGCGGCGGACAGCGCCCGGACGGTGGCGATTCAGGCGCAGTACGCGGCGAAAGCGGCGGGCCAGCAGGAGCGGCGGGCGGCCGACCGCCTGATGGGCCAGCTCCGGACCACGCGGGATAGCCTCAACGCGCTCCGCCCGCTGACCGAGGACAGCGCCGCCACGGCGGACACCCTACGGATGGCCTTGGCCATCTCGGTGGCGATGGCCGACAGCTTGGCCGCGACCGCCGACGCCTATCTGTCCGAGGTGGACAGCCTCCGTGACCGCTACGCCGAAGAGCGGCGGGCGATGACCGTGGCGCTGGACAAGGCGGAGCGCTCGATGGCGACCCAAGACGCCCTAATCCGCGCCCTACAGAAACAGACCGAGTGCCGCATCGTCGGCCTCTCCTGCCCGTCCCGCCCCGTGTTGTTCGTCGCTGGCGTGGTCGCGGGAATCCTCTTGACACGATAGCGCCCGCAACATAGTGTCGGGCAACTCTCCCCCGGAGTGTCTGTGGCCCGTCATACACGGGTAGTGACCGTCGGCTGGACGACGCAAGAGACGGACGCGCTCCTCGACTGCATCCGTGTGGACGGAGCGCAGGGGTTCTACACCTATGCCAAGCAGTCCGGCAAGACGTATGACGCCTGCCGGATGTACCTCCAGCGCAATCACCGCGAGGCGTGGCTGGATGCGATGGAGGCATGGCGGGTTGCCCGGTTCCGCAACCCCGTCACCGCCCCGAAGGCCAAGGGGGCGAGCCGCGCCGACGAGGTGGCTGAGTGGTGGGACACCTTCCAGCCGGTACGGATAGCCCCTGCCCCCAAGCTGTCAGCGACCACGGCCAACGCCGGGGTGACCGTGGTGGCCAGCGACTTCCATTTCCCGCTACAGGACGATGCGGCGGTCTGTATCTTCTTGGATACTATCCGTCAACTCAAGCCGGAGCGGGTCATTCTCAACGGGGACCTGCCCGACCTCCTCGCCCTGTCCCGATACCCGAAGGATGTGCGGGATACATGGGGGCTGCGGAAGGAGGCCGAGGCGATGCAAGGGTTCCTCGCGGCGCTGGAGGAAGTCATGCCCAAGGACGCCGCGCTCATCGAGATTGACGCCAATCACAGCGGCAACGGGACCGAGAGTCGCTGGTGGCGCTACCTCTCGGAGCGCATCCCCGAGTTGATGGGGCACCCCCGCGCGATGTCAGATATGACATATCAGAAGTGGTGGCACCCGGAGTGGAGCCGCATCCAGATGCGGGACAGCGTGGTGCTGGGGCATGACCTGCTGGTGACCCACGGGGATATGGCGCGGAAGGGGGGCGGCGCAAGTGCCAAGGCGCACTCCGAGCGGTACGTCAACTCGGTGATGCACGGCCACACCCATCGGCAGGGGTCGCACATCCGCCGGGTGCCAGCGGTCGGGAGCCGGGGTGAGCAGACCATTCGGGCCTACGAGATTGGCTGTATGTGCCGACTGGACCCCAGCTATACCAAGGTGCCAGATTGGACGCAGGGATTTGCGGTGGTCACGACCAGCGAGAGCCACTATGCGGTGGAGCTGGTCACGATTGAGAACGGCGGGGCGGTGGTTGGCGCCCTCGGCCAGATGATTCGGGGGTAAGATGCCACGGAGGCGCTGGCCCGCTGTCCCAAAGGTGGTGTCTGGACTGGCCGGTCCTATCCGCGTCAGCCAGCGCCGGGGCGCGTTAACGGCCCCCGACGGGGACGATTGCTGGGGGCTGTACCTCCCGGCCAAGCGAACCATCGCGCTGGCGGGCGGGATGCCCCCGGCCCTGCGGTGGCACACGTTCGTCCATGAGTGGGCGCATGCGTGGCTGATTGATGCCGGGATTCCCAACCTCCTGCACGGGGAGACGGACGCCGAGTTGACCCGGAACGTCGAGGTCGTGTGTGATACGCTGGCCACGGCGGCGGTCCGGTCGATGGCGACCGCAATGGGACTCGACCCGATGGAGCGGAAGAAATAGGGGCTTGACTTGACTCAGCTTCAGTACTAGACTTGGGGTGTCGCCACAAACGGCGGCACCCTTTCTCTTTTTCCGGGAGTAGCAATGATTCTCAAGCTGTCAGAGGGGCCGGTCACGATGGTCGTGCGGAACGTGGCCGAGGCGGACGGGAAGTTCGGGAAGC
>Ga0315901_10007989_pt1 | contig 12382 bp, 12 predicted proteins | sample LakEriMetagenome_10_FD_203761 | JGI IMG/M metagenome (GOLD analysis project Ga0315901, IMG submission 203761) | Freshwater fungal communities from buoy surface, Lake Erie, Ohio, United States - Buoy 2 MA116 | ecosystem: Environmental > Aquatic > Freshwater > Lake | place: USA: Lake Erie, Ohio...
AAATCCGGGACTTCTAATGGCCTTGCCAGTTTGATTTCTTGGGAAGAAATCTCTTAAGCAATGTCTCAAAGATATACGGGCGGAATTGTTTCGGCCGGCCTTAACGGCATCAATTGGCCACCACCAACATCGGTGGAATACCTTGTTGTAGCTGGCGGTGGCGGTGGTGCTTCTACTTCACCCAATTCATCTGGTGGTGGAGGCGGTGGCGCTGGTGGATTTCTTACTGCAATTGGATATACTGTTGTTGCTGGATCAAGTATTACTGTAACTGTAGGTGCTGGTGGAAATGCTGGAGCACAAGGATCAAATTCTGTTTTTGGTATAATTACTGCAATAGGTGGTGGATTTGGAGCTGCTCCTTCGGCTGGCGCTGGAGGTAGTGGTGGTTCTGGTGGCGGAAACTCAACTTCTTCATCTAATGACAATACATCTCTTGGTATTGGTGTATTTGGCCAAGGTAATAATGGTGGACTTGGTAACTTTACCGCTGGCAGTGGTGGTGGTGGCGCCGGTTCTGTTGGTGGTAATGCATTTCCTGTATCCCTTCAAGCTAGTGCAAGACGAGGAGGAGCTGGTGGTACAGGAGTATCATCGTCAATTTCTGGCGCTCAAGTCTTTTATGCTGGTGGCGGCTCTGGCGGAACTTATCCAATTGCTGGAACTCAAAGTGGTCCAAGTCCAGCAGGAGCTGGAGGCGGAGGCATTGGTGGTGTAGGCACAAACGGATCATCTGGTTTTGCAAATACTGGCGGCGGAGGTGGTGGTGCTGGTAATACAGATCCAACTGGATTTACAGGCGGAGCTGGCGGCTCTGGTATCGTCATCATTCGCTACCCAGCATACTTAGCTCCTGCAGCATCAACAACTGGATCACCTGAGACATATATTGCTGGCGCATGGCGAGTATATAAATGGATAGCATCAGGTACAATTACATTTTAAGATAATCAATGGCAAACGGTTTATTTACTCTCAAACAACAAGTCGAAGCTCTACGACAAGGTGCATGGTCGGGCTATATTGCACCTAAATGGGTTGAGTACCTTGTTGTCGCTGGTGGTGGCGGTGGTGGTTACACAGGCGGCGGTGGTGCGGGTGGTGTATTAACAGGTATTGCTACTGTTGCGGCTGGCACTTCTTATACAGTAACTATTGGCACAGGTGGTGTTGGTAGTACATCAGGCGGAGACAATGCCGTACAAGGTCTAGCATCTGTCTTTGGCAGCATCAGTGCATTAGGTGGCGGCGCTGGCATTGCTAATTACACAGCTTCTGCGGCTAAAAATAATGGTGGTTCTGGTGGCGGTGGTGGACTTTCTACTATCGCTAATGGTCAAGGCACTGCTGGGCAAGGTAACGCTGGTGGTTTAAGTAGTGCATCAAACGGTGGCGGTGGCGGCGGTGCAGGCACAGTTGGTTTAGTCGCAGCTGCTGTTGGTGGCAATGGCGGTGCTGGTATTGCATCAGCTATCACTGGCACAGTAACGACCTATGGCGGCGGTGGTGGCGGTGGATTTTCCAATAGTATTAACACAGGTTTCGGTTCAGGTGGTGTTGGTGGTGGCGGTAGTTCTACATTAACGGCAGGCACAAATGGGGGAATCAATACAGGTGGTGGCGGTGGAGCCGCTAGTTATAGCAACCCAACTTTTTACGCTGGTGGCTCAGGCGGCTCAGGCATTGTTGTAGTCCGTTATCCAGGCAATGTACAATTCTTTTCTGGTGGTACAATCAACTACACCAACGGACACATAGTTCACATTTTCACATCATCAGGAACACTGGCTCCAATATTACCAGTTGTTTATAATACATCACATCAAATCTCACGCAGCTTGCGCTTTAATAGTGCTGACTCTACTAATTTAACACGCACACCTGCAAGTGCTACAAACCGTAGAACTTGGACATTTAGTGCTTGGATGAAACGCTCTACGCTATCGACATATCAAATGATTATGTCTGCGGCACAAAGCGGTGCCGTGAACGAAGCGTTTATGTATTTTCTTGATAGTAACGCTTTTTATTATTATGAAGTTGATGGCTCTGGTACAAATATTGCAAGTGTTGGAACAACAGCAGTATTTCGTGACCCATCTGCTTGGTATCACATTGTTTATTCGGTTGATACAACTCAAGCAACATCAACCAACAGAATTAAAATTTATGTTAATGGTGTAGATGTAACAAATACATCATCTCCTTTATACCCTGCTCAAAATTTACAAACTGCTTTTAATATGACGTATGCTCATTTTATTGGCACTCGCACATCAGGAATTCAGTACCTCAATGCATATTTAACCGATATTAACTTCATTGATGGTCAAGCCTTGACACCAGCATCCTTTGGTGCGACAAGCACAACCACAGGTGTATGGGCACCAATTCGTTACTTGGGTACATATGGTACCAATGGTTTTTATCTAAACTTCTCAGACAATAGTAATACAACAGCCTCTACATTAGGTAAAGACTACTCACCTAACGGCAACAACTGGACACCTAATAACTTTAGTGTAACAGCCGGAGCAGGGAATGATTCTCTAGTGGATACTCCAACACAATATGGTTTTGATACTGGTGTTGGCGGTAGCGTGCGAGGCAATTACAACACAATGAATCCTGTAAATAAAGGATCAACAGTAACTTTAACAAATGGTAACTTAGACCAAGTAACTGCTTCTGGTGGTTGGAATTCAGCAAGAGGTACTATTGGTGTTTCAAGTGGAAAATGGTATTGGGAAGTAACAATAACAGGTACAACGCAATCTGTTATGCATGGAGTTGATGACAACGCATACAATGTGACTACCAATCCAAGTAGCAGTTACGTTGGTGCATATCAAAATTCTTGGGGTGTATACGCATCAAATGGAGATAGAAGAAACAACACAGGAGCTGGTACTACCTATGGTTCTTCATTTGCTCAAAACGATGTGATGATGGTTGCTTTGGATATGGACACAGGCAAAATTTGGTGGGGTAAAAATGGCACTTGGTTTGCAAGTGGATCACCTTCTGCCGGAACAAATGCCGCATACACAAATCTATCTGGATATACATTGAATCCAGCAACAAGTGGATTCGACACAACTGATAGTTGCACACACAATTTCGGTCAACGAGCATTTGCATATACAGCACCATCAGGATACAAAGCACTTTGCACAACCAATTTACCAACACCGGCAATTGGTTCAACAGGTGAAACTTTGGCTACAAGTTATTTTGCGCCTGTAACTTACACAGGTACTAACGCAACGCAAAGCATTACTACTGGATTCCAACCAGATTTGGTGTGGATAAAAATGCGGAGCAATGTAAGCAGAAATACCCTATTTGATGTTATTCGTGGAGTAACAAAGGTACTTTGGTCTGATTCAATAGACGCAGAAGGAACTTCTAACGCTGGAACTGGATTAACTTCACTTAATTCAAATGGATTTACATTAGGGACAGAAATCGCTGGAACTAATGGCTCAACTAATGTTAGTGGTTCAACCTATGTCGCATGGAACTGGAAAGCCGGCGGTACTGCCGTAACAAACCGATTAGGTACAATTGCTTCAACAACAAGTGTAAACCCTACGTCTGAGTTTAGTGTGGTAACCTATACGGGAAATGGCACATCAGGAGCTACTATTGGGCATGGACTTGATGTTACGCCATCAATGATTATTTTAAAATCACGAAGTGGCGGCGTATACGATTGGCGTGTTTATCATTCTGGACTTACAGCAGGGTATAACATTGCTTTAAATACAGCTGCGACTCAATACCTAGGAAGTGGAGGAAATGCGGGTTTCATAAGCGCTGTTACACCTACCACTTTTACATTGACACAATCTAACTCAAGTCTTGATGCTGTTAATATAAACGGTGGTACTTATGTCGCTTACTGCTTTGCAGAAGTAGTGGGATATAGCAAGTTTGGCTCTTACACAGGCAATGGTTCTGCTGATGGGCCTTCTGTGTATACTGGTTTCCGTCCTGCGTATGTATTAATTAAGCAATCTAATGATATCAATAGTTGGTTTATTTGGGATTCTTCACGAAGCTCATACAATGTCGCAAGCGCAACATTAAAAACAAATTCTTCTGATGCTGAAGAAACATCTTATTCAATTGATATATTGTCTAACGGGTTTAAAATAAGAACATCTGATTCACGACAAAATACAAGTGGTGGCACATACATTTACATGGCCTTTGCTTCCAACCCATTCAAATACTCCTTGGCCCGATAACAGGAAAAACAATGTACGCACTATTAACAAACAATAACGAAATCACTCAAGTGGGTGAACTACAAACTCTGTTTCCTAATGAGTTTCAACCAACACATCTATATGCCATTCAACATGGTGCTAAACCTATTATTGATGGTAACAAACAAGACGAACGCTTCTATTGGGTAACCTTTGACAAGTATGAAGTTGGTGCTGAATCTGTTACAAGAGAATATGTCAATACACCAAAGGCACTAGAAGATGTAACAGTAACACCGGAGGGTGCTACAGAACCTATTACAACATTTGGTTTAAAAACAAATTACATTACACAGTTTAAACATACTGCAAACTCAATGTTGGCCTCTACTGATTGGATGGCCATTCGTAAGTTTGAACGCAACATAGATATACCTGCTGACGTTGTTACTAAACGTGCAGCTATTTTAACTGAGTGTGATAGATTGATTGCTGCGGTTACTGCGGCTACTAATATGCCAGATTTTATTACAGCAGTAAGTTCTGCTAACTGGCCAAAATAATGGAGTTGAGATGAGTAGTTATCAAGGCGGATTTTTATCCGCAAACTATGACCCGTTTAGTGGGCCACCTTCCACGGTTGAATACCTTGTGGTTGCTGGTGGTGGAGGTGGTGCAAGCGATACCAATGGTGCTTGTGGTGGCGGCGGTGCGGGAGGTTTATTGCAAGCCGCTAATTTTCCTGTTGTCAATGGTTCCACTCTGACTATAACCGTAGGTGCTGGTGGCTCTGGTGGCCCAGCGTCCTCAACTTCATCGGGTGTTGGAACTTCTGGTTCAAATTCAGTTTTTAGTTCAATAACATCTATTGGCGGTGGCGGTGGCGGTAAATCATATCGTAGTGGAGGTGCAGCATTAAGCGGTGGTTCTGGTGGTGGTAATAGTGGTCAAACAGCGCCATCGGGAGGCGGCGCAGGAACTTCTGGACAAGGTTATGCTGGAGGTTATGAAATTACTGTAGATGGATATCAAGGTGGCGGTGGCGGTGGCTCTGGCTCAGTAGGTGGTAATGCTACTTATGGTGGTGGTAATAAAAATAGAGCAGGTTCTGGCGGTACAGGTACTTGCTCAACCATTACAGGTCAAAGAGTTTTCTACGCTGGCGGTGGCGGTGGTAGTACATACTACGGCTCAGAACTTATTGGATTAGGAGTTGTTGGTGGTGGCAATGGAGCAGGCGCTAACGCAGATGGTGCTACATCTACAATTTCCGCAACTTCAGCTATTTCAAATACTGGAAGTGGTGGAGGCGCAGGAGCAGGTTATTCTGTTACTCCTTTTTCTAGTGCTGGCGGCAACGGTGGCTCAGGCATTGTAATCATCCGTTACCTCAGAACATTATCACCACCAAAGTCCGTCACAGGAAACGTACAAGTCAACTATGCATCAGGATATCAAATATATACATGGACCTCATCGGGAACAGTAACTTTTTAAGGAGATTTTAAATGGCACATTTTGCTAAAGTAGAAAATGGTATCGTTACACAAGTAATTGTTATCGACCAAGAAACATTAAACACAGGACATTGGGGTGACCCAGCATTGTGGGTTCAGACCTCATATAACACACAAGGTGGTCAGCATCCAGAAGGCCGTCCATTGCGTAAGAACTATGCAGGTATTGGGTACACATACGATTCAGGTCGTGATGCATTCATTCCACCAAAACCATATGCATCATGGGTTCTGAATGAAGACACATGCTTGTGGTCAGCACCAGTTGCTATGCCAACAGACAATAAGATGTATCGCTGGGATGAACCAACAACAGCATGGGTTGAAGTAACTTCACCAACATAATAATATGCCACTCTACTCAGGAATGTGGACTTTAAGCCAAGTCCATCAAGCAGTTAAGAATCAAACCTGGACAGGTATTGCGCCTCCTAGTGTGGAGTATTTGGTTGTGGCTGGCGGAGGTGGCGGTGGCGGAAGTGCTGGTGCAGGAGGTGGTGCGGGTGGAGGATTGCTTGCTGGTTTTTCTGGCGTAACTGCTGGCACTCAACTTTGGGTTACTGTAGGCGCTAGTGGTGCTGGTGGTGGTGCGGCAACAAAAGGTACAACTGGTAGTAATTCTGTTTTACTTGCCGCATCGTCTGGCGCAAGCACAGGAAACATAGTTGCTTTAGGCGGCGGCGGCGGTGGAGCATACAGTGCTAGTGGTGCGGCTACTGGAATTATGAATGGTGCTACAGGCGGCTCTGGTGGTGGTGGTGGCAGTTACGGAAATCAAGTTGAAGGCATAGGAGGTGCTGGCACTTCTGGGCAAGGTAATGCTGGCGGCGGCGGTTCTACCACGCTTAATACTGGCGGGGGCGGTGGTGGTGGTGCTGGAACTGTAGGACTTGCTGGAACCAGCACAGTTGGCGGCAACGGAGGAGCGGGTATTGCTTCTTCTATTTCTGGAACAGTTACAACTTATGCTGGCGGTGGAGGTGGTGGAGATAGACTTTCTACTGTGTCTTCTGGCGGTGTAGGCGGCGGCGGTGCGGGTGGAGGTAGTGCGGCAAGTCCAGTTGCAGGAACCGCTAATACTGGCGGGGGTGGAGGTGGTTGCGGTACTTACGGCCCATCTTCTGATACTGGTGCTAATGGCGGTAGCGGTATCGTAATCATCCGCTACCCTGACATTTTTGGTCCTGCTAAATTTACATCAGCAACATATACTGTGAGTGGCGGTTTTAGAATATACTCATTTACTTCATCTGGTTCAATTACTTTCTAACTAAATATAGTAACCAACCAATAACATAATAAGAATTATGGCACTCTCAAAAATCACAGCAGCAAGTATCACATCGAATGTAATCTCATCAGCACTCATTGCTAATGGTGAAATTACATTTGCTGATATCGCAAACAACACAATCACTGGCGCACTCATTGCCGCTAACGCTATAACTACAGCAGCAATTGCGGATGGCTCAATCAATACTTCTGAACTAGCAGCAGGAGCTGTAACAGGTGATAAACTTGCTACTACAATAACAACAGGCAATGTTAACCTATCTGGTGCAACTAGTTTCCTCAGTACAGTATTTGAAACAGCCAACGTGACTACCTTGATGGGTGCTAACACAACTATCAATGTGGCACAACCACTTGTAGTGTTTACTGCTAACTCATCTGCAAACAGTACAGTTAACTTTACAGGTCTTGCTGGTATGCCAGTGGGTAATACTGCATCGTTTACTATTATTAATCCAAATAGTTCTACTCCAAAATACATTAGTGCATATCAAATTGATGGTAGTGCAACAACTGTAAAATGGGCAGGCGGTGCACCACTTGGTGCCGCATCGGCAAACACAGACATTTATTCCTTTACTGTTATTAAAACTGCTGCAACACCAACATATAACGTGTTTGCATCTGTACAAAGCTTCTTTTAATTATGCCATTTCTTAGAAAATATACTGGCCCATTAAAAACTGCGGCTCGTAAAAGACTGTCAGCAATTGCTATAGCTGTTGATGCATATTTTAATTATGTAACTTTATTATTACAAGGTGATGGCACCAATGCTGCACAGAACAATACATTCTTGGACGGCAGTACAAACAACTTCACTATTACCCGCAATGGCAATACCACCCAAGGTTCTTTTTCTCCTTATGGGTCTAATTGGTCTAATTTCTTTGATGGCAGTGGTGACTTCCTGCTTTTTGCTGATAACGCAGGGCTTGAAATAGGCACAAATAGTTTTACTTTTGAAGCATGGATAAACTTAACCGCTTATTCTTCTGCATATGGTAGCCCAGCGCAATATGTTGCAACTGTTGGCGCAAAAGAAGGAACAAATGGTAGTGTTAGTTATAGGCTTATAGTTAATGGAACATCAAATTCTTATACAGAACTAATGTGGCAAACTTATTCAAATGACAGCACTGCTGTAACTACTACCGCAAGCTACTCATTTGCACTTAACACTTGGTATCATGTTGCGGCAGTTAGAAATGGAACGACTGTCACTTTGTATGTAAATGGCACAAGCATTGGTAGTGGCACAGACGCAACTAATTCTCAAAATACATCTGCGCCTTTTAGGGTTGGAAGTATTGGTTACACAAACTTTGAATACTATTTTCCCGGTTACATCAGCAATCTGCGTGTTGTAAATGGTACTGCTGTTTACACAAGCAACTTCACACCAAGCACCACCCCGCTTACTGCAATAACAAACACCGCAATACTGACTTGCCAATCAAATCGTTTTGTTGATAAAAGCACAAATGATGCCGCTGTCACAATAAATGGCAACACAAGCGTTCAACGATTTAACCCATTTGGTACTGCTACTGCCTACTCCACAAGCGTGATTGGTGGGTCAGGGTACTTTGATGGTACTGGTGACTATTTGGTTACATCGGGTACTGGAAGTTTTAATCCAAGAAGCACATTTACTGTTGAATTTTGGACTTACCCAATTTCTAATAACACGGTAACTTGGATTAACTCCAACACAGATAATAATTTTTATTTTGAAACTTTAAGTACTACTTTGTATGTTGGTGATGGACTTATTAACACGATTAGCACATCAGCGCCTACAGTAAACCAATGGACTCATTTGCTATTGTCTTTTGACGGAACCACATACAGATTGTTTTACAACGGAGTTTTGCAAGCAACTTCAACAAATTTATTGCAAAACAATGTTATCTCTGCTTTTAGAATTGGTCAGAAACAAGAAGGAACTAGACCATTTAATGGTTACATAACTGATATGCGAGTGCTTGTTGGTACTGCTTTGCAGACTTCAGCATTTACACCACCGACTGCACCATTGACTGCAATCAGTAATACATCGGTGTTACTTAAATTCCAAAACGCAGCAATCTTTGACAACGCTATGATGAACAACTTAGAAACTGTGGGTAACGCACAGATTTCTACAAGCGTGGTGAAGTATGGAACAGGGTCAATGTATTTTGATGGAACAGGTGATTACCTTGTTGGCAATGGCTTCCAAGGTTTAGGCGGCAATTTTACTATTGAAGCGTGGGTGTACTCACTTAATTGGTCTAGTGGTGCTCATGTAATTTTTGATACAAGAGATGCTTGGTTTTCTACTACAGGAGTAGTTTTATATTTTAACGATGCTGGCAATTTAATCATGTACCTTAATAGTAGTGACAGAATTACGTCTGCAACTGCTTATTCTTTATCTACTTGGTATCATGTGGCATTAGTAAGGTCAGGCTCAACAATCACAATGTATGTGGATGGTACAAGCGTTGGAACATACACTTATGCAACAGCATTAACTGATAAAACTGCAATAGTTGGAACTGCAACAGATAACCGACAGACAACTAATGCGTGGAAATTTAATGGTTACATAGATGACTTACGCATCACCAGAGGTTATGCCCGATACACAGCAAACTTCACACCGCCAACTGCGGCTTTTGTTACCATCTCCGCACCTTAATTCCAATTCTAAACTCCCAGTTTGACTAAATAGGTAATCAAATTGGGAGTTAAACTTGGCTGCATTTTCAGAATTAAACTTAGAGCAGTATGCTAATTTCTCTACGACAGTCAATGTAGAGGATTCTAGTGGCACAGCAATCAACCTATCCGGTTATTCAGCTGCATCTCAGATAAGAAAATCTTATTACTCAACAACTGCAACTAATTTCACCGCTACTGTAACTGGTGTTGCAAACGGTGAGGTTACTATTTCCATGACTGCGGCTAACACAGCTAACATGTCACCTGGCAGATATCTATACGACCTTGTTATTACTTCTCCCGCTTCGATTAAAACAAGGGTGATTGAAGGCATTGTTGTTGTGTTGCCTGGAGTAACGCAGATATAATGGCAATCACAGCTAAAATCAATGTTACAACTGGTATTGGTCGAGCAACTATTACTCAACCAAATAAATCCACTATTGTCGCACAAAACTTTGCACCAAAACCTGATGTGAGTATTAACCAGATAGATGGCATAACAACTACTGGTGTACAAGATGGATATACACTCATCTATAATTCTGATACAAGTAAATTTGAAGCATCACCTGCTGCAGATGTAACTGGACAAATAACTCAAATAACTGGAGGCTCCTTTTAATGGCCAATACCGTAATTCAACTAAAATTCTCAACAATAACGGCAACACCTAGTTCACTAAATGTTGCTGAACCAGCATATTCATATACAAGTAATACGTTGTTCATTGGTTCACCAGCAGGCACAGGGTCTATTGCAATTGGTGGTAAGTTCTTTATTGACCAACAAGAAAACATTTTTAACTTAGTTAATGCAGCCTTTACGACTGCGAATGCAGCAGGTACTTCAACATTTGCTCAAGCAGCTTTTACACAAGCAAATGCGGCTTTTGATTCTGCGAACTCCGCTGCAACATTACAATCTGGTATCAATGCAACACAGAATACCAACATTACCAATGCACAGAATACTGGTGATGCCGCTTTCTTATCAGGTAATACAGCTGCAACATTGCAAGCTGGAATTAATGCTACACAAAATACTAATATTACGGATGTAACAAATACAGCTGCAGCTGCTTTTACAACTGCTAATAATGCGTTACCTAAGGTTGGTGGTACAATTACTGCTGATTTGGTTATTGCTGGTAACTTGACAGTTAGTGGCTTAACAACATATGCTAATACAACCAATGTTCTACTTGGTGATAATATTATTACTCTTAATGCTGAGATACCATCTGGATTAGCGCCAACAGAAAACGCTGGTTTTGAAATCAATCGTGGATCTTCTGCTAATGTTTCATTATTGTGGAACGAATCAAGTGATAAGTGGACCGCAACAAATGATGGTAGTTATTATTTTGTTCTTGCTGATGCAGCTGTTAATGATACACAAAACACTAACATCACAACGGTAACAAATACTGCGACAGCTGCATTCTTAGCAGCTAATTCAGCCGCTACACTATCAGCTGCGACTGATGCAACTCAGAATACTAATATTACTAATGCACAGAATACAGCTGATGCTGCTTTCTTAGCAGGTAATACCGCAGTTACAGTACAGTCGGCAATTAACCTTACTCAGAACAATTCCATTGCTGCTGCTTTTAATCAGGCAAATAATGATGTTACAAATGTTAATATCTCATCCGCTGATTATGGTAATGCGGCTTATGTTTCTGCATTTAAAGTTGAAGCCAATGGTCGTATCAGTTCTGCAAACTCAACTGCAATTGCAATTGGTGCTGGTGCAATCACATCAGGTACATTAACTGTAGAGCGTGGTGGTACAGGAGTTGGTACACATACAGTAAATGGTGTCTTGTTAGGTCAAGGTACCGCTGCAATACAAACAGCATCGTCTTCAACAGAAGGCCATATACTGACAATAAATAACTCAGGTGTTCCAGCATTCTCACATTTACAGGGCGGAACATTCTAAATTTATTGTGAAAAGGAATTGTTATGAGTGTAGAGTTTTCGAATGCATATCAGGAGATTCTGCTTGAAAATCTGATGACGATAATCAAGCAGAACTTTATGTTCCAGACTCAGTTAAAATTAACTGAAGATACTGGTAAACAAAGAGCAGAGTTAGAGGCAAGATATAATGAAGTTGTTAACCAATGGAATTCGGTTCAAGGCCAATTAGCGGAAATTGAATCGTACAAACAAAGGGCAACTAACAACACTTCGGCTCATCAGGAAAAGACCAGAATACAAACTGCTCTGAATGATGAAATGAAAAAAAGTGCAGGATTAAAAGTACAGTTGGAAGAAAAAGAAGGAGAGATTTCTAAGTTGAATGAATACATCAGTAAACTAGAAGAAATTGCACCTATGTCCAAGCTGAAGAAAATTAATCCAGAGAAAGCAGTTGCCTTAATACCTGCGCCTGTTGCTATAGAAGAACCCGCACCGATGAACCTTTTCAAAATAGAGGCAGATAACGGCAGTTCATTCTAATGGCTAATACAATAATTCAGTTAAAACATTCAACAGTAACAGGCAATGTGCCTGCTTCGTTGGCCAATGGTGAAATCTCTATTAACAGTAGAGATGGGAAGTTGTTTTATTCCACACCACTTGGTGTTGTAACTGCATTCAATCCTTATCCAGGTCCATCAGGACTTGATACTGA
>Ga0315901_10007994_pt1 | contig 12377 bp, 13 predicted proteins | sample LakEriMetagenome_10_FD_203761 | JGI IMG/M metagenome (GOLD analysis project Ga0315901, IMG submission 203761) | Freshwater fungal communities from buoy surface, Lake Erie, Ohio, United States - Buoy 2 MA116 | ecosystem: Environmental > Aquatic > Freshwater > Lake | place: USA: Lake Erie, Ohio...
CGAGACCGTAGGAGACCACCTTGAACCACTTGCCCGACATGTTCAACGCCATGCCATGCGTCAGATGCCCGCCCTCGGCCAGCGACATGCCCATGATGGTGTCACCCGGCTGCAAAAAGGCCAGCATGACGGCCTGGTTCGCTTGCGAACCCGAGTTGGCCTGCACATTCGCAAATTTTGCGCCGTAGAGTTCTTTCAAGCGGTCGATCGCGAGCTGCTCGGCAATGTCGACGAATTCGCAACCGCCGTAGTAGCGCTTGCCAGGATAGCCTTCCGCGTATTTGTTGGTCAGCTGCGATCCCTGCGCTTGCATCACCGCAGGCGATGCGTAGTTCTCGGAGGCGATCAGCTCAATGTGGTCTTGCTGACGCTGGTTTTCTTGCTGAATGGCGGCCCACAGCTCGGGGTCGATGCGGGCGACGGTATGGTCTTTCGAAAACATCAAAAATGCTCCTATCACTCAGCAATGCGAGGTCGTTTACAGGGAGCCCGGCACAGGAGACACGGGCAGCACCGGTTGTTGCCATCTGGCTGCCCAGGCGTACGGCGGTGGAAAATCTCGCGCTTCATGGTGGTGACCCACCCCTTCGGCCATGACAAACCTGAAGTTTCGCCAGTCACGCGAGGCAAAATGGTGCCAAATTCTAGAGGACGGGCGCTCTTTGAGCAAGAACGGCGAGCGAAGATTGGGAGTGTTTCCGCTAAAATGCGGCGGTCTCTCGTCAGCGTCCGCTTACCATCTCAGAAAGAACACCAATGATCGTTTTAATTACCGGCGCCAGCTCAGGATTTGGTGCCGAAATGGCCCGCAAATTCGTCTCTCAGGGTCACCGTGTGATCGCTGCCGCCCGCCGCACCGACCGGCTATCGACCTTGGCGAAAGAACTGGGTGAGACCGTGTTGCCGATCGAGCTGGATGTGACCAGCAAGGCCTCGATCGATCACGTGCTGACGTCGTTGCCTGAGAGCTGGCAGAGCATTGATGTACTGATCAACAACGCCGGTCTGGCGCTCGGTCTGGAACCGGCTCATCAGGCACATCTGGATGACTGGGACACCATGATCGCCACCAACTGTCAGGGATTGGTGACCGTCACTCGCGCCATCCTGCCGCGAATGGTCGAGCGCGGCTCTGGGCTGGTGATCAACATCGGATCAGTGGCCGGCGCCTACCCTTACCCGGGCGGGAATGTCTACGGCGCGACCAAGGCCTTCGTGGACCAGTTCACGCTGAATTTGCGTGCCGACCTGGTTGGCACAGGCGTGCGGGCGACGAACATTGCACCCGGCCTGGCTGGCGGCACCGAGTTCTCGAATGTGCGTTTCAAAGGCGACGATGCGGCGGCGGCGAAGGTCTACCAGGGCGCAGTCCCGCTGACCGCCGCTGATGTGGCCGAGGCCGCCTACTGGGTCAGCACCCTGCCCGCGCATGTGAACATCAATGGCATCGAAATGATGGCCACCTGCCAGGGCTTTGCGCCATTTACCGTCAAACGCAACGGCTGATGAGCAGGCCTTTCCGCTGGCCCGTGCGGGTGTACTACGAAGACACGGACACCGGCGGCGTGGTCTACTACGCGAACTACCTCAAATTCTTTGAGCGCGCGCGTACCGAATGGCTGCGCAGCGCGGGCATCAACCAGCAGCTCATGAGTGAGCAAGAAAACGTAATCTTTGTAGTCAAAAGCGCGACCATCGATTACCATGCGCCAGCAAAACTGGATGACGCTCTGGAAGTGAGCGTGAGCATCGAAAAAATCGGACGCGCGTCGGTGAATTTTTCGCAAGCAGCGTGGTGCACTGGCGGCTCGGAATCCGAGCTGTTGTGCAGCGGCCAGATACGTGTGGGTTGCATCCATGCCGAGTCCTTGCGCCCTACGGCCATACCCGCCGCCGTTCTTGAAAAAATCAAGAGGCTGTATGCAAGCAAAACTGAGCAGCAGACTGCCCAGACCCTCGACTGATTGACTCCTTGAGTGATCCATTAGCGCCATGACAGTGACACAAGACCTCTCGTTCGTTTCGATGATCAGCAATGCCTCGCTGCTGGTGCAGCTGGTGATGGCCTTGCTCTTGCTGATCTCTGCCATGAGCTGGACGTACATCTTCCGCAAGATGTTCACCATTCGCAGCGCGATCGCACAAACCACCGAATTTGAAAATATTTTCTGGTCCGGCGCAAACCTGAACGCTTTGTACGAAGAAGTCACCTCGACCCGCCGCCAGCGCGCTAGCCATTCCGGTGCACTGGAACGTATTTTCGAAGCGGGCATGGAGGAATACCGCAAGGCCCGTCAGACCTTCACGGGCAAGGACATCGACACCAGCGCACTGCTCGACGGTGCGCGCCGGGCAATGCGCGCCGCTTACCAACGCGAAATGGATGCGCTCGAATCTCACCTCGCGTTTCTGGCGTCGGTAGGTTCGGTGTCGCCCTATATCGGTCTGTTTGGCACGGTCTGGGGCATCATGAATTCCTTCCGGGGTCTGGCCAACGTGCAGCAGGCAACGCTAGCCTCTGTCGCACCCGGCATCGCGGAAGCATTGGTCGCGACCGCGATCGGACTGTTCGCGGCGATTCCAGCGGTGGTGGCCTACAACCGCTACTCGCATGACATCGACCGGCTTGCGATTCGTTTCGAGAGCTTCATCGAAGAATTTTCCAACATCCTTAACCGGCAGGCGCGCTGATGTCCAACATCTCGTCGATGCGCGGCGGGAGAAGCCGCAAGTTCAAGTCCGAGATCAACGTCGTGCCGTATATCGACGTGATGCTTGTGCTGCTGGTGATCTTCATGGTGGTGGCGCCCCTGTCTACGCCCAGTATGATCAACCTACCCAAAGCGGGCAAATCCAATCAGCCGCCGACTGAGTATCTGGAAATCGAACTCAAGCCCGATGGCTCGGCTACCGTAGGCGTGCACGGAAAAAAGACCGTATCAACAAAAAAACGCGAAGAGCTGGGTAACCGCCTGGAAGAATTGCATGAAAAGTACCCCGACCTGCCACTGATGATCTCCGCCGACAAGGACATCAAATACGATGAAGTGGTACAGACCATTTCGCAGGCCAACAAGACCGGTATTGCCCGGGTAGGCCTGTCCACCCGCTGAGCCAGCGTTGAGAGAAGCGATACGCCATTACCAAATACCAGCACAGCCAGGCCGTCTGCGTGCGCTGGGTCTTGCGCTGCTCGTTCATCTGCTGCTGCTGGGATTGCTCTGGTTTGGTGTTTCATGGCAGAGCGACACCCCGATTGCGGTCGAGGCTGAGATCTGGAACCCTGTTGCGCGCGAGGCGGCGCCACCACCACCGCCACCCGAGCCGGTGCCTGAACCGCCAAAGCCGGCCCCCGCGGTCGAGCCCCCCAAACCCGCACCGGTTGCCGAACCCGTCAAACCCAAGCTGCCCGATCCGGAAATCGCGCTCGAAAAAGAAAAGAAGCGCAAGCAAGAAAAAGAAGAGGCAGACCGTAAGAAAAAAGAGCAGCTCGCCGAGAAAAAAGCGCGCGAGGAAGAAGACAAACGCAAAAAGCTTGCGGAAGCCCAAGAAAAAGACAAAGAAAAGAAAAAATTAGCCGAGCTTGAAAAACAAAAGCTTGCCGAGGAGCAGAAGCAAAAAGAACAAACTGCCGCAGAGGAGAAAAAACGTCTCGCTGAGGAGCAACAACGCAAACAGGAAGAGCTCGCGGCTGAACAGCGCGCCAAGAAACGGCGGGAGGACGACCTACGCCGGCAGATGCAACTCGCCGGCGACGGTGGCGCAGGTGATGCAGAGAAATCACAAGGGCCGCGCAGCGACGGGGGCTACGCGCGCAGGGTGGCAGGTTTAATAAAATCGCATACAATCCTGCCGCAGAGCGATATACAGGGCAACCCCGCAGTGGAATACACGGTCGAGCTGCTGCCGGATGGCAGCCTGCGCGGTGAACCCAAGATGACACGATCTTCGGGCATTCCGGCATTTGATCAGGCGGTACGGCGCGCCATCGACAAGACAGCACCCTTCCCGCCAGATCCCGCGACGGGCAAGGTACCATCCAGCATCAGCATTTCTCATCGACCGAAAGACAGCGACCAGCGATGAAAAGACTTTTCCTGAAGCTAATTGCAATGCTGAGCCTCTGTTCGGTTTTGCCGCTTGCGCAGGGGCAGCTGAAGGTGGATATCTCCGGCGTCGGCGCGAACCAGATACCGATCAGCATCGCTGGCTTCGTCAACGAATCCGTCAGCGGGCAAACGCTGAGCAGCATCATCCGCGCAGATCTCGAGCGCAGCGGCATGTTCCGGCTGATCGACACCCAGGAGGCGATTGCCGAGGACACCGCCATTGATCTGCCCAGTTGGAAGAGCAAGGGCGCCGATGCGCTGGCGATCGGCAGCGCGGCGAAGCTCTCGGATGGCCGAATAGAGATCCGTTACAAGCTGATCGACACCGTTAGGGGCGCGACGCTGACAGCCCAAAGCCTCATCGTTCAGCAGCAATTTGCACGACTGGGCGCGCATCGCGTTGCCGATGACATCTTCGAAAAGCTGACCGGCATTCGCGGTGCCTTTGCCACGCGGATCGCCTACGTTAGCCGCTCGGGAGGCGAGTACCGTCTTGAAATCGCCGATTCCGACGGCGAGAACGCCTTTATCGCGCTGCGCTCGTCAGAGCCCATCATCTCGCCCACGTGGTCGCCCGATGGCAGCAGGCTGGCCTATGTCTCTTTCGAGAGCAAGAAACCCGTGGTCTATGTGCAAGAACTTGCCAGCCGCAAGCGCGTGATCGCCGCCAATTTCAAAGGTAGTAACTCGGCACCGGCCTGGTCACCGGATAGTCGCCGGCTGGCGATTGCGCTCTCGCGCGACGGTCTGACACAGATCTACAGCGTCAGCGCCGATGGCAGCGACCTGCGCAAGCTGACTCACTCCAACGGCATCGATACCGAGCCCTGCTACTCGCCCGACGGCCAGAGCATCTATTTCACCAGCGACCGCAGCGGCGGACCGCAGATCTACCGGGTGAATGCCGATGGCGGCGACCTGAAACGAGTCACCTTCGGGGGAAATTACAATATCAGTCCGTCCATTTCGCCCGACGGTAAAATGCTGGCCTATATCTCGCGGCGCGAGGGAAAGTTCCAACTGCACCTATTGGATCTGGCCTCTTCCCGAGAAATGCGCTTATCCGACGCAGCGCTCGACGAATCACCGAGCTTTGCGCCGAATGGCCGCTACATCCTGTATGCCACCGAGGCGGGCGGGCGCGGAAGCCTGGCCGTAGCTTCGATCGATGGCAGCGCGAAATACACGCTCTCGGCGCGGGCCTCGAACCTGCGCGAGCCTGCCTGGGGGCCTTTTACCAAATAAGCAAAAACCTACAATAACGACTGTCGGAATTTTTTGATCAATCAGGGGGAAACCAACATGCAAGGAACCAAACTCATCGCTGCCGCTACGGCACTGGCGCTGCTGCTGTCGGCCTGCTCGACCGTTAAACTCGATGAATCAGCACCTGTCGAAGACCGCGCCGGCAAGAACGTCCCGCAAGTAACCGCGCCCATCACACCCGGCGCCGTCCCCTCCTCGAGCGACAGCAGCTCCGCCTCCTCGAGCAGCGCCCAAAACGATCCGCTCAACGACCCGAACAGCGTGCTGGCCAAGCGCAGCATTTACTTCGACCTCGACAGCTACGTCGTCAAAGACGAATTCAAGCCAGTGATTGATGCGCATGCGCAGTACCTGGTCTCACGAAAGGATCGCAAGATCATCATCCAGGGCAATACCGACGAGCGCGGTGGCAGCGAATACAACCTCGCGCTCGGTCAGAAACGTGCTGAAGCCGTACGACGCTCGCTGCAAGCCCTGGGTGTGCCGGATGCACAAATGGAGGCGATCTCCTTCGGCAAAGAGAAGCCCAAGGCTCAAGGCAGCAATGAGGCGTCATGGGCTGAAAACCGCCGCGCCGATATCGTTTACTGACACCTGACATGAAACGATATCGCTCCGCCGCCGGCGCCGCCCTTCTGGCGGCGCTTTTAGTTGGTGTGCCATTCCGGGCGCATGCGCTGTTCGAAGATGCCGACGCACGCCGCGAGATCATCAAACTGCGCAAACAGATCGAGGAGATCGGCAGCAAGATCGATAGTCGTGCGCCTTTGCTGGAGCAAAAGGCTGACAAGAAAAGCCTGATCGATCTGATCGGCGAGATCGAGAAACTGCGCTCGGAGATGGCCGCATTGCGCGGTCAGCTTGAGGTACTGTCCAATGAGCTGAACAACGCTCAGAAACGACAGAAAGATTTTTACAACGATCTTGACCAGCGACTGCGCAAGCTCGAGCCGCAGCGCCTGTCGATCGACGGTCGTGATGTCGAGGTCGAGAAGACAGAGCAAGTCGCATTTGACAGAGCACTCGCCGAGTTCAAAGCGGGCAATCATCAGGCATCAAACCAGAGTTTTTCTGCCTTTTTGCAGCGGTATCCCGAGTCCGGCTATTTGCCACAGGCGTATTTCTGGCTTGGCAGCACATTTTTCGTGCAACAGGAATGCTCCAAAGCGATTCCTGCTTACCAGACAGTGACGACGCGCTTCCCGAACAGTCAGAAAGCCCCTGAAGCCTTGCTGAACATCGCCAGTTGTCAGCTTGACCTCAAGGATAAAGGCGGCGCTCGCGAGACACTTGAGCAATTGCTGAAGAAGTATCCGTCTTCCACTGCTGCAGGCATGGGTAAAGAGCGACTCGCTGAGCTAAAATAGCAACACGCGCAGGAGTCAATGCACACACAAGATGTAGTCGAGAATTTGCGTGCGTTTGACAAATATTGATTTAATTGCTTATAATTTCCGTTTTTCGGGTCGTTAGCTCAGCTGGTAGAGCAGCGGACTTTTAATCCGTTGGTCGCAAGTTCGAATCTTGCACGACCTACCAATTTTAAATTTTTAAAATCAATGGCTTACTAAAAAGTGAGCCATTTTTTTTGCCTATTTTTGTGCATTTTTACATTACACAGTCATCACACAGTTCAACTATTTGCGCTGTGTGAATTTTTGTCGAACGCTTAGCAAAACTAAGCAAAACCCGCACAATGAGCCTATTTGCTTGCTGCCGAAAAAGCAGCAGCCGCTATTCTGACCATACTTGGGTGCAGAGTTCCTAGCTTTGGGATCTGACCATGTGGAGCGTGAGGTGGAATAGAAAAATAGGCATCATTAAACGGAAGCTCCAGGGTATTTCTCAAGTCAAACTTGGTGTCGTAGCTCAGTCCAGCGCTAGCATATGCCGCTGGGTGCTCGCTCTTGGTAATCCGAAACTCTCCGCTGTAGAGGCGGTCTGTCTTTTTGCTGGTTCCATAGGCAACACTTACGAAGATCGTTCCATCGTCATCCTCTTTGATCCAAATAATGAGTCCGGGGCGAGGCTTAGGCTTGGGGTGAATGTTGTCAGGAAAGTGGCACCAGACGATTTCACCAGCCGTTGGTTCTGGCCACCAATGCATCAGGCGCTTTCCGGATCAAAAAGACTGCTGCGTATAGTGCCACCCTTGGCTTTTGATGCTGATTTTTTGACTTGGTTGAGCTGAGCTTTTGTCAAAGCTCCGGCATCTGCTTCATACTGAGGCAAGAACTTTGTGGCCAATTCATGGAGAGCCATATGAATAACCTGTGTTTCATCAACACCCAACACAGCAGCCAAACGCTTTGCCGTTGCACGAGTTATGCCGGTTGCGCTGTCTTGTGGACGATAACGAAATGCAATTTGGGATGCTGTAGGTTTCATAATTGCACCTTTACATAAAGATATCTTTAAGATAGCAGGCGCGATAGAGGCCGTCAACCGGAAGCGCGCATTGATACAAAAAAGCACAAAATTCCCAACTCACCAGAGCACTTACGACCGTCCATATTCTGGACACCCCTAGCCTGTCCAGACAAAATTCACACACGGGCGCTGTGTTACTCAATTTATTACACAGTAAAATTTTGTTTACTTAAATCATTGAATTAATTGATATTTAATTAGACAAAGACATCTTTTAATCCGTTGGTCGCAAGTTCGAATCTTGCACGACCTACCAAATAAAAAAACGCCGCAGTGTTCGCACTGCGGCGTTTTTGTTTTTGCGCTATGAGAATTCAGATTGATGCTGTTTGCATGACATCGGCGCCAGCAAAACAGTACGAAAAAGCCCCTTGGATTTAAACATCAGGCAGACAAACGCTCATCAAGCACTTTTCGCAGTCCACGCAAAGTTACCGGCGCCGATTCCGGATCGAGTGCGTGCCGCAACGCTTCGTTAATCATTGTTTGATAACCACGGCCTGAGGCCTCGGCTTTGTTCCTGAATGCTTCGATGATGTCGTCATCAAGCATGATGGTAATACGCGTCTTACCGGGGGATGCAATCACCGCACCACGCTTACCTTCACTGAAATCATATTCTCTATCCATGATAATTCCTTGTCTCGTTGGGACTTGCCTTGCGAGCAGAGATCAAACGCGATCTCCGCGCTGCGTGTGACAAACCACAAGTATTCGCCCGATTGCATCCATGCCCAGCGTCAAAAAACGTAACTCGTCATGATGGTCCGGATCTCGGATCGTGACAGCGAACTCGTCACGCAAAGCCTGCTCGGCATGAGCAAAGCTGACGCCATGCTTTGCTTGATTGCCACGGGCTTTTTCGGGATCAAATTCGATGTCCACACCCGCAGTATGCATATTTTATGCATATTTGCAAGGAGGGGTAATGGATTGTACTTATTGCATTATTGGCATTTTTTCTAATGAAAATTATTAAACAGCACCATCGAAAGCCAACTACGCCGTAATTCGGCATCTACCCGAAAGTCGCAAAGTTATCTAGCGTTCGTTCGATAGACCGGCATGCCGGCGAATTCCTCGCCAGTTTTTCCAATCCAGCACAGGTACGAACTTCTAGAAAAATACGGATCATTATTGGCGATAGCTTGTCCCGCAGCCCACCTACGGCATTCGTCCAAAGACTTCACGCCATACGCCACTGAATGATTAATTGTCACCGGCACATGTAGATTGATACACCCCGGCATTTGAAATTTGATACACCTCGCCCAAAGGATAATTGCTGCTTTTTTGAGCAGCGATGGTTTCATACGAGGACTACATGCAGATCAAGAGCCTGCACAAGCAAGATTGGCCTTGGGCGGTATCACCCCCAATCAGTTGCTGGCCATGGCGGCTTAACACTACTTCAGGCGACCGTTAAAAATGGGGGGATTACCCCTCCCCTATCTTCGCGCGATACCGTTTGACGGCGTTATAACAAACGTTTTAACATCCGACTGTCACTGAAGGAGGTTCCGATGATTAACATCCTGAAACTTACCGCCGTTGGCAATTCCGTCGGCGTGATTTTGCCCAAAGACATCTTGAGCAAGTTGCGTGTTGACAAGGGCGATACTCTTTACGTTTTGGAAACACCTGAGGGTATTGAGCTGACAGCCTACCGGCCAGATTTTGCAGCGCAAATGGATGCAGCAGAAGGTGTGATGCGCGAGAACCGGGACGTTCTTCGCAAGCTTGCACAATAAATGGCTACAGAACCCATATGGATCATCCCCGAGGCAGTACTCGCGATCCACAAGCGGCAGATCGCGGAACATGGGGGTGGTAGCGGCCTGAGGGATCCGGGACTGCTGGAATCTGCAATCGCCAAACCCAAGAACATTTTCTCCTACGATAAAGAGAAAGCCAACATACCAGGACTAGCCGCTGCCTACGCTTACGGTATCTCGAGAAATCATCCATTCGTCGATGGCAACAAGCGAACGGCACTCGTCATCAGTTTGCTATTTCTAAAGCTGAATCATTGGGAACTGACTTGTTCGGCGGATGATTTGTATAAGACTTTCATGGCACTGGCGGACGGATCTTTATCTGAAACTGATTTGTCTACATGGTTTGAGCAATGTGCGAAACCAATCCAGAGGAATCCGTTGGTCGCAAGTTCGAATCTTGCACGACCTACCAAATAAAAAAACGCCGCAGTGTTCGCACTGCGGCGTTTTTGTTTTGGTCCATGTCAATTGACTGATTCGCCAGCGGTCAGAGCGTTGTTGTCCCCTAAACATCGAGGAAATTTACTCCTTCGGTCCGATATGCCCGCTGATCAGTGCCAGGCTGATCACAGCAATAATCATCGATCTTCTCAGCAAATTCAAATACGCACTGGTAACGCCGGCCGTGATCATCGCCGCTCCGGCAAAAGAGCTCATCAGCGCCCCCATGTGTCCGAATGACATCGCTGACGGGGTGCCTGTTTTGGGAATCAAGGTCGGCTCGTCAATGTAAATTTTTAATATTATTTTTTTACAAATCAAATCAACAAGACTGCCAACATCATTCAGCATCTATTTGACGAGATGGATGGGCGGCAGCAACCGCAGGAATGGCTTCGCACGCTTCATGGATCGCGCGCAGCGTCGGATAAGGCACCGTATCTACATCAAATCTTGCGGCGCTAAACATTTGTGGGACGAGAGCGCAATCTGCCATGCTCGGGGTATCACCAAAACAAAATCGACCGCGTGTCGGCGCCCGGGATAAATCAGCTTCGAGTGCCGCCAAGCCTTCGCTAAGCCAGTGATGAATCCATTGGGTCTTGGTCTCTTCGGACACTCCCAGCTTCCCGGTAAGGTACTTTAATACGCGCAGATTCTGCAAAGGATGAATGTCGCACGAAATCGTCAGCGCAATCTGTCGCACCCTCGCCCGTCCTTCGGGTGACTTTGGCAGGAGACGGGTATTCGGAAATTTCTCATCGAGATATTCAATGATGGCTAGAGACTGGCTTATCTGAAATCCGTCATCATCAAGAAGTGGAACGAGCTGCTGGGGATTCAGGGATTTGTACGGTTCCTTGAACTGCATACCCCCATCGCGCGTGAGATGGACTGGCAGATAGTCATAACCCAGGCCCTTCAGGTTCATAGCAATGCGAACACGATAGGCTGCTGAGCTTCGGAAATAATTATGCAGTGTCAACATAATGGAATTCTTGTCTCTTGTCTGGGCTGCATTTCGGTGTAGAGGGTGACAAAAACGCGATTTCCCTCAATCCTCGTTAGATAGGTTTTTATATCATCAACTAACGGCGCACACAGCGCTTTACCGATTCGGATGTCAAATCTGCCTCGGCGTAGAGGACATACATCAATGCGACGTCAATACAAGCATCGCGCTGAATCGCAGCCTCAGTCGATAACGATCATCGTGGCACGCGCTTGTCGATGCCTGCATCTCGCTATCTTCGCCCTTCGCCCTTCGCTCTCTCGAACAAAGCAGCACCAAACCACCCACCACTCAGATTTCTTCTAGATGAAAACCCTTGTTACCAAAGTGGCTTAACTTAAAACATCATTACAAAATGATATTTTTCAAGGCTACTTTTCCAAACACCCAATCCGTACCCATTCGATACATTTCAATTTGAAAAGTGCTATTTAGTACAAACTATCAAAAAATCTATTGGAAAACCTTGTTTTCACGTAAAGTGTGATCAACCATCTTGGGAATGCTTCCCGCTGATGTGCTTGCGATTACTACCTGGCGTTCATCCTGGGACATCGCCCAACTCTCTGGCACTTGAGTTGTGACAAGTGTACCGGCCGCGTCATGCGGTCGTTTTTCTTCGGGCGCCGGACGCCACTTGAATTCGCAAGCATTTCATGTAAGCTGGAGGTCTAAAACAAGAATCACAAAAGCTGTGTCGTAACCCGTCAGGGGCTTGTGCGGCCAAGTGGTCATCACGCAGTGCAGCATTTTTGTATTTGCGTGCAGTCGGTACCTCGAAAAAAATCACGTTGAATCAACGGGTAAAAATAGGGATACCCCTACTCAATTAGGAGACAAAATGAAGAAAACCGTTTCTACTTTTTCACTCACGGCGCTGGCGGCAGCGGCGTTTCTGGCGGCTGCTCCAGCATCCGCTGTGACCGTCAAAGCTGACAACTTCCAGCAGGCAGAATCCCCTTGGGATATGGCGTTCCTGCAAGATGGCACCATGTTCTTCACCGAGAAGTGCAAAGGCTTGTCCGTGCGGACAACTTCGGGTGGCGTGAACCGCCTGCTGGGCGTCGGTGGATCAAGCGGCTACGCTAAGACCAAAGGTGACTTGTTCTGCGATGGCCAGGCAGGTGTTCAAGGCGTTGCAGTTGACCCAGACTTTGCGTCGAACCGTTACGTCTACCTGTACTCGAGCTCGCGCGGCGACAACCGGAAGTACGGTGGCTACAGCAATATCGTGATGCGCATGAAAGTGAATTCTTCTCTCTCCGATGTCTCCGACATCGTGGAGATCATCGACGATCTGGGCTACAAGCCCAAGAAGTCGAACCACCCCTTCGGTGGTCC
>Ga0315901_10007996_pt1 | contig 12377 bp, 16 predicted proteins | sample LakEriMetagenome_10_FD_203761 | JGI IMG/M metagenome (GOLD analysis project Ga0315901, IMG submission 203761) | Freshwater fungal communities from buoy surface, Lake Erie, Ohio, United States - Buoy 2 MA116 | ecosystem: Environmental > Aquatic > Freshwater > Lake | place: USA: Lake Erie, Ohio...
TTGTTTTCGGATTTACCGATATAAAAAGAGGAGAGTATGAACAATCAAAATTCAGATGAGTTCGGATTTTCAGAGTTTTTGATTGAGATGCGGGAACAGTCACATATGGCAAACACTTCGGGGTTTCCAGAAGTGTTGGTCTACGATCCTTCAAAGTGTTTTGAAGGATTTGTTCAGTTCGACTACCCATGGTCGACTCACCGCTACAACGAAGTATCGGTAATTAAGACTAAGGGAATGAAAGTCCGCTTTATTGACGGGCTTCCAGTAGTTGACTGTACCTTGAGTGCAGAAAAGTATCTCTTGGTATTCCATATTGGGAAAGATTCTCGGAATCGTTGGGGAAGCATCCCTAATTTTCTGTATTCAGGAGCAAAACTCCTTACCGCTAAGGTGGTAGATACAGCAAATTACCCCGAGCGTGGATTCACGGAGAAGTTCGGTTATACCGCACTTTTTCGGATTGAGGAGGAAGCTTGGAGTGTAAAATGGGCGGTTGAATGCCCTTACACTGGCGAGCTTTCTCACCATAAGGTATCCTCTGAATCGGGCGGAGATGTTGTGGTTGATACTGAAATGCATCGAGATGCGTTTTAGTTGAGATTCTTTGCTGGGTGGAGCGAACGCGCCACCCAGCATTTTTTTAAAATTCCTATTTTTAAATACAAATAATTTGACAATCTACTAAAATAACCTATAATTTTAAGGCGCTATAAAAAGGAGAAGATTGTGATTCTACATCGTAACGAGGAGCCCCAAGTATTTTTTGCCTCTCGTTTCTCAACTTTTTCTGTAAGACTAGTCAGTCAGATGAAAATTATTGGGATTGAGGAAATTTTGGGTTTTTGTTATACCTACAACAGTATCAAGTTGAATCAGGAAGAGATGTCAAAGTTGTTTCAATCGATTTGGCACCACTTTAACACTATTCAGTTCAACCAATTTGGAGAGCATGGTTTTGATATTATTGTAGTTTTCAAAAACAAAGATCAAATGGAGATATTTAAGGAAATAATTGAAGGTAAAGAAAAATCCTTTGATTATAAAATTATTTATCTTCTTGAGTCTGATGTTTTATTTGTAGGACCAATAAGTTAAAGTTATCAAACCCCAGTAGGAAGTTCTTACTGGGGTTTATTTTTTATTCATTATCTAACCTATAGTATTGACAAGTTAAAAGAGAACTGGTAGTATTCAAGGCTAAGGGCTAAATGGCCCTAGGAGGTTGCATGAGCAACTACACTCCCAACCACGAGGAAGTCGTGGTGCACCTTGAGAGTGGTGCAACAATTACTCTTATGGTCCCTGCAAGGATCTCCATCTTGGAGATTAGAAGGGACGGGCACTTCGTGCAATTCGGTATCTCCCCGATACCGTTTGGCACTGCTCCTACCTCTCAGTTTACTGAAGAGGAAATTGAGCAGAGTGTCGACTCTCATTGGGATACTCCGGAACCCCCGGACTTTCCTGAAGAGGTAGGCCACGAAGATCTGGAGGAGTACTTAGGTAACCCACCAGATATGCCCTATAATCCGAAACCCAACGCATATTCGTACTGTGTTCAGTGCGATATGCCTGTTGTATTTTCGGAGCATGCACTCGCACACGGGGGCGAGTGGGAGTCTATTCCGTGGTGTTCCGATTGCCGGGACTATCACAGGTAGGCTTCTGGCTCCGGGTACGTAAGTACCCGGAGCCTCAATTTTTGAATAAAATTTAAATTACAAATTATCACTATGTTAAAATATTTAAATGAATTACGATTGGAGACATTTCCAAAAATTAAAATTTTTTTTTATTAAAAATATGCCAAAATTCATTTTTTCAATTTTAGGTATCAATCAGGGTATTGAGAAATTTAAATTTGATAAAGTATCTAAGGTTAAGGAAGATATTCAAACTAAATATGGATTTAAAGGAGATCTTCTAGAAATATTTACAACTAATAAAGGAAATATTATACATAAGTGGCATCACTATATTCCCTTATACGATCGTTATTTTTCAAATTTTCGTGGGAAAGAAGTTAAATTCTTAGAAATTGGGGTTTCAAAAGGGGGAAGCTTAGAAATGTGGAGAAAATATTTTGGGAAAGATGCAATTATTTATGGAATTGACATAGATCCTAATTGTGCAAAATACGATGGAATTGCAGGAAAGGTAAGAATTGGATCCCAAGATGATCCTATGTTTTTAGAATCAGTAATCAATGAAATGGGAGGGGTAGATGTAATCCTTGACGATGGCAGTCATCAAATGAAGCACATTTTAAAAACATTCAAGATCGCATTTCCACTCCTTAACAATGGGGGAATTTATATGATAGAAGATCTTCATACCAGCTATTGGGTAAATTTTGGAGGAGGGTATTATTCTAAATCTAATTTTTTTAGATTTTTAATAAATATAGTAAACGATATGCACCACTGGTATCATTGGGCAGGTGTAAAGTATCCAGAAATAAGTAAATTCTGTAGTGGAATTCATATCCACGACTCAATAACTGTTTTTGAAAAATCAGAAGTACCGGAACCTACCCATTCTCATATTCCTTTAACACCTGGAAACAACTAATTTTCCTCACTTACTTTAATTGACATATCACATAAAATAACCTATAATACTAGTCCACTAATTAAGGAGGATGATTTTGAAGCTTAAAACCGAGATTGGCTCTATTAGCCTGATCCAAACAAAAGCAGGTAATATGGTAGCGAAAACCACTATCACTCAATTCGAGTCGTATACGACTCCGTGCGTGACTGAGAAGGAGGCACTTGAGTATCTTGCGGTAGCTGCTCAGCGCGAGCTTGCTCAAGCTCAAAAGTTCGTGGATTTGGTGAGTGAGCTTCAAAAAGCTCAGGAACCTATTCCTGAACCAGAGGCTCCGGCAGAGGCTCGAGAAGAATTGGCTCAACGCTTCCATGAAGCTTTGATAGCTAAATATCGCAAACCAAAGCGGTAAAGCTCAGGCTCCGGGTACAAATGTACCCGGAGCCTTTTTCTTTAAATTGACATTTTCATAAAATAACCTATAATAACATTCCGGATTTGAAAGGAGAAATTAGTGTTATACACTCTAGACTATTTCGATCTTGTCGGCGGACGTTATATCCGACCAATCCAAACCAAGGAATACCTTGGTCGGGCATGGAAAGGCCTTTCACGAAAAGGTTTTCGTGTAAAGGTTATTTCGTACTTTACTGACTTTTTTCCCAAACCGGGAATGAAGGAAAAGGCTCTTAAAGAGCTCTGTCACCAAGCTGTTCATGAATATGATTTGCTTGGAAATTTTGAGGATCAGTATCCTCCTCTGGTCATTATTCTTGCGAATAATTCCGAGGATTATATTTTTCTTCACCAATGGTTGAATAAACTCGAAAGTGAGTTGGGACGTCGCTTCTGGAATTCACACAATTCTTTAGAAAGCGATAAGATAGTAGTTCTCATGAGATACGAGTTACTTTCGGATCCTAAAATCTAATTCTTCAGACCCCGCGAGGATTTTCTTCTCGGGGTCTTTTTTTAATCTAAATAAATTGACAACATTAATTATTAACCTATAATAACAATTCGTATCTAGCAAGGAGAGGCTATGAATTCGGATAAATTAGACTGGTTTTATAACCTACCAACCAAAAAAGGTTCGTATTGGTTGGTAGCTCCTAGAGCTTTCGAAGGTGAATTTTTTATCAAAATTACCTTTACAACTATCCAGGAAAATAATTGCTACTTGGTAGAACCAAGAGGCAAAGATTGGCTCTTGGGTTTGCTTTTCTTCTTTCGATGTTTTACTGAAACGTTTGAAACTGGAGAATTTGGAAATTCTGGAGGAGAGGACCCACTTCCATTTTATATCTGTTTTCCAACCGATATTAAATATTTTGTATTTAGAGATGCTGCAAAAGGCATGGATCTAAATATAAAATATATCCCCGTAATTTCTTTATTTGATAGTAAGTTTCTAAAAGCTTATTATTTTTTGTAAGAAGTCAGAAGAACACGGCAAACTTCGTTTGCCGTGTTCTTCTCAATAATATTTGTATATTTAAAATACATTCTTTCTTTGATAAAATACACATTATTGCACCCGTAGCTCAGCGGATAGAGCAGTGCCCTTCTAAGGCAAAGGTCGCAGGTTCAATTCCTGCCGGGTGCGCCAATAAATTTACTCATCACGGGCGAGTGGTGGAACGGTAGACACGCTGGACTTAAAATCCAGTTCCCGTCAAGGGAGTGAGGGTTCGATTCCCTCCTCGCCCACCAAATGCTAATTGATAACAATTCATCACCATTTTTAGCTGTTATTTGTAGTTTAATATGGTTACACACCATTATTTTCATCTCTTATTTAATATTTATTCCTAAAAGTATCTCTAAAGGTTTTTATATTTTAATTCCAAGGGATTAACCGTTTAATAAAAAGTTAGATATAGAAAATTAATGATTTCTAAATTACAGCCTGTCTAAATATTCAATAACTTTGTTTGCTAATTCTCTTTTTTCAATCATAAATTCTGCATATTTTGAGTTTTCAGGATTATTAAGAGAAACAGTAAATGTTCTTTGATTATTTTTATTATCTTCTGTTTCAGTTAATTTAGCGAACTCAGGACCAGGAATACAGAATATATAATCAAATAAGTCTCCTTCTGTAGTATCAAAGTAAACAAAAACATAGAGCATCCTTGCTTTTGTTATCAAATTTTTATCTTTTACAGTAGAAACGAAACCCCTACCATTAGATGGCCCGAAAGTAGTTTTAACTTGAATATACGCAGAGTCTAAGGTATTTCTCTTTTTAACAATAATGTCTATACCTTCGTCATCAGAAACAGGTCGATAACATGAAAGACCTTCATTACCGTATAAGGTAAGTAATTCTGCAATTCTAGATTCACCGATATTTCCCTTCTGCTGAGAATTAACGTAATCTCTTACTTCATTTGTAAAATTATTATCATCTTTAATTTCTTCTACAATCTGTACTTTATTTATGTATTCAGAATCCTTTAAACCATAAAAACCAGGCTCAGTTTTGTAAAAAGGTGAGTTAGATTGATTATGAATAATATCCATACAAAGAGTAGAGCTCATCGTAGCCCAGGGAGTCTTACCTTCTGATTTTAGAATACCAGTTTCTAAAGCTATTGATGTAATTTCTTTATAACTCATAGGTTTTCCGAATTTCCTTAAGATCTCAATTGCTGCATTTTTAAAAACACCGTTATTAATCATCTAGACAATTATATCAAATACAATACTATAATTAACTTATGGCAAAGATATTCGACAACCGACCTGTCCATAAATTAGGAGAATTTTTAAATGACAAAAGATTGGTTTACAAAAAATTATTAACATGACTCAAGTGCAAATTAAAAAATATTTTGAAGAAGTTTTTGAAAAAGATATTGCTGAATTTAACCACGATGTAATCTGTAAAATGACTATCAAAACTTTTTTTAAAGAAGGAGAAGTCGTTAAAAATATCAAAATAAAGAATTATTTATTGTTTTTCTATTTGAATTAAATATTATAACTCAAATAGTTTATATGAATTTTGATAGAAAATACTTTAAATTAAAGGAACTACTACCTAAGTTTCCTGAAACTCTATGCCTTAATCACTTAATAACACCTATGGAAATAATTCCTGAATTAATTAAAATTGCTAAGTCGCAAGAAATTGATTTAGATATTACAGACGAAAAAATCTCTGAAGTTGAAATTTATTTAAATGAGTATTTAGATGAATTATATAAAAATAATGAAATTGAATACATATCATGGGAATTAATTAAATATCGTTTAAATTTGAAGCCCGATTTCTATAAAATCATATTTAATATAATTAGAGAAGGGCAGCACAAAATTTCATCTCTAGAAGATTTTGAACATAATAGTGTGTACATAAATAGACTAAGAAAAAATTTTGAAGTCCCTAAAGAAATTGTAGAACTTTTATATTTAGAAAATAAAAAAGAAGAAAATAAAATAAGAGTAACAGACGGCGGAGCAAGATGTTCTTGTGGAGCATTTCATTGGGCTCCACCAAAATCAAATGTATTAGTATTTTATACTAAGGAGTACACAAAAGATCGCGACCTAATTTTATCCAATAACTTATATACAAGCCCCTGCGATAAATGTGGAAAACCATATTTATGGGAAAGCTTAACCTATATCGATCTCGATAAAAAAATAGTGGTTGGTCATTATCAACACTTTTTTGAATTTTTAAAAAATGCAGGGTATAAAATTTACGAAGTAAAATACGAGCCTGGAGGTTTGGAAGGTTATATTAAAATTATAGAAGAATTGGAAGGTATAAAAAAATCTAACCCTGGAATCAAAGAAAAACCCAAAAACTCTAAAGATAAAAATGATTTTAAAGAAATATATTTTAAAGAATTATTTAGAATAAATATAGATAATACTAAAGATTTAGTGGTATCAGAAACAGAAGATTTATTTTGGGTGAGTGAGCTTCTAAACACAGAAAGTTATATCGGATTTACAACAAAAGGATTTGGTTTTAAGAAATCTAATTTGAAAGATTTTATAGATAAATGTAATAATTCCATAATTTCTAACTCAGAGAATGAAATGCAATGGGCTAACAGCAAATCTTCAAAGCTACTAATAAACTTACATGAAAGTAGAGGTGGGGAACCATTAATAGATATTAGGCAATATATAAATCAACCAAATTTTACAGGATTTACAACGAAAGGCATTAGAGTTCAAATTGATAAATTTCAGGACCTGTTAGCTAAATTGAAAACTTTACTTTAATTAGAAATTAGATGTAAAAAATTCGAACTTCTTAGTGACAATTCTCCCACCAAAATAATAATGTTAAGAACTGAAAAATAAATAGCCATCCGAAACTCTCTATTATGTTAAAATTTAAAAAATGAATTTTTTTAATGGAAGAATTAATAGAAAACAGTATTTTATAGGAATAATATTTATTATCCCCGCTATATTTATGATGGTAATATTATCAGTTTTTATTCTTGCAATTTTAAATAGTTTAAATTTACTAGCAATTGAAGAATTCAATAAATTGATATCTCTATTCTTATCAATAATTATATTTTTTTACACTCAATATTTAGGGGTATTAAGGTTTAAAGATACAGGTAGGAGCGGCTTATTTTATTTATTTACATCTATTATTCCTGTTATAGGAGGTTTAATCCAACTATATATAATATTAAGTCCCGGAGATAGTAAAGAAAATGAATATGGACCAAACCCAAAAAGTAAAACAGCACTTGAAGCAATTTTTAAATTAGAAAAGAAAGAAAAAATTGTAAAAGAATTTGCAAAATTAGAAAAGCAAAAAATTAAACCTAAAAATAATCTTATAATTTTATATATAACTTTTGGAGTATTGGCACTTTGTTCACTTATTTATTACTTCATTATTCTCCCAACAAACACTAAAAATGAAAGAATCAACTGTATAGACAACGCCAACAAAATTTTAAATTCATTAAGAAGAGAAAGAGAACTAGATATCTGTGTTCTTAAATTTAAATAATTAATATTAAAATTTTTTTAAAAAACCATAATATAAACATAAAACAACTAGGGATTACTATCTGAGATTATAGGTATAATTATTTTAATTTAATGCTAAGAGGTGCAGAGCTTTCATAATTTAAAATTTCTAATTTGAAAATTTATTTAGTATAGAAATTTAAAACTTCTGTTATTATAAATTAAATGGTTGTTGATTACGATAAAATTCAAAAAGCTATAAATGACTTACCTAAAAACAGCTCAGATAATTTAAGTTATGCTGATAATTTTAATAAATATTGGTACAAAAGCAGAAAATTATATTTTGATTACATTGCTGAGGAATGCGAATATCCTAACGGACTTCAAAATATAAATATTAAAATTTTGAAATACGATCCTCTACTTATCGAATGTATTTACGATAGTAAAAAAAGTATTTACGAACAAGGTGCTTGGTATCTATTGCCTGCTAAAAAACTTCTTAATATAATATTAGTAGATTCAATCTTGCCAAAGCATTTTAATTCCGAGTATAATCATGTAAATCTTACTATCAAAAAAACATTATTTGGTAACAATAGGGTTGTCAAAATAACCGGTAAGAAAGTTTCACTTAAAATCAAATGTACTAAAGTCGAACTCACAAAAACAGCAACATATATTAAGGATGATAATGATAGCTGGGTAATTTATAAAAAATAAAATTATTTAAACTATCAAATTGTTTAACTTGATGTTTTTGTTATTTCTTTATACAATTTTCTAAATTTACTTTTCTTGCCACTTACTTTAAGTTTATCAACTAATTTATCTAAGGCTCTTTTACTTAAATTTTTTATATCTTCTAAGGTAATTTTATCTGCAAGAGGTTCAAAAATATCAATATGCTCATAAGATTCAATGATATTGTTAAGTATTTCTGAAGGATGTTTTTCTGATAACTCTGCAATTAATTTAAGTCTATTATACCTTCTTGTAAATTTCTGAAGATTATCTTTTTGGATAGAAATTTTATGCTCTAAAGTATTTACTGTCTCTCTTAATTCCCTTTCTAATTTATAAATATCTCCTTCTAAGTTATTAATATTTTCTTTAGTTTGCTTGATTTGTATAAGAGTAGGGTACCAAATCTGAGATTCTGCCCATCTTTGATAAGCAATTTTTTTATCATTTTCAATCTTGGCTAATTTTTTCCTTTCTAACTCATCTATTTTTGCCTTTTCTTTTGCTTTCTCAATTGGTTCCATGTATTTTTTTAAATCTCTATTTTTAAGATATTCCAATTTTTTCATTAAATATTCAGTTGATTCTGGAGATTTATTAATAGCAGGTAGGTAATAATTTCCACCGTTGTAGGAAATATAACCACGTATAAAACTAATTACCTCATTATCAATATGTAGATAATAAGTAACATCAAAAGGAATTTTCTGAAAAGGAGTGGTACTTCCGAAACCGTATCCCTTTGATTCTAGAAGAACAAACCCCATCAGAATATAAATAACTTTAATTAGTATTTCATTATCATAATTTTTATAAGCTTCTTCAATGTATTTGTGCAACAAAGGAATCTCTAAAGAATATGTATATTCCCAGGAACTCAATACGGTTTTTACTTCTTCTGAAGTTAAATATGAAGGGAATTCGTTTGTTCTTCCCAAGTGTTCAAGTATTTCTAAAGTGTCAGGTCTTAATCTATCCATAACACTATTATAATATTACAGTCCGTATTTCATCACAAATCTCCCACCAAAATAACCTATATAATTGTAAAATTGATTGATTATGATATTATCTCAATGAGATTTTATTTAGGAGGAGAGTATGAGAAGGATTCTAATTGCGTTATCGATTGTTCTTGGGCTAGGGTTTTCTACAGTTATTATGGCTAAAGGTCGTTTTGGGGTTCAAAATCCAGGACATCCAAATGTTGTAATGCTGGTTGGAGCTACTGAAACTACTTATTTCGTTCGTAGTGAAATGAATTGTTGGACTACACGTCTTGCAGGGCGAGTTGGTAATTTTGGAGGCCGTGTTGTAATTAAATTTACCCAACCTCAAATTATCAAACTTCGTTATGCTGAATGTGAAGAAAATCCTGAAGTCTCTGCACAAGCACGCGCTTTTTGGGCCTCAATTTTTTTCAACTTTCAGTATAGATGGGAGGTAGTGAGAAACAATCAACAAATTATTAGACCTAGTGTCACCCCACTTCAAGATGGATGGTATTATGAGGAATTTAATTTTCCCGATGGATCAATGGGTGAGGATGACGAAAGAGAGTACTTAGTGCCAAAAGCTTCTTTATGTGTAACCGATATTGATTCTGGAAGGGTTGCCGGAAGAGATCTTCGTAGAGCTATATTTGTGACATTGAGGGACACTAATGTTGTACTTTACGGTGTATATTGTATTAAGTGGCAGGATAATCTTGTCCTTAGGATGACTGCGCAGCAGATGAAATCGGAACTTTCTACAAGATATGGAGATACATACAATAATTCCACTGTTAGGTATATGGATCGATTCGGAAATTTTGTTACAACAACAAGAACACCTACAAAGACCGCTACACCAACAATCGGTTCTTCTATGAAAATACCATCGGGGGTTACAGCACTTCATGTTCCTAAAGCTGGGCATATTTGCTGGGGCGAAAAGGTAGGAAGCTACTCAAACGCTTTAGTGGAATATACTCGTAATCAAGGGAGGTCGATACAGATAGTTAATGGAGGTTGTCAAACTACAGGAAACTACACTGCTTGGCAAATCTTGAAGCATTTCGAATCAAAAGGAATTAAGTATAGATCATACGAATTTCCTATGATTCCAACCATTACAAACACACCAACAGTGACGATAGTTGCAAAACTTTCTCACGATTGGGATGGAGGTAAAGGGACGTGGTTGATTCCCGTGAAGGGTTCGGTTTGTTGGGGAACTCAAATTGGACCTCATGTTCTGAAGGTAGTTGAGTTCACTAAGCAAATTAACTACGCTCTTTTGTTTAAAGACGCCTTTTGTGTTCAAAACACGGTTCATTCTAGAGATGACGTGTTTAATCACTTAAAGCGAACCGGCAAAAGAGTTGATGGCAGAGAGTACTACCCATAGTTAGTTTTTGGTATTTCGGATGGGAAACAGCGAAGATGTTTCCCATCCATTCTTTTTGAAAATTAAATACTGACTTTCGTGTATATTGCCGTCCGAAATTAAGACACTTAAACATTAGATTTAAAAAAAATACTCTAAATAAAAAATCACAATTACTACCCAAACTTGAATCATTAAAAAAATATAAGATCATATTAGACTCTTTGTTTCAAAATATTTGTTCGTACTTCACAACAAATCGCCCACCATAAATAACGACTCACATTTATGTGGGTCTTTTTTTATGCCTTGGAAGAAGGGGAGGGGCAAAACGAAGACTCTTTACTTCCCAGACAGGTAGCACCCTTGTGTTGAAACCATCAAAAACATATGATATAAGACAAAATATATGAAAAATAAACTTAAATTTGAATTCAATAGTTTTAAGAAACAAACATTGTTTGCCGCCGGTATTATTACACTTTTGATACTTGGGGTTTTATTATTTCTTTATTATAGGTTAGAAAATTATTCAGCAGATAAAATTACTTGTCAGGGTCTAAAAAATATCACAAGTGACCTCTCGATTCAAAGGCCTGAACTTCAAATAATGGATAATACAGAAAATAAGGAACAATTAGATAATTTAGAGGTAATGTTTGATAGAAAAAAGCCTCTTCAAGCCCATACTGTTGAATTTGTATCCGTTGGTAATACCAATGAAAAGTTTATTGAAAAATTACTTCCTACTTACATAGATAATATTGAACCTAAAATTATAAGTTTAGGTTTTGAAAAAGAATTTGATTACTCTATAACGAACGTTAGTTATTATCAGTATAAAAAAGGCGATTACAGAGTTATTGCTGCAATCCCAACATCAAATTTAAAAAATAATGATGTCTTTATAGAAAAAACAGTAAAATTACAATGTGGAAAAATTAATCCCGACTATGTAAAACTTTATGAGGGAATTTCTTCTTTTTTTGAAGAAGAACTATATAGTTTAGAAATTTTGGAGGTTTACAACAATACTTTAAGAGTAAACGTCATATTTAAAGATTTGGCGCCTAGTGACACTGGAGTGTATACTTTTGATATCTCAAAAGAAAAATTTGAAAGAATTTATAATGATACAAATTCTAAACCATGGTTGAATGATGTAAATATCGATACCAAAAAGGAATTTTATGAATATGTTAATAGAGAACTTGGTATAAAGATGTCTGTACCTAAATTCACGATTATAACCAAAAATGAAGTCAAATGTAATGCAGAGGTGAAAGTTTTTCATAAGCCGGGCACAAACGAGCTTTATATCTATAATGAAAACTATGATAATAATTGTCAGAAGCAAAAGGTAAATACAAATAACTTTAGAATAAACAATGATGAGTATGATGGAATAATCAAAGATGGAACTGATATAGGTGTAGGTGGTTTTGGTTTAAGAGTTTATAATTTTAAATCTAAAGAAGAATTAGAAAAAATTTTAAAAGACAATTTTGGGAAATACTGCAAGGTTAAATCAATAGTAACTTCCGGAAATAAAAAGACAGTTGAAATGGATAAAAGTATTTTAGAATCAAAAGAGGAATACGAAAAAATCAACCCTGGAGGAGAATTACCTTACTGGGAATTTTGCGCTTATACTGGAAAACGGGGTTACCCTATGTTTATAAACGCAAAAGAAAATAAAGTTATTTTTAACGTGGGCTTCTATGAAGCTGTAACTTTTTGGAATGAAA
>Ga0315901_10008000_pt1 | contig 12374 bp, 3 predicted proteins | sample LakEriMetagenome_10_FD_203761 | JGI IMG/M metagenome (GOLD analysis project Ga0315901, IMG submission 203761) | Freshwater fungal communities from buoy surface, Lake Erie, Ohio, United States - Buoy 2 MA116 | ecosystem: Environmental > Aquatic > Freshwater > Lake | place: USA: Lake Erie, Ohio...
CGGCTCCTGTTACGGTGACTACTTCGGCTCCTCCTGTGGCCGCTATTACGGCATCGGGTCCAACAACTTTCTGCCAAGGCGGTAACGTTGGATTGGTTGCGACAAGAGGGAACGGCTTTACTTACCGCTGGTACAGGGACAATACGCGTCTCTCCAATTTGGCTCCCAACCAGGACTCCATTGGGGCTTTGTTGTCAGGAACGTATCGTGTTGTTGTGATCAATGCGGGTAACTGTTCGGATAGTACGGCCGCTGGAATCGTAGTAACGGTTAAGTCCAAGCCACGTCCACCCATTGTGACCCGCCCTGCCACGGCTCCCGCCTCGGATTCCTTGTTTACCAATATTCGCAACCAGAACAATATTACTTGGTTCCGCAACGGGGTTGCATTGACCGGTGGTGCTGATGGCGCGCTTCGGATTACTGCAAACGGAATTTATCGTGCAGTTCAGGATAGCAACGGTTGCCGTTCGGATTCCTCGAATGCTTACATCGTAACCGGCGTAGGAATTTCTGAAATGGAAGAAAATTCCCTTGGTTTGGTGGTTTATCCTAACCCAGGTCGTGGCATTGTTAACCTGGCGGGTCGCTTGGACGACAAAACGGGGTTGACTTCGATTGTAGTTACGAATCTTGCTGGTCAGGTAGGTGCCCGTTTCGAAGTTGAGGGTTTGAGTGGCGTCTTTAGTCAAACCTTGGATTTGGGTCATTTGGCCCCGGGCGTTTACATGATTACCCTCCAAAGGCAAGACCGCAGTGGGGTGATTCGCTTTGTTCGTGAATAAACCTTTTGGAATGTTTAGGAAATGCGCCAATATGATGTTGGCGCATTTTTTTTTGGTTTTTGGTTTTGTTGCAGGGAAGGTTGGGAACGTAGGGGCGGAGGTTCGTTTTCCTGTTTCGTCCCAAGCTTTGTCCCAGGATTTGGTTTTTGGGGAGTTCGTTGAAAACTCGACCCTCCTTAATTGTTCAATAGACTGGGTGACTAGCAGCGGTTCGCCCAATCCTTTGGTCTGTTTGCAAGGGAGTCTGGTTCCTATTCGGTTTGCAACGACGGGTGCAACGAGTGCATCCGTTTTGGGTTTACCTACAGGGTTAACGGGTGTATGGGCCAACGATACCTTTACGATAAGTGGATCGCCTACGATGCCGGGTACTTATCCCTATACCGTTTCCTTGGTGGGTGTTTGCAGTGCGGGGACGGTGACGGCGAGCGGTACCATAATCGTTCAGTCTGTTTTTCCCAGCGCCCCCAATCTGTTCTCTTCCACGTCCAATTTATGTCCTGGAGACACGGTCACCTTGTCGGTCGTTCCCGCCAGTCAGTTTTTGGTTTACCGGTGGTACAATAGGGGTCAACCGGTAAGCGGCCCTTACGGACTAGGTGTTTTGGGTTTGGCGGGTAGTCAGTATCTATCCGTCGATTCGGGAGCATACACCGTTCAAGCGGTCAATTCGGCAGGGTGTATAGGTCCTGTTTCGAATGGGGTGAATGTAGCTATATTGATAGGGGCAACACCTGTAATATCCCAGCAGCCGGTTGCTAGGTCGGTTCCTTTGGATGATACCGCCTTTTTTGAGGTTCAAGTTTCCGGTTTTGATACCATTCAATGGGAGTATAAGCCGGTGCCTTCTGCGCCGTGGATGGATGTGGGGCCATCGGCAGGTCCGTTTATGGGGCCTTCCAACCTGCCTAGACTTTGGGTCTTGGCGGGAAGCCCTAGTTTGTCGGGTTGTCGTTTTAGGGCCAGGGTAAGTGGCTTAAGTCGTTGTGTGCCGGATGTTTGGACGCAGGAAGCGACTTTATCGGTTCAGCAGGTCGCCCCCTTTCATCTTCGTTTGGATACCGTGGTTCGATGCAGTCCCTCCTCTTTGGATACCATGGTGTTAGATGTACGCGCGGATGGGGTGAATCGGGTCGCTTTGGCTCAATTGGCAGTTGTCAGGAGTCCAGGGCTGGGATGGGTCGCGTTGACCGATCGTCACCCGTCGCTTTTTGCATTAAATGCCCAGGTTAGGGGGGATACGATTTTGTGGAGTGGCTTTGGGAATCCGACACCTGCGTTGCCCTTGAATAGTCTGTTGTTTCGATTGAAATTTGTGCTGCCTTCCTCCCAAACTGGTGCTTTTCCAGTTCGTTGGCTGCCAACCTACTCCTATATGAGCGATGTTTACCAGGGTTCCTGGAACCTGTCGCTGGCCGATGGGGGCGTGGAAGCGGTTCCGGTCCTGGTTCCATTGCAGATACGTCGACAGTTTCTTGGGGGTCAATTTACCGATACTTTGGAGGTGAACCCGCAGCCCGGGGCGGCGGTTCAATGGTTTTTGAATGGTCAGCCCGTGGCAGGGGGGGGCAATGGACGGCTTTTAGCCGTTTTGGGCGGGGATTACACCGCTGTTCAAAGCCTTTCCGGGTGTGTTTCGGCTGTTTCTGTGCCATTTCGGGTGGATCCGGTGGGCATCAGGCCCGTTTTGGACCCTTTGGAACCCTTGATTTACCCCAATCCGGTCCAGGAAGACCTGAACATAGAGCGATTATGGGTGCTTTTGGAGGCCAAGGGACTGCGGAAGCCGATGTTGGCGAGGGTGGTGGGGATGACGGGGGCCGTGGTGGGGTGCGTAGGAGAGGGCTCGGGTTGGTCCCTAGGCGGGCTATCTCCGGGCCTCTACGGGCTTTTGGTGGAAGATGCGGTCGGAGTCCGGGTCTTTCTACGGTTCCTCAAGGGTTGATCGAAGGGGGATAAGAAGGGTCTTCATCGGGGGGAGGCGGGGTGAAGGGGACTGGCGGGATTTTTGATGGTGGAAAAAGGTTTCATTAATCTTTGGCTTTGGGCTTGGGTCGTGGGCTTAAAAGCCATACATTTGCTATTTGAAATATAAAATATAATAACCCCCCAAACATGCTCAAAATCAACCTTTTTGTTACATTGTTGCTCACGGCTTTCCTCGGTTTTGGACCTAGGGCCTGGTCACAGTGTTCGATATCTCCTGTCGGCTCTACTTCACAGACCGTTTGTCAGGGCACGGCAATTACGCCCTTGTCTTTTAGCAGTTCCGGAGGAACCGGGGCTATTTTTTCTGGACTGCCTGCCGGAGTTTCTGGTAGCTACAACAGCCTCAACGGAGAAATCACCTTATCGGGTACGCCTTCGGTGGCAGGCACTTTTAGCTATACCATCAACATGGTAGGATGTTCCGGGGGGGGGAGCGCAACAGCATCCGGCTCCCTGATTGTTACATCTTTTAATACCTTAACTTTTGTTTCTGCTGCTTCTACGGCCAATCAGGTTTTTTGTTCGGGAACATCGATGGATAGCGTTCGGATTCGCATTACGGGTACGACCACATTCACCACAAGCGGGTTACCCGACGGTGTAACAGCCATCAGGAGGAACGATACCATTATTTTGGGTGGTACGCCTTTGAATGGCACACCTTTTTTGCCATCCGCAAATGATACCCTGTTTACTTATACCATTGATTTAACAGGTGGCTGTACGGGGGGGACCAATTCGATATCTGGTACCCTGCGAGTTAGAAATAATAGCGCCATTAGTTTGCAAGCAGGTAGTAACAATGCACAAACCGTTTGTATTGGTTCAGCGATCTCTAGTATTGTTTACAAAACGGGACGAGCCAATCAGGTGATTTTCTCAGGACTCCCAGCGGGTGTCAGTGGTTCGTTTGACAGCCTTAACCGGTTGGTCACGTTGTCAGGAACCCCCACTGTTCGTGGAACTTATGCTTATTCTGTTCTTGTCAACGGTGGATGCATTGGAAATCCCAATGTTGCCACCGGTACCATTACGGTTCAAGGTTATACCGTAGCACTACAGCCAACCTCGGCGCCGATTAACCAGACGGTTTGTTTGGGAGGCACGATTCAGGCGATTACGTACACTACTTCAGGTGCGACAGGAATTGGAACTGCGACTGGTTTGCCAAGTGGATTAACCGCATCATGGGCTGCTAATGTTTTAACGGTTTCTGGAACGGTTGCGGCGAGTGTTGCACCAGGTACGTTCAACTTTTCGGTGCCAATGAGTGGCTTGACTGGTTGTCCAGGGGTAAATGCATCGGGTTCGATTGTTGTTACAGGTAACCGCACCGTGGGCGCAGCTTCTTCGACACCGGTATTGTGTATTGGCTCGGCCTTGGATCCAGCAGGCATTACCCATGCGACCACGATCGCTACGGGCATTGGACTGCCGACTGGTTTACCTGCAGGTTGCACCGCTGTATTCAGTGGAAATGCTACATCGGGAACCGTTACAATTAGTGGAACCCCATCGGCCATTGGTGTCTATAATTATAATATCCCCATGGTGGGTTGCGGTACCGCGAATGCCACGGGAACCATTACGGTCCAAGGCTATACGGTCGCTTTGCGTCCAATATCAGCACCATCGAGCCAAACGGTTTGTTTGGGAGGCACGATTCAAGCGATTTCTTATTCTACGTCTGGTGCAACAGGTATTGGTTCGGCCACCGGACTACCAACAGGATTGACAGCATCGTGGGTAGGGAATGTCCTAACTGTTTCAGGAACTGTATCCTCGACAGCGACACCTGGCACCTATAATTTCTCTGTCCCAATGAGTGGCTTGCCTTCTTGTCCTAATGTCAATGCAACTGGTTCGATTGTTGTTACGGGTAACCGCACGGTTGGCGCTGCTTCTTCGACACCAACGATTTGTATAGGATCTTCTCTTCCTGCTGATATTACGCATGCTACAACCATCGCGACAGGCATTGGATTGCCGACTGGTTTACCTGCAGGTTGTACCGCTGTCTTCAGTGGAAATGCTACATCGGGTACCGTTACGATTACCGGTACTCCCACCTCGATTGGGGTCTATAACTATACTATTCCCATGGTGGGTTGCGGTAACGCGAATGCCACGGGTACCATTACGGTCCAAGGTTACACGGTCGCTTTGCGTCCAACCTCCGCACCATCGAGCCAGACGGTTTGTTTGGGAGGTACGATCCAAGCGATTTCGTATGCTACAACTGGGGCAACAGGTATTGGAACGGCTACCGGACTACCAACAGGATTAACTGCAACGTGGGCCGCTAATGTTTTAACAGTTTCTGGAACGGTTGCGGCGAGTGTTACACCAGATACCTACAACTTCTCGGTGCCTATGGATGGCTTGACTGGTTGTCCAGGGGTAAATGCAACGGGTTCGATTGTCGTTACGGGTAACCGCACGGTGGGTGCTGCCTCTTCGACACCAACGATTTGTATAGGATCTTCTCTTCCTGCTGATATTACGCATGCTACAACCATCGCTACGGGCATAGGATTGCCGACTGGTTTACCTGCAGGTTGTACCGCTGTCTTCAGTGGAAATGCAACATCGGGAACCGTTACAATTAGTGGAACCCCGTCGGCTATTGGAGTCTATAATTATACCATTCCCATGGTGGGTTGCGGTACCGCGAATGCCACGGGTACCATTACGGTCCAAGGTTACACGGTCGCTTTGCGTCCAACCTCCGCACCATCGAGCCAGACGGTTTGCTTGGGAGGTACGATCCAAGCGATTTCGTACTCTACGTCCGGTGCAACGGGTATTGGCGCAGTTACTGGTTTACCAACAGGATTGACTGCAACGTGGGCCGCTAATGTTTTAACGGTTTCTGGAACGGTTGCGGCGAGTGTTACACCAGATACCTACAACTTCTCGGTGCCTATGGATGGCTTGACTGGTTGTCCAGGGGTAAATGCAACGGGTTCGATTGTCGTTACGGGTAACCGCACGGTGGGTGCTGCCTCTTCGACACCAACGATTTGCATTGGATCTTCTCTTCCTGCTGATATTACGCATGCTACAACAATCGCTACGGGCATAGGATTGCCGACTGGTTTACCTGCAGGTTGTACCGCTGTCTTCAGTGGAAATGCTACATCGGGAACCGTTACGATTACCGGTACTCCAACCTCGATTGGGGTCTTTAACTATACTATTCCCATGGTAGGTTGCGGTAACGCGAATGCCACGGGCACCATTACGGTCCAAGGCTATACGGTCGCTTTGCGTCCAATATCAGCACCATCGAGCCAGACGGTTTGTTTGGGAGGTACGATCCAAGCGATTTCGTATGCTACAACTGGGGCAACAGGTATTGGAACGGCTACCGGACTACCAACAGGATTAACTGCATCGTGGGTCTCTAATGTTTTAACGGTTTCTGGAACGGTTGATGCAGGTGTTACACCAGGCACCTTCAACTTCTCGGTGCCTATGAGCGGTTTGACTGGTTGTCCAGGGGTGAATGCAACGGGTTCGATTGTTGTTCGACCCTATAATTCAATCTCCTTAACCTCGGGTAATGGTTCCCCAAGTCTTTGTTTAGGGGATTTAATAACTCCAATCGTATATACCACCTCAGGGTTTTCAAATGGAATAGTGGTTACAGGGCTTCCTCAGGGGATAACTCATTCCTACGATAGTGCATCAAGAATTACGACTATTTCAGGAACGCCAAGCGTTCGCGGTGTTTTTGTTTATCGAATTACTGCATTAGGGGGATGTACCCAAAATTCATCGAACACGATAACGGGTACGATTACGGTGAACGGTAATACCATTCTTTTGGGCAAAAAAGACCCCAATCTGAGCACTCCTGATGTTGTGACGAATATTCAAACTCGTTGTGCTCTTCGACCCATTCAGTCCGTTGTGTTCACGACCACCGGTGCTACCGGTGCGTCCCTTGTTCCTGCTTTGCCTGCCAATTCGGGACTTACAGCAAATTTTAATTCTGGAACCGGTGTATTTACTATATCTGGAACACCGAGTGGAAGCTTTACCTATATTGGTGTGGTTCGTATGTCTGGTGGTTGTACCAGCGGTCAAATAGAGCCAAGTGTCAACATCACGGTATTGGATTCTAATATCATTACCTTGACTTCAGGATCAGAGAATCAAACCGTTCCACGTAATACGGCCATGACCGATATTACTTTTTCAACGGCAGGGGCTACCGGCGCTCGATTCCGTGGGCTTCCATCGGGCGTAACGGGTATCTGGGCGGCCAATACGGTGACCATCAGTGGTACCCCGGTTGCAACAGGAACCTATCGATATATCGTTGATATGGTAGGGGGATGCCCCGTTGGTAAAGGCAATTCGGATACCGGAACTATCACAGTAACAGCTGGTGGTTCCTTGATTGGTGGCGGAAATGGTGAGCAGGGGTTTGAAGGGGACGACGCCAATCGCTCCAATCAAAACAATGCCTCTGCCATTTCATCCGGCCGTTTGAACTCAAATCGTGGCCTGATAACCACCGTGACGGTTTATCCTGTTCCGGGGTCGGATTTCCTTTTTGTGCGCGGCTTGGCTTCCTTGGAGCAGACATTGTTGACCATTGTGGACCAAACGGGTCGGGTGGTAGTAGCCCCTCATGCGTCGATTTCCAACGATTCAGGTTCAAGTGAGTACAAGTTGGATTTGAGTTCCTTGGCCGATGGGGTGTATTTTTTGCGCGTCCAGTCTGCGACCGAAGGCATTGATCAAATGCTTCGTTTCTCGGTTAAACACTAATCGGTAGGGCAAGCCATCGCTTTACCTATTTGGTGTCATCAATTCCATCGCCTACCCTTTCAAGGGTAGGCGATGCTTTTTTGGGGGTGTGGATAGGGCTATTTCTCTTCCGTTATGGGGTCGGTTTACGGGCTCGGTTCATCTGAAAAGCCCCACCTAAATAATTTTTAGGTGAATTGACAAAATATCCACAGCGGTCCGATATATTTACAAATACATATATAAAATGTAAAATAGCCTGATAATGCATAATTTAAAGCTTTTTGCGGCAATGGCCTTCGCCATTTTGTCGTCCATCCCGGTTTTTGTATCGGCACAGTGTACAATTTCTAGGACAAGTGCAGCTGCTACGACAAGTCAAACCTTGTGCGTTAATACCTTATTAACTCCTATTACCTACGATGTGACTGGGGCCAGTGGTGTCATTGTTTCCAATCTCCCTCCGGGTGTTTCCTATACCTACACGCCAGGAACCCCTCCGTTGGCAACTTTAACTATCAGCGGTACCCCGAGTCAGTCGGGCTCCTTCAATTATTCAGTTACCCCCATTGGATGTTCCGGGGGCGGAACAACACCCACCGCCAATGGGAGTATCGGCGTTACATTCAATAACAATCTGTTCCTAAGTTCAGCTGTTGGAACCAACAATCAAACCCGCTGCCTCAATGTAGCCATTACCAATATTACCTACCGCGCATTGGGGGCTACCAATGCATCTGTTACCGGCCTACCTAGGGGAATTACAGGTGCGTGGAATTCCACAACAAGCACCCTGACCATTTCTGGGTCGCCTGATTCTGCATCACCGGTGGCCTATTCTTTGAATTACACCGTTTCTATGACCGGTGGTTGTGTGGGTGGCAATTCAACCCAAACCGGTACCATTACGGTCAACCCTGCGTACAGCCTCACGCTTGTCTCCCCTGCTGCCTCTTTGGATCAAAACGATATTTGCATTAACACGCCTATCGATACCATTCAATTTACCACCAGGGGCGCCAATGGGGCTAGCTTTTTTGGCTTACCTCCCGGCATAACCGGCTTATGGCGTAATGATTCGGTATTAATCTACGGAAGTCCATCGGTTCGTGGGACTTTCATTTTTTCCTATAACCTGACCGGTGGGCCTTGTAACACTGGAACACGGACGCTCACCGATACTTTGGTTGTCAAATCCAATACGTGGCAACTTATTTCTGCACCTTCAACGGCCAATCAAACACGTTGTGTCAATACGCCTATTGATACCATTATTTACCGCCGGAGTGGAGCTACATCGGGTTCACTAGGAACGGCCCCCGCTGGGTTAACGGTTGTTAACACCAATGACTCGTTGATTATTTACGGCACCCCAACAGCGGATGGAACCTATAATTATTTGGTGACCGGCATTGGTGGATGTACCAACTCATCATTGAATACCATCGGCGGATTGTTGACCATTCGTCCAACCATGACGATAACCAACCCTGCCAATGATTCTCAAACCGTTTGTCGTGGTGTAGCCATCGCGAGTATTTCATTTAGCACAGTGGGGGCTACCTCGGCTTCGGTCACGGGGCTGCCCGCCGGACTTAATGCCAACTTTACCCAAGGTGTTGGAGTGAATGGCACTGTAACCATTACCGGCACACCGTCTGTTCGTGGTGTTTTCCCTTTCCGAATTCGTTTGTTAGGGGGCTGCAATACAACCTTGGTCGTTGGTGGTACAGGTCTGATCACCGTCAATGGCAATACAGCTGTTCTTAACAGAAAGAGTTCAACTGTAAGTGGACCAGAGGTACTAACCACAACCCAAACGAGATGCGTAGGTAAGCCTATTCAGAACATTGTTGTTTCAACAACGGGTCACACCGCAGCAGCGGTGCTCTCAGGATTTTCTTTACCAGCGGGTGTATCAGCGACCTTTTCTGGTAATGCAACATCCGGTACGGTTACGATTTCGGGAACCCCTACGGCCGTCGGTGTCTTTAACTTTCAAGTTAGACTGACTGCAACACTTTGCACAAACCTATTTGACACTATAAGAGGCACGATTACCGTGCTGGATACCATCAGCTGGACCAGGGTTTCGGCCTCCAGCGGAGACACGCTTGCTCAATTCGCTACGTTGGATACCATCCGATATAAAGGGACGAAGGGATCAACGGGCGCTATTTTTAGTGGTTTACCTAGTGGTTTGATTGGGGCTTGGAATTCTTCAGACAGTACCGCGACAATTTTTGGGACCCCCACGGTAACTGGACTTTTCAATTATCGCATTTCTTTTACAGGGCGATGCATGAATGGGCTCGGTAATGTGGCATTGGGTAACATCAAAGTAGACCCTCCTACCATGGGCTCTACCGGCGGTGCTAAAGAACGTCAAAACGATAACGGAGTTTCATCTCGAATCTCTGGTGAAACAGCCAAGACCATGCAGCAAGGTTTGGTTTTGTATCCTGTACCCTCCAGTGGAATGTTGAATGTCAGAGGACTCGAAATTTTCCGTAAAGCCAAATTAACAATCCATGACCAATCCGGAAGGCAACTGAACGCCTATCAGTGGTTGAATACCGGTGATGTAGCTGGTGAAATGCGCCTCAACCTCGAAGGTTATGCCTCAGGATTGTACTTTCTTCATATTGTAGATTCTGATTTTGATTACCTCGATGACCTTCGTGAAAAATCATCGGTTCGGGTGATGAGATTTCAAATTAGATAGTTTTTTTAGATCGCTTTTTCGGCTTGTCGCCAAATATTCAACTCATTACCTTATGTTATTTCAAAATAGAATTTCAAACAAACTTCAATGGTCATTCATCCTGACTGTGTTCTCTTTGTTTGTTTTTTCTTCACAGGCTTCGGCACAAACGTGTACACTTACCCTCAGTTCGGCTAACAGCACCCAGACCATTTGCGAAGGCTCTGCCATCGCCAATATCACCTACAATACCAATGCCACCGCTGCGACTGTTACAGGTGTTGCCGGACTGAATGTGAGCATTACAGGTGGCGTTTTAACAGTGTCTGGAACGCCTTCTGCTTCTGGTACTTACACGGTAACCCTAACAACAGGGTGTACAGGTGGGACTACCACAGCAACTGGAACCATTACACGGACCGTGCCACCTTCAGCGGGAACATTGAGTGGAACCCAAGCCATTTGTGTAGCTGGGACGACAACATTTTCTTCGACCACATCGGGGGGCTCATGGTCTAGTGGAGCTACGGGCATTGCAACTGTTAATGCATCAACCGGTGTCGTGACAGGTGTAGCTGCAGGTACTGCAACAATCACCTACACCGTCACTGGTACAGGAGGCTGTGCAAATGCCACCGCAACGCGTACCGTAACTGTAACTGCGGCACCAGTAGCAGGAACATTGAGTGGAACCCAAACTATTTGTGTTGCTGGTACAACAACATTCACTACGACTTCATCGGGGGGCACTTGGACAACTGACAATGCCTCCATTGCAACCGTAAATTCGTCAACCGGTGTCGTGTCTGGTGTTGCAGCTGGGACTGCAACGATTACTTACACGGTTGTTGGAACTGGAGGCTGCGCAAACGCCACCGCAACGCGTACGGTTACCGTCACAGCGGCACCTATCGTTGGAGCCATTAGTGGGAATCAGTCCATTTGTAGTTCAGGCGGCACCAATACCAGTACGTTTACAGTAACAGCTTCTGGTGGAACGGGTGCATTTACATGGACTAGTAGCAATACAGCTGTTGCAACAGTTAATTCGTCTACGGGTGTTGTATCCGGTGTAGCTGCTGGAACCGCTACGATAACCTATACGAGAACTGGCTCTGGTGGCTGTGCTGATGTAACCGCTACTCGAACTGTTACAGTCACTGCTCCCCCATCTGCAGGGACCTTAAATGGTTCAACAGGTATTTGTATCAATGGAACAGCCACTTATACCTCGACTGTGGGTGGTGGTTCTTGGACTTCTTCCAATACGGCTGTTGCAACGATCAATTCAAGTACGGGGGTCATTTCGCCTGTTGCTGTTGGATCGTCTACGATGACTTACACTGTTACGGGATCAGGCGGTTGTGCAAACGCAACAGCTACCCGTGTTATCACCATAACAGCTCTACCATCAGCAGGCACCCTAAGTGGTAACCAAGCCATTTGTATTGGGGCAACAAGTTCTTTTACCTCAACTGTATCTGGCGGAACGTGGTCCTCAAGCAATACTAGCATTGCCACGATTAATTCATCAACGGGTGTGGTAACAGGCGTCGCAACAGGGGTTGCCACCATGACCTATCTTGTTGCTGGAAGTGGGGGTTGTGCCGATGCAACGGCAACCCGCACAATCGATGTTCGACCCTACAATACCATCACAAGAACATCTGCCATTGCGACCACGAGCCAAGATTTGTGTATTAACACACCGATAACCAATATCACTTATTCAACAACAGAAGCCACAGGCGTTTCATCAACCACTGGTTTACCCAACGGTGTAACGGCTGCATTTACAGGTAATGCGGGTGCCGGTACTATAACGGTTAGTGGAACTCCCGTCGTGTCGGGAACATTTAATTATACTATCACCATGACAGGTGGTTGTACGGGAGGAACAAATACAGCAACGGGTTCCATCATCGTTCGTGAAAATACCATTTCACTAGAAGCAGGTTCTGCCTCTCCCAATCAGGCTGTGTGCTTTAATTTGTCCCCGTTGCCTACGATTCGTCTAACGACTACTTTGGCAACTGGTGCGACCTTAACAGGTTCATTGCCCCCAGGTGTTACCGGGGTTTGGAACAACAATGTTTTGACCATTTCAGGAACGCCCACCCAGTCCGGGACCTTTG
>Ga0315901_10008001_pt1 | contig 12373 bp, 9 predicted proteins | sample LakEriMetagenome_10_FD_203761 | JGI IMG/M metagenome (GOLD analysis project Ga0315901, IMG submission 203761) | Freshwater fungal communities from buoy surface, Lake Erie, Ohio, United States - Buoy 2 MA116 | ecosystem: Environmental > Aquatic > Freshwater > Lake | place: USA: Lake Erie, Ohio...
GCGATCCGGATGCACCGCCGGCACCAACGATGGTATGAATTTCATCAATGAACAGAATAACATCCTGGGATTTTTCCAGTTCATTCATAACAGCCTTCATCCGCTCCTCAAACTGTCCGCGGTATTTGGTACCGGCTACGAGTGAGGCCAGGTCTAGCGTTACGACTCTTTTTCCAAATAATACTCTGGAGACCTTTTTTTGAATGATTCTGAGGGCAAGTCCTTCCGCGATGGCAGTTTTTCCGACTCCCGGCTCTCCGATCAGAATCGGATTATTCTTTTTGCGACGACTTAAAATCTGAGCAACGCGCTCGATTTCCTTTTCGCGTCCTACAATAGGATCAAGTTTACCTTCCTCTCCTAACTTGGTAAGGTCACGGCCAAAATTATCCAGTACGGGTGTTCTTGATTTTTCAGCACCTCGTTTTTCAGATTTTGACGAACTGCCTGAACCACTGAACATTTTTCCTGAATCCTCATCGCTGTCGTCTGTATCGGAAGAGGCCGAAGGCTGATCCGACTGATATTCCAGCATTTCACGGACAGTTTGATAGGAAACTTCGAACTTATTCAGGATCTGAGTAGCAAGATTATCTGTATCCCGAAGGATAGAGAGCAGCAGATGCTCAGTCCCAATCAGCTGGGCCTTAAAGGCCTTAGCCTCCAGGTAAGTGATTTTTAAAACTTTTTCAGAGGCTTTTGTGAGAGGGATATTGGTAAGGCTTTTTACATCCTGATTACCTGTGGTTTTTGAAACATTTTCAATTTCAGTTTTGAGCGTATCCAGTTGTACGCCCAGCTTTTTTAATAAACTGACAGCGACGCCCTCTCCTTCGCGGATCATTCCGAGAAGCAGATGCTCTGTTCCGATGTAATTATGCCCAAGTCGCAGTGCCTCTTCCCTGCTCAATGATATCACCTCCTTAACACGATTAGAAAACTTTGCTTCCATATTTTTCAGGGCGGTTAATGCGGTAAAAGTACCGCTTTTTTATCCAACAAATAGTATCAGAAATAGCTAACACAGGGTACCATATTTTAGTTCAATAAATCAATGACCCGTGCAGATATTTGTTATGACGCCTGTTTTTACCTGAGATTAGTCCCTGACTTACTCAGAATATCCGATGACGCGGGGCCACAGCAAAATATAAGGTCCAACACACTTAAATTTTTTAAAAATACCTCACCAAACACCTGTTTATACGACACCGGAACCATAAAATTCCTTGTTTCAAAGGATGATTTAGCATTCAGAACATTTCTTTTATCTGCCCCGTTGAAGTTTTCCACGAACCCGGCAGTGCTTTCCAGCTTTTTTTTCCAGGATAGCCAGCCAAGACAAATTTCAAGAAGCGACCCGTTCAGGTTTACAAGACTATTATCGGATCCGAGAAGAATTTTCTTCAGGTCGTCGGCATAAAACTCAAAATAGGGTGAATTGCGATAGGCAGATTCAATAGACCTCCACCTGCTGATTCTCCAGTTTTCAGTTTCTGAGGCCTGAACCATATGCAAGGGTGTTCGGTTATTTTTATTTGTTACGGGAACAACAAGCGTCTGAACGCCGTTGGAAGTATTAATTATTGTACGGTTCCGGAATGATTGCTTTACATAATGGCTGTGGTAATCCAGAATAATCTCATCATATGGCATAATCAGACAAAAGAACTCCAGGTTAGGGAGAAAGTGCGGTTCAATGAGTATCCGGCCGGTCTGAAGGTCATTCATAGGCTGCAAAGTATAAACAAATGAAAAAACCGGAAGGGTCGGAAATACACTTCCCCTGAAGTTTTACTGTTTTCCTAATTTTGGGTTCTTAATTAAAATGAAAAAAGAAGTACCAAAAGCAAGGCTGGCGTTTTTCCTGGTAGTATCAACCCTGACCATCACCTTCACCTTTTATTTTTATCAGGTCTTTTTTACACCAAACATACTGGTTGATAAAACCGACCGGCTGGTGATGATAAAATCAGGAACCGGTTTCAGGGATTTACAGAGACAATTGAAAGAAGAGGGTGTAATTAATGACCTGGTATCATTCAGTTTCGTAGCCAGGCTGATGAGCTATGATAAGAATATTCAACCGGGCCGTTATTTACTGAGAGGCAACATGTCAAACCGTAATGCTGTGCTGGCCTTGCGCAATGGTCGAAGAGAGGCCGTGAAAGTGACTTTCAGTCATGTACGAACACTGGAAGAGTTGAGCGAAAAGATTACCTCCGGCATCGGAATATCACCGGATGAATTTATTGAGGCTGTTTACCGTTTTGCCGAAAAGGACACGACACACGGTTTCAACAAGGAAAATATTCTGGCGATGTTTATTCCTAATACCTATGAGGTCTATTTCAATTTGAGCCCGGACGACCTTATTAAGAAGATGCACCGTGAATATTTATCTTTCTGGAATCCTGACAGACTTGAAAAAGCTCAAAAGACCGGACTTAGTGCGGTGGAGGTTTCAGTTCTTGCCTCCATTGTACAGGCAGAAACTGTCAAATCAGACGAAGCCCCTGTAATTGCGGGATTGTATCTGAACCGTCTGAAGAAAGGCATTGCTCTTCAGGCTGATCCAACGCTTGTTTACGCAGCCGGGGATTTCTCAATTAAGCGGGTTCTGAATGTTCATAAGGAAATTGATTCTCCTTATAACACTTATAAATATCCGGGGCTGCCGCCCGGTCCCATCAACATGCCCTATATTTCATCTATTGATGCTGTCCTGAATTTCGATGCCCACGACTATTATTATATGTGTGCACGCGAAGATTTTTCCGGATATCATAATTTCTCCAAAGATCTTTCTGCTCATCAGATTAATGCGAGAAGGTATCAACGGGCATTAAGTCTTGAAATGAAAAAGGCAGGTCAAAAACCCTGATATGTACAGTTCAGAGCATTTTCTCAGGGCACGGTATAGCGAAACGGATCAGATGGGATTTGTCTATTACGGCAATTATGCATCGTGGTATGAAGTTGCCAGAGTTGAAAGTCTCAGAAAACTTGGCATGACATACCGTGAAATGGAGGCCATGGGTGTGATGATGCCTGTCCTTGAAAATCATTCAAAATTTCTTTCACCGGCCAGATATGATGAATTGTTGAAAATTGTAACCAGCATCAGGGAAAAACCCGGCGTAAGGATCCGATTCTTTTACAGCATTTATAATGAAGAGGGTCGGTTAATTCACGAAGGTGAAACTTTACTTGCCTTTGTAGCCATCGGTACAGGAAAACCCTGCCGGCCGCCTGAAAAGTTTATGAATTGTCTTGAACCATTTTTTAAATGAGATTTCGTTCAGGCAGGAGGTTGATGGGATCCATTTTATTTCGCAGGGTCCGTTCGGCACTGAAAAGCATCAGGGTACAGCGGCTTGGAAACTTATCGGTGTATCAAATCTGGAACAGGCTTGTTGAAAACTTCAGGAAACATGAAGTTCTGGAGCGTTCCAATGCCGTTGCCTACAACCTGATTCTGGCTATTTTCCCTGCCATTATCTTTTTGTTCACACTGATTCCCTACATCTCGTTGTTATTTCCGGATTTGAACAGGGACAGTATCATGGGTTTCCTGGCCACCATGATGCCAAGAAATATGTTTGAAACTATTTCGGCTACAGTTCTTGACATCGTCAGTAATCAGCGCGGAGGTTTGTTGACTTTCGGTTTTGGTGCGGCGTTATATCTTGCGACAAATGGTATGAACGCGTTGATCAAAGCCTTCAACTCTTGCTATAAAACCACAGAGTCAAGAAGTGCCTGGCGGGTAAGACTGACAGCTACTGCGCTCACCTTAATTCTGGCAATTTTGTTGCTGCTTACTGTGATTATGGTGATTGCAGGTCAGATTTTGCTGGACTACATCGGGGCCAATCTGCGGGAATTCAGCCATCTGCAGGTTGATGAATTCACACTTATGATGTTTCATGCAATGCGGCTGGCGATTGTTTTTACAGGATTTTTTCTTGCGATTTCCTGTATTTATTATTTCGGACCCTCGGTTCATTATAACTGGTCATTTTTTTCATTGGGTTCTTTTGTTGCCACTTTGGGAGCTATGGCCGTTTCTTATGGTTTTTCAGCCTATGTTACAGGTATCGGAAGCTACAATAAATTGTATGGGTCTATAGGTGTTCTGATTGCCCTGATGGTATGGATACAATTGTTGTCAGTTGTGCTCCTTGGGGGGCACGAGTTGAATTCCACACTTCACAGGCTGGAGCACGAAGCGAGGCCCGGGATTAAAAAAAATTAGTTTTTTGTTTCTGAATCCGGAATTTTGCGGACAATGAGGACTATAAATGAAAGTGATATCCTGCGCGCATTGTCAGGCGTAATGGAGCCGGATCTTAAAAAGGATCTTGTAAGCCTGAATATGATCAGGGACATTGTAATTGCAGAGGGGAGTATTTCCTTTACTGTCATGCTGACAACACCTGCCTGTCCGCTGAAGGAAAAAATAAAAAAGGATTGCCTGGATGCCGTTCTGAAAGAAGCTGGTGAAGGGTACAGGATTGACCTAAAGATGAGCGCCCAGGTAACTTCTTCCAGAAGCAGTGAACCTGTTCTGCCCGGTGTAAAAAATATCATTGCCATTGCCTCCGGTAAAGGGGGTGTTGGAAAATCAACAGTAACAACTAATCTGGCAGTTGCCCTTGCGAAATCAGGTGCCCGGGTAGGATTAATTGATGCGGACATCTATGGTCCATCCATCCCTACGATGTTTCACTGTGAGCATGAACAGCCGGAGATGAAGGTTATCAACGGAAAAAATTTTATTGTTCCTGTTGAGCATTACGGTGTAAAACTGATTTCAATCGGATTTCTTGCTCCACCCGATTCTGCCATCGTATGGCGTGGCCCAATGGCAAGTTCAGCCTTAAAGCAGTTTTTTACAGACACGCTTTGGGGCGAGCTGGATTATCTGCTGATTGATTTACCTCCCGGTACAAGTGATATCCACCTGACGCTGGTACAGACCGTGCCGGTGACAGGAGCTGTCATCGTGACCACACCTCAGAAAGTAGCTCTGGCAGATGCAAGCAAAGGGCTGGCAATGTTTCGCCAGAAACAGATCAATGTTCCGATTCTGGGTATTGTAGAAAATATGTCCTGGTTCACACCTCTGGAATTACCTGATGCCAGATATCATATTTTTGGAATCGATGGCGGAAAAAAACTTTCAGAAAAGTTCGGTGTTCCGCTGCTTGGACAAATCCCTCTTGTGCAGGGAATCAGGGAAAGCGGTGACAGCGGGCTTCCTGCAATTCTCAAGGAAGATATTTCAGCAAATGCATTCAATGAACTTGCAGAAGCCCTGGCACAGCAGGTTGCCATCAGAAATGCTAATTTTGACAGCACCCAACCGGTGGAAATTACCATCAGCTGAATTATGATCAAAAACCCGGAATCAAACAGTGCCCCTGAAACACTTGTCAAAAAAGTGGAAGAAGCTCTTGACTCCATAAGACCATATCTGGAAGCTGACGGCGGTAATATTGAAATCGTTGAGCTTACAAAAGATGGTGTGCTGAAACTGCAGTTCATTGGAAACTGTGCAGGGTGTACGCTTTCGTCTATGACTTTCCGCGCCGGTGTAGAAGAAGCTGTCCGTCGGCTTGTACCTGAAATAAGCACAGTTGAAGCCTTAAATTAATGATTCAGCTGACTTTTTACGGATCTAAATTCCGATATGTCAGTATAAAATATTTTCGTCTGATCATCAGACTGTCCGGACTGTTTTCATTGGCTCCGGTAATTCTTACAATCACACTATTAAATTCTTTCGTCACTGTCGGCCAGGACCGCTGTTCAATTGACAGATATGATCAACTGCTGAATAAAAAATATCCGGGCAGAGAAAGCAAAGACACCTTTGAAAAATGGATACGGGGACAGATCAATCAAAGGCAGTCGGGAATTGCCGGTGTTACCGCTGAAAACTATACCATTCCGGTAGTCGTGCACATAATCCATAACGGGGAACCCGTTGGCACGGGAACAAATATTTCAGATGCTCAGATTCAATCTCAAATCAGTGTCTTAAATGAAGACTTCAGAAGATTAAATCCGGATGCATTTAAAACACCTAATGACTTTACCGGAGTAGCAGGAGCGTTATCCGTAGAATTTGTACTTGCCAAAAGAGATCCTTTCGGATTTGCATCAGGGGGGATTGTGAGGGTAGATGGCGGAAGGTCCGTATGGGGCCTGAATGAAGAAGGAATTTTTAAGGGACTCAACTTCTGGCCTTCAGAAGATTATCTGAATATCTGGGTGGTGAATCTGAGCGGCAGTGATATTGGTTATGCCTCATTCCCGGTTTCAAACCTGCCGGGTATGGAAGATGCCATAAACAATCGTCTGATTGACGGAGTAATTATTGACTACAAGGCTTTTGGCTCTAAGAATTACGGAAATTTTGATCTGGACAACAGGTATAATGTGGGGCGTACTGCTACCCATGAAGTTGGTCACTTTCTTGGACTTCGGCATATCTGGGGAGATGTCAGCGGGTGCGGAGGAACTGATTATGTGGATGACACTCCTGCTCAGAACGGAGCCACTTTTGACTGTCCTTCAACCCATCCCATCATCTCATGTAACAATACTGCTAAAATGTACCAGAACTACATGGATTACACGCAGGATGCCTGTATGAACCTGTTCACCAAAAAGCAGGTCGAGCGTATGGTTGTAGTGATGGAAAACAGCCCAAGAAGAAAATCACTTGCCACATCACTGGGCAGCGTGTCCCCCGTTTATGGCATAGAATGTTCCATAAGTATTCTGACACCCCAAGCCACAGCATGTCCCGGAACAGTGACTCCTGAAATTATTCTCAGAAACCTCGGAGATCAGCCGGTGGAGACAGTCAAAGTCCGGTTAACCGTAAACAGCGTTCCACAGCCTGAAGAAATTTTTTCGGTCAGCTTAATTAAGGGGCAATCAGTTATTCTGTCATTTCCGCAGGTTCAAATTCTTGAGGGAGAGTCCGGTACTTTTGCCTTTAGCTTATTGGAAGTGAATGGTTCTCCGGATGAACTTCCTGTCAACAATTTCGCGGAAATTATTTCAACCGGATCTGCATTTACCGGACTGCCACTGGAAGAAAATTTTTCAGTGTTTCCGGATAAGTGGACTATTGGTAATCCTGATGGACTTAAATCCTGGGTGTTTTCTTCTGCGGGAAACGGATCGGTAAGTCTGAATGGGTTTGACTATGAACAAATCGGAGAAGTTGATGTGCTTTTCTCACCCGTTTTCAGTACGCTGACTTCTGAAGCACTTCTTCTGCAGTTTGATGTTGCTTACGCCAGATACCCCGGAAATAATAATGAGTCACTTTCTGTTTATCTGATTGAGGACTGTTCGGAAGATTTTTCCGGAGGTACGCTTATTTATCAAAAACAAGGCAGCAGCCTGGCAAGTGCCCCTGATTCTTTTTCATCCTTCGTACCTTCCACGGGGCAATGGCGCACCGAAAGTGTCATTCTGAATAATTTTATCGGAAAGCCCGGATTGAAACTTGCATTCGTTTTCCGAAACGGTTATGGAAATAATATTTATCTGGATGAACTGAGATTAAGAAACAGCCTTCTCACGGATCTTAGAGTTGTGAAATTATCTGAGCCGGCACCTGCGGTTTGTCTGTCGCAAATCAATCCTAAGGTTGTCATTTCAAATTCAGGAACCACCACGATTGAGAAAATCTCTGGAGTAATCAGTCGTGTAGGTGGAGGACAAATAATTATTCCGGAACAGTCGATTAATCTCGCGCCCGGTTCAACCGGCACCATCAGCCTTCCGACCGTATCGCTTAGTGAAGGAAAAAATTCAATTTCCATTGAACTTATGCCTGTGACCTCATCAGATGCTGTTCCATTAAATAATGTACTCTCTGCAGTCATAAGCAGGATAAGCACATCTGATAAAATTCCTGCGCGGGAAAATTTTGATGGAGCCGACAGATGGACCCTTGCATCAACCTCCGGTGAAACGCCATGGGAAAGTGTCAGTACCAACAAGGGGACTTCAGCAAGCTATCAGGCTTACACGAATGAATTGATTGGAACAACAGCGTGGCTTGTTAGTCCGGTAATGGATTTGAGCAAAGTATCTGCCGCCTCTCTTTTTGCCGATTTCAGTTATGGTGTTCCGGATAATGTTGCTGAACGGGTGATGCTTGTAGCATCTACCGATTGCGGATTAACATTTAATGAAATAATTTTTGAAGGCACTGCTGATGAACTTGCTGATACAGGGACAGGCGGAAACTTCACGCCGACTTCTGATGACGACTGGACAAGAAAATTTTTTGATATCAGTCAGCTTTCCGGGCAGCCACAGGTTTTATTCAGCTTTGTAGTCACCAATAATAATGGAGGTAATTTATTCATTGACAACATTGAGTTTTACGCTGACAATGATCCGGAGCCAAAAATCATTGAGGACCTATTCAGTGTTTATCGGGATGAAAATACCAAAGAGGAAAAAATCACATTTAATCTTCAGGAACGAGGTCCTGTACGCCTTCAGATGTTTTCCTCCACCGGCCTGACTGTCCTTGATAATACCTATGAGGACATCCTGAACCAGACACTCACGCTGGATCTTGGTCTGCCCTCGGGTCTTTACATTTACCGATTTCTTATATCCGGAAAATATTACGCAGTCAGGCATTTCGTGCCCTGAAATCTGATTTTTTTACCTTTTCACTGGCCTCAGGATTGGTATCTTTGAGGCAATATGGGTAATAAGAAAAATGTAGCCTTACTGTTTGGGGGGCGGTCGGTTGAGCATGGCGTGTCTGTCAATTCAGCCAGAAATATTTTTGAGTACATTGACAAGGACAAGTTTGAGCCGATTTGCATCGGGCTTTCAACAGACGGGAAATGGTTTTTAAAATCCTCCGTTGATAAAGACATTGAGACAGGACAGGAAATTACCCTAAGCACGGATCCTGCAAGGCCCGGTTTTATCAGTGCAGGCGGTTACATAAAACCTGATCTGGTTTTCCCTGTACTTCACGGCACTGATGGTGAAGATGGAAGTGTTCAGGGTATGCTTACGGCTCTTCAGATTCCGTTTGTTGGTTCAGGGGTGCTTGGTTCTGCAGTTTCCATGAACAAAGTCATTGCAAAACAAATTTTGCAAGCAAACGGATTGCCTGTAGTTCCGTTTGAATCATTCCATGCATCCGATAAAAAGCTGATTGATTTTGAAAAAGCCTCCGGTAAATTCGGAGTTCCCCTGATGGTAAAATCAGCAAGCCTTGGGTCATCTGTTGGAGTATCAAAAGTTCGTACAAAGGAAGAATTTCTGGCGGCGCTGGAAGATTCATTCAGGTACGATGATGAAGTAATCATTGAAAAGTTTATTCCCGGCCGGGAGATTGAATGTGCGATTCTTGGTAATGAGCCGCCCAAAGCCTCAAGGCCGGGTGAAATCATAATTTCAAAAAAGTACGACTTCTATAATTTTGACGCCAAGTATGTTGATTCTGAAGCAGTAGAAATAAAAGTACCGGCAGAACTGAATGCAGAAACAGAAGAAAAAGTAAGATCGCTTTCCCTTCGTGCATTTCAGGCCCTCAGATGCCAGGATTTTGCACGGGTAGATCTGTTTTTGAGCGACCAGGGCATCTTTATCAATGAAATTAATACCATCCCGGGTTTTACCAATTCAAGTATGTATCCGATGATGTGGAAAGAACGGGGCTTGAGCTTTACAGATTTGATTTCAGATTTACTCAGACTTGCCGAAGAACGGTGGATAAAACAAAATCGTTTTAATCGTAACTTTCAGTCTTCTTTAAAATTCTGATCAGGTGGCGATAAAAAAGAATAAAATGCTTCAAGGCGAAACCATTGGTGACTTTTTGAAATCGCTTGGAATCGCTTTTGGCATCCTTATAGTAATTGCAATTGTATATTTCTACATCTATCTTCCTCAGGCTACAAACCATAACGAAGAAATTCCGGTACCAAGTTTCCTTGGCATGCCATCAGAGTTGCTTGACTCCGCCATGGAAGCTTCCGGATTGAGATATGAAATCAACGATTCAAGTTATTCAGATAATTATGGTCCGCTGGAAATTTCAAGACAATTTCCAACCCCCGGTATTATGGTAAAGCCGGGGCGTAAAATTTTTATTTCCATTAACAGAACTGAACCTCCAACCGTACCGGTTCCCTCTGTGGAAGATCTTTCACTGATCAATGCCCAGTCTATTCTGATAAGTAACGGATTAAAGCCGGGAAAGGTAATTTATGAGCCGGGGCCGTTTGCAGATCTGGTTATTTCGGTTGCGCTCGGGGGTCGCAAGGTTCATGCCGGCGCACGGGTTGCGAAAGGAACCTATATTGATCTGATTGTTGGGGACGGAGCAGGACCAAAGGATTTTGTAATCAGCAACCTTGTCGGGATATCGCTGGAAAATGCAATGCTGCTGATATCCAACTGGAACCTGCACCTGGGCGATGTACTCGTCGGCCCGGGGGCAGATACTACAGGTGTCGAATCATTCGTTTACCGGCAGATGCCGCTTCCCGGAGATTCTGTAAGGATTGGAGAACCGGTACATTTATGGATTGCACCGAAAGGGTATGAACCACCATCCGATTCGCTGGAAATTGACTTTTAGTCATCGCCGATGAAGCTCAGGGTATTATTAATTTTTATCAGTACTTGTTCATTCGGACAGCTTGTTCAGGTTCCGATAGAAAACAAATTAAACAGCAGCAGTTCACAACACCGCAGAACAGAGCTAACCGCAATGCCGCTCCCCTTTTGGGATGATTTCTCCTTTACACAGGAATCAAGCTTTGCCAATGATACACTCTGGGAGATTTCAAAAAGTGCCAGAATCAGCAATGGCTTATCCGTTGACCCGCCCTCCATCTTCAGTGCTGCTTTTGACGGAATTGATTCTTTGGGCAAGCCTTATAACCTGACTGATATTCTGGCAAAGGGTCGGGCAGACAAGATGATCTCCCGAAAAATCAGACTTGACCTTGTGCCTCAACAGGAAAGGAGTACTGTATTTTTCAGTTTTTACTATCAGATCAGAGGAAAAGGTGAAGCACCTGATCAGGATGATAATTTTTCTTTGTGGTGGCTTGATAATACAGGAGTCTGGCAAAAAGTATTTGAGACAGGAAGATCCGAAAATCCTGACCCGCTAAAGTTCAAGTATGTGATTCTGCCTGTTTCTGACGAAAGGTTTTATCATGACAAATTTCAATTCCGGTTTCAAAATTTTTCAAGACTCTCCGGACCATATGATATGTGGCATCTGGACTATGTCTATATCAATAAAAACCGCACCTCTGCAGAACGCTCTATGCCTGACAGAACGGTGAGCTCAGAATTGACATCACCTTTCAATGGTTATTATAGTATTCCCCTTCATCACCTGAAAGATGTTTGGCCGGCTGAAGCACTTAAGCCATCAATCCGGCTGTTCGGTTTACTTGAAAATAATTTTCAGCCCTTCACCTACACAACACTGGCCACCATCCGGCAGATTAGTGGAGGTCAGACAACAGAAACCACTGTTCCGGTTGAACAAGATGCCGTCCCGGTAAATCCTGCAACCGGTGCAACAGAGATTATTGAACCATTTACTGTATTGAATCTGAATTTAAAGGAGACGCTTCCCGGCAGTCAGATTGATTACGCTTCAGATTCCGTGCACATTAAAATTAAATTCATTCTTGACTCCGAGGATGATAACCCTCTGGTTTATCTGCCAAAATACCGGCCAATTAATTTTCTTGCGAATGATACTTCTTCGCAGGAGTTTTCTCTTGCCGCATATTATTCCCGCGATGATGGTGAAGCTGAATTTGGTGCCGGATTAAATCAGCCCGGAACTGAACTTGCCTACGGATTTAATTTATTATATCCTCAGCCCGACACAGTTGTGGCAGTTGATGTGTACTTTCCTGAATTCGGAGATCAGAGTAATCAGAACCTGGTTCTTAAAATATGGAACGGGGGACCCGGCGGACCGGTCGCCCAGCTTCATCAGCAAAACTTACAGGTGATACGCTCCACCGGGAACAAGTTTGTGAGATATCGCCTTACAGAACCCGTAATCGTTGAAAACAAATTTTTTGTGGGTTGGAAACAAAACTCTTCGGCTGTTATTCCGGTAGGTCTTGATAAAAATAACGACAGCGGGAGCGAAATGTATTTTAATGTAACCGGAACCTGGGAGCAGAATTCAATTGTCGCCGGAAGCCTGATGATCCGGCCGGTCTTTGGAAGTGGCAATGGTACTGTAATCAACAATGCCCCGGATGAAAAGAAAACTTTGATTTACCCGAATCCCTCAGCCGGTCAATTTTATTTTCCTGCCAAAACC
>Ga0315901_10008007_pt1 | contig 12370 bp, 7 predicted proteins | sample LakEriMetagenome_10_FD_203761 | JGI IMG/M metagenome (GOLD analysis project Ga0315901, IMG submission 203761) | Freshwater fungal communities from buoy surface, Lake Erie, Ohio, United States - Buoy 2 MA116 | ecosystem: Environmental > Aquatic > Freshwater > Lake | place: USA: Lake Erie, Ohio...
ATGCGCCAGTTTGAGATAGTTTCAAATATCCAGTCAGACTCCCAGTTGTCAAAAATCCACTTGGATTATTATTTGGATAATAATCCCCGCCCCCTCCGCCTTCCGCTTCTCCAACGAGTAAAAACCCAGTTCCATTCAGCGTAGGTCGTTCTGTAAAATTCTTAACTCCACTTATTGTTTGATTTCCAGTGACATAAGCCAAATTAGAAATTCCAGTTATGAACCCGCTTGGATTATTTGATGGATATAAATTGGAAAGATCAATGCTTGCAGCATCTCCAGAAAGCATAACGGGAGACCCGTTAACTAACGGTCGGCTATCAAAATGCGCACTCCCGCTCGTTAGCCTTAAATCTCTTCCAGAGATATGCAGATTCCCATCCGGATCTTGAACTCCAACGCCAATAGAGTCAAAAACGCCAGTTTTCCCAAAAATTAATTTAGATTTAAATTTTGTAGCCATAATTTGTTGGTTTTTAACCAATCTGTATCTATTATATTAGTTTAATAACATAATAAATAACTATTATTTTAATTTAGTTACACCTTTTTGGTTCGTATAAGAAATTGTTTTTTAAAATAAAAAGCCCCTAAGATTTCTCAAAGAGGCTTTATCTTGTTTAAGATTGCTGTTTTATAAATTATTAAGCCATTTAAAAGACTGATTGATTTGTTCAGCAAAATCTTTTCCTAATACATCATGCCAATCTTTTTTTAATGGTTCTACTTTGTTTCTTATCTCATGATCTCCATAGGGCCAACCTAATTCATGCTCTTTGGTATATTGTTCCACGTTATTAAAGTCATGCTTGAAAGGCTTTTCTTCAAGATACTCCCAAATTTCATTCATAGTTTCTTTAGGATTTTCTGTAAGATCCTCGAAGTGAACAAAATGTAATTTGTCTTTATATCTTTTTACTGCATCTGAAAGTCTTTCGACAGCAATTCCAAGTGGTGGAATGTTCAACCATCCTTGTGTTCTTTTTTCTACAGTAGTCCAATTTTGTGGAGATTGTTTTTCCACACCCGTAAAAGGAAAAGGATGTTTACGCCATTTCTTTTCAAATGAAGTAAGAATTCCTCGCATGTCTCTTACTGGAACTAGAACCTTAGCATTGGGCCAAATAGCAAATAACATATCTAAATGTCCTACCCACGAACGACATTTGTCTGCTACTACTGGACGATCTGTCAATCTATTAAAAGCATTTTCACATCCTCCTTTGACATAATCATAGAATAGTGTTTCCCCGTCTTGAGGATTAGGAATGGTTTTAAATTCTTCTGTAGCTGAAAATTGCCGAGCAATATAACCAATCTCATGCAAACCGCTTGTGGCAGTAGAATGAACTCTAGGATTTTGAGCTAAGGTATTCATTAAGAGAGTGCTTCCTGCACGAGGGAGACCAGATACGAAGTGAATAGTTTTTGACATGTATTATATTTTATTAAATTGTGTGAAGAAATCAATAAAAAACCTCGGAAGGTTAGTCTTCCGAGGTTTTCTTGTTTGTTTAGTTAATGTTAAAGAGCAAATTCTACTACAGAATTATCTTTCCAACCAGCGGATTTGCCTTCCTTGCGGAGAGCAACAACTTGGTCGTGTTGTTCTTCTGTTAAGTGAACTTGAGTTACACCTTGAGGAACTTTATCAGCAGCTTGTTCTGTTTCGAACATTCTGTTAATTCTTCCTCTTGGTCCTACGAATGCGTATTGTTTTTTGTTCATATGTTTTTTTATAGATCTTTTATAACCGTTACGTTATTATTTCCTTGGAAGGATAATCCAGTTCCAGCTTCCCAAGTGGCATCCGTTGCTCTAGCATGAATGGTGAGAGGACTTGCTGTGAAGGAGAATGCATTAGATCCCTCATTAAATGCGGTTTGTTCCATATAACAATTCACAACAGATAAATTAGCAATAAAACCAAATGTATAGAATCCGATACTTGTCACTGAATTTGGAATAGTAACTGAAGTGAGTGCGGCACTACTGAATGCATAGTCTCCAATACTTGTCACAGAATTTCCAATAGTTACCGAGGCAAGTGAGGCATTATAAGCGAATGCAAAGCTTCCAATACTAGTCACAGAATTTGGAATAGTAACTGAAGTGAGTTGGTTATAATAGAATGCGTTGTTTTGAATACTAGTCACAGAATTTGGAATAGTAACTGAAGTGAGTGAGTTACTCTGGAATGCTTGATTTCCAATATAAGCAGCAGAGGAACCAATGTCTACATAACCTGCAATGTTTTCATTTGCTTTCCAACCACTTGGAACATTCCCGTTTACTGTGAATAGAACATTTCCACTGCTATCATAGATAGTAGTATCAACAGGAGATACAAAGCCTCCACCGCCGCCTCCTCCACCACCAGATACTATTCCAGCAGAGAGTTTGCCGCCGATGATTTTTACGTTTGCGCTGTTTGTTTTTATTAAAGTTGCCATATATTTTTTTATTTAGTTTTTCCAAAAAAAAATCTTACGCAAGGGATTGGACCTAGCGCAAGATTGTTTATTTTTTATTTATTATTGATTGGAGGCAAATACATTCAAGACGATATCATTTTCAAGAATCTCGTCAGAGAAAGAAATATCAAATCCAGTCGTAGTTCTGTTGCTTAGCGAAAATGCGTAATAAACGCTTCCCTCTATGCTAACATTAACAATTGGAGTTGAAGAAAACGCGGAACCAGGAAAACTAACAGCCATTGATTCAACGTTCTGCGTAACTGGAGTGCTAAATGACTTCTGCTTAGCAAAAAGATCATCAACATAAGTTTTTGTAGTCGCATGTGATCCACTTATTGGAGCAGACACTTCAACAGTACCAGAAAACTTACCATTTCCAGAAACCTCTAAAGCCTCAGAAGGAGTTTCAGTATTGACACCTACCTTACCATTTTCAACGTATAATGTGGTCGAAGCGCCGCCGCCGTTAACCTCAAAACCGCCAGAAGCAGTTACCGTACCAGTAATGTCAAGATTTCCACTTATAATCCCGCCAACTCTTTTATCGAGATAATTGCCCTCAATATCAACTAAACGAGTATCAAGCAATCCACTTGCAGTAGCGAGTGAACTATTAAGACCGGAAACCTCATTTGTTATTCTAGTATCAAGAACGCCAGAAGCATTTGAGAGATCAGTAGAAAGATTGCCACTAAGATTTCCAAGCGTAGTTATCAAACTGGAAGCAAAATTCTCATCGTCACCAAGCGCGGCAGCCAACTCGTTAAGAGTATCAAGCGCGGCTGGAGCCATATCAATGACGCCACTTATGCGATCATCAATATAGGTATTAAGATTTCCAGAGACCAAATTAATTTTACTATCAAGTGCCCCACTTGCCGTAGCAAGGTCGGTACTAAGAGCAAACAATCCACTTCCCAATCCAGTAGAAAGCTCACCACTTAATTGCAATAATGAATTATTAAGAGCTACGCCAGTAGCATCAAGTTCAGAAAGGTAAGCAAAGCTTCCGCTAGCTCCCGCTTCAATTCTACCAGCGTTGCCGCTGATATTTATATTAGTCAAACGAATTTGTTTAAAAGCATTAATCATAATTTTATTTTTTTTTAAATTTTATTTTTAAGTAGCTATAACCACTTTAAATGAAACTACTTATAATAACTATATACATTATTATTTTGAGATATAGACCTATTACGTCTAAAACTTTTTTTAAAAACCTTAAAGCGACGCTACCACATGTAGTATATAACCATTAGATGACAAATAATCACTGAACTCTATATCAAATCCTAACTTTGTAACATTAGATATCTGATGATTGTATATTAAATCGTCTATGTTGTTTTCTATCGAGCAAGTAATAGACTTTGGTTTCTGAGTCAGGTTCCTTGGAAAAAATATATTTGTTGCGTCAATTCCAGCAGATAAAGCCACTTGAAACTCTAAATCAGCAGAGGAATTCAACTGAACTTGTGATAAAATACTTTGTTCTAAAGCAGCTAAGGCATTAGCGACAGGAATAGAAACCGGCTTATCAATATCAGCGGTATTATTTACATTTCCAAGACCAACAACAGAAGGGTTTACATTTACGTAACCAACCAAACCATTTACAGCCTGGACCGGAGAAACGTTCGACTCTACAACTACAACTTTTGATGAACTAGATAAATCATTTACTTCAATAGTGTACATAATATCTTTTATTACACTTTTTTAAAAAAGGCTTAGAATAGCACTCTGCTACTCAGGATGCGCCTGATACCAACGCTAGAAAACCAGCGTTTAAATCTCCGGAAATGTTAAAAGCTCTTGCACCTTTAGCGTCGTCGGACAGATTAGAAGAAAGAAGTCTATATCCATCGCTTTTTTCTATTATTTTTCCATTTAGTACATTGGTTTGATAAACAGCTCTAGGATCGAAAGCTTTAGCTGAATTTTCTTCGTTTACACCTGTTACCATAAAAAGAAGAGCTTTTTCAGATACGCCGTTTCTAGAAAAGCTTATTTCCACACCTATAGGGTCGGAAGCTGTAGGATTGGATGAGCATAGAGGGTCTGAACCCCAGAAATAATTCTCTGACACGTTGCAGCATGCCGTACCACTAATGCAATAACCGGTTACGATACCCGATTTAGCAATCGGATCGCGATCCTTTAAAAGCATTGGCGAAGTTGTGTTTGTTAAGTTTTTTATTTCATTACATAAAACACAAGAATCTACCAAGTTTCCAGGCACTGGCGCAGCCTGCAAAAGCTGTTCGAGCGTTGCGTTTTCATCTGCGTTAAAAGCATAAGACACAAGATCAACTCTCTTAAGAGTATTACTGACAGCAGACGGTGCGGCGCCGCTTAATAAAAAACCAAGAGTGGTTCCTCCAAACTTTTTATAAAAACGGAAATTATCGAAATTATAATTATACAAAGAGGCAACTCTTCCATTTTCTTTTTCAGTATTTATGTTGTTTCTTAAACTGCCGGCTAAAGACGGAGCGCCAATGTTGACTATTTTATCTACATAAAAAACAGGGTCGCCCTCCAGCTTTATATTCTGTGATTTTTTTCTATAAGAAACAACCATTCCAACCTGTTTTCCTCCTTTATAACAGTTGCCATCTTTTATCTCCGTTCCCACTCCCTCGACAGCATCTGTCTCCTGATACCAATCTAAGCACCAATGACCGCTTTCAGAAGGAGAATTGTATCTACCAATTGCGTCAGCGTACAAATATATATCTTGATCAGAAACTACATCTACAAGATTATCGTCATCGTTCGGATCATAGTCGAATGAAGCACCAGGCAAAGGAAAAGATTTTTTCTTATTCCAGTATAAATTGCACCCGAATCCAAATCCTACCGGAGGAGGAACGTCCTCATCTATAGTAGCAGAAGATAAAAATTGGCAGTTTGAACATAAGGTGCTTGGATCCGATAAAACAAACTTTTCGGGCTCTTTTAACACGTAAGCGGTAATTCCATGATTATCATACAAGCTTGAAACTAAAAAATTACCTTCCGAGTTCATAGACAAATCAGATCCTAAAAAGGCATTATTGTAATCGCTTAATAAATCACTTCCGATTTTAATTCCACTAGGAGGGATCAACGAGTTGCTACCGTTTTTTCTCAAAACAAAACTTTTTAACCTTCCGAAACCCGAAGGCTTAGAGGTATCTAATTTATTTGAATTTGCAGATTTTATTTGTAACGCTTGGTAATTGCATGGGCTAGAAGCTGCAAAAAAATCTCCAAGAGAATTTGCAGAAACGGAAAAAAATGGATCTCTTCCAGTCATTTTTAATAATGACGGATAATCAAATCGTACTCCTGAGACACCTGTCGTTCCGGTTATATCATAAATTGAAACAAATGGACTCGGGTTCTTGTCAAAACTTCCGGATGAGCCAGATGAGGTAGAAAAGTTGGCTTCCGGTCTGATTTTAAAATATATTAGACCAGGCACGCCGGTTTCGCCAGAGTTCATAGGCGTAAGAGTTGAAGCAAAAAAACCAGTTAGAGTTGGCGAACCAGTAACGCTAACTGAATTTATTAGAGATGAGGAAGTCGTACTAAAAGTAACGCGTAAGCCCGGCGGTAAATCGACAGCACTAATACCAGTAACAACACAATCCTTTTGAGCTAATGGAATGTTTTGAGAAACCTCTGACCCTTTATCAAACATATAAAGCGAACTTGAATAGAATAGCCTACTTAGCGGTACGGGATCGATTTCAATCAAGGCGTTGAGAGTTCCTACTACTTCTGTTATCACAGACGAAGGCGGTGTCGGCTGGTCGCTCCACCATTTCATACAACTCCGAACTTGACTTGCGGTACCTCCGCATCCAAACTCCCTGATTGGTTCTTGCTCTAAGTATTGTTGTATTAAATTAAACGTGCAAGTCCAATTTCCTACTTCAGTAGGCTTTCCTTCTAAAATAGTCCCCGCTTGTTTTGATGAAAAAGGCTTATTTAAAATATTTCTAGGAGAAGAGAACATTCCTCCTCCATAAAAATTCCCCTGCGCGCTTGAATTCTCAGTTAATGTTATACCAGGAGGGAGACTGCCTGACGTTAGCTCCCAGTACCATTCTGATAGATAAGAATATTTATTTCTAAGATAAGGGGGTGAGTTGTCGCGTGGGCCTGGATATGGTTTTTTTTTATAATAATCATCCATGTATGTCTGGCACCCAGGGTTAGTATTGCCAGGTTTAACAGGGTAAGGAAGAATATAGGGATTGCCTCGCCGCCTGTCATGAATAAGAATTCCAATAAACGGCTGGTTCAAGATGCCTTGATAAGTTTTATATGTGCACGTGCTCATTTTTTATATATTTTTATTTCCGCCAATTATTATTCTTTTTCCATTTTCGCTAATACAAACAGAAGAGTTAGATATTAAATTGCTATCATCGTTTGTAACAAATCCATCATTATTCCATTTCATCCCCCTTTTATCGAAACTTAAAAGGTTTACTTTTTTACTTCTACTTGGGTCGTTCTTTAAAGAAACATCTCCTAGCATAGCTACTTTATCGCCTGAATTATTTGCCGACATCCATTTGCCGTTATTCATTCTACGATTATCCGGGGGCTGAGGAGCTACATCAAATACAATACTTTGAGAATATTCGGAAAATAAAAAAGCAGGAATAACGGCTGATCCGATGCCAGTAAGAGATCCATTTTCTCCTAAAATAATTCCGACAGCGCCTGCGCCGACAATTTTTAAAAAACGAATAGGCATAGTCAAATCTTTTGGATATAAACTTGGGTTGCCGGTAACAACTAATTTATTTTGCTCTGTCGCCACAAATAAAGTTTTGTCAACCGCCGCCACAGAGGCGGCGAAAACTTGGTCGAAAACTTCCGAATTCCCACGGTAACTTGTATTATAACAGCAATCATCATAACACTGATATCTAGGAGTAGGAAGAATAAACGAATCGACTTTTCCGTTCTTTCGAAGACCAATCCAGCTTTCCGACCCGACCACGATGCTAGAAAAATATGAGCTTTCATCGGTTTTAAGAATAAAAGGCTTCTGATCGGAAAGATTAGGATCAATACACAAGCCACCTTTCAATGGAAATGCTTCTACTCCTTGATCATTTAAAGCTATTATATAATCTTTAGCTACAGACATACTCTTTCTTTCTCCAACGGTCGGAGCGCTAATAATAGAAGACTGCCTACTGTTTCCAAAGCTCCAAACAGCAATTCTTCCGTCGTCTTTTAAAGAAGCAAACGTACTGCCGTATGCCGAAATACCAATGACGCCTGAACGAGCATCTGCCGGGATTTCTAAAAGCCCAGAATAACCCCAAGAAATAACCGTTCCATCTTTTCTAAGAGCAATAATACCCTTTCCTCCAGCTGCTACAGAAACAACGCTTTCTGCTTCTGTTGGGGTAGCAACATATTCACCCGTGTAAACATTCCATGTAACAACTGTATTGTCGTATAATACTATAGCAGATAATCCAGATGTGGACACAGCTACGTCTAAAGCTCTATACGACGAAAGAACTGGACATACAAACGTTCCCTCTGCCTCAGGGGTACCTTTTATTTTTTGATTTGCAAAATCAATAATTAAACCAGTAGGCAAATCTAGAAGAAAAGGTGAAGAAGGATCGGAAGAGCTTGGAAAAGAAATTGAATGTTCAAAATATTCTCCAACGGTCGCGTTGAGTTGTAAAGGTCCTGGTAATCCCCACATAACAGGAGCAGACTCAACAGTTAAAGTAATTGTAAAAGTACTTATATCGCCAGTATATGAGGTAGCTTTTACTTCTAATTCTACAGTATCTTTCAGGGTAGAAAGTACCCCTACAATAATTCCTTCTTTTCTTTTTATAGAAAGACCAGACGAAAGAAGGTCATCATCTGTACAAGACCAATCTTTAACAGCAACGTTGCTGCCTAGATTTGTTACGAATTTTTTTAAATCTATAATTACAGGTCTTCTATTCTTAACAACGACACTGCCCGACTCAACAATTGGATCTCCGTAAGTTATCTTAAACTCAACAATGGCGGTGCTGGATCCTGATGTTCCCTCGGCTTTAAGCCTGATCGTTGTTGTCCCCAGATTAATTTTGGTATTTCCGGTAAAATTACCAATTCCAGTCTCTGTATCATATGAAAAGGAAAATCCCGGAGGAAGCACGGTTGCCGGTTTTACACTAAGCGTATCTTCAGGATTAAGAATTGTAATTGTTGCAGATATAGGGTCGCCCCAGCCGATTGTAAAGTTATATTTATTTACTGGCTCCTGCGCGTTAAAAAGAGGTTTTGCAGTAATAACGTTTAAAGTTAACTGGTGCTGTCTGCTCCATGCTACTTGTCCATTTCTATATCCTCTTCCCATTAACGTAAAAGAGACAGAGCTTCCAACTAAGGAAGTAGGAGGAGTTCCTGTAATCCTATTCCTATAACTATCATAAGTCATCCAGTCTGGTGCACCAACAAGCGACCAAGCAGGACTATCTACAAGGGCAAGATCATTATAAATATCCAGCTCATCAGCTCTTCTTGTCAAAGTAAATGTAAATTTTTCAGCTGCATGTACAACAATATTATTGTCGGGTCTTTCAACAAAAGGTTTTCCCGTATCAATGTCCGCAAAACCCTTATGTATTTTAACCAAAATTGGTTTTTTAACTATCCACTTCGGATCAGTACCACAAAAATAATAGTTTGGGAAGTCGCCCTGTGCCTCTGATATTAAATAAGAAGCACCGTTTAACATGCCTAACTCTCTTACCTTAAAAGGTAAAAGAACCGCTCCATTTTCATTAAGCAAAGGTAAACTTAGATCGCTTCCGCTAGTAAGGGCTCTCGTAAAATCGAATCTTTGTTTTATCGCTAACATAGAATTTGCAAAGCAACTGTGATACGGCAGATCCGGATCGGTGTGGTCCCTAAAATTGCCGCGCCCAGCCACAGCCCCCGGTCCGTACATGGATTCCAACCTGTAAGGAAGATCAGGATCAAGCCAAACTATACTATAGCCATTATCTAAATTTATTACGCCGCTGTCGTTAATATCCAAAACTTTAATATTTTGTTTCTCTAAAGCAGCTGCCCAGTTTTGCAAAACAGGATTTAAAGTTACGATTTTGCCGTCTGTTGTTAAGGCAACAAGGCCTCGCATATTGGCTACTTTCGTATAAGAGCGCAAGAAGTTCGGACCAGTGGCTGCGTATAAAGAAAAATTAGACCAGTTAGTATAAAGCGACAGCAGCGCCATATCGCCCCAGGCTCTAAGTCCTCCATTGACGGTAGCGGAAATAGCATAGTCTTGAGTAAGGTAAACACTCCTGACAGAGGGAAGATTACTCGGTATACCCCTTATTACACCAGATTTGTCCCAAAGATACTGTGCCGAGCTGCTAGATCTTTCTGAAAAGTTCCTCCACTCAAATCTATTTTGCGGGCACCTACAGGGACAGCCGTCCTGGGAGCAGTTGCATCCCCACGGCCAGCCACAAGGATTGCCTGCCGTCCATATGCCACAATTAGGCGGTCTTGGGTCAAGGCAAACAGGAATTTCCGCCGCTCCACCTGTATGAACGGTGCTAGAATAAGAGTAACCGCCCCAAGGAACTATCGTTCCATCGGTTTTTATAGCTAAAATTGTCCATCCAGCGGCTTCTATTTTTTTTACTCCCGATCTAGCGTTGCTTGGAATGTTTTTAACTGCATTTATAACGGGACTAGAACCTTTAAATCCAATAGATTTAACCTCTCCTGACTTTTTAAGGCATATAACTCCTGGAGATCCAGAATATACAATAGTGTTCTCCTCAACGTCAGAACTGAACAACCACGTAAAATACGCCCTCACCCAACTCTTAAAACCATAATCGCCCTGAAAGACTATAAAATCTTCAACGTCGTTTTCTTGCAATAATCCTATAATTATTTCTGCATCGTCAGCATCAAGACAGCCTCTCACGATAAAAGGCTGGAGATATTGAAACAAGGCAGCTGAACTACGGTCAGAAAGACTTAAATCAAAATCAAGACACGATCCAATATTTGCTGAAACATTGAATTTTCCATCATCTCTAAGAAAAATTTCTATCTGACCAGAAGCAAGTCCTTCTTGCCGGGATCTATCATCTAATTCTACGGCGACGGTATAGTCACTTAAACCTTTGGTAAATGAAATTTTGCTTATTTTTTTTATCAAAGATCCGTTGGCGTCTGAGCCATTATTCTTTATAGTGTATAAATCCGCATAATAACTTCCAGTAACTCTAGCCTCGCCAGTAAGAATGCCATTCGAAGAATTTATTGATAATCCAAATGGCAAACCAGGACAATAAGAAATTTCAGTAATGCCAAGTCCAGATGCAGGTTGCGTCATGTCCGATGCAAATCCACCCATAGGACACGGAACCACGGCATAATGTGAGGCTCCAGAATTTTGAAGCCCCAAATAATTAAGAGGTTCATTAACTACTCCAGTTATAATCGTTGTAGAGCTATCTATTGTAACCATATGTTTTTATTCTTATCTATTAAAGGCTTGTACACTTTTCTTCGCCAGCTTCGATCCACCCCAAAGAAGCTAAGCTAAAAGATCGAACGCAGCTAGTATCTATTTTTATTATTCCTATTGTTAAAAAATCTCCAGCCCCATTTAATGAAACGCTAACTGCCACAAAACCTGACTCCGGCGTTGGTGGATCTATATTAATATTTTGACCTTCTTGATTCCATGTTAAAGAATTGAAGTTATATCTATAAACTTTTACATTAACTGCCCCTTGCTGAGAAATAGATCCAACTGCTAACATCGTACCTGCTGCTGCTAAAGACAAGCTTGGCCCAGATCCCTGGCTGTCAGAATCAACACTTATATCAAGTCCTATTTTTTGAAAAGAGTCCCCTTCCGCGTCGTCATATTTAAATACTCTTGCCAAGCCTTTATTATCAGGAGTTACATACCCAACTGCAAAAGCTCGTGAAGAGAGCGTTTTATCTACTACAATAGATCTATTTCTATTTTGTTCATCGAATATTAAACCGCCGACTGGCTCCCAAGTAAAAGCAGTGTAATCTAAACTAGAAGTCTGGCAATCGGTCTTTACTGTTCCTAAATTTGTTTGTATGATAGCACTCAACTCTTGGCATTCAACTAGTCCGGACGGATGATTAGTTTCAATTGACCCAAGGTGAAGGCTAACTTTTCCAAAATTTTCTTTTATATAGCCATGATTTTCCTTAACGAAGCCAGAATTAACCACCATATTTCCAAAAGAATAAAGAGTTGTCGAATTTGATGAACTATTATTTATTATTCCGGAATTAGTATTTACAGTATTTGTATTATTTTCTATTAATCCTCCGAGCTCATTGATCGTCACGAGCCCCGAATTATTTGTAATTTTTTTATAATTTGAACCCACTTTAGCAGAGTTTTCTGAAACCAATCCGTAATTTTTTAAAACATTCCCATTTCCTGAATTAATAATTACAGATCCGTACAATGTATTTTCTTCTACCGTTCCCTGGTTTCTAAATATTAGATTTCGATTTAGTGAAACAACGCCATAGTTAATATCAATAATCCCATGATTCGCTATGATTGTTCCATAATTTTCATAAGAACGACTAGTTTCGGGAATATTATTTAAAAAAGATCCTCTACTAACATAACCAAATTCAGGAATATATCCTAAGTTTTCTAAGCTGGTTTCGGTTTTGTACCAATTGTCTACAGAAGACCAATCTCCCGATCCCTTATACCAATTTAGCTTAGGAGCTGACGGCGAAAGATTCGGACAAGTTCCAATCGTTCCAAAATTCGATATAACTCCTCCTGGATTTAAATTACAATTAATTATTGAGAAATTATTATTAACGACCCA
>Ga0315901_10008008_pt1 | contig 12370 bp, 13 predicted proteins | sample LakEriMetagenome_10_FD_203761 | JGI IMG/M metagenome (GOLD analysis project Ga0315901, IMG submission 203761) | Freshwater fungal communities from buoy surface, Lake Erie, Ohio, United States - Buoy 2 MA116 | ecosystem: Environmental > Aquatic > Freshwater > Lake | place: USA: Lake Erie, Ohio...
GCGGGTTCCCTGGATATGGCGGCGGGTTCCCTGGATATGGCGGCGGGTTCCCTGGATATGGCGGCGGGTTCCCTGGATATGGCGGCGGGTTCCCTGGTTACCGCGCACGCCCCGCACCGCACGATCCCGTATTAGACAATGCATTAGCCCGACTCAAAGCGTTAAATATAACAACAAACAAAGAGTACAAACAATGGACTGTTAAGAATCATCCTGACAAAATCCAAGACGTTGCACGCAAAGCCGAAGCTGACAAGAAGTTTAAGGATGTAACACATGCTATAAATGTTCTCTCTGATCGTAAGGAGAAAGGTGATAAACGTGTTAATGCTTTTTACGGAATGTAATTTTAAAGACGGTGTACGACTATTAAATGGCGTGTAAGATTCAAATTCTAACAGAGTTTAAGAACAGTCTTGTCAACTTTTTAGACGAGTTGATTGAGCAATTTCCCGAAGAAGGTGACCTTATCGTTCTCAGAATTTTCTTGAATGACCAAGTACCCATCGCGGAAATTATGAATACGTTTGTCACCAAGCTTCTGCCTCTCAAGGAAGTAGTAAAGAAGCGCGACGAATCCTTTTTTCTCAACAACAACATTCTCTTTGAAAAGATAAACAAAGACAAGGTCAACCACTTCAAAACCCTTTGGGCCAGTCCAAAGCTCGATGCAGATGACCGAAAGGTCATCTGGTCTTGGTACGACCTCTTTATTTCGATGGCTGAAAAGTACAGTAAGTAAAGTCTTTGCTGTTTTTTGAATTAAAATGATATTAATAGCTGGTTATTATCATTAAAGATGTGCGACTGTGCCAAAGAAATTTTCAAGCTTCAAACTCAACTTAGTATGGAAAAGTTGAAAAACAAAATCTACAAACAAATTATCGAAAGTCAGCTTCATACAAAGTTGGAAGACGGAACCGAGGAGTTGATTAACGACATCGTTTCAAAGCATGTGCAGAAGAAGCCTCAAATCGTCACACAAATTCCACATCCACAAGAAGAAAAGAAAAAGACGCTTTACCGACCGCCTCCAAAGACTGAGATTTCCGAAGAGCCGGCTCCCGAGACTGTTCAGGAACAAATTCAAAAACACAATGAAAATGTCAGTTCCGAGATTAAGTCGCTTTTTGGAGACGTAAACAAGGACATAATCACAGCAGAAATATCAAACAACTTTGACAACTTGAAGGACTCTACAAAATACAACAACATTTTGATGCATATACGAAACTTGCGAAACAATTTATTAGCTTTTTTGACTCTGAATCAATACATAGAAACTCTGGAAGAACACGTTAACCGTTTCAAAAGCATATTTTCAGATAAGGGTTTCAACGAAAAGAAAACAGTTGCTCTCTATCCAAAATTTTTAAGTGCATTGGATTACCGTCTCTTGAAGATTGATGGATTTCACAAACTTAATTTAGAAGGTGATGATATACTCAAGTTTAAATTTAGCCAAAAGCTCAGCGCTTCGCACTCTAAGATTTACCGAGTTTTTGATAAGGACATGTTCTTCAAGTATGTGTTGAACTACGGACTCGCTCTTTCTTCATTGGAAACCATTCTTACCAACTTCTTTGTCAATCCTTACGGGTTCTTCAACACTTCATATGTACCGTTTAACGATGATGGCTATTCCTTTTACACTCTTCAAAAGATAGAAAATGGAAAGCGTTACTGGAAGATGGATTGCAGGTTGGAGACTTTGACCATCGAACTCGCAGAGGTATTGAAAAACTATTGCATTTCCCAATTTCGTTTTCTATACAAATCTTGTTTTGATACAAACGACTACATTCAGGATTATGAAAAGAAATTTTCTCTTGCAGAGTTTGAGTGTGTACAGCTACTTCAAACTATCTACATAGCTGGAAGTTTCGAGAAACTCAACGGGTTATTAAGAAGCATCATACAAAAGAACTGTGTTCATCAGTATACTTCAAACGACAAATTTGATTTGCGCTCCGAGGAGAAGGACCAACTGGAAACGTTCAAATCTTACAAGTTGGGAGAAAATGACACACGGGACTTTGTGTTTCGTATTTTTGACGTTATGGACGAAGAAACTGTTCAGAAGTTTGTAATGAACTTGAATTGAATTATTTTTAAAACCGTTATTTTATCATTATCTTTCAAATGACGTGTACAGTTTTCATAGAAAACTTTTCAAATCTCTTCACAATGATTATCATATTCGGGTTTTTGCTCATCATTCAGATAATGATGATTGTAAAAGGTGCGACGTACCATGACGTGATTTGCAAGTCGCCATGCATTAGCTACGAATGTGATAATCCAAAAAATGCAGAGTACATACTGCCCACTCCACCTATCGGCATTTCTACAAGCATTTGGTTGATTGTCGGAGGTGTGATAGGTATTGCTTTCATTCCACTCTTTTTAAAAACGTATAAAAACAACCCTCAAGAAATGACTTTACCGAGGGTTTCAATTTTACTCATTTTATTTATGGTTGCAATAGGGTGGTTGATTATTGGTACAATCGTTTATACACAAACACGTAAACTGTGTACCGACTATAACGGATTGTGGTTTATCGAAACTCCGACAATGCAGTGGCTACTTGGCACCATGATCGGAGGATTTGTCGTACTACTTAGCCCGTTTACATTCTGGATTTTGTCCAGTCTTTTCTGCGGGTGTAAGAAAGGTACATTTTCTCATGAGACTCAAGTATGAAAACTTAATTAAATACATTAATTAAGTTTAATTTACTCCTCGCTTTCGGGATTGTAGCGAGACTTGTGAAAGTTCCAATAGTCATCGCATCCGAGCTTGAAGTTGTTGCTGATAGCAGGATTCGCCTTGTACCAAAAGACGCAATCTTCAAGCTTGTTTGTTTTTGTCGCGTTGTGAATATAGAGAGCCGTGTAGTCGTCGGTGATTTGGTCCATAATCTCACAAAAGAGCGAGAAGTCTGGGATATTACCCGCATAGTTCTCCCATAGGGAGCGGCGATTTTTCAAGTTTGTTTCACGTAAAATAAAGGTTCCATCCACGTTTGTACGGATGACAGGCAGCACGTCCATGCAGTACTGTAGAGAGAGGATAAACATCATCTTCCAATGACGCCCGTTTTTGAAGATGCCCTGAAATAGAGGTCTCTTCAACACCTTGGGGTCATCTGTACAATCGTCAAGAAGAAGAATAGCCCACGGATTTTTGATATGCTTCCTTGCAAGCTTTTGTCTCTTAATAAACTCCTCTATCTTATTCTCATTTAACTCATTGTAAACAAAGGTGCTGGGAAAAATCTTCCCGTAAAACCCGTTGCTGTCTTCTGTACCGCTCATCGCCATACCGACAGGAAAGATGTGCTTCTTGCTGTGAAGAATGCTGGCAATCAACGTTGTCTTGCCAGTTCCAGGCTTTCCTATTACAACAAGCTTAGGGCCACCTTGTTCAATGTCATACATCTTATCTGTCGGAGGAGTGATCATGTTCAAGTCAAGCTCCTTTATTTGCAAAATTTGCTCAGACATTTAAAAAATATTTTTTCGTTTTTAAATCCATTAAATAAATGCCTAAATTTTTCCCCAACTTTGGAGAACTTAGATTTGAAGATGTTCTTTCAAGCGCTCGAATAGAAGCTCATAAACACGGGTATGAGCTATTAAAACTCTTAAACGAAATTTCAGACTGGAATACAAACCAAGTTTTTAGCGTCGCAACCGCAGAATCTGCAACAGGCGGTTTAGCGTTTTCTACATTGGTTGACATTCCTTTTGGTGGAAGCTACAAGTATGGTTGTTTCGGTGTATATGACACAGACGCAAAACGGGCTATGATAGGTGTACAGGTAGATGACGTGTACACTTTGAAATGTGCCAAAGAGATGGCGGAAGGGATTCTGAGAAATTCCAACGCGGCAATTGCAATTTCCATTACCGGTAATGCTATGCCTTTGCAGACAACAAAAGAAGAGATAGAGAAAGTTGGCGAAGTGTTCATAGGTATTGCATTTTACACCGGTGAGAAGAAAATAAAGTCGTATGCTAATGTTTACAACTTCTGTGATAAGGATCCGGTGACAAAATCTACAGCGAGCATTTGTAAGCTCTGGTATACAAACACCATCTCTGAAAAAATCTTGAGCGGCGAACTTACCGAAAAGCAAAAGAAAGCATTTATCAAAAAGTATAAAGGGATAGGGTCGTTAATCGATGGCAATAATCCATTCGAAATAACATCGTTCCTTGCGGCGTACATTCGTAACATGATAGTAGCACAGGCATTTCAAGACTGTGTTAAATATGTCAAGCTTAACAAAAAGGTGATTGTCGTTCCGAAATTTCTTATCGAAAACAAACAGGCACTCGCTGTTTCAAATGTCAGAAAAACATTTCCCAAAGATACAAACAACAAAGTCCTGTCTCGCCACGGTATTAAAGCGCGGTGTGTAACAAAAAATTGTAACGACGCAGACAGAAAGGTCAAAAAACTTTTCAATATTTAACTTAATTATCATTACAAATTAAGTTAACTTCTTCTCCGTTTATCATAGTTATTCTGTAGTGAAATTAAAAATTTCCACAAATGCCTCTGTATTCTTGAAGTTCTCTTCAGCGTTAAGAATGGTAGTGGTTTTTGTAGCAACGACGTTCTTCATCCAAATCTCGTGCTGGTTGTGAATCTGTGTAATGTAGTCAAGAGAGACACCAGTCTCCTCGTTGCGATTCCTCTCCTTCATACGTTCAAAGCTTGTCTGTGGGGAACACTTTAGGTAGATAAACTGGTAATCGCCGATATTTAAGTTCTTTTCGAGCCAAGAAAACCACTTCTCGTACAACATGTACTCAATCTCGCTCATCATACCAGACTCGAAGCAGTTCTTGGCAAAGACGTTCTTGTCGCTCCAGATGCTTCGCTCAATGAACACGGCTTCTTTAGTACGGTCGATTTCCTGAAGCTTCTCGACCCGAGAAACGAAGGCTGTGTTTTGAAATGTGTAAGCAAACCGCTTTTGGTCCTCGTAAAAGTATTGAAGAATGTTTTTCCCTGTTTTGTCCTTGAAACTCGTCCACACGTCGACCGGCTCGTAGATGACTTGGTACTTATCTCCATACGTCTTCTCGATCATACTAAGAAAGGTGCTCTTCCCAGTTCCAATGTTTCCCTCGACAAAGTAAATCTTGGTCATTTCAAGTGAAATTTAATAGAGCAAAAACTATATTAAATCAATTTAAATTAAGAGACGACACATAAGGCAGACATCTCACACCATTGCACTCAGGCAGTCGTCGAACCGCTTCTCTTGCTCCTCGTCCTGAAACACGATGTCCCACTTTGTTGTGTAGCGTTTCAACAAGTCGTACTTGCGCTTTTGACCCTCCACGACAGCATTCCACAAAGGAGTCCCGTTGTTCTCCTTTGCATCCGCCCCAAAAGACAACAACGCCTGAAGGAAGTTATCGCACTTGTCAATCCACGCAAGTCTGGACACAAGTCCTTCCGGACACCCTTGGTACATCTGGAGGGAAAACACGAAAAAATCAAAGTCTTCCCTCTCAATCGCCTCGTCAAACACGTCTTCGATATCGACGTAGCTTGTGTATCGCTCACGCATCTCATCCCACTCAGTCTTTGTCCACATGTACTTGTTGATGGCATCGGAGTTGTAATGCGATTCCCAGCGAACATATTCCCACTTCTTTGGGATAGTCGTGTCGGCACCGGCGTCCGCCAGTTTTTCGAGTATCGCCAACACCGCTTCGGGTTCGTCTTTGTGGTTGCTTATTATGGTTGAGATGAAGGGTGTACGACCGTCGGCAGATTCGGCGTTGGGGTCTGCACCTAAGCGTAGGAGCCAAGTGACAGCGTCAGCGTCGCACTTGAGGCAAGCACGTGTGAGTAACGTGTCCCCGCCGTCGAGTTGAGATGGTGCATACACATGGTTGATGTCGACTCCGAGTGTGAGAAACTCGGAAACCGTCTTCTCCGACAGACCATTGAAATGTACGAGAGCAGCCAGAATCCCGTGCTTGTGGTTCGGGTACTTGTCAACCCACTGGTCGTACTGGTTGGTTTCCATGTCCAGCTCAAAATCGTACGTCTCGTCATCGCTCAAAAATTCGCTGTAATGTTCCATTTCTGAAAGTAATACCCTATCCCAATTTTGTTGTTTCAAAAAATCAATTGTTCTCGCTCGTAAAACCATACCGTTCGTACCATCTCTTTCCGAAAACGGCACGCATCGTTGTACGCTCTTCGTCGTCGAGTTGTTTGGGGAGAAGTCCGCTCTTGAGACCTTCTGCGATATACGCAGCGTCTTCTATCATCTTTTGCTTTATATCTACACCAGCGACTCCGAGAGAGTCGTAGTCAACCGAGTACATCTTCTCACCCTGACTCTTGTAATTTTCTTGGTCTTCCTTGGGAAGAGAAGCGAAAGCCGCCTTCATGCTTTCATCCTTGAAAAGGTCGTATGTGCTTATTTGGTGAGGGAGAGGTTTGACCTCTTGATCTGCTGCAGCTGCCATTTTTATTTAGTTAATTTTTTCTTAAAGTTGATAAATACTTTGCCCACTCGTCGGACATGTTCACTTTATCGGCTATGATGTCGGGAGAAGAGTTGTTTTGAATGTTGTATATGTCTCTTTCGAGGAGGATTTTTCCATTCTCAAATGAGACGCCGATTATGCTTTCAATTGCATTGTTTTTTATAATTATATCTTTCGACAATATCACCTTGAAAACCAAGGCTAAAAATATAATTGAGATGAGATACTTTGTTTGCTTCAAACTCAGTGAGTGCGTATTTTTCATCTTAATTGCCCAGTTTTCTATTAACACGTCCTTTGCAGTTTTCTTTTTGATGAGCGACCAATCCGTCATTTCTTCTTGAAATCGTTCTATGTCTCTCTTCTTGTTGGAAAGCTCTTCCGATGAGATGATGTTTAATTTCGTGGTAAACAAATTATAAATGTCGTTGTAAAGGTCTTGTGTGTCTTTCTTTACGATTTTGTAGACAAACTCCTTGTCCTTGTAGTTGCACATGATGAAGCCCTTGTTTACAAATGCTCCATAGGGGGCGATTCCGTAAGCCAAGTCTTCGAAGACGCTTTTCCAGAACTTATCGTTTGTGAGAAGGGAACAGTCTATAAAAAACGGATAAAGTAACTCCTTCTTCATTTATTTACACGGTTTTCTCTCTAAAGTGTAAATAATTTCAAATGATTTTTTCTACAGAAAAATTTATGTAGAAAATCATTACTCGAATGAAGTGTATCGATTGCAAAGAAAAGAAGGGATATTATTATTCAGGAGAAGATTCAAAAAACCTTTATTGCGGAACGTGTAAGAAAGACGGAATGAAAGATAAAAGGCATTGCGAACACAACAGAGAGGAGTAAATGTAAGCACTGTGGAGGTGCTTCCATTTGCGAACACGACAGACTGCGGAGTCACTGTAAGGAGTGCGGAGGTGCTTCCATTTGCGAACACGACAGACTGCGGAGTCAGTGTAAGGAGTGCGGAGGTGCTTCCATTTGCGAACACGACAGACTGCGGAGTCACTGTAAGGAGTGCGGAGGTGCTTCCATTTGCGAACACGACAGACTGCGGAGTCACTGTAAGGAGTGCGGAGGTGCTTCCATTTGCGAACACGACAGAAAGAGGAGTCAGTGTAAGGAGTGCGGAGGTGCTTCCATTTGCGAACACGACAGACGGCGGAGTCAGTGTAAGGAGTGTGGAGGTGCTTCCATTTGCGAACACGACAGAAAGAGGAGTCACTGTAAGGAGTGTGGAGGTGCTTCCATTTGCGAACACGACAGACTGCGGAGTCACTGTAAGGAGTGCGGAGGTGCTTCCATTTGCGAACACAACAGAGAGAGGAGTAAATGTATAAGTTGTAAACCGCAGACTGCGTGTCAAAATTGCTTCTATGTATATGTCCGTAAACGGTACAGATTTGCCCCATATTGCTTCAATTGTTATTGTCAGCTATTTCCCGATGTCGATATTCCTCGTAAATACAAAATCAAAGAAATCCATCTTCGAGATGAGCTCAAGAAAAGCCTTCCAAACGTAAAGATGGTGTTTGATAAGACTGTTGCCGGCGAGTGTTCTTCTCATAAGCGTCCAGATGTTCTCCTAAACGACGATGCATTTCCTATCATCATCGAATGTGATGAGAATCGCCATAGCGGGTACTCGTGCGAGAACAAACGAACAATGCAACTGTTTGAAGACTTGGGAAGTCGCCCGCTTCGGATTATTCGCTTCAATCCGGATTCGTATACAGATGAGAAAGGTATCAAACACGAGTCCTGCTTCAAGCCTACAACAATGACTCTGAGTTTAAACAAAAAAGAGTGGGAACATCGTATCACACAACTACTCTTAGTCATAAAGAAAGAAATGGAAAACACTCCGGTAAAGGAAGTTGAGATTACACATCTCTTTTACTAACCGTATTTGTAACTGATTTTTTCACACACTTTTCTGTAAAAAATCATTATTTCAAAATGAGCAAACCAACTGATTTCGAACTCGCAGTGTGTTCCGCTCTTCAGGCGGAAAAAATTGAGGAAGAAGTGTTTGACTACTATGGCGACGAGTTCTACCCATTCGTCAAGGAGTACGTCCCGTTCTTGAAGGAGGAAAATCACAAGAAGACAACAACCCTCTCCTTTGAAGGCTTGAAGAAAAAGGACAAAATCATCAAAGAAAACACTGTGCGACTGATTCAGAAGACGTTTACGAAGATTAACTTTGACGAAAAAAATCTCGTGACTCCACCCGTCTTCGGCTCAAGGACCCTCGAAAACCGAGCAATTTGCTTTATGTACCTTTGTGTGTTCTTTCTCAAGAACGTGACTGCAGACGTGTTCCAAACCTACAGTGTCATCGTGAGCATCCAACGATTCATCAAGAATGTCAAAGAGACCCCGTTTTCCAAAGTGGCTCTCTTGGATCTCACGAAGTTTTGCGAAAAGTTGATAGAGGCATACGGCTACAACGGAAAGACGCTTTATGAAAAGACCCCAGAACTCATCACCAAGTCTCCTCACGACAATTACGTACCTATGCTGTACGTCAAACCATACCCTCACCAGAAAGAGGCAGTCGATTTGCTACGAGATGGTGAGTACATCAAGGACGGATTTGTGTGTATTTACTCGCTTTCCACAAACTCTGGTAAAACGTTTACGGCAACCGGAATCGCCTCGAGAATAGAGAAACTCGACAACGTGTCTTTCATTTTTTGTTGCGAGCTCCTATCCGTCCGACAAAAGGTTGAAACTCTTTTGTTGTACTCTGGAATCAGGAAGGCACTTGTCTACTCCCCAGAAAAGGCATATGAAGTTCTTTCATCGACTCCGAATTCGCGAGACAAGTTTGTCCTGTTCATCGACGAGATTACTCTGAACGCGCATTTGAAGTCAGATACGTTGAAGTCTCATATGAAGCTGTTTTCGGTTGCTCCAAAGTGGGTCTACATCTCGGGAGCAAATTTGGATGCAGGGAAAATGTCATTCTTTTCTGACGTTCACCGCACGAATTTCACGGAGTCCAAGTTTCGGGTAATCACATCTGAAACTATCTTCAGCAGTGTGTCAGCCTACACCTTTGGTGGAAATGAAGTGTTGCCACATATGTTTTGCAAAACGCTAAAGGAACTGAAGAGTGAGATGACAAAGATTGTAGTCAATCAGTTCAAGGGACGGCTGTACACCCCCGGAACTGTTGGGAAGATGTTGGAAAACGCAAAGAAGGTGATAAAGTGGTCTTTGTCGGACGATGATGACGAAGGTGAAATCGAGAAATGGATGAGTCAGTTTCCCAACATCGAAACTATTTTCAAAGACGTTTCGCAGATTTACCCAGACAACATCCGTAAGATTGCTATGTCGATTTTGGAAATCATGGTCAAGTTCGACGATGATTATTGCGTAGAAATTGTGAGCAAAACCGGAAAGACGGGTAAAACTATCGACTTATTCAACTTGAACTATGAGCTATTTCCAAACAACAACATTGTTGCTCATCCTGACCCTGAGAAATTTGCGATTGCAATGTTCGCGGCACATATCGCAAAGGTGAAGAAGAGTATTGGCTCTTGTGATGCTCTTCTGACCCGCCACATGAACGCGATAGATGCTTGGGAAAAGAATAAAGAAGCGGTTCTCGGGAGCATCAAAGACGAAAAGGAGCGTCTGATGACAGAGAGTGAACTCTTCCGTCCAGAGTTTCCGTTTCCTGCAGAGTTTCAAATCAACACAAAAGAGTACTGCAAGAGTGAAAAGAAAAAGTACCGAAAGCCTATGGAGTTGGAGAAGATTAATACACTTGGTATTAGCGAAGAGCTTCTTATTTTGTTATACTCTGGTGTGGGTGTGTATTCGTCAAAGGCGTCTTCGACAAACGCGTACACCAAGCAAATCCTAAACTTAGTAGCTCAGGGGAAGCTGGAGTTTTTGGTTACAGATGTTTGCTACGGTTTCGACTACCCGTTTGGATGTCTGTTCATCACCAAGGAGTTTTTTTCAGAGAAGAGTACGACTGACATTTTTCAGTTGATGAGTCGTATCGGACGCGGACGCTTGTCTTACTCTGGTGAGATATACATGGACAACGGATGTGCCGAAAAGATTTTCGGAGATGACAACACGTCGGAAAGGGAGATTGAGAATATGTACGAAGTTCTCATAGGAAGAGAATGGGAAGAGGTTGCTTAAAATTTAACTAAATCGTAATACATTTATTTTCTTTAATAAATGTGTTGGAGCTTTCAAGCATCATTTGTAGCGTGGATTATAGGATTAGTTGCGTCTATCATTCTCTTTTGTAGACGAATGCCCAACGACATTACTTTGGGTGTGCTGATATTGACATACTCGTCTATGCAACTTTGGGAAGCATTGATGTGGGCTGACCAAAAATGCGGGACTTTGAACAAGGTTGGAACCATACTGGCTTACTTTGCTCTTTGGTCTCACGTCTTGGCTATAGGCATCGGGCTGTACATCGAAAAGAAGGTGATTGCACCTTTGGTGATTGGTGGGGCGTTTTTATTAGCAGGCGTTCTACTTATGCCCAAGAAATGGGAATGCTCGAAGCCTGGTTCGAATTGCCATTTGAAATGGGGTTTTGACCCAACTTTCTATATGGCTGTATTTGCGGCAGCTATCGGGTTGGCGCTGTATTATATGAGACCGATGAGTCAAGCCATAGCCGTAAGTGCAGTTTTTATTATATCATTTCTTCTGTGTTTGTTGTACGCAGGTGACGCAGTAGGGTCATTCTGGTGTTGGGTTTCCGCGGCATTCTCTGTGATTTTTGTAGTCACACCGTACATAAAGTAAATTCTTTACATTCAATAAAATGATGATTGAACTCATAATTTTATCGCTACTTGTTGTGCTACTCATTGTAGCGATTTTTCTGAAAAACTTTTGGTTGGGTTTTTTCGCAATACTTGGAATAATCTTGTACGTAGTTTGTTACTTTTTCTTTAGAAAAACTTTGGTAAGTTTTTTCTTTATTAACGATGCACAAAATGTTGAAGACCATCCAGAAATCTATTGCGGAGACGATTTAATTTTACCAGAAAATTACGACATTTTTGGCTCAAGGTACAGGTGTCTAAGAAAGGGTATAGGAACTGGAATGGTTCTAAGCGACGCTCAACGAAACGCATTTTTAACAAGACAACGAGCGCCCAATCCAGTTAGAACCTATTGTGGAAATGATGCACAACTTCCGCAGGGGTTTGATAGAAACGGTACATTACTTGAGTGTTTCAAGAAAGGTGTTGGTACAGGGCTTGGAATGGCTCAGCCAAAACGAGTTGCTCTCCAGCAACGACCTTTGAGATTGGGAAAAATCGAGCTGATTAAACTTGCGGACAAGTTTAAAATAAATCACAACGTACTAACACGTGTTCAAACACGGAATTTGATTAGCGATAGGCTTCGGTTATCCCTTCTTTAGATTTATACTTTAAACATCATACTCAATGCGGCGTTAGGGTCACCTACTCCAGTTAATCTGGTAATCTGATTTTCAAGCATTGCGTATTCTTGCTTTGCTTCAAGTTCTTTGTCCATAACTTCTGCGACTGTCCGTTGGGCATCTGCATCAGTTTTGCACTCTAAAATCAAACTGCCTATTTTTTCCAGAAGATAATGTCTGTTACGACCCAAAACTCCTCTTTGTGCACTGTTTATTATTATCAACTCAGTCGTGGTCTCAATTTGAGAATTCAGATTTCTAACTTCTTGACGTAAGTTGCTGTTTTCTTGTGCAATAGTCTCACCTTCTCTTTGCATTTCATCGGTTTGCCTTTGTGCGACTATGAGATTTTCCTCCTGCTTAGATGCTTTGCTTTGAAGTTCTTTAA
>Ga0315901_10008013_pt1 | contig 12365 bp, 16 predicted proteins | sample LakEriMetagenome_10_FD_203761 | JGI IMG/M metagenome (GOLD analysis project Ga0315901, IMG submission 203761) | Freshwater fungal communities from buoy surface, Lake Erie, Ohio, United States - Buoy 2 MA116 | ecosystem: Environmental > Aquatic > Freshwater > Lake | place: USA: Lake Erie, Ohio...
ATCCGTAAACTTGTACAAGCCCTTTCACCCTACGGAAGAAATAACAGCAAAGAATCAGGAGGCCTGCTGGGCGGACTTTTTGAAAGCTGATTAAGAATAACTGGTCGACAACCATACTAGCGCTCCATAAAAAGCGAAGCGCACGATCCGACTTATGGTCAAAAGGAGGAAATGCTTGAGTGGAAGGTTTACTGAGCCAGCCAGCATACATGTTGCTGAGAATGGAACTGGAGTTACAGCCCCAACAACTACAAGAAATCCGCCGAAGCGACGAAGTTTGTGATCGTATTCGGCCAGGTAGCGTTCGTGAATTTTTTTGTAAAGTGGTGTTTTTGCAAAATAACGACCAATGAAGTAGCCGAGAACTCCAGCGGCATACGAAATCAGCGTCAGGATAATGAGGTTTGTGACGTATTCGGAAAGAACACCTTTAGTCTTCCAAATGAGCATAAAAATTTCAGGAGGCAGAATACCAAAAACAATCTCTGAAACGGTGAAAATGCTCAGCAGCAAAAGCATATTGTCACCAACCTGATTGATCTGCTCGCGGTAAACATTAAGTTCTTTTTGAACCAGTAGGTAGGCCACAATTATTACGGCAAACCAGGCAAGCCCCTTGGCCAAATTTCTAAACAAAAACGAATACCTTGATTCTTCACTTTCCATAATCAGCTGCGGATTGGGTAGCGTTTAAAGGGAATATCGGGATTAAATAATTTTCGGTAGGTAGCGTGACGCTTGTGCACAGTTACATTAATCTGCTCACAAGTCTTCACCATTTTTGTGTTGAAATCACCTATCCAGTTCATCTCATAATCGATGTACTGGGTATACTCTTCCTGAGCGAATTTCTTGAAGCTCTCAATGATGGCTCCGTCAACGCCCTTTCCCTGATGAGCTGGAACAATTCCGAAAAGAACTCCAAAGGCTTTGGTTGTTGTGCGGCGCCAATGATGCCAGAGAAATGTCAGCTTTCCAAGCAGCCCCATTTTTCCATCAACATGCTTGAAGATTTGATTGACCTCCGGTAAGGAAAGAAAAAAAGCAATTGGCTCTTCTTTGTAATAACCGAACCACAGCAATTTTTCATCCATGATCGGTTTCATTTGTTTGACCAGAGATTTAGCCTGTAGCTCCGTAAGTTCAGGTATTTCCGATCGATTGGCCCAAGCTTGATTATAGACTGTACGGATCAATTCAGGGAGTTTATCCCATTCCTTTTTTGGGAGATAGTCGAATCGGTAGGAAGGATCCTGTTTAATAAGATCATTTTTCATCAATAACCGATCACTAATTGGTCCTTGAATCTTACGTCCGAACGTAAGCTGATAGAAATACACCTGAAAACCGTAAGCCTCAAAAAAATCTTTATAGTAAGGGAAGTTGTAGTTACACTGATAATTTGGCTCGAGATGAAAACCTTCAATTAGAAGTCCCCACCAACGATCGCGGTTACCAAAATTTACAGGCCCATCCATCGCTTCCATTCCTTTTTCCGTCAACCACTGACGGCATTGATCGAATAAAAGGAAGGCAGCTTTCTCATCCTGGATGCACTCAAAAAAACCAATCGCACCTGTTGGCTGATCGTTTCCTTTAAGTGCGTGCTTTCGATCGTAAAAAGCGGCCACGCGCCCAATTACATTTCCCTGATCATCCTGCAACAACCAACGAATAGCCTCACCTGTACGAAACGCCTTGTTTGTTTCTGGATCAAAAACGTTTTCAATGTCCTTATCCAAAGGACGAATCCATTGGGGGATATCCTTATAGAGTTTTACGGGGAGCCGAATAAACTCCTTTTTATCCTCTTTAGATAGCACTTCCCGCAGGGTCATACTGCTAGTTAGTCAGAATTGCAGGTAGAAAAAAGAAGAGAATCCAGTCTTATGACCAATGGTCAAGATTAACCCTTGAGGGCTTCGGCACCAGCTACAATTTCAAGGATTTCTTTGGTAATGGCCGCCTGACGCGTACGGTTGTAAGTCAACCGAAGGTCCTTCAGCAATTCACCGGCATTTTCAGTGGCCTTATCCATAGCTGTCATGCGAGCACCATTTTCAGCTGCGTTGCTGTCCAGAAGGGCCTTGAATAGTTGTACGTGCAAGGACTTAGGGATGATGCCGCTAAGAATGACCTGCTGATCAGGTTGAAAAATGTAGTCTGTGTCTGCAGAACCCTCTAGTTTTTCCTGAGGCGGTTGAACCGGGAGGAATTGCTCGGTTTGCAGAACCTGCGTGGCTACATTTTTGAATTGATTATAAATGATCTCCACCCGGTCAAATTGCTCTTTTCTGAAAGCTTCCATGATGAATCCGGAAACAGCTGAAGAACTAGCGAAGTTGAGGTGAGAAAAAATATTCCAGTGATCAGCGATAACTTTGTAATTCCGTTTTGAAAAAAATTCGAAAGCTTTTTTGCCAAGCGGAAGGATAGTGACCTGAGCACTCTGGTAGGATTCCTGGATCCGACGATTGGTTGCTTTTAACACAGAGGAATTAAATCCTCCGCACAAACCACGATCGGAGCTGATGGTTACCAGCAATACACGATTGGGTTCACGGACTTTAGAGTACCAGCCTTCGGTATCTCCCCCACTAGCGGAAAGATTGCGAAGCAGACCATCCATTTTGGATGCAAAAGGCCGCATTTGCATGATCCGATCTTGCGACTTCCGAAGCTTTGCAGCCGCAACCATTTTCATGGCTTTGGTGATCTGCTGGGTGGAGGTCACCGAGGTGATCCTAAGCTTTACTTCCTTTAAACTTGGCATAATCCTGTTTCGAAGGAGAATTAATATTTAGAAGCAATCTCAAGGGCAATGGTCTTCACCTTCGCCAAATCAGCATCCTCCAACTTTCCAAGTCGGAAATTTTCCAAAATATTCGCATGCTGGGCTTTCATCAGTCCGAGGAACTCTTTTTCAAAGTCTCTTACCTTACCTACTGGGACTTTATCAATGAATCCTTTGGTAGACACATAAATGATGGCCACTTGCTCTTCAACAGGCACTGGAGCATACTGTGGCTGCTTCAGAATTTCCAGGTTACGGCGACCACGCTCAATAGTCAATTTAGTAGAGGCATCGAGGTCAGAGCCAAACTTTGCAAAGGCTTCCAATTCACGGAACTGTGCCTGATCTAGTTTCAGGGTACCTGCAACTTTCTTCATGGATTTGATCTGTGCAGATCCACCCACCCGAGATACAGAGATACCTACGTTAATCGCAGGACGAATACCGGAGTTGAACAAATTTGTTTCCAGGAAGATCTGACCATCCGTAATGGAGATTACGTTGGTCGGAATATAGGCCGATACGTCATTGGCCTGAGTTTCAATAATGGGAAGAGCTGTTAACGAACCTCCGCCTTTTACCTTAGACTTAAGGGAAGCCGGCAAATCATTCATATCCTTAGCAACGCTATCGTCATTGATAACTTTTGCCGCACGCTCGAGCAAACGAGAGTGGAGATAGAAGATATCACCCGGATAGGCTTCACGGCCAGGAGGACGACGCAGCAGCAGAGAAACTTCGCGATAGGCTACCGCTTGCTTGGAAAGGTCATCGTAAATAACAAGTGCAGGACGACCCGTGTCGCGAAAATATTCACCAATAGCAGCACCGGTAAACGGAGCAAAGAACTGCATCGGAGCAGGGTCTGATGCATTCGCAGCTACGATAACGGTATATGGAAGTGCGCCGGCCTTCTCTAAAGTAGCAGCAACGTTAGCTACCGTTGAAGCTTTTTGGCCAATCGCTACGTAGATACAGTAAACTGGATTTCCGCGCTCGTAGAATTCTTTTTGATTGATGATGGTGTCAATAGCAACAGCAGTCTTTCCAGTCTGACGGTCACCGATAATCAACTCACGCTGACCACGGCCGATTGGAATCATAGAGTCGATCGCCTTGATACCTGTTTGGAGCGGCTCGTTTACCGGCTGGCGGTAGATTACACCAGGAGCCTTACGCTCTAATGGCATCTCAAACAATTCGCCCGGAACCGGTCCTTTTCCATCGATGGGGTTAGCCAGTGTATCTACTACACGACCAAGAAGGCCTTCACCAACATTTACCGAACCGATTTGACCGGTACGCTTTACAGTGTCTCCTTCGCGGATATCTTTGGAGTCACCAAACAATACGGCTCCTACGTTGTCTTCTTCCAGGTTAAGAACCAGTGCGCGAATGCCGTTTTCAAACAACAGCAATTCACCGGACTGGGCCTTAGTGAGGCCATAGATTCGGGCTACACCATCACCTACGGATAGAACGGTTCCTACCTCCTCTAGCTCGGCCTGGGTCTTTGACCCTGCAAGTTGCTCGCGCAGGATGGCTGATATTTCTTCTGGTCTGATATCACTCATGATTCAATAAATTAAAATTCTTTTTTATAAGGGTTGTAACTAAACTTCAATCGCAGTGCTCTAAGCTTACCGGAAATAGAGGTGTCGATACGCTGGTCACCAACATTGAGAATGAATCCTCCGATGAGTGACGGATCAACTTTTTCTACCAGCTCTGTCTTATCGCGACGGCTAAGTTTCCGGGCTGCCGCTTCAATTTCTTTTCGAATGACCGGATCGATAGCCACCGCGGTGGTCACGGTAGCAAAACCGATTCCATTGTACTCGTTGTAGGCACGGTGGAAATCATTCGCAATGGCCGGAAGCAGTGGCTCGCGGTTTTTGCGGGTAATGATATCCAGAATAGCCCAGGTCAGATTATGGACTTTCCCTTTAAAAATTTTCTCCAGGATATCCCGTTTGCGTTCGTGCTTAATGATTGGACTGCGCAACATCACGAGGAACTCACGATTGGTATCGCAGAGTTCGTCGAACATTTTCATATCGTTACTCACTGCCTCTAATGCATTTTGTTCCACTGCCAGTCCAAGCAGGGATTTTACATATCTCGAGGCTACGCGCTGTTCAGCCATTGGATCAGTTCAATTTGATCTCCTTGATGAATTCCTCAACCATATCCTTCTGCGCCTTGTCGGAAGAAAGATTTTTTTTGATCAGCTTTTCGGCAATCTCAATAGAAAATAAAGCCACCTGTGATTTCACATCGCGAAGAGCAGCTTGTTTTTCGGTATTGATAACGGCTTTTGCATCCTCAATTAGCTTGTCAGCAGACTTACGAGCCTCTGTCTGAGCCTGATCAATAAGTCTGTTGGCGGCATCACGGGCATCACGCACGATACGGTCGCGCTCCTCGCGGGCCTCACGAAGAAGTTTTTCATTTCCCGCCTGAAGTGCAGCCATTTCCTCCTTCGCTTTTTCAGCTGATTCTAAAGCCTGACGAATGGATTCTTCGCGCTCATTGAGGGCACCAATAATGGGCTTCCAGGCGAATTTCGCCAGGAAAAGGAATAAGGCGATGAAAACAACCGATTGCCAAAAAAGTAGGCCAGTACCGGGGGTTAATAAATCCATAACTATCTATTTTCTTTTCGAAGTTTCTTTTAAAGAAGAGTCTATCCGGCCAATCGCCATGGACAGACTCTTCTGATTTTAATTCCTTATGCCTTGTTAGAGATAAGGAAGCAGATCACCAGCGCGAACAATGCAGCAACCTCTACGAGAGCTGCAATAACCAGCATGGAGCCCTGAATTTTGTTAGCTGCTTCTGGCTGACGCGCCATGGCTTCCATGGCAGATCCACCGATGCGACCTACACCGATTCCGGCACCAATAGCTACCAAACCAGCACCGATTCCGGCACCCATGATCGCGTAGCTGATGTCCAGTAATAAACCTAATGACATACGTTTACGGTTTACAGTTAAAAAATCCGGGATTTTCCCGGAGTATCGTTCCAGAGCTCTCGCTCTTTAATGCTTTCTATTAATGATGATCGTGCTCTTCGATGGCCATCCCGATATACAGAGAGGAGAACAGGGTAAATACATACGCCTGTATACCAGCCACCAATAACTCAATCAGATTAATAAATATTACAAAGATGGAAGCACCAATACCGGCACCCCAGCTATGAAAAATAAATGTCAGGCAAAGCAAACTCAGCAACACGATGTGTCCGGCCGTAATCGCGGCAAACAAACGAACCATCAAAGAGAAGGGCTTTGTAAAAATGCCTATGACCTCCACCGGTAAAATGATTACACGAAGCGGAAGAGGAACACCAGGGGTCCAGAAAATATGTGACCAATAGGCTTTATTTCCACTGAAAGAAGTAATCAAGAAGGTTAACAGTGCAAGCACCGTAGTAACAGCGATGTTTCCAGTCAGGTTTGCCGCGCCTGGCAAAAGGCCAAGGAAGTTACCAAAGAGAATGAAAAAGAAAAGCGTCAACAGATAAGGAAGATAACGCTCGTACTTAGGTCCAATATTGGGTTTTACCACCTCATCCTTTACAAACAAAATGATGGGCTCCATGAAGGACTGAATGCCTGAAGGAGCCTTACCCTTGTTCTTGCGGTAACCAGCCGCTACCTGCAAAAAGACAAAAAGTATCAAGGCTACGTTGACGAAAAGCATCGCAACGTTTTTGGTAATGGAAAGGTCAAGGACGTGCTCCTCAGAACCAACTATAGAAATATGACCATGCTCGATCTGGTATCCATTGTAAGGAATCAGATTGTGGTGTTCATCATAAAAGTTAGCGGATGAAAAAACCTCCAAGCCACGAGTCTCTGTATACACAATAACCGGAAGGGGCAGCACCAAGCCATCGGCAAAGTGCCATACATGGTCATCCTGGACGTGATGAAGGATCACTTCGCTGACATTGAGCGGAGCGCCCTCTCCACCTTCAGATTCGGCGAATGCTGAGGTTGAAACGCCCGTCATCAAAATGGCGGCAAGAACCCCCAAAAGGCTGTTTTTCAATGATTTGAGATGTCCCGTCATGGATGGGTTAAAAAGGACTGCAAAACTATTGATTAATCCCTCAAAATGAAACCCTGGATGGGGAATATTTGCCCTGATTTGAGCCCTTTCAGCCCTTTTTTAAAGAGTTGAGGCCTTGAAATAAGACCAGTACTTCCAGAATCAAAAAAACGATGTAATTGAGCAGATTGAATAGGGTGTTCGCAACTACTCTCGAAGAATCCATAAATGCGGAAATAACCATTAAAATAAGTGCAGCACCCAATCGCATTACCAGGAACAATAAATATCGGCTACTAAAAACCATGGGAGGCAAACCGGGAGGCAGTAAAAGGAAGGTCAGGAAAGTGAAAAAAACGTAAAAAACAAGGATTCCTGTCCAATGGGACGGAACCGGAAATTGCATCCATTTGGCCCCGAGCCACAAAATGATTGCAGAAACCAAGGCCGTCAGTACACACCAGGAAAAAAAACGGAGTGCCTTCATTGACCTTTTTTCAGATCGATCCAGAGTTGGTACACCAAACCAAAGAAGGCAGTCATTATAAGTACAATCAGAAAAACAGGACTAGTGCCCATGCGTTGATCGAGTTTAAATCCAATCCATGCCGCAAAGGCAATAGCTCCCGCCATTTGAATGGCCAAAGCACTGTATTTTAAAAAAGGATTAAGCGGTTTTTGCTTCTCCTGTTCTGGATTCATTATTGGAGATTCTCAAATTCCGGGCGTTGCCCATCGTACACTTTCCATTAAATGTTGCTCCCGGCTCAACTACCAGCTTAGATGTTTGAATATCGCCCTCAACAACTGCGGTTGATTTCAAGGTCAGCAACTCACCAATTTCCAGATTGCCTTTTACCTCTCCTTCAATATCCGCATTCATAGCTGAAATATCTCCTAGCACTGCACTCACAGGTCCTAATGCAATTTTGGAACTGGACATTACATTTCCAGTAACTTTCCCCTCAATTCGCATGTTACCCGTCGTTTCAATATTCCCCTGAATCACAGTTCCTTTTCCAACATGGGTGCTGGAGTTACTTACTTCTTCAGCAGCCTTTTTTTGTTGTTTGGTCATGAGCATAGTCCTTAGGTTTAGGTCAAAAAGTTATGAATTCTTCAGGATTTATAGCATTTCCATTGTACCAAAGTTCGAAATGCAAATGTGGTCCACTGGTCATTTCCCCACTATTTCCCACTATAGAAAGAATTTCGCCGGCATTCACAAACGTGCCTACTTTTTTAAGCAGCTCGGCATTGTGCTTGTACACTGAAACCAGATTAGCCTGGTGCTGAACCATGATCACATACCCGGAATCCTGGGTCCAGGAGGACATGATCACAGTTCCATCAGCAATAGATTTGATTGGCTCGTTCGCTTTCGTCACAATATCCACTCCAAAATGTCCTCGTTTCGCGTCGTACCGGTCTGAAACAAATCCGGTGATTGGCGAAAAGAAAAAAGTATCCTGAAGTTCACTATACGTATTGCCTGTAAGTGCCGTCAGAGACAGATCCGTTTGTTCAAATTCTTTTCTGAATTCGGAAGAATTTTCTCCTAGACTCAGATCTCCGGGCTGGGTTACCGATTTATTCTGACCCTTCATCAACTCCGAGGGCTCCGAAATTCCGGTTGTATCACCACGCAGGATGCGTTGGATATTATTGATGAATTGGTCTTTGCGGTCTACTTCCATGACCAGTGAGTCAACTCGAATAGCCAACTCCAACAGTCGCTTGTTGGCCTCCCGCTGCGCATGACGTGGGTCATACCACCTTGCCAATAAAGTTTGTGCCAGAAAAAGACACAGAAAAAATAAGGTGGCGAAGAACACAGTAAAAATGGCAATGACCCTGCCATTAGATAAGCCTCCAATAGAGCGCTCCTCAAGGTTATCTTCATTTCGGACTACCAGCTGAAACCTGGAGGTCAGACGTTCTAAGAAGTTTTTCTTTTGTTTGGCCATAGGGCGAACTGTAAAAATACAAATAAGCAACAAATAGAAGCTTGATTGTCTGTATTTTAAGACCCTTATCCTAAACTTTTTTTATAAAAAGGATTTTTTGCAGAGGAGACGCCAATCAAGGAATTTTGGCAAGTAAAACTAAAAAATGGGCACAGTAGGCATCGACGACTTTTTAACACGCTCCCGGATTCTTCCCGTTGTCGATGTCCGTTCCGAATCGGAATACCAGGATGGACATGTTCCAGGGTCTGAAAACATACCGCTTTTAAAAGATCCTGAAAGAGTTCTGGTGGGAACGGATTACAAAAAGAAAGGGAAAGAGGAAGCAATTCGAACTGGTTTCCGATTGGTTGGGCCGCGGTTGGAGCAACTCGTTGATCAGGTCGTTACCTATGCTGCTGGCCGGGAACTTCTTGTGTACTGCTGGCGTGGCGGAATGCGTTCCAAAAATTTTTGTGACTTTGTTGCAATGGCCGGTGTAGCCACTCGCCGTTTGGAGGGTGGCTACAAGACATATCGGGAAAAAGCTTTTCAAGCTTTTGAACAACCTCTTCCGCTTTTGGTAATCGGCGGTAAAACAGGAAGTGGTAAAAGTGAAATCCTCAGAGCGCTGGAGTTACAAGGCGAACAGGTCTTGGATCTGGAACACATGGCAAACCATAAGGGAAGTGCCTTCGGAGGATTATTACAGCAGCCTCAACCCACCAACGAACAATTTATCAATCTACTGTTCGAAAAATTAAGGAGCATGGATCTTAACCGGCCTATTTGGGTTGAGGATGAATCCATAGCGATTGGAAAAATATTTCTGCCCAAAACTTTTTTTGAGCAGAAGCGAAAGGCACCTGTCGTTCAAATTGAAGTTGATAAAAGCATCCGGGTCAATCGACTTGTGAATGAATATGGCCCCGCCAACCGCGAAGAATTTTTGGCAGCTATGGAACGCATCACCAAAAAACTTGGTGGACTAAATTTCAATAGGGCTAAAGACCATCTCCTTCAGGGAGATATGCACGCTACAATCGACATCCTACTGTCTTATTACGATAAGGCCTATTCAGAAAGCCTAGCTAAAAAATCATTTAGCATTCAGGCGATCTGCTCCTGGAATGGATCGGATTACCAACCGCTGATGAATGAGCTGAAAAAGATCGCTTCGGACTACGCACGGTTTGCGCAACATTCACACGAGTAATGTTAACCAAGACAAAAGGAATCGTTTTTCGCTTTACAAAGTATGGCGACTCATCTGTTATTGCTACCCTCTTTACCGAACATGCGGGAGTTCAGTCTTACATATTAAAAGGTATCCGAAAGAGCAAGTCGGGATCGGGCATGGCCCTATATCAACCTTTGACCTTACTTGATTTGGTTGTTTACCATAAGGACGGTGCAACGCTGCATCATATTCGCGAGGCTAAATGCCGCCACATTTATAAAAATATCCCTGGAAATGTACTGCGTGAAACGCTGGCCTTTTTCATTACCGAGGTCATGAATAAATCTATTCGTGAACAAACACATCCTGAAGAATTGTTCCAATTTCTGGAACACTCCCTGATTTTACTCGATTCTTCTGATGAGCCACTTCATGATTTTCATTTACGATTCATGATAGGATTATCCCGTTTTCTTGGATTTGGCGCTCAACAAAGTCAGGAAGTTGTCGGTGGAAGAATTCTTCCAAATGAGGTTCAGGAAAATCTTCAAAAACTACTGGATGGTAAAAAAACCAATATGAGTTACCTACACCGAAAAGAAATTCTGGAACTATTAACCGGATTTTACCGCGATCATATTGAAAACTTCGGAACATTAAAGTCAGTCGAAGTACTTCAGGAAATCCTGACGCAAAAACACTAAAAACCAGGACCCTAAATAGTTGTTCCTTGACAACTGCTTCCCGAACCTGCCGTACACGCATAACAATGTAGTCCGCTTGCAATACGACGGCCAACGGATTGCGCAGGTTCAAAACAACTAATGTGGGCCGACGGCATCTGGCTACCAAGCGCAAGCATTTGATTAAAGTCGCAGTCGTAGAGATTTCCCTGCCAATCCACTGAAATGGTATTCCGACACATTAGCCCTTTTACTGTGGAAGGATTAAAGCCTGAAATAAGTTTTTCCATATAGGATTCCAGATTACCTGAAGCCATCAGATAGTCTAAGAACCGGCTTATGGGCACATTAGTGATGGCCAAAAGTTGATTAAATTCTACATCATGATTTTCCTTCAGGACTTTCTTAAATTCTATTTCCAGTTCACCCTGTTGACTCGGAAGAAAGGCGCCGGATGGATTGTAAATAAGATCAAGCTGAAGACCGGTTGTTGGTTTCCCATACCCAACCGCATTTAACATCTTCAAGGCACGTATAGATTTTTCAAAAACGCCTTCACCGCGTTGTCGATCTGTTCGCGAAGCCTGGTAGAAAGGTAAAGACGAACAAACACGAATGGTGTTTTCTGAGAAAAATTCCGGTAAATCATAGTAAACCGGATTGGAAACTAGGATGGTCAGATTAGACCTGACTATAATTTCTTTTACGGATGTCTTACGAGCCTCTGCTACAAACCACCTAAAGTGACTATGCATCTCAGGCGCGCCGCCGGTTATGTCCAAAGTCGTAAACGAATGCTTCTTCAAAACAGCCAGACATTCATTCATGGTTTCTTCGGTCATGCGCTCGCGACGGTCAGGACCTGCATCAACATGACAGTGGGCACACGTTTGATTGCATTGATAACCGATGTTAACCTGAAGTATCTCCGGTGTTCCGGAAGTGAGGGCTGAGCAACCTGCAGATTTAAGTCGATCCTCAAATCGTGGCAATGGATTCGGCCCTGAACACAATTGTTCCAAAATTGAAATCTGTTCAATTGGCTGGGCCAGTGGATGATCTCGAAATTTCAAGGATTTGACCATGTACCGAATTACATAGAAATTTTTCTGGCCCTATTCATCATTTGCACGCCATGTACTAGCGAAGCACCCCCTCTGATCGATGCAGCCACATGCAAAGCCTCCATCATCTGACCCTCCGTCGAACCTCTTTCGATGGAATCCTGAGTATAGGCATCAATGCAATATGGACATTGCAAGGCATGTGCTACCGCCAATGCAATCAATGATTTTTCCCGGGCTGATAATTCGCCGGGCTTAAAGACTTCTCCGTAGTAATCAAAGAATTTGGAGGCCAATCGACCCTCCCACTCTGCAATACTTCCAAATTTTTTCAAGTCCTGAGGATCGTAATATGTTTCCATAAGTAATGGGTTTATTGGTTTCGAGCCCTGAATACAACAGGTTTTTTAAAATTAAGTGATGGGTGGTAACAAATCACTTCACTTTCCTAAATTGTTCTTCCGTTACATGAATCCTGAACACCGCCTGATCCAGTGGATTAATATGATTGTCTCAGCCACCTGGCTGATACTGCTTCTTTGCGGCGTGGCCTTAATCGTCATCAATTTTCCGGAATTATGGATCAACACCAATCCTTCTTTGGCTGAAACCATAGAAGCACCAAAAGTAAAATCAG
>Ga0315901_10008025_pt1 | contig 12350 bp, 15 predicted proteins | sample LakEriMetagenome_10_FD_203761 | JGI IMG/M metagenome (GOLD analysis project Ga0315901, IMG submission 203761) | Freshwater fungal communities from buoy surface, Lake Erie, Ohio, United States - Buoy 2 MA116 | ecosystem: Environmental > Aquatic > Freshwater > Lake | place: USA: Lake Erie, Ohio...
AGATGTATCTTTCCTAGCACAACAAGGTATCTTAATGTATAACGCTGCTTTGACTACAGAAATTAATAAAGCAGGCTCTCACATTGATCTTTGGGAACCTTTTACTAAATATCTATTAGAAGAAGTCTTGTCTACAACAGGAGTACCTATTATATTTCTAGGTAAGGATGCAGCTAAATATGAAAAATATGTTGCACCATTTACATGGCATTTCACAATGAGTCATCCAGCCAGTGCGTCTTATAAACAAACTGAGTGGGACACAGAAGGAACATTTACAAAAATTAACAAAATATTAAAAGAAAACAACAACCTAGAGATAGATTGGATGTTGGACACACCTTTTTAAAAACACAATTATGGAAGAATTACAAGTACATGTACAAAACAATTTTGATGGATCTTTAGACTATGACTATGATCTTACAATGACAGGTGCTGTAGACACATTAAAATACTCTCACCACAAAGACTGGACATGTGGAGGACAAACTGCATTAACATTAGTAGATGATGGTAATGGCATAAGTATTAAATTTCCTGATAAAAAGTCAATAAATCTAGACTATAATGAAGCACGTGAGATACTTGTTATGTTAATGATGCATATGGATGAAAAAATAGAAATTAGAAAATCAGAACTTATTAAAACTATTTAATCATGATCAAAGTTAAAAATGGAGGAGAAATCACTAGAGGTGATATTATAGCTGTGGCTTGTAATAATTACATAAGCGTTGGTATTTATCTTGGACGAGGACAAGGAGGAACAGTTCAATATCTATGGCCTGGTTCTGCTTCATCATCTAAAAATTGGCATGGAGTACAACTAGTTGAATGGAAAGGTGATAAACCCATGAGACCTCTTACAATTTCTCAAATGGGTAAGAACTATGTCAATACACCAGATGAACACAGAATTATGAAATTAAACAGAGAAAACATTACAGACCAAGAAACAATAGAAAGACTTCTAGAAGACAAAGAAGTTCTTAAAGAATTCAATATAGACGTAAAATACTAACACAATGATTTTAGAAAAACAGACAGAAGCACACATCCTCCAAGAAGGAGAAACACAGGAAACTGTAAAAATGTCACTAGACTTAGATTCTGCACAAGTCCTTATGCAGATGTTAAGTAAGAATCTATATTCAGATTCAATAGGCTCTACTATCAGAGAATGTGCATCTAATGCACTTGATAGTCACAGAAGAGCTGGAAGTGACAGGCCTATTATTGTTTCATTTAAAAGAAACAAGCAGGCAGATACATATGAATTTGCTGTTGAAGACTTTGGTATTGGTCTTGATAATGATGATGTAGTTAATATCATCAGTAAGTATGGTAAGTCAACCAAAAGAGACAGTAATACAGAATTAGGCATGATGGGTCTTGGTTTCAAGGCTCCATTAGCATATAGCTCTAGCTTCTATTTTGTAGCTAGAAAGAATGGTATGGAACGCAAGTATATGATGTACGAAGGAGAAGATACAAACAGTATTGACCTTCTATATGAAACACCTACATCAGAACCTAATGGTGTAAAAGTGATTGTTCCTGTTAACTATGGTGATAGATATCATTTTACTAATAAGATTAAAGAACAATTAGCTTATTTTGAGAATGTTTATTTTGATATAGAATCAATGGGCAGTTGGTCTATTGATAATAATTTCACTATACACAGAGCTGAGCATTTTCAATATTCTAGCTTAGCTCAAAACAGTGATATGCATTTATGCTTGGATAATGTTAGTTATCCAATTGATTGGGACAAGTTAGGTATTGACAGAATAGGAATCAAGTTAGCTTTGAGATTCAGTCTTAGTGATGGCTTGTTCCCTACACCAAATAGAGAAGCTATCAGATATACTAAAGAGGCTAAAGAAACTATTCTTAAGAAACTAGTTACAGTGTCTAATGTATTCATGAATAAGTTTAATGAGGCCATCACTACACAAAGTGATATCAAAGCTATTATGGAATTCTATGGTAGAAATAGTAAACATATCAAATGTTGGTATAAAAGTACAGACGAGGATATTTGTATAGATGATCTTGTAAAACATTCTACTGTAGCTGTAGCAAAACCTAAATTAGATAATATAAAGCTATTAAACCTAGAGAGACTTGCTGTAAAATCTAAAGAATATATACTTGCTGAGTATAAGTTTAAATATAGATTTAGTAATGGTAAGTTTCAAAATAGTAAGAACTATTACTATGAGCATTTAAGAATGGCAGATTTAACAGGATATAATTCTGGTGGTGTATATATTTATAGTCATGAACTTCCTAAGAGTAAGCAAGACTATTTAAGAAGTATTCTACCAGACAATAAAACTATGTATTTTGTTAAGAAATCAGCATTTAAGCTCAGAAGCAAAACTGGTCAGACAGATTATGCTAAATATTATGATTCTGTATTAGGTCTTCATATGTATCCAAAGGCTCAGTGGAGACAACTTATTAAAGAGTTCCAATATGTAGTGGGGTTATATGCTAAAGATTTTATAGATGTAGATGCTATTGATATACCACAATCATTTAAAGACGCTCAGAAAGCTAAAAGATTAAAAGTAACAATTGCAGCAGTGAAGGGTCCTAAGAAGATTAGAATGAAAGGTGAATTCTCTGGTAAGGTGGGTACAAAAATGGAGATTTGTTTATCTGATCAATATGCTAAGTTTGTTCCTACAACATTCAAAATGGAAGAAATTCATAAAGTTAAGATGTTACATGTCTATGCTAAAGAGACTGATAAGAAGAAAATGGATGCATTGTGGTCACGTGGTAATCACCTAGTAAAATTTGTATTAGTAGCCCAAGCAACCTATGATAACTTACAGAAAGCTGATTTACATAACTGGATAACAATAGATAAATTTATGGAAGGTAAAAACAAACCATTTAAAACTATAGCAACAGAGTTCTTGATTCATGACTTAATAAATAATAAGTCTGCTACATTTAAAAGAATTAATATAGTGGAAAAAATATCTGCTGACCTTGCAGGTAAACTATTAGAGTTAAAACAGTATGATGATAAAAACTTCAGAAGCTATGCAAATGAAGAAGTTATGAAAGCCATTATATTGCACGCTACAGAGAATAGATTGTATGATGAGCCTATATATACAACATATAAACAGGTGGCTGAAGTGTTCACTAAACTACCTTTCTTAGATACATTGTTAGATAAGACAAATTATAGTATATCTAAATCAGATGCTGGTGTGATACAAGCTATTGTTGACTTATTTAAGTATTACAAGCATAGGGTGAACTTAGAGCATTACAAGCTCATATTAACAGAAGATGCTCCCTTGGAGGAGACATTGACAGAAGACACAATTGAAGAATTAGAAACAATTTAAAAACAAAAACATGTTAAGTTTAAAATGGTTTAAAAGTGCAATTGAACGCACAATTGAAAAAGTAGTAGAAAACAAAATTGAACAAGCATTTAATGAATTGGATAATGAGGAGGGGCAGACAGCCCCTTCTCATATTCCTGTAGGAAAGCCATATTTAAACATTAAAATAGTTAATGATACATTGACTATTGTATTAAATGATGGTTCTATTATCACTAAGTCTGATGCAACAACAGAAGACTTTAACAAGGCAAGAGAATGCAGAACAGAAGCATGCTTATTGAACCTTGTTGGTTCTCCAGAAGTACAATCTGAAAGAAGAAAAGCTGAGGCTGAGTATGAGAAAGCTAAGGCTATAACAGCAGGTGCCAAGTTTTTAGCTACACTTCCTGAGTTTGAAATGAAGAACAATGCATTGTATCTAAAAGGCATCAATAGAAGTCTTCCTCCATTGTTAGTGGAAGAATTCTTAGAAGTGGTAGGTAGACATGGTAATACAGACAATGCTGAATTTGATGCTTTGCATAGATTCTTTATGTGGTGTTGCTTGAATCCAAGAGCTGAGGTAGCAGATAAGTTGTTTAACTTCTTAAAGAAGAACAGCTTTAGTATCACTAAGCAGGGCTTCTTTGTAGCTTTGAGAAACGTAGTGACATTACATGGAGGTACAGAGCTTGTAGAATTTGTAAGCAATGCTTACAATAAAGTGAAAGCTGTATGGAAGAAGAAGCCTGATGATTATCTAGTGTTCTTACAGAATGGTGAATACAAAATGGTTAGTAAATCTATATTTGAAGAACTAGAGCCATGTACACACTGTGATGAGAATGGAAATGTTCCTTGTGAGGAGTATGATGAAGATGGTAATTTTGATTATGATGATAGCTGTGAGTGTCCAGAATGTTATGGTTCAGGTACAGTTTATGCATATGATAAATCTAATTATGGTGAAGAGATTGGTAACTTAACTGAGTTATATCTTGATCTTCCTAATAGAGCAGAGAATAGATTTACAGATGCTCACACAAGAACATTTGATATCAGAATTGGTAGACCAGTAGACATGCCTATGGAGAAATGTAGATGGAATACTGACGATTGTGGTGCTGAAGGTCTTCACTTCACTAGTGATGAGATTCATTATGTAGGTTGTGGAGATACGAGTGTTCTCGTACTTATCAATCCAATGAAGGTTGTAGGTATTGGTGAGTCTAAGGGTAGATGTTATGAGTATTTACCAATCATGACTGTGCCACGTGAGGAAGCAACAGAAATTTTACATGATTTAGACTTTGATACATTAGAGCTTGATGAGTCTTATGCTGTACGTGAATTGGATAACTTGGCTGAGAAGGCTAAGCAAGGATTCACAGCTGAAGCTAAGAAGTATGATTTCAACTTACCAGCTTTATCTGCTGTAGAAGTGTATACAATTGTTAAGAGTCTTGATGAAATCAAACAAGAAATATCTAAAAGAATTGTAAAAATTGATTAAATTTGTAATCTCTGGGGACAAATAGTCCCCAGGGGTTATATTTAATATTATGAAAAAGAACATAAAGAAGAAAACTGCTAGAAAACCTAGAAAGGTTGTTGTTAAACCAAGATGTAATGGTACTATGACAGAATCAGCATTCTGGAGCTTTATACGCAGTGCACTCAGACAAAAGTCTAGATTTTGGAAGCCTATTACAGAATGTAAGCTACAAGCACGCAGGTTGTATAAGGGTGTAAACAAGAGACAAAAGTATGAGTATCAATGTAACATGTGTCAAAACTGGTTCATTGAGAAGAAGATAAATGTAGATCACATTCATCCTGCAGGTAGTCTTAATTGTGCACAAGACCTTCCAGGATTTGTAGACAGACTATTCTGTGAGGTTGACAACTTACAGGTCTTATGTGAGAAATGCCATGACAAAAAAACAAAAACAGATAAAAATGAAAAGAACAATCCTCAAACTTCATGACAAGAAGTATGCTGATCTAATTGATCACAGCGTCAGAGAATGCATTCAAAAGAATGAAAACTATGATATAGAGTACAAAGGTAAACTGATGACACTTACACCTGATGAACTTAAGACCAAGTGTGTTAGAAGACAGTATATTGCTGAGCCAAAGTATGGGGATAAACCTTATCATTTACTATCTTATTTATGGGAACCTACTAAATTAGAAACAAATGAATGACAAACAAGTGAAGGTATCAATCAATAGAAAGCCTTCTTTCACTGAAATATGGCATGAAGGATCTGTTGAACATGATGGTAGAACATTTATGTTTTGGCTTATCAATCCAAGAGGATTTGATGAACAAGGACGTGAGTATGAAATGGAAGTGAGATGGTGGTTTAAACAAGTACCAATGGAAGTGAGAAAATTAAGTGAACAGATTATTAACGATTTTAAAGACGCAAAACATGATACAGGGAACAACGAAAACAGAGGCTCAATATAGAGCAATCTATCTAGACAGTAGTTCTAGTTTGAAGGACTTCTCCATGGATAGGAAGAAGTACCACAAGAAATATATCCTTAACGAAGTAGTTGAGGATGAAGACAGTAAAGCTGCCACAATGGGCAGAATGGTGGAAACATTATTAATGGAACCACATTTATTTGATGAAAGATTTTATGTATCTACATGTCTTGCTACACCAACTAATTTAATGTTAGAGTTTGTAGAAGCTTTGTATAGACACACTGTAGAAGCTACATCTGAAGAAGGTACAATAACTAGAAGCTTTGAAGACATGTGTAAAGATGCTCATGCAGAATCAGGATTCAAGATAAAGCTTGATGCTGTTCTTGGTAAGTTTATAGGATCAGATGCTGAAGTATATTACAAAGAGATTAGAGAGGTGAGACCTAGAAATCTTACAGTGGTAGCTGCACAAGAGATTGCAAACGCTGAAAAGATAGTATTAGAACTAAAAACTAATCCTGTCACAGCAGAGATTGTAAACTTAGTTAATGATACACAGTGTTCTGTATTTAATCAGTTACAAGTAGAAGGATACGAAGTATTTGACCACAAGTTCAAATCTATGATGGATAAAGTGATTGTAGATCACAAAGCAAAGACAGTGCAAGTGTATGACCTCAAGTGCACGTGGTCTGTAGAAAACTTCTATAATGAGTATTATCTTTATAGAAGAGCATACATCCAAGGTTTCTTATACCACAAAGCTGCAGAAAGTTGGGCTAGTGAAATGGGATATGGAGATTATACAATCTTATACCCTCAGTTTATTGTTTGTGACAGTACAAACTATTCTAATCCATTAGTGTATGCAATGTCTGACATTAACATGCAGGATGCTCTTGATGGATTTGAATATAAAGGAAGAGAATATCCAGGTGTTGCACAACTTATTGAAAACCTTCAATGGGCTTTAGATAATGACAAATGGAACATTTCAAGAGAAAACTATTTAAGTAATGGGGTTGTAAAATTGGGATAATAATGGAGAGAAAACACACAATCACTAGCATATTCATTGTCCCAACTCTTAGCATTGGCAGAGAGAAGTTGATAGACAATGGATTTGTAAATGGATATATAAAAGATGGTAGAAAAGATATACAGTATGAAAATGCTGTGTATCTTTTATTTAAGCCAAATGATTTAGATAAGTTTAGACATTTTCTAGATTCAGAATATGAAAAGACAAAGTCTATTGTAGATGATTATGACTATGAAGATGGTTATGTAGTGGTTGTTTATGAAATTAATGAAAGACTTAAGTCTGACATTGAATTAATAAAACAGGGCAAATATTCCCAAACTTCTAAGAAATTTCAGGAGATTTTCCCTAAAGTTGTTCAAATTAAGAAAAATGGATTGCGTAGAGATGAGATATCTTTGCAATACAGAGTCTTTAATAAGACAGAAGACTTGGTACAATTTTGGGAAGATAAACTAGGTGTAGATCTTCCAGATGATGTGGAAGTTTGGCATGGTTTCTTTGATGAATTTGAAACATTAGACCTTGATAAAATTAAAGAGTATGTATAACAGTGATATCTTAGAACATCTAATCAGTAAATATGGTATAGATGATGTAATTAAATTCTGTGACATGGAGAGCGAAAAGAATGCACTCCTAGCACAGTCAGTAGATGAAGACAAACAGCACCACCCAGAACCTAACGAATGGAAGTTTGAAAGAGATTGGTGGGCTAATACTAGTAAACAATTAAAAAGCAGAATATGACAGCAATAGAACTATTAGAAACCTACCCTAAAGCAGCTGAAGTTATTAATGAATTCTATCATACAAAGATGATAGATTCAATGAGTACAGAAGATGTTCCAGATGAGTTCAAAGAAATGTTAAGACAACAAGAGTTTGATAATCAATACGTTGCAAAGTTTGTAGATGCAAATCCTAGAATTTTGTTTGATGTATTTGATTCAAATGATGTTTATATACAAATAAGCATAGACCTTGAAAATGAATGTTTTAGATATTCTTTTGATGGAGGAAAAGTAGAAAGTAATGACTATCAATTAAGAATACTAGCTGAGAAAGCAGCAATTGAAACAGCATTTCAAATCTTAAATGATAAGTTATGAGAGATCAAATAGTAGAGGATGTTGTTGACAAATACTTAGAGAGAAGTCAAGTGGGAATTACCAAATATGGTACCACACTAGAAACTAACAATAAGGATAATTTCTTTAAGCACTTACAGGAAGAATTAATGGATGCTACGCTCTATTTACAGAAATTAATGAGCTTGGATAAGGAACTAACTAAATTAGTTAAGGATCATCCAAACGATACAGAATTAGGAATGAAAATAAGAAATTTAGTTAGATAGAATTTTTCAATTCTCTTGGATTTCTGGAAGGGCTGCAGTAAATTCGCAGCCCTTCATTTTTTAACTAATAAAACACAATTACACATGGATTTAGGATTAGAAGCCTTGAGCAAGATTACCATTTTTAGCAAGTACGCAAAGTATATCCCTGAGCTAAAAAGGAGAGAGACATGGGACGAGATAGTAGATAGATATGAGAACATGATGATCAAGAAGTATCCTAATCTAGAGCAACACATTAAAGACAGTGCTACATTCATCAGAAAGAAGAAAGTCTTACCTTCTATGAGAGCTCTTCAGTTTGCAGGAGCTGCAGCTGAGGTGAACAACTCAAGAATTTACAACTGTTGTTTCCTACCAATTGACAGTGTTCATAGCTTCAGTGAGACTATGTTCTTATTGTTAGGAGGTACAGGTGTAGGTTATTCTGTACAGAAGCACCACATAGACCAACTACCTACAATTATTAAGCATGAGCGTTACAAGAACAGAAACTGGCTTATTGAAGACAGTATTATGGGTTGGGCTGATGCTGTGAAGGTATTAATGAAGTTTTATTTTGAAGGTGGTCTTAAGCCTAAGTTTGACTTTAGAGCTATTAGACACAAAGGAGCAAGATTAGTGACAGCAGGAGGTAAAGCACCTGGTCCAGAACCATTAAAGATTTGTCTAGCACACATTGACGCTATTATGGAACGCAAGGAGAATGGATCAAAGCTTACACCCCTAGAATGTCATGATATTTTGTGTCACATTGCCAACTCAGTGTTAGCTGGTGGTATCAGAAGATCAGCCATGATTGCTTTATTCTCTCACGATGATGAGGAAATGATTACATGTAAGTATGGCAATTGGTGGGAACTAAACGAACAAAGAGGTAGAGCTAACAACTCAGCTGTTCTAGAAAGAGGATCTGTAGGAGAAGAGGAATTCCAAGCATTGTGGAAGCGTATTGAAGCTTCTGGCTCTGGTGAACCAGGTATCTACTGGACTAACAACAAAGATTGGGGAACTAATCCTTGCTGTGAGATTGCTTTGAGACCATATCAATTCTGTAATCTATGTGAGGTGAATGTATCTGACATCACATGTCAGGAAGATCTTAATGATAGAGTGACAGCAGCTGCGTTCTTTGGTACCCTACAGGCAGGATTTACAGACTTCCACTACCTACGTGACGTATGGAAGATGACAACCTTCAGAGATGCTTTATTAGGCATAGGAATGACTGGTATTGCTTCTGGAGAAGTATTACAATATAACCTAGAAGTGGCAGCCAAGATTGCTGTGAAGACAAATCAGTTAATTTCTGAGATGATTGGCACCAATGAGGCAGCACGTGTTACATGTATTAAGCCTTCAGGAACTACCTCATTAGTCTTAGGTACAGCTAGTGGTATCCATGCTTGGCATGCTCCACATTACTTACGTACAATGAGATTTAATAAGACAGAAGACTTAGCTTTATACTTAGAGATTAACCATCCTGAACTAGTTGAAGATGATGTGTTACGTCCTAAGGATACAGTTTGTGTAAGAATTCCTGTTAAGGCTCCAGAAGGATCTATCTTGAGAACAGAGACAGCACTTGATACGTTAGAACGTGTTAAAAGATTCTCTACAGAATGGATTAATCCAGGACATGTAGAAGGTGATAACACTCATAACGTCTCAGCTACTATATCTGTTAAAGAAGGAGAATGGGTAGATGTAGGAGATTGGATGTGGGCTCAGAGAGATGTCTATAATGGCTTATCTGTATTACCAGCATTTGATCATACATACAAGCAAGCTCCATTTGAAGATATTACAGAAGAAGAATACAACGCACGTATCAACACATTAAAAACCATAGACTTAACAAAGGTGATGGAAATGGATGACACTGTAGACTTTGGTCAAGTGGCAGCATGTGCTGGTGGTGCTTGTGAAATAGTATAAAATGGAAAAGAAAGAGTTTATAAAAGACATTGATTATTATCTTGAAGATGGATTTGTAATCTTCACTGAGAAATATCATAAGGAAAGAGGAGAGTGCTGTGGTAACAACTGCAGGCACTGTCCATATGAAAAACCTGCTATCAAGGGTAACAAAATGATAGCAGATGATAATAAAAGATAAAATATTTTGCGTTCATATGCGTAACTATGCGTATGTTTGCATCTCTGTTTTTCGTTAATTGTGTCAGCCCCTGGGATTTCTATCTTGGGGGCTTTATTTTTTAACGAAAAAGTATGGAAATATCATAGAAAAATAGTAAATTTGTATACAAAATTAACAATTATGGCGAAAGCAGTAAAACAAACAGACAGTGGTGTCTCTAAACTCCAAGACGCTTTGGATAAATTAAACAAAGCATATGGTACAGGTACAGTGCTATCATTAGATTCCAAAACAGATGGTCATTATGACATTATTAGTACAGGTTCAATTGGATTTGATTGGATCACATTAGGTACTGGTGGATTTGTTAAAGGTAAATTATATGAATTAATGGGATGGGAAGGTTCAGGTAAATCTACCATCTGTGGTCATGCAGTTGCTGAATGTCAGAAGGCAGGAGGTAAAGTTGTTTATATTGATGGTGAACATGCTATTGATAAAAATTACTTTGAAGCAATTGGTGTTAACACTGCAGATATGTTAATCTCTCAACCAAGTTGTGGTGAAGAAGGATTTAATATTGCATTAGAAATGATTAAGACTGGTGAAGTTGATCTTGTAATTATTGATTCAGATTCATCATTGATTCCTAAGAAAGTATTGGATGGTGAAGTGGGTGATAGCTCAATTGGTTTGAAAGCTAGATTAAACAGTTCTGTTTATTCTAAATTAAAATCTGCAATGTCTATCAACAAAACATGTGTTATTGTCATCTCTCAATATAGAGAAAAGATTGGTGTGATGTTTGGTAATCCAACTACAACACAAGGTGGACATGCATTAAAGTTTGCATCTGATGCTCGTATAGAAGTCTCTAAAACAGCTGCTAAAGATGGTGATGTAACTTATGGTAATATCACTAAGGTGAAGTGTGCTAAGAACAGAATGAGTCCTCCATTTAGAATGACTAGTTTTGAGATTGTATATGGTGTAGGTATTGATAAGGTTAAAGAAATTATGGACCTTCTTAATGAATACGAACTTGGTAGAAAGTATGGTCAGACAATGACATTCAATGATATTAAATACAATCTTGATGAATTTAAGAGAATGTTATTAGATAATGATGAATTTTATAATGAAATTAGAAATAGTATCATTAGTAAGATTAAAGAAATTGAAGAACCTAAAATTGAATTAGCAGATGTTGAAAATTAAACTACAAAAGCTTACAGAAGATGCTCGCATGCCCATTAAGGGTAGCGAGCACGCTGCTGCATATGATGTGTATGCACATAGTATTACTAGTGAAAATGGTAAGGTGAGGGTGGGTCTTGGATTCAAGACTGAAATACCTAAAGGTTATAAAGCTATCATTGTTCCACGCAGTAACTTAACTAAGTTTCATTGGGTCCTTAATAACTCCTATGGTGTTATTGACTCTGATTATAGAGGAGAATGGATGGCTATATTCACTTCTTTAGCTGTAGTTGCAGGTACTCATACTGGCACTACAGCGTTTCCTTATAATGTAGGAGATAGAGTGGCTCAAATTTACTTTGAAGAAGTCTTACCAATATCCTTTGATGTTGTACCTGAGCTAGAGCAATCTGAAAGAGGTGAGGGAGGCTTTGGATCAACTGGTCTCAAATGAAAGCAAAATGTAAAACCTGTGGTAGAAATTGTGATGGAGAATATTGCTTTCAGCACAAGCCTAGAAAACCTCTACCAGCTAAGAAAGGAATTCAGCTTTGGGCAGGTCAAGAAACTATTGACAGATATGAAGAGGAAATTCGAAAAACTGTCGAAATGCAGACCTTTTTCTTACATATTTGGAAGAAAAGACCTCATAAGTCTGAAGTTAGTGGGACCTCTCTAGGATCTGAAGCATTATCAACATACTTTCATCACATACTACCAAAAGGTAAATATCCAGAAGCTTGTTTGGATGAAGAAAATATCATACTTTTGACATGGGAAGAACATGACCAGGTAGAGATGGACCCAACTAGATATGAAGAAGTAAACAAAAGACG
>Ga0315901_10008030_pt1 | contig 12347 bp, 13 predicted proteins | sample LakEriMetagenome_10_FD_203761 | JGI IMG/M metagenome (GOLD analysis project Ga0315901, IMG submission 203761) | Freshwater fungal communities from buoy surface, Lake Erie, Ohio, United States - Buoy 2 MA116 | ecosystem: Environmental > Aquatic > Freshwater > Lake | place: USA: Lake Erie, Ohio...
CTCCTGCGCGAAAGCCATCCATCCCCCTGTGTTCGGGGCGAAATCCGTGCCTCGATCGCCGAAATTGGGTAACGGATCCAGCCGCCTCGCCGCCCCGCGTTCGTTTGCATCCGCCATCCACAGCTCCCCCAACGCCGTCTGCCTCACCCCGCCCCACGGAGCATTCAGCCAAGGGTAACTATTCTTTCCGAAATCAAAATTTCCACCGTCACCTCCAACACACCCCTCGCCGCAAACCGATACCGCGAGTAATACAGCACCTCCGAGACGAGCGGGCTCGAAGTTTGCGGAACCATCCCCCACGAGAGCATCGTGAAGGTCTTTTCCTCCGGAGACCAAGACTGCGCCAAGCACGGCGCGTAGATCGGCGCTTCCCCCGCTTTCACATAGCAACCGGATTGATGCACAAAAATCTTGTCGGGCTCGCGCGTCACAGCCACCGACTGCCAGACCTCATCGTTCCAAGGACTCAGCATGTTGCGCCTCGCGTCCCGCCACTGCGGCGGCACCAACTCCCCGATCGCCGACTGGATCGAATACAAATGCCCGCCCTTGCCGATACGAAACTCGATCGGCCGGCCCTGCAAATCCACCGTCCTAAAGGCTCGGAGAAAAACCGATTCCTCCGGCCCCGGAGTCGCCCACGGTCCCTGGGACGGCGAAAATTCGCTCGTTGTGGAAACTTCGAAATCCTCCCCGACCGACCCATCCACAGGCGGCAAAACTGAAAGCATCTGCTTCTCAAAAAGCGACGAAACCGCATTGGTAGCCCCCCCGCCAACCGAATCCGCCGAATAAATCGGAGCCAGGGAAGCCAGCAGCACCACGACAAAAAGAACACCTTTCATTGAAAAAGCTTTCTCTCTCGTTTTAGAAATCGAGTCGATACCAATCTCCTCCGCGCGCCATCCGCTGGCCCATCTTACTCCGCGCCGTTCTTCACCTCGTCGATCGCGGCCTGCAACTGATCCAGTCGCTGCTCTCGCGGACCCCACAATTCCACCAAAAGCGGAGCATTTTTCTCCGGCAAAACCTGAAACCGGCCCTCGCGATAGATTTGTTTGAAAATCGCATCCACCTCATCGCGATAAGCAGGATCGACCGGCCGGATGCCATCCGTTTCCATCTCCACAGGCCAGGCATCGGATTTCGGCACAAAGGCCAGAATGTCCAAATGATCCAGCGATTCCCTCACGGCAGGAACCATCGACTCCACGAAAGCGGCATCGATATCCGTGCTGCCTTGGTTCGCAGTGTATTGGGAGTAAGCGATATAATCCACTGGCGCGCGGTCGAAAATCACATCGTCCGTGGATTTGCCATACCGATAAATCCTGCTGATGTTGTAATACATCTGAATCCCATTGTGCAGCTTCGTGGAGGCATCGCGAAAGAGAATTTCATACGGCCCATAAAGCCCCAGCGCCCGGTAGGGCTCCTCCTCGCGATGGAATTGGGGATTTTTTGCAACCCATTCGTTGACAATTGTTGATTTCCCCAAGGAGTGTGATCCAGAGATGGCGATGCGCATGGTTGAGGCTTGGTGGCTAGAGCCTGCTTCCTAGAAACCGATTGGACAAGAGTTTCCTTCCTTCGATGCCAAGGGGGTCGCGGTGATCACCCCACTTTGCAGCGCATCACCGCATTCGACCTTGAGACATGAAAACTTTAGTCTTTTTGTTGTCGGGTGGGATCGCAGGGACCATGGCTATGACCCTTTTTCTTCTGCTTCCCCGCTGGCTGGGATGGGCTCATGTGGATGTCATTCGGGCGGGAGGGTCGCTGCTTGTGGGACCTGGCAATCGTTCCGCTTACCCTGTGGGGATGGGCCTTCACCTCGGCATGGGGATCGGCTTCGCGTTCGTTTACTATGGGTTCCTGACTCTTTCCTCGCTGCCATTCAACGCCCTCACCGGCTTGCTACTCGGCAGTATTCATGGAGTCATCGCCATGCTGATCGTCTCGATTTTGATCATGGAGCACCATCCGAACTTCAAATACCACAACCGGGGCCCCGCCACCGGACTCGCCCAGTTGGGCGCCCATATGGTCTACGGAACCATCGTCGGATCCGTCGCGAGTTTATTGCGTTAGCCAAGCCAAACCTACGGCTCAATTATTCTCCGGCGTGGGAGCTTTTGAGGGGTTCGGGGCGAGGGAGTTGTCGATATTGACTCCAGCGCCTGTGCGGAGCTTAAAGGCGCCGGCGGAGGCTACGGTGTCGCCGTCTTTTAATCCCTCGGTGATGGCGATGAAATCTCCCATGGCGCGGCCGGTGCGAATGAATCGTTGCTCGACGAATTTCTCGGTTTTGCCATCGGCTGCGGGGCGTTCGAGGACGACGAAGACCGAGTCGCCGTAGGGGGCGCGGAAGACGGCGGTGAGCGGGATGCGGAGGACCTCGTCGGCGCCGCCTTGGAAAATCTCGACTCGCGCGAACATGCCGGGTCGCAAGGCACCGTCGGCATTTTTGAGGGTTCCCTGCAGGCGGATATTGCGAGTGATGCGGTCGACCTCCGAGTTGATGGCGGTCAATTCGCCCTCGAACACCCGGTCGGGATAGGCATCGGTGCGGACGAGGATTTTTTGGCCGCGGGCCATGGTGGAAATCAACTGCTGGGGCAGGAGGAAATCGACAAAGATGGGATCGAGGGATTGGAGTGAGACGATTTTGTCGCCGTTTTTCATGAACTGCCCGAGGTTCACCTCGCGAATGCCGAGGCGGCCGGAGAAGGGCGCACGGAGTTGTTTTTTGGAAATGGTGGCGCGGAGTTGCTCGACGAGGGCGGTGACTTTGCGGAGTTGCGAGGCGGCGGCGTCGAGGTCGGACTGCGGAATCGCATTTGTGGCGCGGAGCGTTTTGGTGCGCTCATAGACGGTGCGGGCGAGGTCGGCCTCGGCTTCGGCGGAACGCAGCGTGGCCTGCTCGGCCTCGGTGTCGAGTTCCACGAGCAAATCCCCCTCGCGCACCTCGGCTCCGTTTTCAAAAAGGATGCGCGAGACGATGCCGGGCGTCTCCGTGCTGAGATCCGCTCCCTGAAAGGCTCGCAGCGAACCCACCGACTCCACGCTCCGCACCCATTCGTCGGTCTCGACCACCGTCGTGCTGATGGTCTCCATCGGCTTCGTGGCTTTTTTTCCAGATTCAATCAAGGCGCCGATCTGGAGCGCCTTGATGCCAACGATCGCCCCGGCTAGCACAACAATGCCCAGCGCGGTGAGAACAATTTTTTTCAACATAAAAGCGTTATCGCCGATGCACCGCAGTCGGGCGATTCAATTTGAACTCTGCTCCGGAAAAGGCCCCATCGCCGCCCATATCGCCTGTTTGATCCAGTCCTCTTCTGCCCCGGCAAACGGAAGAGGGAAGTCGCCCGAGCCAAGAACGGTCTGGAGACGCTGGGCATCGGTTTTCAAGTCGACTCCTCTAAGGCGGCAGAGTTTTTCGGCATCCGGCAAAAGGGTCGAAAGTATTTTTAAATGCTCCATGTCGTGCCCCCGCTCCCTTTCCGGACGTGTGTGAAAAGCGTGGAGCTTGCAAACCATCAATGAAAACGGATCCAACACATGCACACCAGCGAGCAGAAGAACCGATCCTTTCGGCGGAATGTCGATTCCGGAGTCCAACAACGGCAGGCGTTCCAAAATTTCAACTGTCGCAGCCGCAGGGATCTTGGACGAGGAATCCAACGGACGGAAAGGCATGTTGTAAATCTTGCCCATCGATTCCGCGCCTTTTCTAACAGCCACGCTGATTTGCACCATCTCAATCCCCTGCGAGTTCATCCAGGCCTTGATTCCATCAGCCAAAAACCGATAGCCGCGGAAATCCACATCTTCACTGTAGACTGGAAGCCTCAGAATTTCTTTTTGATGGTCGGAGAGAAGGTGTTCAGCCCAAAGACCCACCGCCAATCCGCCAGCGAGAGCATACTGCGCATTCGATACCGTAAGGTATTCCAGCAAGGCGCGGACATCCTGAACTGCCACCTCGCTTCTCATAAAATCTCGCGGGGCTTGGCAGTCTCGGGGACGACGAGTTGAACTGCGGCATCGCCGAATTTCGGAAAAAGGGTCTGGAGATGTTTCATCCGCATTTCGCTATTCTCGGGTCGGCCAAACTCCTCTCGAGCGAGCGATTCCGCCGCACGGAGGAGATTGTAGTCCAATCCCTCGAGGGTGATGAAATCATTGCTACCGAGTCGGCGGGGTTTCATGAGATGAAAAGTAGAACCAAGGTGATACTTTTTACAATGGCGGCTTGCCAGATGGATCGCTGACCGAGGAATTCAAGTTGCGGTGGGGTAATCGGTGTAGCCTTTGGGGCCGGGCGTGTAGAAGGTCGAGGGATCGGGGACGTTGAGCGGCGCGCCGGTGTGGATGCGCGCGGGGAGGTCGGGGTTCGCCAGAAACGAGGTTCCGAAGGCCACGGCGTCGGCTTTTTTGGCGGAAATGGCGTCGGCGGCTTCGTCGGCGGTGAAGCCCATATTAAGGATCAGCGGGCCGTGGAAATGCTCGCGCATCGGGGTGACGGCATCGCCGTGTTGTAGCCCGAAAAAATCGGCGCGCATGAGGTGGAGGTAGGCGAGGCCGCATTCGTTGAGGCGCTTGGCGAGCCAGGTGGCGAGGCCAATCGGGTCAGAGTCCGACATGCTGTTGTAGCTGTTGAGCGGTGACAGGCGCACGCCGACGCGGTCCGCGCCGAGGATTTGGGAAACGGCCTCGAGGACCTCGAGGAGCAGGCGGGCGCGGTTCTCAATGGAGCCGCCGTAGGGGCCGGTGCGCTTGTTGGCGCCGTCGCGCAGGAACTCATCGAGCAGGTAGCCATTGGCGGCGTGGATTTCCACTCCATCGAACCCTGCGGCTTTGGCGTTGGTGGCGGCTTTTTTGAAACCCTCCACGATGCCCGGCAATTCCTCGTCGCGCAGTTCGCGCGGCACGGCGTAGGGTTTCTTGCCTTCGGTCGTGTTCACCTCGTCGCCCGTGATCGCGATGGCGCTGGGCGCGACGGGCTGCGCGCCGTTGTTGAAAAAGGGATGGCACGCGCGGCCACCATGCCAGATTTGAAGAAAAATCCTCCCGCCCTTGGCGTGAACGGCGTCAGTGACACCGCGCCAACCCGAGATCTGGGCGTCGTTGTAAATTCCCGGCTCGGCGTAAAAGGCCGAGTTGCCCTCCATCGCCATCGTCGCCTCCGCGATGATCAGCCCCGCCGAGGCACGCTGGGCGTAGTATTCCGCCATGAGTGGTCCCGGCACATGACCAGCCTCCGCGCGGCAGCGGGTGAGTGGGGCCATGAGGATTCGGTTGGGCAATTCCAACGAGCCGATGCGGAGTTTTTCGAAAAGCGGAGCAGGATTCATCACGATTAGTTCGAGGATTTCACAAAGCTCAAAAGCGAGCGGCCGGCGGCGAGAACCTGCCAAGCGGTGAGCACGGCGATGCCGATCATCATCGGATCAAGCAAGGAAGCCGGCCCGAAGAAAAAGAAGTGAAAGGCGAAAATGTTCACGATGATCGGGCCCAGCACGAGCAGTCCGAGGTTTCGGGTGGCTGGGATCGCCAGCAAAACGCCGCCCAGGATTTCGAGGACTTTGACGAATACGAGCATCCCCGAGACAAACATCCCGCCCATGAACATCGCCGCTGGCGAGCCCTCCGGCGGCATGGGAATGGGGATGAACTTCAGAAAAAAGTTGCTTCCGAAGACGACGAAAACGAGCCCGAGCAGGGCGGCGGTGATGCGGTTGAGGTATTTCATAGGCGTGCACTATTACGAACTACGGATGCTTGCGCGCTAACAAAAATATTGAGCGCCGCACTGTGGCCCATCAGTCTCTCGCCCCATGATCGTCGCACCCAAAATCCGTGGATTCATCTGCACCACCGCCCACCCAACCGGCTGCGCCAAGCATGTCGCCAACCAGATTGCCGTCGTCAAAAACCGCGGACCGATTTCCAACGCGCCCAAGAAGGTTCTCGTGATCGGCGCCTCGACCGGCTACGGCCTCGCATCCCGCATCGCCACGGCGTTCGGCGGCGGCGCGGCGACGATTGGGGTGTTTTTCGAGCGCGGCGCCGAAGGCGACCGCACGGCCACGGCCGGTTGGTATAACACCGCCGCCTTCGAGCGCGAGGCGGCTGCCGCCGGACTCTACGCCCGTTCTTTCAATGGCGACGCCTTTTCCGACGAACTCAAAAAAACGGTCGTCGAGGCCGTGAAGCAGGACCTCGGCCAGGTCGATTGCGTGGTTTACAGCCTCGCCTCGCCCCGCCGCCAACACCCACGCTCTGGCGAGGTTTTCAAATCCGTCCTCAAGCCGATCGGCCAGAACTACTCGAACAAAAACCTCAACACCACCAACGGCCAGGTCAACGAAGTCACCATCGAGTCCGCCAACGACGAAGAGATCGCCCACACGATCGCCGTGATGGGCGGCGAGGATTGGGAAATGTGGATGGATGCCCTCCAGGAAGCCGGCGCACTCGCTCCCGGTGTCCGCACGCTCGCCTATTCCTACATCGGGCCATCGCTCACCTGGCCGATTTATAAAAACGGCACCATCGGCCGCGCGAAGGAAGACCTCGAGCGCGCCCAACGCGCCATCGAAGCCAAGCTCGCCCCGCTCGGTGGCAAGGCATGGGTCTCGGTCAACAAAGCCCTCGTCACCCAAGCCAGCTCGGCGATCCCTGTCGTGCCGCTCTACATTTCGATTCTCTACAAAGCGATGAAGGCCGCCGGCAACCACGAGGAATGCGCCGAGCAGATGGACCGCCTCTTCCGCGAACGCCTCAACTCCCCCACCCCAGCGGTGGACGACGCTGGCCGCATCCGACTCGACGATTGGGAAATGGCCGACGAACTCCAAACCCTCATTGCCGAGCGATGGAGCACCGTCACCACCGAAAACCTCGCCGAACTCGCCGACTTCGCGGGCTATCAGGAAAGCTTCCAACGCCTCTTCGGCTTCGGCCTTCCCGGCGTGGACTACTCGGCGGATGTGGATGTCCAAGTTCCCATCCCCTCGATCAAAGCCTGACCGAACTTACACCAAAAGCAGTGTGCTTTATGACGCTCTGAATGTAGCGCGGGCGTCTCGCCTGCGATCGTAAGCCGTTCAATGGCAGGCGAGACGCCCGCCCTACGACAAGCCGGTCAAAAAGCCGGGTTTCCGAAGAATATCGAGCTCAGGCCTCGCGCTCGATGAGCACCGCGGCGGCGGCGGTGTTACCGTGAAGGGCATTCAGGCCGCGCACGGGAGCGATCTCGCCGTTGCAGAAAAATCCCGCGCAGGGCTTGTCGCCCAAAGCCTCGGAGAGCGTCACGGCATCCTGGTCCTTTTTTCCAAAGAACCGCGAACCGCGTCCCAGACAGGAAAACAACAGGGCGCCGAAGGCTTGATCACTCACGGCGCGGGCGGGTTCGAACGCCCGGCGCAAATCCTCCACCGCCGCCTCACGGTCGCGGATTTGGTATTGGAGGGTTTGGCCCACGCGTGGAATTCCGCCGATCACCACCGCGCCAGAGTCGGGGTCCGCGCCGAGGATGTTTTTGATGAGAAAATCCCCCGAGCCGAAATCATCGAGGTATTCGGTGCCAGCGAGGCCCGCGAAGAGATTGCCGCGCGCGTTGGATTTTTCGCCCTCCGAGAGCGTTTCGAAGGCACTCTCCAAAACCCGGTAGGCCGACTGGCTGCCGAGCGCGTAGAGGATATTGTGGTCGGCGCGGGTGACTGTGAGCGGTTCGCCGATCGGCCGGCATCCCTGGCTCACCACGGGAACAATCTCCGTGCGCCCGATAGCTGGCACAGCCAACGCATCCACGATCCGGTCATTCACAAAAACCACGGTGTCCTCGAACGACCCGCCGCTTGCCAGCCCCCCCACGGTCGGGATACCACGAAAACGGCGGTTCCATTTTTTCAACCAGTCCTCGACCGGAAACGAAAAGGGATTCGAGAGCGTGATCCAGCCATTGGGTTCGAGGATTTGATTCGGCAAAACCGCCTCGCCCTCCTCCGTGGATTCGAGCACCACGGGATCACCAAAATCTCCTCTCAAAGCGAGCAGAACAAAGCCCGAGCCGCGTTCCATCTCGCGCCGACCCTCGATCCGACCGCCGCAGGTGCAGCCCACGAGATCGCGGATATGACCATCCACGCGCAAAATTTCGGAGAGTTCGGCAAGGTGCGCGGCGTAGTTCGCGCTAAAAAACAAAAACCCGAGCCGCGCCGGCCCACCGAGGTTCTTGCGAACACGCCGCGCCGCCTTGAGCGCGGTTTCGGGTTTGTAGGGACCGGGAATCTCACACCCGAACGCTTGGAACGAAGCCATGGCGCAATCTTCACCAACGAAACCGCCGGAGAGAAGAAAGAAGTCGGCGCAGTTTTCCCTCACCCGCCTTGCGGTGGCGCGGCGACGCTGGCAATGTCCCACTCCTTCGGATGTTTGAGATTAAGGAAAAGCCAAAGATGGTGGAGCGCGCCCTGCTCGTCGGAGCCTTCACACGCGATGAGGCGCGGGCGGAGGCGGATAGTTTGCTGGATGAACTCGCCGAGCTCGTCCACACGCTCGGCATTCCGATCGTCGGCCGCGAACTCGTTCACCATCGCGAAAACCATGCGCGGTTCCTGATGGGCTCCGGCAAGGCCGAGGAGGTCGCCGCCCGCGCGAAGGAGCTCGCGGCGGATGTCGTCATTTTCGACAACGAACTCACCCCCTCCCAGCAGAGGAATTGGGAAAAACTCACCGCCGGCCTCGTGATCGACCGCCAGGAAGTGATTCTCGACATTTTCGCCAAGCGCGCCCACACGCGCGAGGCGCGGTTGCAGGTCGATCTTGCCCGCATGGAATATTCCCTCCCCCGGCTCGTCCGCGCCTGGACGCACCTCGGCAAGCAAGGCGGAGGCATCGGCTCCAAGGGCGAGGGCGAATCCCAACTCGAGCAGGACAAACGCAAAATCCGGGGTCAAATCGACCGCCTCAAGCGCGACCTCGCCGCAGTGAAACTCCAACGCGCCACCCAGCGCAAGGACCGCAAACGTGCTCCTGTCCCAAACGCCGCGATCGTCGGCTACACGAACGCCGGCAAATCCTCCCTCCTCCGAGCTCTCACCGGCGCCCAAGTCCTCGTCGAAGACAAACTCTTCGCCACCCTCGACACCACCACGCGCAAGATCGAACTCCCCAACAACCAACCCCTCCTCCTCACCGACACCGTGGGCTTTGTCAGAAAGCTCCCGCACGGTCTCGTCGAGGCCTTCAACGCCACGCTCGAGGAGGCCGTCCTGAGCGATTTTCTCATCCATGTGCTCGATGCCAGCCAGCCCGAGGTTTTGGAATTTTACGAAACGACCCGCTCTGTCCTCGCCGAACTCGGAGCCGACTCGCGGCGGACGCTGATTGTTTTCAACAAAATCGACGCCATCACCGATGCCGACTCGATCCCCGCGTTGCGCGACCGTTTTCCCGACGCGGTCTTTATTTCGGTAAAATCCGGCGCCGGCCTGCCCGAACTCATCGCCCGTATCTCCGAATTTGTCGCCGACGATCTGATCACGCTCGAACTCCGCATCCCCCAATCCCGCGCCGACCTCATCGCCCGCCTGCACCGCGATGCGGACATCCGCCACACGGACTACGAGGGAAACGATGTTCTTCTCCGCGTGCGCCTCGCCCCCCGCGCCGCCGCCTCCTACGCCGAGTTCACCCAAAGTTGAGCCGCCGGGCCGCTAGCCTTTTGTCTAGACTTTGACATCTCCTCACCGCTGACGCAATTTTCCCGGCGTCATGCCCTATCGAGTCGGGGAGTCCAACGCGGTCGATGTCCTGCAGGTCCAAGCCGGGGATGCTCTCAAGCATCTCCATGAGTCCGAATACTCCCAAACTTCCGCGACGACCGCGAGCGTGGCGGGGGCTTTGTGCATCAGCCTCCAACGGGCCGGCGAGATCGTCGGGGAACTCGCCCGCGCTGGCCTGGCGGACTCGCACGGACCAGCGATTCAACTCACCGGGGCTGGACGCGAGGAAGCCCGCCATTTGCTGCGCGCCCACCGGCTCTACGAAACCTATCTTGCCAACGAGACGGGAGTGGCGACCGAGGATTGGCACCGGCGGGCGGATTTGGTGGAGCACACCCTGTCGCGCCAAGAGGTCGATGCCCTCTCGAACCGCCTCGGGCGTCCGCACTACGATCCCCACGGCGACCCGATTCCCACGCGCGATGGCTCACTGCCGCCGCGGCGTGGCCGACCGCTGCTCGAAATGCCGGAAGGCTCCTCTGCCGAAGTCGTCCACCTCGAGGACGAGCCCGCGAGCGTTTATCGCCAAGCGGCCGATGCAGGGATTCTGGCTGGCGCGCGGATGCGGATTTTGCGGCGCGGGGCGGATTTTTTGCGTGTCGCCGTCGAGGACCGCCAGTGCCAACTGCCTCTCGCCGTCGCCGCCGCGATTCAAGTGGAACCCTGCGAGGCTCCGCCCGTGGTGAAGCCACTTTCCTCGCTGAGCCGGGGAGAATCCGGGCGCATCGCGAGTCTTTCGGCAACGCTGATTGGCGGGGAGCGCCGACGGATGCTCGATCTCGGGCTCGTGCCCGGCACGCGGATCGAGCGGGATTTTGACAGCATGTTTGGCAGCCCCACCGCCTATCGCGTGCGCGGCGCCGTGATTGCCCTCCGACGCGAGCAGGCGGAGCGGATTTTTTTAGAGGCCTAAAGGAATGTCGAACTGCGCACCCACAACCTGCGAGACCTGCCCAAGCCCTCACGCGGAACTCCGCCGACTGGGCTCTAAATCGGACCGCTGGGACCACACCGTCGCCCTCGCCGGAAATCCGAATGTCGGCAAAAGCACGGTCTTCAATCTTCTCACCGGCCTGCGTCAACACACCGGAAACTGGCCTGGGAAAACCGTCTCCCGTGCCGAGGGCGCGTTCGATCTCGACAAACGACGCTACAAAATCGTCGATCTGCCGGGCACTTATTCCCTCCTTGGAACCACGCCCGACGAGGAGGTGGCACGGGAATTTCTGCTCTTCGGCAAACCGGATGTGACGCTTGTCGTGGCGGATGCCACTTGCCTCGAACGCAATTTCATCCTGCTCCTGCAAATCCTCCAGATCACTCCGAGAGTCGTTCTTTGCATCAATCTCCTCGACGAGGCGCGCGCCCATGGGATCGACATCGACACGCGAGGACTCTCGCGCGAGCTGGGGATTCCGGTCGTCGGCACGGCCGCGCGGCGCGGCGAGGGTTTGGCGGAATTGCTCTCGGCCTTGCGCGATGTGGCTACCGGAGCGTTTGTTTGCGCGCGGCAAGCACCGGAATTTGTTCCGGCCACCCTCCGTGACGCGGTGGGGAAACTTTCTCAAAAACTCGGCGCCACCTATCCCTCGATGGAAAATCCTTCATGGATCGCGCTGCGCCTTCTCGAGGGCGATCCCCGCATCATCGCCGCGCTGAAAAACGGGGAGTTCCGTTCCACACCATGAGCCCGACCGAAGAAATCCTCCGCGACGCCGAGTCGGCCAGATGGGAGCTAGGCCCCCGCTTTCAGGATGAAGTGGCGGCGCGCGTGAGCGAGGAAGCCTCGCACCTCGCCTCGCGACACATGCACCGAAAGGGGGATGGTTCGCGATTGCGTTGGCAGCGCGGGCTGGACCGGATTTTGACCAGCCGAATCACCGGGATTCCGGCGATGGCATCGATTTTTGCCATCGTGCTCTGGCTCACGATCGAGGGTTCGAATGTGCCCTCCGCCATGCTGGCGGAGCTTTTGGTGGACACCCTGCACCCCTGGCTGAAAGCCCATGCGCTCGCGCTCGGCATGTGGCCTTGGCTGGCTGGTTTGTTGATCGACGGCATGTATCTCTCCGGGGCTTGGGTGGTGAGTGTGATGCTTCCGCCCATGGCGATTTTTTTCCCGCTCTTCACGCTACTTGAGGATTTCGGATACCTGCCGCGTGTGGCGTTCAACCTCGACCGGCTCTTTCAAAAAGCGGGCGCACACGGCAAGCAGGCCCTCACGATGACGATGGGCCTCGGCTGCAACGCCGCCGGCGTCGTGGCCACGCGCATCATCGACTCTCCGCGCGAACGCCTGATCGCGATCCTCACGAACAATTTCTCGCTCTGCAACGGCCGCTGGCCCACCCAAATCCTCATGGCCACCGTCTTCCTCGGCGCCGTGGCCCCGCCGGCGCTCGCAGGCGTGGTCGCCGCCGGTTCTGTTTTTTGCGTAGCGGTGCTCGGGTTTCTTTTTGCCTTCGGGAGTTCCTGGCTCCTCTCGCGCACGGTGCTCAAGGGCGAGTCCTCCACTTTCAGCCTCGAGCTTCCGCCCTACCGCCCTCC
>Ga0315901_10008035_pt1 | contig 12343 bp, 14 predicted proteins | sample LakEriMetagenome_10_FD_203761 | JGI IMG/M metagenome (GOLD analysis project Ga0315901, IMG submission 203761) | Freshwater fungal communities from buoy surface, Lake Erie, Ohio, United States - Buoy 2 MA116 | ecosystem: Environmental > Aquatic > Freshwater > Lake | place: USA: Lake Erie, Ohio...
CGGTGAAGTTCGGCCTGACCAGCCCGCTGCCCTTTGACCTGGACATCCAGTCCCTCTACGGACAGGACTACATCTTCAACACCCCCAACCCGGAATGCCGCGAGCGCTTTTTCCAGGTGGGTCACGAGATCGATCGAACGGTGCAGGCCATCGACCGCAGCCGCGCGCAGGAAGAAGTCTCGCCCAAGGTCACGCCGATCTGGCAGAACCCGAAGCGGCGCACGGGCCATGGCGCCAGCGTCCTGGACAGCTTTGTCTTCGAGCAGCGTAGCCGCGCCCGCCCCTCGCAGATGCTGCAGGCCCAGGCGCAAGCCCGCGCCCAAGCCCAGGCTGTCGCCAAGGCGAGCGCCTTTGAAAGCCTCATGGGCATGTTCCGTAAACGCATGTGAGCCGCAGCACCCGATGAAGCGATTCGACCCCTCCGTCGGCTGGATCGATCCGGCCAGCGACGATCCGGCGACACCGGCGCCCTCCAGCGTCTACCACTTCAACCGCCAAGGTCAGCGACTGAACGTCACCCATGTCGAGGACGGCCCGGCCCCCAACGCACCCACCGGTGACGAGCCCGCGTCTCCTGCGGTCCAACGCATGCGCGAAGCGGCCCGGGCGCCGCAGCGCCCCTTGCGTGCCCCGGCAGAAACCGCAGGCATGGTGCGCGAGCTGTTCGAACGACTGGACGAGGCCGACCCCACCCAGGCCCTGATGGCCCGCGTGGCCGACAACCTCAAGACCCTGGACGACCTCGCGGTGCGCAAAGGCCAGCTCGAACGCGTGCTGGCCGACATCGCTCAGGAAATGGAGCATCTGCAGGCGCAGGTGCACGCCGACCTGGATGCCGCGCGTGACAGCGAGGACCGCAACCTCAAGCTGCGTCAATACCGCCGCGAGCTGCTGGACCAACTGGCGCAGCGCCTGCCTGCGGTCGGCACGCCCTGAACGGAGCTGGTGGATGAAGCGCAAGTGGCTGATGTTCTACCTGGCGAACTGGTACGCCTTCGCGGTGAGCGGCGCCCTGATGGCCCTGCAGCACCCTTCGGGCGCGTGGCTGGCCGACCTGCCCTGGGCCTTCTGGGGCACTGAGATCGCGCAGGCGCTGGCTGGCGGCGAGGCGGTCTCGGGCGGCGCGCTATGGATCCTCATGGGGGCCAGCCTGGCCACCCTGGGCGTGGTCGCATCCCTGGTGGCCAGCCTGTCTTGGCTGGCCCATCCGAATCAGGCCCGCACGCAGCAGGCGACGCCCCGCCCGACGGACGCTCTGTCCGCCCCCTCCGAGGCGCCCCTGACCCCGCGGGCGCAGGAAGCCGCCGATCTGGTGGAAGACCCTCGCTTGCGCTCGCTGATTCAGCAGCTGAACACACGACTGGGCTAGACGCCCGCACACTCCACCATCAGCTTCACTATTCTTGGACGGACGCATCATGATCGACAGAAGACGTTTCCTGGGCACGACGGTGGCGGGCGCGAGCGCTCTGGCGTTCGGCTCGGTCTGGTCGCAAGCGACCCCCAGCCTGGGTGCGCCCACGGCCCCCGCAGTGGGCTTTCGCCGCATGAAGCTGGGCGCGATGGAAGTGATCGCGATTCACGATGGCGCGCTGCGCCGCCCGTTGGGCGATGAATTCGTCACCAACACCCCGCTGGACCAGGTGAAGGCGGCGCTGGCCGCGCAGGGCCTGCCCACCGAGTATGTGGACATCCCCTTCACGCCCTTCCTGGTCGTGAGCGGCAACCGCCGCGTGCTGATGGACGTGGGCTTCGCCGACAACGGCCCGCCCACCACCGGCCGTCTGCGCGCCAACATGGAAGCCGCCGGCTACAAGCCCGAGGACATCACCGACGTGGTGATCAGCCACTTTCACGGCGACCACATCAGCGGCCTGCGCGCCAAGGACGGCTCGCTGGTCTTCCCGCGTGCCAAGGTGCATGTGCCGGCGCCTGAGCACGCCTTCTGGCTGGACGACGCGAAGATGAACGCGGCGCCCGCGGCAGCACGCGGCAACTTCATGAACGCGCGGCGCGTGTTCAACAACTACCCCACCGAGCAACTCGTGCGCTTTGAACCCGGCGCCACGATCGCCCCCGGCATCACCTCGAGCGCTGCCTTCGGTCACTCGCCCGGCATGTGCGTGTTCCAGGTCACGTCCGAGGGCCAGAACTTCCACTACGTGGCCGATGTGACCAACGTGCCCTCGCTGTTTGCCCGCTCGCCCGATTGGTCGGTCACCTTCGACATGGACCCGAACATGGCACGCGCCACGCGCCGCCGCGTGTTTGACGCCATGGTCAAGGACCGCGCACTGACCGGGGGCTTTCACTTCCCCTTCCCCGCCATCGGCACGATGGAGAACGCCGGCAACGGTTATCAGTTCAAGCCGCTGGCCTAAGGCGGTCCGCTCGCGATGCAGACCCTGCGAAGCTCCAAAACCGTCGCCTGCCTCGTGCTGGCCTGGTTCGCGCTTTTCCTCGAGTCTGCGATCGCCTTCACCCCCATCAGCCCCGGCAGCATGGAGATGATCTGCGCTGCCGGGGGCGGTATGAAGATGGTGGACATGGGCGGGGACAGTGATCTGCCCAAGGCGGGCTCTGGCATGGACTGCCCCTTGTGCGCCGCAACCTTCGCACCCCCGCTTGCGTCTTTCGCACATTTCGATCCGCGCTCACCGCTGGCGCACGCCCTGCAGCCCATTGCAGCGGCCCACATTGCGTCCACCACGGCGCCCCCCTTGCCCTCGCGGGGCCCTCCTAGCCACTCCTGACCTCGGTCCATGACGCCTGCCCTTGGCAGGCGGTCGGTGTGCAGCCGTCCTTCGCGCTGCACGGGTTTGGAGTGTTCATGAATCCCAGTTTGTTTCCTGTCGGTGGGTTGCGGGGCATGGCCTTGGGCCTGCTCGCCTGGTTGATGTTTCCCAGCATCACGCAGGCCCACGATTTCCGCATCGGCGCGATCGTGATCGATCATCCCTATGCGGCGCCTGTCGCAGCGGGCACCCCGAACGGGGCTGTCCACTTCAAGGCGATACGCAATCGGGGCGATGCGCCCGATCGGCTGGTGGGCGCCCATAGCCCTGTCGCCGCGCGCGTGGTCATACACCACGCACAGGGGCAGGGTCCTGCCCGCAAGACGACCGAGGTTGCGGCCATCGAATTGGCGGCACGCGCCGAGTTGCGCATGCGTCACGTCCAGTCCGACGGGTATTCCCTGCGGCTGGAAGGTCTCAAGACCCCGCTTCGGGACGGCGAACACTTTGACCTGACCCTTCGATTTGAAAAAGCGGGCGAGCGCACGATCCCCGTGGGGGTGACGACCCCACGCGGTGCCGCCCATCACACCCATTGAGATGACTCCGAGAATTTTTATGAAAGCATTCCTGATTGGCCTGAGTGTTTGTGCCTTGACCGCCTGCTCCACGACCGGGCAGTCTGCTGCGAATCAATCGGTCACGATTGAGTTCGCCGCAGAAATCAACGGCGCCCCGTTTACCTGCGGGCAAAGTTATTCAGGGGTGGGCACGACACGCTCCACCATCACCCCCAGTGATTGGCGTCTGTATGTGAGTGAGGTTCGCTTGATCCGCGATGACGGTCAGGCCGTGCCCTTGGCCCTGAATCAAGACGGCGTCTGGCAGCACCAGAACGTGGCGCTGCTCGATTTTGAAAATGGGACAGGTCCCTGCCGAAACGGTACCGCGCCGACCAACACGAGCGTCCGTGGCGTCGTACCGGCCGGCCGCTACACCGGTGTTGAACTGACCGTGGGCGTGCCCTTCAACCTGAACCATCAGGACCCGACCCTCGCACCCGCCCCTCTGAACTCCACGGCCATGTTTTGGAACTGGCAAGGCGGCTACAAATTCATCAAATTCGACACGACCAGCAGCGGTATCAGCGAAGGCCGACCGGCAGCGCCGATGGCCATGGGCCCGGTGACGCGCTACTCGGTCCATCTGGGCAGCACGGTCTGCGCCAGTGCGAGTCGAACCGAAGCGCCCAGCGCGTGCCAGAACCCCAACCGCGTCACCGCGCGGCTCGATCGCTTCGATCCGACCCGAGGCCAGGTGGTGATCGACATGGGCGCGGCACTCGCGCAGGCCAACGTCGACATCAATGCGCAAGGCACCTCACCGGGCTGTATGAGTTTTCCGAAGGACGCCGACTGCCCTCCCATCATGGGCGCGCTGGGCCTGGCCTACGACGGCACACCGGCGGCGGGTCCGCAAAAGTTGATCCGGGCGCGGTGACGTATGAGACGCGGACTGCTGACTGTGATCTGCGCGCTGGTCGGCCTCATCGGGCTGACCGGCTTCTCTTCGGGGTCGTTCGATTGGGGTTTACCGGCTTGGGTGCCAACGCCCTCCGTACCTCAGGACAACCCCATGACCCGGGCCAAGGTGGAATTGGGTCGGCATCTGTTCTACGACCGACGGCTGTCGGCCGACCAGACGATGTCGTGTGCCAGCTGCCATCACCAAGACAAGGCCTTCGCCGACGGTCTGGCCGTGTCCACGGGGGTCACGGGTCAAAAGAGCACGCGCAGCTCGATGTCCTTGGCCAATGTGGCCTACCTGCCGGTCTTGACCTGGTCCAACCCCCATCTGACTTCACTCGAAGTGCAAAGTCTGATCCCCTTGTTTGGGGAAAATCCCGTCGAGCTGGGCATGGCGGGCCGGGAGAAAGAAATGTTTGCCCGCTTGCAGGGCGATCCTGTGTATCAGCGGCTGTTCGCGCAAGCCTTTCCCCAGGAGGCGCGCGAGGGTGCCGACGCGCTGTACACGCTGTCCACGGTGACACGCGCTCTGGCCAGTTTCCAGCGCAGCCTGATCTCTTTCGACAGCCCCTACGACCGCTACAAGTACGGCGGGCAAAAGAACGCCCTGTCGGCCTCCGCACGGCGCGGTGAGGCGCTGTTTTTTGGCGAAAAGATGGAGTGCTATCACTGCCACGGCGGCTTCAACTTCACCGACAACATCCGCCACAGCAAGTTGCCCTTGTCTGAACGGGGCTTTCACAACACGGGCCTGTACAACCGGGACGGTCGTGGCGCCTATCCCGCAGACAACCCCGGTATCCGGGAGTTGACCGGCGATCCGGACGACGAGGGCAAGTTTCGCACCCCCAGCCTGCGCAACGTGGCGCTGACCGCGCCCTATATGCACGATGGCTCGATCGCCACGCTGGAACAAGTGATCCGAGAACACTATGCCGCGGGTGGCATGGCGGCCAAGGGGCCGCATGGCCGCAGCCCGATGCGCAGTTCGTTCATCGCAGGATTTGAGGTCAGCGAAGAAGAGGTCGCCGACCTCACCGCATTTCTCCAGTCGCTGACCGACCCGTCCTTCATCCGCAACCCGCGGCACGGCGATCCGTGGCGGGATCGTGGGCCGCGCGGCCAGCCTCAGTAGGTCGAGCGCCCGCCCGACAAGTCAAACACCGCGCCCGTCGAGAACGAGCATTCGTCGGTACACAGCCAGGTCACCATGGCGGCGACTTCCTCGGGCTGGCCAAAGCGCCCCATGGGGATCTTGGACAGCATGAAGCCGATGTGCTCGGGGGTCATCTGGTCGAAGATCGCGGTGCGCACCGCGGCGGGGGTCACGCAGTTGACGCGGATCTCGGTGTCGGCCAGTTCCTTGCCCAAGGATTTGGTCAGGCCGATCACGGCGGCCTTGCTGGCGCTGTAGGCACTGGCGTTGGGGTTGCCGTCCTTGCCCGCCACCGAGGCGATGTTCACGATGCGGCCGCTGCCCGATTCGCGCATCCAGGCCACCACCTCACGGCAGCAATAGAACAGCCCGTGCACATTCACGTCGAACACCTCTTGCCAGGCCTGGACCGGGTAGTCCCACACCTTGGTGTTCGGGCCGGTCACGCCGGCGCTGTTCACCAGTGCATGCACGCGGGCATGGCGCGCGCGGGTGGTGGCCACCGCAGCACGCACTGAATCGTGGTCGGCCACATCGACCTTCACGGAATCGGCCGCCGCACCGAGCGCGTGCGCGGCCCGTGCGGCCCCCGCTTCGTCTCGATCCCAGAGGGTGACGCGCCCGCCTGAGGCCACCAGCCGCTGCGCAATCGCCAAGCCCAGGCCGGTGGCGCCGCCGGTCACGATGGCGTGCCGGTCTTTGAAATCGAGTTGGTTCACGGGGTGATCGCCTTAAAGATTCAACACAAACAACACGATCCCCGGGAAGAAGACGATCGCGGTGATACGCAGCAGGTCAGAGGCCAGGAAAGGAATGACGAACTTGAAGGTGTCTTTCATCGGCACGTCTTTGGCCATGCTGTTGATGATGAAGACGTTCATGCCCACCGGCGGTGTGATCAGACCGATCTCCACCACCATCAGCACGATGATGCCGAACCAGATCGCCTTGCCTTCCGTTCCCAGACCGCCGATGTCCAGGCCCATCACGATGGGAAAGAAGATCGGGATGGTCAGCAAGATCATGGACAGGCTGTCCATGATGCAACCGAGCACCAGGTAGATGAGGATGATCAGAAAGATCACGAGCAAAGGCGGCAGCTGCAGTCCCAGCACCCATTTGGCCAGCTCGGTGTTCATCTGCGACAAGGCCAGGAAGATGTTCAAGATGTCGGCCCCCAGCAGGATCAGAAAGATCATGCCGGTGGCGCCCGCCGTGCCGTACATGCACGCCAGAAAGCCCTTCTTGTCCAGCCCGCCCGAACGCCAAGCCACCACCGCCGTGGCCACGCAGCCGATGGCAGCAGCCTCGGTGGGGGTGAACAGCCCGCCATAAATGCCGCCAATCACCACCAGGAAAATCAGCAGCACTGGCCAGGTGTCGATCAGTGCGCGCAGCCGCTCGCTCCAGGCGTGACGCGGGCCTGCGGGCGCATCGCTCGGGCTCAGTCGCGCGACCAGCGAGATCACGATCACATAGCCCAGGGCGGCCAGGATGCCCGGCACAAACGCAGCCAAGAACAGCTTGGCGATGTTTTGCTCAGTCAAGATGGCGTAAATCACCAAGGGCACCGACGGCGGAATTAGGATGCCCAGCGTGCCGCCCACCGCCAGCGTGGCGGTGGCAAAGCGGCCCGAGTAGCCGTGGGCCTTCAATTCGGGCAGGGCCACCTGGCCCATGGTGGCGGCGGTGGCCAGAGACGAACCGCAGATCGCACCAAAGCCCGCGCAGGCCGTGACACCCGCCATGGCCATGCCGCCGCGCCAGTGACCGATGAAGGTGTTGCCCGCCTGAAACAGGGCGCGCGAGAGACCGCCCTGGGTCGCAAACTGTCCCATCAACAGAAACAGCGGCACCACCGACAGGTCATAGACCGAGAACCGTGCATAGGCCCCCGTCTTGAAATAACTCATGAGGGGTCCGACACCGGCCACCATGACGTAACCCACCGAGCCGGCCAGCAGCATGGCAATGCCGATGTGCATACGCGCTGCCAGCAAGAGCAGCATGAGCCCGAACATCAGGGCACCCCATTCAATACCGGTCATGCGCGCAGCTTTCCAACGTGGGTGTACACCTTATACAGGGCGGTCAGGCACAGCAGAAGGAAGGACGGCACCATGGGCACAAAGGCCCACCAGGTGGGGATGCTCAAGAGCATCGAAGCGTCGTCACTGGAGCGCAGGTCGAGCGCTCCGACCCCCAGACGCCAGGTAATCAGCGCGGCAAAGACCGCCATCACGCCATAGGCCACCCCATCGAGCAGCGCATTGGTCTTCACAGGCGCCTGCGCGGTGAAGAAGTCGACGATGACATGCGCCCCCACCCAGTTGGCATAGGGCAAGGACATGGCCACTGCCACGGCCGTCATGATCTGTACCAATTCGTAGTCGCCGACGAGCGCCTTGTCGAAAAAAGTACGTCCGGTAATGCTCCACAGCGACATGAAGGCCATCGCAGCCAACGCCACCCCCGCCATCACAGCCAAGGTCTTGCAGGCACGGTCCAGGAACAAACCGTAGCCGGTGTAGGAATGCGTGGACTCGGTCAACAGCAGGTCGGCCACGGGGGTCTCCTCGAATAGCTCGCACGGGGCAAAAAAAAGCGGGACCGAGGTCCCGCGTCGTGAGGTCAGCTCGACACCGATTTTATCGGGTGTAGCTCTTCACCAGAGCCCGGGCGTCGTCGAGCATGCCCTGGCCATTGAAGCCACGCTTGTTCATGTCGGCCACCCACTCGTCGTCGAGGTTGTCGGTGGCTTTCTTCCAGCGCTCGACTTCGGCGGCCGGGATCTGCGTGATCGTGTAGCCCGCCGTGTCCACAAAGGCCTTGCGGCCCGGGACATCGTTCCCCTCTTGGGTGCTGCCCAGGAAGGCCGAGAACTCACGGCCCGAGTTCTTGTCGATGACGGCCTTGAGGTCGGCCGGCAGCGAGTCATAGCGCGCGCGGTTCATGGGCACCACGAAGAAGGTGGTGTAGAGCGCGGGCGAGCCCCGGGGCGTCTCGGACGCGAACTTGGTCAGCTCGTTGACCTTGAGGCTGGGCGCCACTTCATAGGGGATGACGGCGCCGTCGATCACGCCCTTGGACAGGGCTTCGGGCACCTGCGGTACCGGCATACCCACCGGGGTCGCGCCCATATTGGCCAGCATCTTGGTGACGGTGGCCGTGGGGCCGCGCATCTTCAGGCCGCGCAGGTCTTCAATCTTGGTGACGGGCTTGTTCTTGGTGAAGATCACGCCGGGTCCGTGCACGTGCACGGCCAGCAGCTTCACGTCCTTGTATTCGTCCATCGCGTGCTTTTGCACGAAGTCCCAGGCGGCGCGGCTGGTGGCACCGGCGTTGGTCATCATGAAAGGCAGCTCAAAGACCTGGCTGCGCACAAAGCGATTGGCCGTGTAACCGGCGACGGTCCACACCACATCGGCAACACCGTCCTTGGCTTGGTCAAACAGCTGCGGGGGCGCACCACCGAGCTGCATGGCCGGAAAGATCTGGCAGTTCAGGCGGTTGTTCGAGTCCTTGGCGATGTTGTCGCACCAGGTCTTGAGCATCGTCGTGTGCTGAATCGATTGCGGGCCCAGGAAGTGGTGAACCTTCAGGGTGATGGTCTGGGCCGAGGCGGCACCCGCCAGCCAGAGGGCGGCGACCGCGGTGATTTTCAGCAAGGGGCGCATCAAGTGTTCCTTCTTAAAAACGAATGGCTGAGGTTACTGAGCCGGTATCGGCCCTGTAACTGGGATAACCCTGAGTTTCCAGGGGGCTACCAAGCGCGGTCGACTCCAGCATCCCAAAGCGCTGCGCCAACCAGGCGCTGGCTTGGGGTCGCTGGCCGTCGGCCAGGCTCAGGTGCTCGTCCAGATGCTGCTCGGAAGGCGGCAGCAAAAGGGCATAAAGCTGGCGGCATAACTGGCGCGCCTCGTGACCCGCCCACTGCGGCGGCAGCAGCACGCCCGGCAACTGGGGATCGCGCAGAAGCAGACGCCGGTAGTCGTGGATCAAAAGGCTGCGGGTGAGAAACGCGGTCGCCGGATCCAGGGCCTGGGCCGACCACTGCGCCAGCAAGGGCGTGTAGGCCTGGACAAAGCCCTGATAGGCCGCACCCAGGTCGTGCAGGTTCCAGGCGCGTCGCACCAGGTCGGCGTCATCGCCCGAGCCGGGCAAGCCCGCATTGCCCGCGATCAGCGGCAGCAGCGAAGGCAAGACCTGCGCCAAGCCCTGAGCGGCCAGCGAGTCGAACACCGACGCCAGATCGGCGCTGGGGTGCACAAAGCAGTCGCCTCCCAGCTCGCCAAACCCATGCCAGAACAGGGCCCGACGCAGGCGCTCTCGGGTGTCCGCCGCCAGGAGGCCCGCCACCGTGATCAGACGCCAGCGCTGGTCCCATTGGGGCGGCGCCGAGGCGTAAATCTGCTGCGAGGCCTGCCTGAAGCGGTGACTCCCGGCCGGCGTGAGCCGGTAGTCCGCGCGGCGGCCCAAGGCCACCGCCTGCAGCCAATCGTCCTGGGCCAGACGAAACACCGCGGTGCGCACCAGGCGCTCGTTCAAACCCAGCGGCGCCATCAGGCCGATCAGGCTCCCGAGCCAGATGCCACCGCCACGCGGCAACACCCCATCCCCGAACACCGTGACGATGACCGATCCGGCCTGCCCCCGGCCCTGGGCCTTGAAGCGGTCGATCCGCTGGCAAGTCGGGCAGGCCACGCCCGCGTCGCGGCTCCCTGCCGTATGCGCGCAGGCCATCGACACCTGTCGTTCAGCGCTCGTCATAGCTCAAGACCACCGTCGGTGTTAGGGCGCGTGCCTGGCAACTGAGCACAAAGCCCTTGGCCATCTCATCGGCCTGCAGTGTGAAGTTACGCTCCATGCGCACCTGCCCCTGCAGCACCTTGCAGCGACAGGTGCAGCACACGCCGCCCTTGCAGGAATAGGGCAAATCCAGCCCGGCCTCGAGTGCGGCATCGAGCAGGAACTGCTCGGACCCGACCGCGACCTCGTGGACCTTGCCATCGAGCATGACGGTCAAGGCCACGCCCCCCTGGGCCTGCGCCGCAGGCGTCGGAGCCTGAACATCGACCTGCACCTTGGCGGCCTGTGCGTCAGCGGTGGTGAAGCGCTCGGTCTGGATACGCGCCGGGGTCAGCCCCAGATCGATGAGGGTCTGCTGCGTGGCGTCGATCATGGCCTGGGGGCCGCAGATGAAGACTTCGTCCATGCTGGCCACCGGCAGCAAAGCGTCGACGATGGCCCGCACCTTGGGTGCATCAATACGCCCCTGTAAGAGGTCGACCTCCTGGGCCTGACGCGAGAGCACATGGATCATGGTGAAGCGATCCGGGTAACGGTCCTTGAGGTCTTGCAGCGCCTCGTTGAACATCACGCTGTGCATGCGGCGGTTGCCATACACCAGGGTGAACTTGCTCTGAGCTTGTTCCTCCAGCGTGGTGGCTGCAATCGACAAGATCGGCGTGATGCCCGAGCCGGCGGCAAAGCCCACGCGATGCAAGGCGCGCGGCCGGTGCACCGTGAAGCGACCCTGCGGCGGCATCACGGCCAGCACATCGCCCGCGCGCAGCTGAGTGGCCGCCCAGTTGGAAAACAGGCCCCCCTGCACCGGCCGAATTCCCACCTCGATCTCGCCCTGCGCCGACAGGCGGCTGCGCGGGCTGCTGATGGAGTAACTGCGTCGCACGTCCTGGCCCTGCACCTGGGCGCGCAGCGTGAGGTACTGACCCGGCTCGAAATGAAAGGTCTCGCGCTGCGCGGGCGGGATCGCCAGGGTGATGGCGACCGCGCCAGCCGCCTCGGGGCTCACACGCTTGACCGACAGATCATGGAAACGGGGCAAGGACATAGGGGTCTGCACGCCGGGGTGGCTCAGTGCGGCTTGAAGTAATCGAAGGGTTCGCGGCAGGCCAGGCAGCGGTACATGGCTTTGCAGGCGGTCGAGCCAAAGGGTGAGGTCTCGGTGGTGTCGTGCGAACCACAGCGCGGACACGGCACATCAACGCTTGCCGCCGCCGACGGCAAGAACCGCAGCACCCGCGCGCTGGCCATGCCGGCCGGCGCAGGGTCCGCCGCAGGGTCCGCTGCAGTCATAGGCGGGGCAATACCGTACTCACGCAACTTGCGTCGGCCCGCATCGGTCATCCAATCGGTGCTCCAGGCGGGCGCCAACTGCGTGCGCACCTGCACCTGCAGTCCCGCCGCCGTCATCGCGCTCACGATGTCATCGGCCATTTGATCCATGGCCGGACAGCCGCTGTAAGTGGGCGTGATCACCACGTCCCAGCCGCCATCGGCGGGCCGCACCTCGCGCACCACGCCCAGATCGACCAGGCTGATCACCGGAATCTCGGGATCACACACCTGCTCGAGCAGCGCCCAGACGCGCGCGCTCGTCTGCGAGGGGTCGTCGCTTGTGACCGGGTTCACCACGGCATTCATCCCTGCTTCACCATTGCGCGCCCGGATGGGCCCGGGCCAGGCTTTGCATCTCGGCCAGCAGGTACGTCAGGTGCTCCGAATGCACGCCCTGCTTGCCCTGCGTGATGTAGCCCGGCACCGATGCCGACCGCTTCAAGGTGGCCTGGGCCAGGCCTTCGTCGACCAGCGATTCCCAGTCGGCCGCCAGCAAGGCGCCGTCCACGCCCAGCGACTGCGCCATGGCATCCAGCGCGCTCGCGCTCCAGAACTCGCGGGTGTAGGGCCACAGGTGATCAAGCGCCGCTTGCATGCGGGCATGCGAAACCTCGGTCCCATCGCCCAGCTTGATCAGCCAGTCGCGTGCATGGCGCAGGTGGTAGCGCGCTTCCTTGAGCGACTTGGCCGCGATCGCCGCCAGCTCGGGGTCGCGTCCCTGGGCCAGCTGGGTCCACAGCGGCGCCATCAGCGCGCTGTATAAAAAGTTGCGGGTGATCGTGGTC
>Ga0315901_10008037_pt1 | contig 12341 bp, 15 predicted proteins | sample LakEriMetagenome_10_FD_203761 | JGI IMG/M metagenome (GOLD analysis project Ga0315901, IMG submission 203761) | Freshwater fungal communities from buoy surface, Lake Erie, Ohio, United States - Buoy 2 MA116 | ecosystem: Environmental > Aquatic > Freshwater > Lake | place: USA: Lake Erie, Ohio...
TGGCATCTCTTGGTTTTCTAACGCAGTAACAGCCCCTTCAAACCCAGGAACACTAGCCTGAGGTTGCATCTGAGGCATAGGCTGTGGCATTGCTTGAGCCATGATGTCGTCTTTGACGGTAGTCATGGGTGGGGTCTTACCTTTAGGAGCAGCCTTAATAATATCTAGTAAAGCCAACATAGTAGGCAAATCACCTTGCTTTTCTGCTTGGTTGTACTTAGTAATTAAGGAAGATAAATCTACTCCTGCATACGCTTTTTTACGTTCCTCGAGCGGAAGTCCTAGCATTTCCATATTGACTCCTTAAGCAGCACTAAATGCCTTGGATAAGGCAAGAGCTGGAATACCATAACCAAGAACCTGCTGAGCCACATTAGGCTGAGCTTGATAACTAGATGAAGTTGTATCTGCTTTAACAGGTAAGCCACGCAGCATAGCGTTGTAAAACTCAAGCTGGCGATATGGAAACTCACGTTGAGCCAAGAAGTCTTGGTAAGCCAAATCAAGAGATTTCTGACGTTGGCTTTGCTCTGAACCAGCTACAGCTTGTTGAGCTTGTAATCTAGCAAGGTCGGTAGACTGTATATCTTTACCAATCTGACTAAGTTGACCAGCGCCTGTAAGAGCAGTCTGTAGACCACGTAACCCTACATCAGCACCAAACTGACGGGATTGTTCGGCGGCTTTCTGAGCCTCCATTGTTTGACCAATATTAAGTTGCTGCGCCGACATACGACGAGCTTGGTCACGTTCAAACTGAGCCTGAGCATTCTCAAAAGCAGACTGGAGACCTTTAGTCTGAATATCAGATAACTGAGTTCCTAAAGCTTTTTCTCTTTCAGTCTGCCCCAAAAGTTGACGAGCACCGCCATAAGTACCTTGACGAGCGGCACCTAAATTAGTAGCCTGTTGGATCTTCATTGCGTCAAGAGCAGCCTGGCGCTTAGCAACATCAGTTACACCCTGTTGGTAAGGAGACATGTATTGCTGCATCTCAGGCGTTCCAAACATGGAAGAAGTAGCACGCTCAGGAGTGAATTGTCCAGCACCATACTGAGTATTTAGCGCACCAAGTGTTGCGGCTCCAGTTGCTTGAGAAGCCCCTGTTAATTCACCAGGACGTTGTAAACCATAAGTTTGCTGAAATAGTTGTTGTTGCTGGGGACTATAGCCCTCAATACGTTGCCCAGTGTAGGGGATATAACCTTCTTGAGAAAGAGCCTCGGCACGTTCCATACCCCGTTCAAAATACGGTTGAGCGTATTCGGGTAAATTACTTGTATAGGTAGTAGATTGTTGAGGTCCACCGCCACCACCACCAGAATCCATAGCGTTACCCAAAGGTAACAACTTACGTTTCATTCCTAATAGATTCATACCATAGCCTCTTCTTTTTTCATCCAGCGCATTGCTTCACTTTGTAGGATACCGTAAATCAACATGTCTTTGGTACCGTATCCTTGCCTAATAATTCCTTCACACTTAAAACCTAAACTTTCAAGCATACGTCTAGCCTTGGCGTTGTCAGGCTGTGTTCTTGCAGTCATTCTTATGCAACCTAAATTATTAAATACGTAACTTAAAATTTCACCAATAACCCGTTTGTTTACCCAATACTTAGAACTTCCGTCACTAGCACCGCCAAAATAGATGTTAATTCCATCGTAATCAAACAGAATCACCCCACCTAATAACTTCTTTTCATTACCAATACCAATGGTGTAATACCACTTAGGTTTCCCGTTTTTAACGGGCATACGCTCTAAAATCCAGTCCGAGAAATCACATCCGTGAATTACTTGTAACATAGTTAAGCGGGTACGTATCTATCACCTTTAATTTGTTTACCTTGTTTCTTAACCCCAGTTCGTGCCTTACGAACTCGATCCATCATTTTGTATAGTTTGTCAGCACCTGCATTGCTAGAACCATTTCCAAGCCCAGATACTACGTCAGCAGGTACGATAAATTCGTCACGAGATAGAGCTACTTTCTGCCTACCTTCAATATTTCCATAGACTTTATCTTCCATGCCGTCCCCATTACCACGCACCTGTCCTTCTTTTTGGATACGTGTAATACCGCCTAAAGCCATTTGCGTACCGTATCCTCCTGGTCCTCCTGGAGATATTTGTGGTGCTCGTGGAAGAACAGCTGGCTGAGGGCGCATCATATCAAGACTCATACCAGGACCGCCAGTCTTTGATCCTTCAAATGCTTGTGGACCCATACTATTTGGGTTTAAATTAAAAGAACCCTGCAAATTTATTTGTCCACCATCAGCATAAGTATTAGGGCGTGAAGCTTTGGTCATTTGAGTGCCAAACCCTGGTTGAGAAATAGGGGCTGAGAATTGAGGCAATCCAGCGGGGGAGCCTTTTAAGTTAATCATTTGCTGCAACTGCTGCATGTAAGCTGTGTAATCGTCGGGTAGCCCAGTAGGCATACCTACTGGTGGAGTACCTCCACCCTGCATCCCAATATAACCGCCCTCTTTTACATAAAGAGCATTGGGTCGGAAGTATTCAAACTCACTGGATGTATCGTATGGGTTAGGGTTTTCCCTATAGTTACGCTTGTATGGATCAGCTTTAGTTGACGAAGCATAAGTTTTCTTGCCGGGTGGCTCATACGGTTTGTCTTCTTGCGAACTAATGGCAAGAGAACCTAGACGAGAAGCTGTAGCCATTGGGTCTGCTGTTATTGCTTTAAATGCTGCACCGGGGTCTGTAAATCCACGCTCAATACCGGCCTGTAAATTTGCTCTAGTAACTGCCCCCGGACCTGTAGTAGGCGGTGCAGTTTGAGAAATAGATCCTGGAAGCTGAGAAGCCCCTTCTTGGAACACCCCTTGCTGAGACGCTAAAGCATCTAAAGCTGAAGTATCAGCAGAAGTAAGAGTTGACGCAACATCTGGGGTTATTGTTGGTGCTATAGGCGTTCCTAGTTCTGTTAACTGAGGAAGTGCTTGTTGTCCTAAACCTTCTGCACCAAAACTAGCCAAACTACTTGTTAAACCAGCACCGCCATAGGCTCCTAAAGCACCTTTTAGACCACCCATTAAACTATTTGTCCGTACACCTTCTACAGCGCCAACCACTGCGGCTGCGCCCATAGGGGTAATAAATGGGGATAAGGCTGCGCCAGCAATCATAGGCATAAAGCGCATAAAGTTAAAAGCTTCGGGTAAACCCGTATCCGGGTTAACTGTCATCTTTGCGCCGTACCGCTCACCTAAATACTGCAGTCCAGCGACTTCTCTTGGGTTAACGTGGATAAGCATTGTGTCGCCATTGCGACCCCGTTTTGCAACCTCTGAACTAAGTTGTCTAATGCTCATACGCGCCTCGTATTGGTAATTTGTTGAAAGTTTATCATGTAGGGCTTTATTTATATAGTGTTTGTAGTATTAACTATTACAGTGCCAATCTGTCCAAATCCTGTGACGCTAATTGGGGCTACTTTGGTTTTATTAAAAGCGGAAACAAACGTAATTGAACCAATTACTGAAGGAACAGCCGGACGAGCATAGGGGTTAGTTGGAGTAGTCCAAGCAACGTCGTGATATAAATAAACACCGTCTATCGGAGTTGTAGGATTACCAGCCAAATCTGTTGCCCAATATAGCTCAATTTCATCCCCTGCGTCTATTTCAAAAGTAATTTCTGAATAGGCGGCAACGTAGCCTTCTTCACCAGCCACTGCGCTTTTACGAGCTGGAATATGAAATATTGTGGCTGAATTAGGTATGTCGCTGTTATTAACTTTAAGCCAAACTGTGGCATAGTGAATAGCATTTGCTGTATTAATAAACTCAATACTGTAAGTTATTTTATATACCCCGGCATAAGCAGCTGTAGCAGATCCGGGCGAGTTAAGAGTCCAACCAAATCCTGAATCTAAAGTATTAAAATTAATAACTGTTGGCGTGTCATTTCCACTAGCTACCTGATCTGTAGAATCTGATGCAGCTATGTGAGGAAGTATTAATCCATCACCAAACCCTTCAAACTCGTTTGCATAAAAATTAGTACCCATAAAGGTACCGCCAACAAAATTACCCCCTAGGAAACCATTAGACCGAATAAATTCAGACATCATGGACGACACGTTACTGTAAGTTGCTGTGAGTGTGGACGTAGCAACGTTATTAGCAGTCATCACCGTACCATCAAACTCGCCACCATAGAAGTTATCTGCCCGATAAGACTCGGCTTGATTAGGAGTTAGGGAATCTAGTTGGTTAAAGTAAAGACGCAGTGCCCGAATAATGTCGGTCATCGTCCTCTGATCATACTCAGCATTGGGTATAGGTAAGGCGGGAGCCCTAAATCGCTCTAGAGCCATTAACGCTTACCATCGGCACGCCCATCTAGACGGGGGCTACCCAACTGCCATTGAACACCTAGGGCAGTAGAACTTACTTTAATTGCCATCTGACGAGCTCGAGCCCGTATAAATACTTGATCTGTATAGACCCCTATTGAACTCTCTACCACGCTCTGACTGTCAAACGGGTCAGTCTCAAAGCTACTACCTGGGAAGTTACGAGGACGAACAGCAAAATTAACCGTTGGAGTTGCAGAAGTAGAAGCCGTAAAGTTAACATCAGGGATCATACGACGGGTAAGAATGAACTTCTCGCCATCATCTAAGTCAAAGTCAGACGACTGGATATAGGCTTCCATAGGCAGAGTATCGTCATTAATACCATTTTCATGGTCAAGTAAATACCCAATCTGTGTAGCCTCATCGTATTGAATAGCTTGTGGGAACTCCCTTGACGGAGAATCTAGCCAAGCGGTGCGCTCAATATTGCCGTAGTACCAGATTTTCTCAAGGTAGTTATAAATTATGTAGCGGTCATTTGAGTTTGAATTAGCACTGGGATAGAACCACCATACCTCATTAAACCCTTCGTTAGTGCCAGACACAATTTTATCCGCTTGGCTATAGTCAACGTCTTGGAATAAGAAAGTACGCAAGGTGCAAGGAAGCGTCTCAACCCGTCCAGAGTAGGCATAGAACTTATCATGCCCCATCCAGTAAGTAACGTTATTAGCCGATACGCAAGAACGGGGGGAGATAATAGAAATATTATCGGCAAGCTCTTGCAAACTAAACACATCTGTTGTGCCAGTATATTGGAACGAATACAAATGGGAATCCGTAAACACTAAGATTTCTTGTCGAGTTGGCAATGCACGGACAATCTGCGAACCACGAGAAATCCGTATAAATCCAGCTGTATTAGTAGGTAGGGGATTCCATACATTAGGCTGATCTTGGGTAGCCCAACGGATTAAAAGAGGATCAAAGTCAGTTGAACCACCACCAAAAGGCTGAGCACCAAAGGCTAATAAATGTTTGTCGTTTTGCGATACAAGTATCTGCATTGCCTTATTAGGTACGTCAGCAGGGGCAACTCCATTAAGAGTAAGCCCAGACAAAAGAACGGCTCGATCCGCAAGAGCAGTATCAATATCGGCAGTGCCTCGCTCCCAGTAATAAATTTCGCCATCACGAATATTAGCTACGGCGTCATTATCAAAATTATCAAACCACCAATCACGTTGCGGTAGGTTTATAGGTGTAGCACTTGCAAGCCCCCAACCAATACCAGGAGCGCTATACACCCCCGTACCCCATCCATAACCTAACGTATTCCCAGAGTTACCAATAGAGATTTCATATTTAGAAGTTACCGCACCCCCACCGTTACCGGAGTCAGAACTATTAGCTAATACAGGTAAACCTGTGGTTGGGCTTTTGGCAGTAATACTATATGCGTTAGCATTAATCGTGGTTACTTCGTAGTTTTGATTAAGAACTGCAGCGGTAATATTGCCACCAAGCGTCACTGCCCCACTAAACGTAACAAAATCACCTGTACTAGTATCTGACCCAGAGTTAACAACTACTAAAGTAGAAGAGCCAGTAGTAGCAGTAAAAGTAGTAGCGTTTACAGATGTAGCCCTAAGAGGGGTTATATCGTAGAAGATACCGCCTACTTCAATATATAATTTTTTATTTGTACCAATTCCAAGCAAATTATCAGAATAAGTCGTTAGCCAGTTGTACATTTGGCGACCAACACCAAGCATAAAGTTAGGGGTAGCCCTAATCCACCCACCTATTTTTTGCGGGTATCCAGATAGAAAACGAATCTTATCGCACTCAAACCAACCCCCTTCGTTAGAGTAATTGGTCTGGTCCCGGTTTAATCCTGGTTTAAAATTAAGTTTGATAAACGGCATATTATGGCTGTGTCATGTTAAACGCTATAGATATTCTATCTTCATCAGACAGATTTGAGTCTACGTAATGCCTTAAATAAGCTGGGAAAACTAACACGTCGCCTACTTTTGGAGTAATTTCGGAGTATCCGTAAAAGTATTTTATAGTGTCGTCAATCGGGAAAGCCTCTGACATAGTTGGGTTTAAAAACACAATTTTTCCACTATTTGGGTTTGTTTTTAAATAGACAGTACCTGAAAAAGCAGCTCCTCTATGGGTGTGTATACGGTTTGAATTATTTTTTCTATTGATGTTTACCCAAGAATTGTTTAGCCTCAAATTCATTTCAATATCGTCAGATATTACCTTTAACACTGGGAACAGCTTATCTTTTAGGGAAACAAAGTGCTCACTCAGGTTTATACTTGGACTTTGATAGCCTCCTAAATTACTTCTGGAAGCAGAGGACATCTTAGACTCAATGTCATAGCACGTAGCAATTTCTGCCTGAAAATCGTCACCGAGATTGAATTTCCATATTGGAGTTACAAACGGAACAATTTTTTCAATTTCCATATTATGGTTTACCCTAAGATAAAAATAACGCCCGTTCATCGTTTCTACGAGTAACTAAGCCTTTTAGTACTTTACCGCCAGCGAGCGTATATTTCAAGAACTCTTCTGCCGCCCCTTCCATTTCGCCCCGAAGAACCTTTTGACGGAGGGTTGAGCGCTGTAGTGTTCCAAGCCCAACATTAAAGCTAAAACTAACAAGAGCATCGAACTGACCTTGAGTGAGCTTAACGGGACAGTAGCGTTCAACACCTCGCTCAAAGCGATTAAGATCGTCTCTAAGAATTCCATCTACTTCCTCCATCGAAAAGGTACGGTCATCTTTGTACTCCAGTGGGTAGGCATCCCGCTCGTCTATTTTCAAAGCACCTTGCCGTGGGTAGAGTACATGCCCAACACCAATCGTCCACAATTTTGCGGGACAGCGATAAGGACGCTGGCGTACACCCTCATGGTGCTTAATCATTTTGATTGCTTTATCGCTTACTTTCATTTCTTACTAAATGCCTGAGTCCCGAACCAGAAAGCTATGATGGAAGCCAAAATCTGCATCTCATCCGCATCAAATACCATTGGGATAGCCTCGGCAAACGCAACGCCAGATGACCACGCCCACCAGATAGACGCTACGTCTACGATGATTAATAAGAAAACAAACAGGTAGGTCACGACTGGACGCACTGAAGCCCGTAGGTTAATGATCCACTGAGAAGCACCTTTACCAATCTCGATGTCGTGGTTGTACATAGCCGTGCGTTCTTGGGCTTGGGTCTCCATCTGGACTTGTTCTGTCTTGATTTCTTCAATACGGGCTTGGGCTATATAGCCCGCTTCCATCATCTTTAGTTCCCGTTCCATCTGCATGGCGGCAAGCTCTAGTTCGTGTTTTTTATCAGCCTTGTCTTGGAAAAAGTCTAGGAGTTTAGGCAAACCCCCCATGAGGAAGGACAGCGCTGTGGATATTAGGGTAAACATTATTTCTTACTCCTTGATAACATGGTTGCAGCAATAAAAAGCATTGCTTTAGCTTGCTCTAAATCGGCTGGGGGTTTATCCCAACCAACGGTAATCTGCCCTACAAACCTACTGGGATCTGGCGGTACACTAATTCTACAGCCAAATGTCATTCCTTTTTCAATATACCAAAGCCCAATTTCTGACTGCGCAGCCTTATATTCACTACAAGGAACATTACCAGCCATTAAAGAGACTACATCTTGATTATTTGCTTGATTAGAAGTAAACAACCCTACATCCAAGCCATCATTCGTTTTATCCCGACCTGTCTTGGTATAGGCTCGATACTGGACTCTAGTGTCAAACAAAGGATTAACTTTAAATACTGCTACTACAGTTGCATCAGTTGTTTTAAATAAATGAACTGCAGCATCATCTACCCTATCTTCAACGATACTTGGTAGCTTCTGACTCTCTTTATAAGTGCCAACAATCAGTTCTTGGTTTTCGTAAAATAACCAACCGCCAAAAGTTAAAACCGCCATCAAAATAACTGCAAATAATTTAAACGGTGAGTCCACGTACGCCAGTAATTTAGATAGAACATCGTCTGGTTTTTTTATCACTTTTTACCACCCCATACAATAAAATAAGCTATCCATCCAGCCGCTAAGAAACACCAAAACTGCACCCACTTAACCTTTGACAGCTCCGCATCAAAATACTTGCGGTCCTCTTTTTCTAACTTTTCAATCTCGGCTTTAATGTCTATTAGCTTTTGCCATTCTTTGGTGCCGTACTTCTTAATAAAATCTATGCGTAACTGGTATTCCTCATCCGAAATCTTCTTGCGGTGTTTGTACTCCTCTAAGGCTTTAAATATCGCCCGTTCTTTCTTTAACTCCGCTTCTCTGCGCTCACGAATCTTGGCATTTGCCCGTTCCTTTGCTACATCTACCGCTTCCTTCTGAACATCCTCGATGTTCTTACCAATCTCTCGCCCAGCCTCACGCCCAGTCTTAAGCCCCTCGCTGATCCCCTTGGCACCAGCCGATAACCCGAGTTCGTCTGACATGATTCAATTTACTCACCCCAGAGCTTTGTACCACCCTTAGGTACAGAAGTAGCCCAAACAGATACAGATTGTTTAGGAGTAGATAAATCAAACCCACAGTCATTGCACTTTTGTGCGGCAAGCTCAGCCTCATCCACATCCCGCCCACAGTTAGGGCAAAGGACTTCAACCATATGACGGCACACTTTGGTACCGTCTTCTAACTTAATTGCTGGGTTTTCTGAAATCATATTAATTCCTTTTTATTTAAACCAGGGCCCAACCATCCAAGTCACAATTGACCTTCTAATACCTTTTGTAACGGGTTCCACACCGTGCATCATAAATGACGGGAACACTAAACATGTGCCGGGGTCTTGAGGTGGATATATTTTTTCGTGACCATTTTGTAAGAATAACTTGCCGCCCTCAAAGTCATTATTAAGAAACATAAGCACCGTTAATTTACGTGTTTCTTTATCGTCTGGTCTTATAAATGTATCTACGTGTGCCTTATAGTGACCATCTTTGTCGTACTTAAGATAATCGGTTTGATTGGAGTGGGTTACGTCAAACTTCCAAGCTTGTCGATTAGCCGCCATCCCCATACCAGCCATGGTTGCACCAATACCACGATATGAAGGTAAAGTAACTTTTTTTACATCACGAATTTCTTTGTTAATCACTCCGTTAAGACCTGTGCCAATCTGCGCATCGTCGCCATGTGTCTGTATCTCAAGACTCTCAATTAGTTTTTTAGCCGCTTCAGGAGTCATGGCATCAGAAAAATACCAGTAAGTATAGTCTGGTTCAGTATGGTGAGAAAGTTTAGGTCGCTTGTCGTACTTCCATTCAGTGTGTGGACCATCAGCATCTACATAATGCAAAAATACTTGGGCTTGCCATTTACCTTCTTTATACGGCTCACGCCAATGGTGCTTATCACACCCACGGTATAAGACTGCATCGCCCACTTCCATCATTATCTTAGAGGCATTGGCACCACCCTCATCACCCATATAGATAGGCCAAGGATCACCCTCAAATCCAAGGGTTAGGGTAGCGCTGATTTCACAAGCCGGACGATCCGTGTGGATCTTTAACTCTTCGCCGGGAGAATACAGACGAGCGTAAGCGTAGGTGGGGTAAAGTTTCTTACCGAACGCAGTTTCAAAGTTAGGAAGAAGTTGCTCTAATAAAAAGTCAAAAACGAATGCTCCATGAACGGCTTCGGATAGTGGGCACTGCGGATCTTTAACTGCTTTACCTTGTTCAATTAATTTGTGTAGTTCAGTTACAAGTTGTGTGCAATTTTCTTTATCTAAAAAATCTTGTAGATGTACATATCCTTGCGAGTTAAAAATATTAATTTGTTCACACATTTTAACTCCTTAGTTAGTATTGAGAAGTTTTTTCTAAATCTAATTTTCTGTTTTCATAACTAGGAGATGACGGAGTGCCATAGGGAGTATTTTTACCATCATAAAAATCAATTACATCTCCATTAATATCTCGTAACGCAAATACACAGTACCAAAGAGTTTTATCTTCTAGAGCTTCAAATGTGTGTCTATGCTCTTTTTTAATAACAATAAATGTTGGAGCACTAAATTCTTTAGGTGGAAATCCATCTACAGTTACTCTAACTTTCCCACTTACGAGCAAACTTACATGGTCAAAATCATGTTGGTGACCAGCATGCTTGTCACCTTGACACTTTAAAAAATTTTGCCGTACCCAAATATTTCCAAAATATCCTAGTTCACCATTCATGGCAAAATTTCCACAGGAGTTAAAGGAGGTTCTACATCCTTTGGCTTTTCACTAATAACTCCATTTTTGTAATACCAATAGTCTTCAACACAATCATCTGGGCAATTAGTCCAGTACAGCGGTTCAGCAACATCAAAAATTTTATCATCTGATTCTACTTGAGCCACTCGTACACAACCGTCAATTGTTGAATATACGGGTTCCCATATATCTGTTTGTGGGTTTTTAACCCAACTTGAAATCCAAGTCCAAGAAGAAACTTCATTAGGAGAAATAAGTGCTTTCATTAATAGAACTCCTCAACAATAACAATACCTGCGCCACCTGCGCCACCAGTAGCGCTGCCCGCTGTGCCACCCTTCGCAGATCCAGTTCCGCCGCCTCCGTAAAGCTGGCCTGCCGTTCCGTTTACTAACGGGGCTCCGTTAAATGGACCCCGTATACTAAAGCCACCAAAAGCAAATGCACCAGCACCGCTAAAACCCGTATCATAAATATCGGCACCATTACCTGCCCTACCAAAACCTGTACCACCTGAAACATTTATAGTACCACCTGACCCCGTCCCCCCGGCGGCGGTAGCTTCTATAGGAGCGGGACCAGCTGTAGCACCATTAGTACCCCCAGTAGCACTAACGAGCGGGCCAAAAGACGAGGTTTTAGAGGGAGCGGTACCAACAGTCACTGATATTGGACCCGGAACTGCTGGAGCATCAAGGTACCGAATAGCCCCACCTCCTCCTCCACCATTCCCACCCCCACTAGTATAGGCCGGTTGAGGAGTATTACCTCCATTACCACCCGCACCAATCACTGTGACTTTTATTGCTTTAAGCCCTGCGGGCTTTGTCCAAGTAGCAGGAGAAGTATAGGCCGTCATTATATAGTCACCACCTGCAGAAATTGCTTGAGATACAAAAACTGAACCATCTGATGTTAGTACGTTACCTGCTGTACCAGCTGCGGTTATACCTGTACCACCACGACCCACCGCTAAGGTGCCTGAAGAGATATTACTAGCATTAAGACTGGTTATATTAGCGCCAGAAAAAGCAGCTGAAGAAGACCCAGTACCGCCGTTGGCAACAGGGAGAACACCAGCCACATTGGTTTGCAAGTTTGCATATGTGGTTGAAGTTGATCCAGTACCACCATTAGCAATAGGTAAAGTTCCACTTACATTAGACTGTAAGTTTGCAAATGTGGTTGAAGTTGAACCCGTACCGCCGTTAGCAATTGGAAGAGTTCCAGTTACATTAGTCTGTAGGTTTGCGTATGTGGTTGAAGTTGAACCTGTGCCGCCTGAAGCAATAGGTAACGCAGACCCAAGAGTTAATGAACTTAAATGAGTGACTGCGTCTACAACTCCAGTACCTGTACTATATACCCACATTGTTTTAGCAGTAGGTACAGTAACAGTTGACCCCGATGCGTTTTTAACAACTACAGCGCCTAGTGACCCGTTGTTAACAAGATACAGTTTTTGAATACTAGGAACAGTCAAATTAAAGCCGCCACTACCACCTATATTAAGACGTAACGCACGGGCGTTTTGCGCTGCATTAGTATCGGTTAAAGAAAGAGTAGTGTCACTACTAACAGTAACGTCAACCGAACCAGTAATAGCCTGTTCAATGGCTATTCCTAAATTGTCGTTAGTTACGTTGCCCCAGGTTCCCGAGTTTTCCCCGGTCGCCATGAGCTGAATTTTAAGATTACTATATGTACTTGCCATTTATTGCTCCTA